>ERZ779876.16-NODE-16-length-201037-cov-5.692435_pt1 | contig 201037 bp, 163 predicted proteins | sample MGYA00511068_ERZ779876 | MGnify/ENA primary metagenome ERZ779876 (study PRJEB29588, sample SAMEA1970858) | human gut metagenome | biome: human gut; feature: human-associated habitat; material: faeces | place: Denmark | collected 2008/2010 ...
GGCAGTAGCGGACGAATCGGCTTTGCCTGCGCTCTGGGAAGAGATTGAGGCGATTAAGAACGTTTACGTATTCTCTTCTTCGGCGGTGCAGAAAGCCGTTGCGGAAAAATACGTCGCGGTGATCCCCGCTTATATCAATCGCTGCGTTGAAGTTACGGACGTAGCCAACGCCGATCTCGGATTTCTTTCCGACGTTCTTTTCGCTTATGCGTTGCTCGGCGGGGCGGAAAGACAAAACGTGAATGTGCAATTCGAAAACTTTTACGCTTCGACGAAAACCCGCTTTGGCGTGACGGGCGGTTCGGTAGCCGCATTCGGGGAAGCGTGCGGACGGTATCAGGCGGCGTTCCGCGAACAGTACGATACGGGAAAGGTGGATGAGGATTGGAATAAGATCTTCGTGCTGAGCCCGTTTGACGGAACGTTTGAATTTACGGATAAGAGGTCGTACGCAGGTCAATCGGGCTCCACCGCGTTGACGATAGCAAAACGGGACGGCTGGAATACGCTTAATATGTATCTCGTGCTGCCTTCCGTTTCCGACGCGGGAAGTTCGGATTACGACGCGGTATTTTTCTACGTGTACAACGAGTCGGCGGAAGATTATCGGCTGGAAGTGGGAAATTCGCTGTATTTTACTTTAAAAGCGAACGCATGGACGAAAGTTTATATCAACGAATGGGCGAAGGTGTACGACGGAATTTCCCGCGGCGATATTCGCGGGCTTCGGTTGAATATTCACTGCGAAGCCGATTGGAATCTGGCGACGGACGCCGTGCTGTATTTCAGCTCGCTGTTACCTGCGAACGCGGACACGGTGAACGAAATGATCGAATCGCTTGGCGGAAATCCGACGCTTGAAGAACTTTCACGGATACGCGGCATATACGAGATGCTCTCCGAAAATCAGAAATCGCAGACTGCGTACGAAAGCGTGGCGCTGCGCATTATGCAAAAACTCGCCGATGCGTACGGAACAGAGATTGACGAAAAAGAAAAGGCGGAGATTATCAGCGTTTATGCGGCGCTTTCCGCCGGGCAACAATCGGGAGACGTGAAAGCGTGGTACGACGAATTTTATGCCCGCGAGATTCTCGGCGTGATTGCTTCCGGCGATACGAACGTGACCTATTACGGCAAAGCGCTGGGTATGGAACAGGTATCGTTAAGATTCGGTACGGACAACGGAACGAGCGCGACAAACGTTATTCCGGAAGTTTCTTTCGGAGACAAGACGGTTTACGGCGAAGATACGATCCGCATTACTTCTGCGGCAACGTACGTGCAGTGGGAGCATGTGTATCTCACGGTAAAGAATCCGACGATAAAAGATATTTCGGGGGCGCAGGGGATCTATACGTATATTTACAATAACATGAACTTCGATATTTTCGTACAGATGTGGCCTAACCGCTGGACGTTGAAGGCGAAGTCATGGAATATGCTGATGCTCGATAAAGATTCGCTGCCTTGGGTGAACGCCGCATTGGGCGCGGGGGCAAAAATAGACCCGACGTCGATAGACGACAAACTTACGTTCAAGTTTTTCTATTACGTAGGCGTAACCGTGCAGATGACGAGCGGGCTGGATATTTACGTGTCTCCTTTCAAAACGGTAACGGCTGAGGAGATCAACGGCATGATCGGGGCTTTGGACGCGATTACTTCCGAAAGCGAAGCCATGGCGGTAGGCGTGGTGGAGATGTACGAAAATTCGGACGCAGCCGAGCGTGAAAAAATCGTGGGGTACGAAGCGTTCAGAACGCGTTATGCACAATATCTGAAAAATCGCTACGGCTTTGAGGAAAACGCTTTGGTGCATTTGGGCGAAAATGGCGGTAGCGCTCAGATCTTTACCAGCATAGACGGAGGCGCCGGGAGCGACGTGGCGATGAGCGAAAAGCCCGTTTATACAACCGCAGTGGCATACGGAAACGAAAAGGGAAGCACTGTGATTAAACAGGGCGAATTTACCGCCAGCTCGAAAAACGTTTGGTACAATCTTACACTTTCCGTCCCCGACGAAAACGTTTATGCCTATCGGAAAATTTATTTCTACGTATACAACGACAGTAATTACGATTATACCGTTACCTATAACGGGCAGACGGTGCATGCCAAAGCGAAAACGTGGGTGCGGGTGGAATTCGAGATTGACGCTTCTTCATCGGAGAATATTACTATGCAGATCTCGTTCGGCAAACAATTAGAGAGAACGGCAATATATTTCTCGTCGATTTACGGCGAAAAATAATAAAAAAAATTTTTTTGGGGAGGAAGGAAAATGAAAAGCAAAAAAGTTATTTTGGCAACGCTTTGTCTGGGTGCCGGGTTTGCTTTCGCCGCGTGCGGAACAGACCCTGCGCCCGGCGGCGAACAACCGCGGCTGACGCTTACGCTCGACCGAACGGAAGTCACGATGACGGCAGATTCCACGTTGACTTTAACGGCGATGCCGGGCGGATACGGGGAATCGAAGTACTTGTTGACTTACGCTTCTTCTGACGAGAGCGTCGTATCTGTGGAGAACGGAGAACTTGTGGCGCATAAGAAAGGCGTTGCGTCGATTACGGTGAAACTGACGGCGGGGGGCGAGGAAACGACGGCGGTATGCGAAGTTACCGTAACGGGAAAAACGCCTATCGTCGACGTAACAACGACGTATAGCGTCACTTATGAAGCGGGGCTTACGCTGGCGGACGTGGCGGAACTCGACGAGGGATATTCGTGGAAAGAGAGCGGCTCTACAACGTTGCATGCGGGCGAAAATCAAAGTTTTACCCTTGTTTATACGCCTGAAAATCCCGATAAATACGATACGGTTGAGATTCCCGTAACGGTAAACGTCGAAAAAGGATCGTGGAATCTAAGAACGACGGAAAAAGTTAGCGGAGGGAGCTTTACATATTATTACGAAGCGGCAGCCGTAGATTTTTCCGCGCTAGGACTCTTCGAATACGTTGATGGAGCGGACGTGAGCTATCAACTCAGCAAGAACGGGGCTGTGGTAACGGAAACAATCGTGCCCGTGGGCGTTTACGGGTTGACGGCGTCGATAGCGGGTACGGACGATTATAATTCCGCAGAAAAAACAATCGAATTTCGCATAGAACTGACGGCGATGCAGGCGTTTATTGCCGCTGTGGACGATTTGGATGAGAATGCGGCGAACGTTTCGGAAAAAGAAAAGTTGACGGTTGCCAACGCCTATAAAAACCTTTCTGCCGAGGAGAAAAATCAGATTGTGGAAAGTTGGGGCGTTACCGTTTCCGCTAAGTATGCTTCCTTTGTGGAGCAGTACGTGAACTCCGTTGCTGTTCAAAACGGCGGGAAAGTCGCCTATTACGGCGCGTTATACGGCGAAAACCAAATCGACGCGAAGACGGATATAGGCGGAACGGCGGCAAACGTAGGATTCACGGTGGAAAAATCGTACGCCGAAGAGGAAGGCAGTCTTCACGTGACGACTTCTGCGGACACGATGACGAAACAGATGCTGGTTTTATCGGTAAAAAATCCTTCGGCAACCGATCTTAGCGGAAAAGACGGCGTATTTACTTATATTTATAACAATACAAGCGTAGATCTCACGATGTCCTCGTGGCCGACGGGCGTAGTTTTGGAAAGCGGTAAATGGACGCTTGTATCAATTCCGGCGGAATGTTTCGGCATAGCCAACAAAGGGCTTCCCGCGAAGGATAATCTCGGAGCGCTGTCATTTAAGGTAACGTTCTATAACGGTTCGCTAGACAATCTCGCTTACGGCGCGGATCTTTATATCGGTTCTTGGACCTTTGCTACGCCCGAATACGTCAACGGCTTGATTTCCGCACTCGATAAGTCGAATCCCGATCAGGAACTTGTCGCGAAAATCGTGGACGTATACAGAATCCTTTCGGCGGCGAGTCGAGAACTCGTAACGGGTTATGAAGAGGTAGAAGCGCTGTACAAAGCGGCTTTGTTCGACGGAGTGACAAAGAACGACGCTACGCTTGTGTATTTTTCAAGCAAAGCGGGATTGGGGCAAATTACCTCCGGCGTGCAATATCAGGCAATGGACGGCGCCAAAAAGTCGCTTGTTCCCGAATCGCCCGAAGCAGCGGGGGGATATTCCACAAAATTCGTACAATATATAGGCAGTCTGTATTCTTATTATTGCTATGAAATAAGAATGGTGATGCCGGAAAACGTGGATTTATACGGGTACGACGCGGTGGAATTTTACGTAAAGGCGGTTTCTTCCTATGCAACGGCAAACGCAAACGGCATGTATTACCTCGATTACGCCGGAGCGACGAAAGTAGGATTTACAACGGGAGAATGGGTAAAGATACGCATTCCTACTTCGGCGGCGCAAGGGGAATTCGTTCTGCGGTTTTATACGTGGAATACGCCGCAGGATCGTGCCGCTATCGGCTTCCGCGATGAATTGTATCTGACGGATATAAAAGCGGTTCGTATCAATTATAAAGCGGAATTTATCGCCATGGTTGACGCGCTCGGAACCGACTATACGGCGGCGAAAGTAGCGGAGGTATCCGCGTATTACGAATCGATGCCCGCGTCGGCGAAGGAAGATTCTGAGGTGGCGGCGAAATATGCATCATTCCGCGAAACTTATATAAAGAAACCTGCGCTTGCTACGCTCAAAGCGCTTATTTCCGCAGCAGGCGACGCCCCGGCAAGAGAAGACATGGAGGCGGTGGTTGCCTATTACGGAAGTCTGGAAGAATCGCTTCAGAACGATACGGAGATAAAAGCCGCGTACGACGCGTTCTATGAAAACGCTTACCGTACGATCGTCAAGGCAGATTTCCTCGAAAAAATCAACGCGATAACTAAGGATTCCGACGACGAAGAAAAAATAGACGTTATTCGTGCATATCGTTCGCTGACGCAAGATTTGCAAACGGATGCGGAAATAAAAACGGCGTATGAAAGTTTTGTAAAAACGTATATCACCGATCGTCTGGACAAAGATTGTTTCATACAGTTTTCCGATCCCGTTATCGCGTATTATCAGAGCGTATGCAAAGTAGTGCTTGCAACGACGGGGAAAGAAATCGGCGGGACGATAACCCTTAGCGAGGGCGAGAGTCATCTCGGCGAAGCGTCGTTGAACGTTAAAGTGAGCGAGAACTGGACGGCGAATTCCGCGTTTCGGGTGATGCCGCAAATCAAGAACGAAACGGGCAAAGCGATAAAAGTATTCTTCTACTTCAAAGCGGATACGCAGGCAAGAAGATGCGCGGTGTATTCCTCTACGACTTCGTCGGCGGCATGGGAAGGAATGATCGGCGAAAATCATTGCGTGGAAAAGGGACAATGGCAGTTCGTATCGTTCGAACTTCCCGCAGACAGATATTTCTATCTGGATATGCAGTGGTGGAAAGACGTGAACGGAAGCACGAAATACATGATCGGCTATGCGATGGATATAATGATGACGTCGGTGACGTACGCCACGCCGGAATACGTAAGCGGATTGATAGAGAAATACAACGCATTGACGGATGAAACGGCGAAAGCGGAGTTGAAACAGAAGATCAACGACGTATACGGCATACTTTCCGAAACGGAAAAAGCGGCGGTTGTGGGGTACGCGGCGTGGAACGCCGTAGCGAACGCATAAAAATATTAAAATAACGGTTTGAAAGGCGCGCGCTCGGCCTTTGTCGGGCGCGTGACTTTTTCGGACAATCGGTTGAAGAATGGCAAAATTATATCATAACACTTTGATAACACAAGTAAACGCTTTACCTGCGCGAGCATTTTACATTCCTTTTCCTTCTGAGGCGTGCGATATCCTATCGGATAAATCGCCTGCAGTCAGATACATAACGGAATGGGAGTTTTCCTATTTCCCGAAATACGACGAAGCGATTTGGTTTTGTAAAGGAGAAAGGAAAATTTCCACTCCTTCCAATTGGCAAGTACTGGGATACGACGCTCATCAATACACGAATATCAATTACCCTTTTCCGTACGCGCCGCCCTATATACTTAAAGACAACCCTGCGGGCGTATATATCGCGAGTCTTTCGTTGCCGGAGCGAAAGGGTAGGTATTATCTGAATTTCGACGGCGCCGACAGTTGTTTATATCTGTATATAAACGACGTTTTCGTCGGATATTCCAGCGCGTCTCATTGCATCGCGGAATTTGACGTTACGGATTTTTTAAACGACGAAAACGAGATCCGCGTCGTTGTATTCAAGTGGTGTGCGGGCAGCTATCTTGAAGATCAGGATAAATTGCGCATGAGCGGACTCTTCCGCGACGTATACTTATTAAACCGCCCGGAAGGACATTTGTTCGACTATAAAATATCAACGGAGATTTCGCCTGACGGTAAGAGGGGCAAAATCGTGTTCGAAGGGGACAGGGTTTCATCTCTGATACTGTGCCGCAAAGGCGTTGTGATTACAAGCGCGCAAGGGAAAAACGCTGAACTTGTCGTTGAAAATCCGGAACTTTGGAACGGAGAAAAGCCTGAATTGTACGAACTGACGATTTCTTGCGCGGGAGAATATATACTTGAACGGGTAGGTTTCCGCAAAATAGAAGTGAAAAAAAATACCGTTCTTCTGAATAAAAAACCTCTGAAATTCAAAGGTGTTAACCGACATTCCATGACGGTTAACGGATACGTCGAATCGGCGGAGGACGTGCTGAAAGACATTCGTCTGATGAAGACGCACAATATCAATGCGGTGCGCACAAGCCATTATCCGCCTCATCCGCTTTTTCCCGTTTTGTGCGACGTGTACGGAATTTATTTGATGGTGGAAGCGGACGTGGAAAGCCACGGTTCCGTAACGCAGAACATGGAAACGGAAAAATGGCTGTGCCTTGATTTGTGCCGGGATCCCGCATGGAAAGAGCAATTTGTATCGCGTGTGATGCGTATGTACGAACGGGATAAAAACCGCACTTCCGTTGTTTCGTGGTCTTTGGGAAACGAATCGGGATTCGGAGAAAATATCCTGACAGCGGGGGAAATCCTGAAAAAGAAAGATTCTTCGCGGCTGGTGCATTACGAGCGGACAACCGTGGGCGATGAAAAGATGATATTTTATCCGGAGACCGTTACCGATCTTTACAGCCGTATGTATCCCGATACGGATTGGATTAAGGAATTTCTGAAAAAGAAATTTCCCAAGCCTTTGGTACTGTGCGAATATACGCATGCCATGGGTAATAGCTGCGGCGACGTTGAATTGTATTGGAATCTGATTTACAAACATCGCAATCTTTGCGGCGGATTTGTTTGGGAGTGGTGCAGCCATTCCGTTATAGACGAAAAGGACGGGAAAAGAAGAGTGCGTTACGGCGGGGATTTCGGCGATTATCCGAACGACGGAAATTTTTGCGTGGACGGCCTCGTTTCCACAGACAGGCTTGTTAATCCCTCGCTTTACGAGGTGCGGGAGGCATACGCCCCCGTAGACGTTGCCGAAAAGAAAGGCAGATACGAAATATTTTCCCGCGACGCTTTTTTCGATTTCAGCGGAGCGGAGTGCGTCTTTTCCGTTGAAGTTAACGGCGAAAAAAAGTATTCCGAAGAGGTGGATCTGAGTCCTTTGGACAGGGGAGAACGCATTGTCTTTTCGCTTGCCGACGAATTTAGAACAACGGAGGGATACGCGTACGCCCGATTCGATTTCCGTGCGCGGTATCTGGGTGAAAGTTACGTCCTTGCGACGAGACAGTTCGTTTTGTCGGAAAAGGCAAGTTCGGTCAGACAAAAACGCTTTTGCCCGGAATTTCTGTTTAAGGGAGGAAGGGTTGAAGCGAAAGGCGAAAATTGGCGGTTTATATTGTCGGATAAAGGGCTGCCGCAAGAGTACGTCGTCAACGGGCGGAAGATCATCGACGGCGAGAGCCGAATCGTCGTTTGGCGAGCGCCTATCGATAACGACAGATATCGCGTAATATGGTGGAAACAGCAGCAACTGGATCGGGCGAATTTTTATCCTGTGTCCGTGCGGACGTATTCCGGGAAAATCGTCGTAAAAGGTAAGATTGTTTCCGACTACGTCAGTCCCGTGGCGGACGCGGCGATAGAATATCGTTTCACCGCTTCGGGCGAAGTGCACGTCCGCTTGCGCGCGGAACTCGGCGCGCGCGTCTGGTGGTTGCCGCGTTTTGGAATTTGTCTGCCCGTGTGTCCGCTGTTTGAAGAGCTGACTTATTTCGGGCGAGGACCCGGAGAGGCGTACTGCGATAGAAAAGCCGCCGCGCCGGTAGGGCTCTATCGCTGCCCGTGGGACGAGGCGTTTTATATGTACGATGTGCCGCAGGAAAGCGGATCGCATTGCGACAGCCGGTTCGTGTGTTTGGAAGGAGAAAATGTTTATCTTGGGGTGAGCATCGATACGGCGTTTTCCTTCACGGCTTCCCGTTGGCTGCCGGAAGAGTATACGCCCCACGCCTGCGATATGCCGGAAACGGGAAAGAAATATTTGTTCCTCGATTACCGCATGTCGGGAATCGGTTCTTCCTCCTGCGGTCCGGAATTGGCGGCGGAATATAGAATGACGGACAGAAAGATTGATTTTTCTTTCGTATTAAGGCCGGAAAAAGACGATATGTTTGAACGGCATACGTTGGAAAAATAAGTTAAGAAAACTATTATTTCGGCAGAGGAATATGCGATGAAAAAGGAAATTCATTAAATCGAAACAGAACTATGGAAAGAAAAGATTTTGAAATAAAACTTGTCTCTTCCCTCGATAAAGTGTTCCCTAACGGCGAACCTGCGCTGCTGGAAAACGAGGGATCTTGTCTGAAAAACGAACGCTTTCATTTTCAGGTGTGTATCCGTTCGGAATACGCCTTGCGGCTGGATTGCAAGGTTTCGGCGGAAAGTGCGTTCGGCGATAAAGTATTCGTGCGAACGGTAGAGTGTATACCGGGCAGGTATACCAGACGTCCGGACGGCGACGACTGGGTGATCTTTCAGGAAAACAAAGCCGCCGCATATCCCGATCTGTTAATGCCGATTCACGAAAACGGCATACGGCTTTGTCCGCAACAATGGCAGTCTCTCTGGGTGACGGTAGACGGCGGAAGCGAAGCCTTGCCCGCGGGGAAATACCCTATCCGTATTACTGTGTCCGACGGGAATGGTCTTTTTCTTTCCGCGGTGTATACGCTGACGGTTGTCGACGCGCTGCTGCCCCCGTCCGATTTGATTTATACGAATTGGTTTCATTACGATTGCCTTTGCGAGCGGTATGATTGCGAACCGTTTTCGGAAAAATTTTATACCGTTCTTGGCAGTTATCTGTCTGAAGCGGTCGGGCACGGGATGAATATGCTGTACGTCCCTTTGTTTACGCCGCCGCTCGATACGGAGGTGGGTAGGGAGAGAAAAACCGTTCAGTTGGTACGCGCTTATAAAAACGGCGAAAGTTTTAGTTTCGATTTCGGCGAACTGAAAAAATTTCTGTCTTTTGCCTTAAAAAAAGGAATCCGATATTTTGAAATGAGCCATCTGGCGACGCAATGGGGCGGGAAATACTGCCCGAAAATCGTTGCTTCCGAGGACGGAAACGAGAGAAAAATTTTCGGCTGGGAGACTTCTTCCTGCGGACGGGAGTACGAAGCGTTTTTGCGGCGTTTTTTGCCCGAATTAGATAACTTTCTGAAAAGAGAAGGGTATGCGGAACGGGTGTATTTCCATATTTCCGACGAACCTTCCGAAGAAAATGACGAAGGTTATGTCGCTGCGGCAAAGATAATTCGTCGGTTGCTTCCCGGGTATCGGTTTATGGACGCCATGAGCGAGCCTGTCTATTACAGAAAAGGACTTGTGGACGTGCCAGTGGTGGCGACGAACGCGTTTTCTGCCTTCAAACCTTCTCCCGAATGGGCGTATTATTGTTGCGGTCAATTCGGGCACTACGAATCCAACCGATTTTTCAATATGCCCTCGATACGCAACCGTATTTTGGGCGCGCAACTGTACGAAACGGGAACGAAAGGTTTTCTGCATTGGGGATTTAATTTCTATAATTCTCAGTATTCGCGCTATCCCGTCGATCCGTATTTTCAATCGGACGCCGACGGCGGATTTCAGAGCGGAGATTCTTTTATCGTTTATCCGGGGAGGCAGGGCGCGTTGGCGTCGTTGCGGCTGGAAGTTTTTTTCGACGGGTTGCAGGACGTTTGCGCCTTGCGGGCGGCGGAAAAAAAGATCGGGCGGGAAGAACTGCTCCGCCGTTTGCATAAAATCGGCGTATCGGGCTTCACGGGGCGGATTGACGCGGTGACGTGGCTTAAATTCCGCAAAGAAATCAACGCGCTTCTCGCCTGAACGCTTGCTGTCGGTTGCGAACCAAGATTTTAGAAACAATTCACTTTTGCACCTTTTTAGAGACTGTTTTGGGAACTTAAAGTTACCTGAGCAGTCTCTTTTCAAAAACTTATCTATCCGGCAAATGATAGAAACGAACTCTGCAAATTAAATATTTTTTTGATTATATGATAAGGTAATGTAGATGAAGTTATAAAAAATGCTACTTGGTTCGAACTGAATCAAGTGGAATCGGCGAAGAAATAATACGAAAAAGCGGCTACAAAACGTAGTCGCTTGAATGTTTTTCGGCAAAATTCTCTGTTATTTTTCAAAAAGTAGTTTTATAACCTATCATAACCCCTTGACAAATCTAAACAAAGGGGTTATAATGGGGTTACGACAAATAAATGTGGGAGATCATACAGTATTTGACGGAGATCACAATGAATAATCAAGAAAATCAGAATGAGCTTTTACAAGTTCAAAAAGAAATAGCCGAATTACCAGCCGGGTATATTTCGAAGAAAAATATAAACGGTAAAACGAGATATTACAAGGAAGTCAACGAACAGCCGATTCTGTCGCTGATGGAACGGGTAGTAAGCGGCGAAATCGTCTATCCCGACAGTCCGCAACCCGTCAGAATGGGACTTGCCTCTAGTTGCGAATTTACCGAAAAGGAACTTGAAATCCTGCGCCTTATGACGGGCGGATACAGCAATACGGAAATTTCCGAAAAACTCGGCGTTTCTTCGGGCGTTGTCAAAAACCACGTTGCGGATATGCTGTCTAAAACGGGTTTCCGTTCCCGCACGCAACTTGCCGTAAGAGCAAGAGAATCGGGGCTTGTGATTCTCGACAAAACCGACGACGAAATCTGACAGATAATGCAATCAAATATACAGAAACAGGCAGTCGCTTACCCGCGGCTGTCTTTTTTTGCAAAAATTTTTTCTGAAAAGCATAAAAAACTTGCCAAAGGGGTGCCGAATGGCACTCCCCAACCGTATATCGCCTATGATAAAATATATAAGCAGAATGTAAAAACAGGCGTAGTGTACGCAAAGGAGAAATGATCCGCAATGAAAAGAGCCGTACTTGCAATCAGAAACAGACTCGTTTTGGAAGCGGTGGCAAACGCCCTGAAACGCACGGGGTTCTTTGTGGAAAAATCTTCTTCGCAGGCAACTGCGCGTATCCTTACGCTGACGAACGCGCTTGCGGCAACAACTCTTGTAATGGACGTTACAAGGTCGGGCGACGGCACGTTTGCTATGCGTATGGACACCGCGCGCGAAGTCAGGAGGCAGAACCCCGAAATCAAAATCGCGCTTCTTTGCGATAACGTATCGGATGAAAGCAGCGCATACAAAGTCAAATGCGCCAAGGAAGACGGCAGCATCGACGCATTCTTCTATGAATCCGTCCCGTCCGACTATCTTGCAGACGCCATCGACGCGCTTTAACGAACGAAAACGGAAAATTATTAACGGTTTTAAAGCGCAAATACTGATTTGCGGTTTGAAATAAATCAATTCAGGAAAAAGGGAGACAAAAATCATGAAAAGGAAATCACTGTTCACTATTTGGGCAATAGCGTTGATGTTTGTTTTGTCGCTTTCGGTGCTTACCGCTTGCAACAAGGACGGGAAACACAACTTTGCGGAAGAATGGAGCAACAACGAGACGCATCATTGGCACGCGTGCGCAGACAAGGGCTGTAAGGAAAACAAAGACAAAACCGAGCACTCCTGGGACGGCGGCAATGTAACTGTCGAGCCTACCACGGAAAAAGAAGGCGCTATGGTTTAAGGCGACTAAATCAAAGATAGCAGCGCTTATACTCGGTCTTACGATGTGCCTTGCACTTATGCTCGGCATTGTGTTTGCAAGCCCGACTTTTGCAGTATATGCTGCAGGAGAAACGCAGATTGACACCTTGGGCGTAGCGTTCAAAAAGGTAAACGTCGGCGAAAGTCTTGCGACCGCGTTTGTATTCGAGGACGAAACGGAAAGAACGCTTAAAGTGCCGGACGGCGCAAACTATACGGCAACGCTTAGTTTTGTATCCAAAAACAAACAAACAATAATGTTATGGGAAAAAGACAATGTCTCGTTCCCGTGGAGCAGGGTTGAAAATCAGCTGATCGAACAAAAAGTTGCGTATTGTATCCGCGTCCGTTTCGCGCCGAAAGAAAACTATAAACTCTCAAAAGACGGGGAACAGCTGAAAAGAAATATGCAGGTTTTGGGCGCGGAACTCGGCAAAGGCAAGGATATAGAACTTTGGGACAGCGCAGGACGAAACTCCATTACAACGGCAATAGATATGGATTTTATCATTTCCAGAGGAATGACGTATATAGGTTATCCGCGATACATTGCTCCCCGAATCAACGAAAAGGTATCGGGCAAAATCGCCACGGAGTCTACCGACACGGGAATATGGCTCAGCGGCGCGCCCGCTCCTTATACGTATAAGGCAAAGATTGCGCCCATAGGAATGGAAATTCAAACGGTCAACGTTTTCGAAGAATCTACCTGCTACTATCAGATTATCGCCAAAAACGCAATGGACGGCGGAACGATGTACATCACCGCAACGGCGGCGGACGGGCAGACTTGCGATATCCCCGTTACGATTGCAGACGTATCGGGCGGACACGAGCATACGTGGGTTGAAGAAATCGAGAAAATAGATTTCGGACATCACGGCTACACAAAGTGCACCGATCCTGCTTGTCCCGGCGTCGCCCCGGCTTTTGACAAAGGTTCGCGGTATGCAAGCCACGAGTTTGACGGCGGGTGCACCGCGGCATGCACAACGTGCGGCGACCTCGGCAATCCGAACGCAAAACATAACTTTACTTATCAGGTCGACAAAGACGACAGTTCGTACCACGTGAGTCGCTGCGTTTGCGGTGAAGTTAAAAAAGACGAAAGCGGTAATATAATAAAAGAAAAACACAGCGGCGGCGAGCAAACTTGTATCAGCGGCGCAAAGTGCGATACTTGCGGCGAAGTGTATCTTGCAGCGACGGGGCATAAATACGAATTCAAGTCGTTCGGCAGCCTCGACGGAACGTACATGCATCTCGGGTTCTGCAAATATTGTAAAGAGGAGGACACGAGTTTAAGACACACCCCTGCCGGCGGCACGGCAACCTGCCAAAAAAAGGCGAAGTGCGACTATGAGAAAAACGGCGCAAAGTGCGACTTGGAACACGGAGATTTTCTTCCGCACAATTTCGTGGACGGAATTTGCACGGCGTGTAATTCCGACGAATACGTAAGGGAGGTGGTAATCGATGTACCCGATTTCCGGGTGGGAATGACGTACGAACCGTTATTCTTTCCATCCGTCGTCAAAGGGAACGTCGTCGGTTTGGGGCATTATTCCTACAAGGCTTCTTTGGATCGCGCCGGTGCCGGTTATCTGTGCAACGGCGGCGATTGCAGCGAAGTGAAAATAAGCGGCAACAGCGTAATGTATTACGCATTCAAGCCGCAAACAACATGCAAATTCCCCGCAAACGCCGACGAGATTAACGTTTCGCTGACGCGCGGCGAATTGTTGAGCAAGGGGATAAGAGAAAGCGACAAAAGTCTGATCGTGCTTGTTTTGCTCCGCGTAGACGGCGTGGTGCAATCCATTGATATCGACTTTGCGCAACCTCTCGCAGGCAATCCTGCGGAAATGCTGAATATCACCGAGAAAAACGGATATGAATTTATTATTAACAGCATCGCGCCGTTGAATGACGGCAAGATTATTGAAAACACACCGATAGAAATTGACATAACAATAAAAGCGCCGACAGGCAAATTGTTTCAGAAAAGGGACGAGAGAACACCCTTTACGGATTGGCTTTGCGACGTCGGAATCCCGTCGGGAAGCAGAATTCTGAAACAAACTCTAAGTGCGGATTTGAAGGAATTTAATCTCGCTATTCAAACGCCGAGAGCAATCGATTGTCCTCACGAAACAGTGAGATTAGAGGCGGGAACACCTGCAACCTGCACCGAGGACGGAATAAAAGACAAGTACGTTTGCGAGGGTTGCGGAGCAGCGTTTTTCGACGCCGCCCGCACTCAGGTGTGGTACGACGCGCTTGCGACTATTCCCAAGGGACATCTCGGTAAATTGTACCATGCAAAGTCTTGTTCCGAAGGCAAGGACGGAAACATAGCCTATTATGAATGCGGGCGCGAGGATTGCGGCAAACTCTTTGCGGACGCCGCATGCAGCAGTGAAATCACGTTTGAACAAACGATTATCCACGACTTTAAGACCGAATGGTCGTCAAACAAGGATAAGCACTATCACGAGTGCAAAAACTGCGACGCGAAAAAGAACGTAGAAGCGCATGTGTTCGGCGAGTGGAAAAAAGAGGTTGCGCCGACGGTTGAAGATTACGGCGTTATGGCGCACAAAGACTGCACCGTTTGCGCAAGGCATTTCGATAATGACGGAAACGAGATAAAAGACCTGAGAATTGCCAAAATCGGCACGCATAAGGTTATAGTAAACGGCGAAAGCAAATTCTATGCGCATGGCGAAAGCGCAACCGTAACGGCAGAAGATAAAGAAGGCAAAGCGTTCAAAGGCTGGAAGGACGAAAGCGGAAATATCGTAAGCACCAAAAAGGAATATACTTTCAATGTAGAGGGAGAAAAAACTCTTACGGCTGTGTATGAGGATAAGCCTTCGGGCGGTGGCGAAATCACCCCACCTGCTAAAAAGGACGGACTTTCGGGCGGACAGATTGTAGGTATCGTAATCGGTTCGGTAGCGGTCGCAGGAATCGGCGGATTTGCCGTTCTTTGGTTCGCTGTCAAGAAAAAGACTTTTGCAGATTTAATCGCAGCAATCAAAGCATTGTTCACCAAAAAGAAATAAGATGAACTAAACAAAACAAGACCATCACTCGATAAAACGGGTGGGGGTCTTTTATATTTGCACAAGGTAGCAAAAAGTACTTAAAGTCCGACACACTCCCGAAAATCGGCTCAAAAACGAGATTTTGTCGTACATACACAAACGCATCGGTCTGTAAGTCTTTTCTTATAGACCATTATTTTTTATATCGGCGCGAATAATTGAAAAATACCGCGCAATATGCTAAAATTATGCCAAAGACGAAACGGAATTTATCGAGGAATTAAGTATGAATATCGGAAAGCTCGTATCGGGGTAGATAAAGGAAATCCGCAAAGCAATTCTTTTTGGGAAAAGAACGGGTTTTATATTATTTCGGAAAAAGAGTACATCGTTATGGAAATGACATTATAGATTTCTGTTTGTCAAGATAGCTTAAAACGCGCTTGTTGAAAAACACTTACCGATAGGCACCCTCGAAAATCATCATAAATAAAGATTTAACCGTACACGCAAACAACCTCGGACACAAAAGGTATCCGAGGTTGTTTCATTCCGTCAAAACTTATTTTTTTCGCAGCTGCGACGGGGAACAGCCTTTTTTGCTTTTAATCAGCGCAATAAGCCCTCTCGCGTCGGAGAAGCCGACTTCGTTTGCTATTGCGGCGACCGACAAGTCGGTATTTTTAAGTAAGCTCAACGCCTCGTTCAAACGAAGCTCGTTCTGATATTCTTTCGGGGTAAAACCGGTGAGGGAGTGGAACTGTCTTATAAAATAAAACTTGTCGGTATACGCCATCGAAGAGAGCGCGTCGAGCGTTATCTTCTCTTTGTAGTGCTCCATTACATATTTAATCGCGTCCGAAATGCCGTCGCGCCCGTCGTTTACGTCGCATTTTTGCAAAAGCTCGGTCAACAGGCTGTAAAGAAGCGAAGAAATGAGGTATTTATTTTCGTTGCCCGACTGTATCATAGTCGTAATTTGCTGTACGGCGGCAGCGAGCGATGGCGGAATAAAGCCCGTCATTACATAGCCGAACTTTGATTGAAAACTGTCGTAAAACCCCTTGACTTCGGGTCCGTACAAATACGCAAAATACGCCTCGTAAGGAATATCGCCTCCGTTTATGACGGTGTGCGCGTCCTCCTGCGAGAAAAACAACGTGTCCCCGGCATGCGCTTTATACGATTTGTTTTTGGTTTTCAGGACAACCTCGCCTTTAAGCACTCCGTACAGCCCGTAAGAGTTGTACCCGGCTCTTGAAACCGAGTGCTTTAAGCCGCCGATTACATACCCCGATTGCACGACGTTGTATAACAGCGGATGACGATAATAGTTGTCGGGACGAATTGCTAACGTAGTGCCGGAAAGCAGTTCGACCGTTTTCTTTGTAGTTTTCATATTTATTACCTGTAATTGTGTTTAAGTTTGCAATTTTATGTATTGAAACGAAAAGAGTAATTTGATATAATTTGAGTATATTAGATATATTGAATTATGTCAACAACAAAACGAAAATTCAGGAGAGGAAAATGAAAAAAATATCATTTTTTATACTTTTCGTCGTTTTATCGGTGAGTTTGTGCGCCTGCGGAGATATTAGCGCAATCAATCCGCTCGACGGCTTTAAGGTAACTTTCGTGTCGGGCGTTGAGGTAAAAGACGACAGCGTTACGCTCACGCAATCGCAGTACGACGCGCTCGTTTCGTCGCCCGAAGCAAACTGCAAGTACACGCTTTCGGACGGAGTAGAAGCTAATATCTCGATAGACGGAAACCAACTCGTTTTCAACTTGACGGCTTCGGACGGGAACACGGGAAAGTACACGATTACGATAACCGTAGTGCCCGATAAGGAAGCAATCAATCCGCTCGACGGCTTTAAGGTAACCTCCGTGTCGGGCGTTGAGGTAAAGAACGACAGCGTTACGCTCACGCAATCGCAGTACGACGCGCTCGTTGCGTCGCCCGAAGCGAACTGCGAATACACGGTTTCGGACGGAGTAGAAGCCAAAATCTCGATAGACGGAAACCAGCTCGTCTTTAACTTGACGGCTTCGGACGGAAACAAAGCGAAGTATACGATTACGATGACCGTATTGTCCGATCTTGCCGACATCGACGTCAAGAGGGTGTGCAACAAGCAGGTGACCGACGGCAAAGTCACGTTCGGCGAAAGCGAGTATGCGGAGTTTTTGAATTTGCAGGATTACGCCGCCGCGTGCGAGTACGTTTCTTCCGACGGCTCGACGGTGCAAATAGCGTTTGACAAGCAGGACCATACGCTTACGTTCACCGTTTTATCCGAGGACGAAACGAACGCGAACGAAGTGACGGTAGAAATAACTGTCGCGCTTCCTTTCGGTACGCATTCGCTTACGGGCGGCGGCAACAAAAATTGCACTGCTTACGATTACGATAAACTGCTGTATTCGTTGAAAGGATCCGCAACGGTCACCGACGGAAAGGGAGTGAACTTAAACGGCAGTTACGCTTTTTCGGCGCAAATTTTTCCGCAGTCGCTTGCGCAAGGCAGCGAGGTGGTTTTGTCGGCGGTTTACGCAGACAATTACCAGATCCGTCTGGGGTTGAGAGGTGTGGACGAAAGCAATTATCTCATCTTCTCCGACTACAAGGACAGATCGACGTTCCTCAATTACAAAGCGCATATTGCTTCGACACAGTACGATGCGGAACGAGGCGTAAATATGGGCGTAATAGTAGTCGACGGCAGCATGGTAATGACCGTAGACGGCACCGTCGTTTACAGAAGGACACTTCCCGGACTTGCCGGTACCGAAATGTTTTTGAATACTTACGAGTGCGTTGCGCTGATGAAAAATCTGCAAATCGTATCCGATAAGGCGCAAGCGAAAGCCGCGTATGAAAACGCGCTCGTAGGTTATAAAGAAAAACTGACGGGAATTTCGCTGATAAACTCTTCGGAAAATATAAGTCAGTTCGTCGAAAACTATGACGGAAGCGTGTACGTCGAGGGTAAAAACTCGAACAAACGAGTAATGGCTGCGCTTTATCAAAACGGCGTGCCGGTAGCCGGCTACGAATACGCCGTTTCCGGACACTTAAATATAACCGACACGAAGGCTTCGGGCGGTATGGCGAGTAAAGTCGAACTGCAGATTGCCCAAAGCACGCAAAACTTCTTAAAAATTCATCTTTTCCGTTATGCCGCTTCCGGCAAACCCAACAACAGTATTTACGCTTATCCCACGGTAAACGGAAAGGCGTTGACTCAAGTTATTTGCGAGAATAACACATTGCCGTCGGGAACGGAATACGAAGCCGATTACCTATTTACTTATAGCGGACAAGAAATCAAGTTGTATTTCAAGGACGGAAGTTATTTCCCCGAGTATAAACTCGTGTACACTCAAGCGGCAAACTGGGGTTATACGATGTTTACGTTCGCAATGATGCGGTATTGCAACGTGACTTTCAGCAACTTCAAAACGTATTACGGCGACGAATACGACGCGCTCGTAAATACTCTCGAAAATAGCGCCAAAGAAGTGAAATTCTCGTCCGCGAAGGATACGTTTACGGACGGCGGCTGTATCGAGAACGGAACTACGGGCACTTATTGCAAGGCGGAAAGCGAGTACGACAAAGCGTTCGCTTTCAAGAACGACGCGGCGGTAAGCGGAGAATATTGGCTCGTTTCGGGCAGAATGAGTTTCGGAGAATACGCCGCGTGGACGCAGGGAGAGCTGAGCGCGTATAAGGACGAAACCCACGCCGTCAGGTATGTGTTCGAGTACACCGGGTCGGCTTATCAGGTTTTTCACGAAATTAAAAACGGCACCGATAATTGGACGGGGTATACGCTGATTGTAAGGCCGCAAACTAAAAACCCCGCGGCAATGAATTTCACGCTTGTAAATTACGGCGGCAAAGTTTCGCTGCTGATAGACGGTTACGTCCATCATACCGCGGAATTTGAATTTTTGAAAAGCGCCGCGGCAACCGTCGGCGGCAAGGGCGGCTCGGTCATTTTGAAAAATCTTACGGCAAATACGAATCGACAGGAAGTGGAGGACTTCGCAACTAATATGAAAGTATATACTTACGTTTCGCCTTACGAATCGAGAATCAACAAACTTGCGGAACAATATAAATCGGCAGAGAAGGGCGGCGTGCTGATAATGGGCTCCAGCACCATGGATTACTGGGAAGACTGGCAAACCGACATCGGCGGCAGACTCGGCTACAACGTCGGCATCGGCGGCACGATTGTGGAAGATTGGCTTTACGCCTACGACAAGCTCGTAAAACCGTTTAACCCGTCGATTATTCTGGTGTACTTGGGCGGCAACAATATCAACAATATGGGGCATACCGGGGCATACGCCGAAAAACTGATGGAGCAGCTGTTAAACAAAATGCACGCCGATTTCCCCGCCGCCAAAATCTACTATATCTATTCCATGGCAGTCCCGAGTTGCTATAAGGGCGGCAAATTCAACTACGAATACGGGCGGTTTATTGAAGAGATGAAAACGCTCGTGGCGAGCACCGATTGGCTTAACGGCATAGACACGTTCGGAGATTTAACGCAGGACGGCGAAGCAAAGAAAGACTTGTACAGAAGCGACGGAATACATTTGAACGCCGCCGGCTACGACGAGTTTGCTCGAATCATCAACGACGCCGTTTTCAACAAATAAAACCGAATAATCAAAAACCGCTATCCGATAAAACGGGCAGCGGTTTTTTGTTTGCGCGGCAGAGAACTATTGAAAAATCGAAAAATGTGTTCGCCATCCGAGCGTTAAGCGGAAGTAAAACCGCCTCTCGTTCGCTTAGCCGCGCCGATAAAACGGCATTATTTTTACGGGTACGCATAAGCGTTATCCGTTTTTTCTTGCAGAAAACGGTCGGCGTTTTTTTTTCTTTTATTACGCCTTATTAAGCCGAATCGTGCCCCCAAAGGCATACGAATACGCGCGCGCATATATGAATAAGGATAAATAAAAGCACGCGAAAGTTACATTAAACTTAATGATTGACAAAATTTACCGGGGGGGGTATAATGACTAATGTAATAAAATAATAGAGTGGCGGCACGAGCATGCCGCCCGGCTCGGACGAGTTGTCCGGCGCGGTCATACCGGGTAAAGGGTGACTTTCAGTATAGGACGGAGCGGTGAATTCCGTTAATATGTATCAGGGAAAGGGTGAAAAAGATGAAGAAAACATTACTTGTCGTTACTGCATTGCTTGCGACGATTGTTGCGGCGTTTTCGCTGACAGGCTGCGCCAAGGACAAACAACTGTCGATTACAATCGCAAACAAGGACGCGCTCACGGCGACGTGGGTGGAGGGCGAAGCGGCGCGCACGCTGGAAATAACCCTTGCGCCCGAAGATTACACGCTCGAAAACACCAACGTCATCGTGGAGTCGAGCAATTCCGACGTTGTCGACGTCGACGGCTTTAATCTGAAAGCTGTGGGCGGCGGCACCGCAACCATTACCGTAAAAGCAGGCGAGGCGACGGACTCGGTAGAAATTACCGTCACGCCGTCGTTCAAGGGCGTGGCGATAACCAATAAGACGGCGCTCGCCGAGTCGTGGATAGTGGGCGCAGCCGACCGTACCGTCGAGCTCGCGTTCAGCCCCGAATACTACGACCTCGCGAACACGGGAGCTACGATTACGTCCGACAATACCGACGTAGTCACCGTTTCGGGCACGACGCTTCACGCAGTCGCAATCGGCACGGCTACGATTACCGTCAAGGCAGGCGACTTCAGCGACAGCGTAGTCGTTTCCGTCCGCCCGGCAATTGAAACGCTGACCGTGACGAACAAGACCGACCTCGGCGAGGAATGGGCAATCGGCACCGAGCGCACTATCGAAGCCGCGTTCACGCCTGGCGAGTACACCACGGCAAATACCACGCCTGCTATAACCTGCGAGCCCTCGGGCGCAATCGAGGTTACGGACGGCTGGAAAATAAAGGCAAAAGCGGTAGGCAGGGCAACCGTTACTGTTTCCGCGCAGGGCAAAACCGACTCGTTCGAGATTACCGTCGCGCACGCGGCTCCCGTGATTTCGCTGTCCGGTCCCGGACTTAACGTGACCGAAGAGGGCGGCGAGATGAGCGCCATGCAGGACGCGGCGCTCACGATACCCACCGCGACGGCAATGACCACCGACGGCGTAAACGTGACCGGCGACATCACCATGACGTATTCCGACGAAAACAAGCTGCACGTTTCGGGACTGCTGATGACTCCCGAAATCGGAACTTATACCATTACATACACCGTCAAAAACCCTGCCGACGCGAGCAAGGTCACTACCAAAACGGTAACCGTAACCGTTTACCGCAAGGTATTCTCCTGGACGGACAACACCTGGCAGGTACTTGAGGAAAAAGTCGCTAACGCCGAACAGAAAGTCACAACGACGACAAACGGCTATCATACCGCGCAGTTCAACCTCGCGGCAAGCAGGTATTATTACGCCGAGGCGACCTTCCATATTACCGAATGGTCGAACGTCGGCATTGCAAACTTCGTGCCCGACAACAATCACACGCGTTGGCTTTCGGCAGTCGTTCAGACTTCGGGCGACGTAAACTACAAGTTTGCCGACTTTGACACGAGCAAGTTCAACGGCGGCGCGTGGAACCTTAATGAGAACGCGGCGGACGGAATAACGATTCTCAATCAGTACCGTCTTACCGAATTCGGCAACCTCAACGCAAGCACGGACGGAACGCACAAAGTTGCTATTCTTCGTCTCGGCGATACGTACTATTCGTTCTGGAACGATCAGTATGTCGATTCGGCGGTTTTCGAATACTATGCGGACGTCGAAACCATTCCCGGATTTTTTACTCTCGGACTCGATGCGAGCAAAGGCTATGCGACCGCAATCGACTACTTCTCGGGCGAGAGCGAGGTGAGAGCCAAGCTCAACGCACTCACTCACAACGGCAAAGACTTTATCCGCAATTACGTCCCCGACGGCGGTTGGGCGGGCGACTCGAAAAACCTAGATAACCGCAACTTCACCAAGAACGACACAACCGCCGAGCGCGGAATCAACTTCGACTTCACCAAAAACGACGCTCACTTCAACGGCGGTATGGTAAGCCCGTATGTGTGGTTCGACGGCGATTTCACTTTCAGTTGGGATCACAAGGCAACCTCGACTACCGGCAGCAGCAGACGAATGATTCTCGAAATGCGTTCGCGTATGTGGTACAGCGATACGAGAGTAGGCGGAATTCAGTTCGGTGCGGAATATAATGATGACGCGTCGCTCAACAGATTCCTTCTCAGCGGCAGCGCGCTTGCCGAGGCCTATAAGTGGTACGAGCCGGGTGCAGGCACGGACGGAAGTGCGGGATCGAGATTCACGATCAGCCGTAAACTCTTCGACGATTACGCCGAAATCACGCTTACCGCGCAGTCGCTCGCAAACCCCGATCAACGCTTCACGAGAGTGATTACCGTCAGCGCGGACGCAACCAAGAGCTCGGACGGCACCACCGCGTTCGACGGGTGGAACGAGCCCGTTATATTGCAGTGGCATAACACCGGCGTTGCAGGCGAGTACAGCAACATAAATTGGACGGCTCGCTCGGCAGAGAGGATAGAATCGCTTGAAATAACCAATAAGGAAGCGCTGACTGCGGCGTGGGTAGAGGGCGAAAGCGCGCGTAACGTCGAGGTTACCCTCGCGCCTAAAGGCTATACGCTGGCGAACACCAAGTACTCGATAACCTCGAGCAACCCCTCCGTAGTTGCGGCCAACGGCACGACAATCGGCGCCGTCGGCGGCGGTACGGCTACCGTCACCGTCAGAGTAGGCATGCTCTCCGATTCCTTTGAAGTGACCGTCACTCCGTCGCTCAAATCCGTGACTATCGAGAACAAATCCGCGCTTATTTCCTGGCGCGAGGACGAGGAAGCGACGCGCGCGCTTGTGCTGAGCTTCGACCCCTCCGACGTATACAACCTCGAAAACAGCGAGCTGAGCATAGTGTCCGACAATCCCGACGTGGTTTCGGTAAACGGCACCACACTCACGCGCGGCAACAGAGGCACGGCGGTAATTACCGTCACCGTGCAGGACAAATCCGACACGTTCACTATCACCGTCGTCAACGGCGCGCCGACGATTAGCCTTACCGGCAACGGACTCAGCGAGACCGAGGAGGGCGGCGCTATGTCCGCGATTCAGGGTACCGCGCTCGACGTCCCGACGATGACCGCTTACGCCGACGGCGCGGACGTCACCGAAAACGTCGTTATCGAATACTCCGACCAAGCCAAACTCCACATCGAGGGCGGCAAAATGACCCCCGAAATCGGCACGCACACCATAACCTATACCGTCAAAAACCCTGCCGATGCGACCAAGACGGATACCAAAGTGGTAACGATTAACGTCTACCGCAAGGTATTCTCCTGGACGAACACGCAGTTCACTGTGAACAACGAAATGACGTCCAACGCAGAGCAGACGGTGAAAGTAAACAAAGACGGCTACGAAATGGCGCAGTTCAACCTCGAGGCGAGCGACGCTTACTACGTCGAAGTGACCTTCAAGAACGCCGGCTGGGCGCTCGCAGGCATCGCGAATTTCGTTCCCGACGACAACCACAACAGAGCGCTTGTATCCCTGATGCCCACCAGCGGCAACGCCGACTACAAGATAATCGACTTCAACCCCAGCGTAGGCGGATGGAACGTGCAGGAAAACGACACGACCAAGAACCTCGTTATTTACCAGTATCAGGCATGCAATCAAGGCGGTCTTACGAAGCTCGCAAAGGACGGCGATTTTAACGTGACCAGGCTCGGTATCGTTCGCGTGGGCAGAATGTTCTACATGTTCTACAACGACCAATACATCGGCGCTACCGATATGGCGCACTACGCGTCCGTAAACACGATACCCGGCTTGTTCGTCTGGAACATGCCGTCAACCGATATTATCACGGGCATCGACTATTTCTCCGGTAAGGAAGCCGCAATGGCAAAGCTCAACGCGCTCACCGGCAACGGCAGGGATTATATCAGACAGTACGTTCCCTATGATTGGGCATCGGGCTCCAAGAACACCGACAACGACCACTTCACGAGAAACGAAGCGACGACCGAGCGCGGAGTCAACTTCGACTTCACCAAGAACAATGCCGACTTCAACGACGGCATGGTAAGCCCGTATGTATGGTTCAGCGGCGACTTCACGTTCAGCTGGGACTACAAGGCAACCTCGACTACCGACGGCGAATCGCGCATGATCGTAGAAATGCGTACATTGATCGGATACGACCACAACTCGTGCGGCGGTATTCAGTTCGGCGCGCAATATAATGATGACGCGTCGCTTAACAGATACCTTCTCAGCGGAGCAGGCCTTGCCGAGGGACACAAGTGGCACGAACCCGGCGCGGGCACCGACGCAACCGCCGGCAGCAGATTCACCATCAGCCGTAAGATTTACGACGACTACGCCGAAATAACGCTCACCGCGACTTCGCTCACCGATCCGACCAAGACGTTCACGAGGACTATCAACATCGGCGCGACGGCGGATAAGAGTACCGACGGAACAACCGCGTTCGAAGGCTGGAACAGAGTGGTTATTCTTCAGTGGCATAACACGCGCGTAGCAGGCGAGTACAGCAATATCAGCTGGACTTCGGACAGCGCAAACTAAAACTCACGGACGGTACGCGCCTCGCGCATGAAAACGTAACGGGGCGCGTGCTTGCCGTCAAAAATCATAAAAGCAAGCAATCCGATTGAAAAGGAGATTTGAACTTCATGAAAAAAGGTAAACGACCGATTGCCGTTTTGCTGTGCGTCCTCATCGCGCTCGGGGCGTGCGCGCTCGTCGGGTGCGGCGGCGGACAAACGGCAAAGGAAATGTATCTTATAAAGTACGACCTCAACTACGAGGGCGGCGAAACGCGTAACGTTCCCGTTCAGGCAGGCGCAAAGGCAGTTGCCTGGCGGGCAAGCCGCGACGGCTTCGCTCTCGACGGCTGGTACGACGACGCGGAAACAGCAAAGTCCCACGACTTTACTCAGCCCGTCATGTCCGACGCGACGCTGTACGCGAAGTGGAGCGTGCTCCCCGGCATGGCGACAGTGACGTTCGACTTCGGCGTCGCAGGCGTGACGGACAAGGTTGTGGCAGTGAGAAAGACCAACCTCGTCGAGGGTAAATACGTTCCCGAATACACCCCGTTCGGCATGAAGCTCGTCGGCTGGTACAAGGACGAGGCGAAAACTCAGGCGTGGAACTTTGCAGCCGATACCGTCGAGGACGATACCACGCTGTACGCCGGCTACGAGTACACAATGGCTGTGCCGCGCAACGCCGACGGCTCTATCGCCTACGAGAGCGTGACCATTAACGTGTGGTCGGCGAGCGTAGACGCGACAAAGCTCAGCGAGATTACCGAGAAATTCAACGCCGAGTACGAGGGCAAAATCAGCGTAAACGTTTCCTCGCGGCTCGCCTCGCAGGCGGACACGTTCCTGCGTATTCAGCAGATACCCGGAATAATCAGCACCACCGGCACCTACTATTCGGTGGGCGAGATTTATAACTTCGCAGGTCTGCCCATGGAAAATTCCGATTGGCTGGAAAAGGCTACGGCAGAGGCGAGAGTGGACGGCGCGTACATGCAAGTGCCGCTCGTAGGAGTTGCGCCCTACATGATTTACAACAAAACGCTGCTCGCAAAATACAGCGAAAACGGCGCGCTTCCCACCAACTACTCGCAGCTTTCCGCAATCTTAAAGGCGGCTTACAGCGGCGAAAACCCGACGAACGCCGGCTTTAGGTCGATAGTCGCGCCCTACGCCGATTGGTCGTATAAGGAAGCGCCCAGCATGGTTGCGTTCAACCAGTGCGGTGCGCCTTATTACAAGTACGAAAACGGCAAGTATGTCAACGAGTGGAATGACTCCGCGGTATACGCAAAGGCGAGCACCGCGCTCCGCAACACCTACGACCTGTTCGGCAAAAACGGCGCTAACAACGGCGGCAGAGCGAGCGACATAGGGCAGGCGATTTCTACGGTAAAGAGCGGAAACGCGCTTATGGGCATGGTTACCTGGCGCGGCTACGAGAACTCGGTAGTGACCGACTCTAACCTCGGCGTTCTGCCGCTCTCCGGGCTGTTCACCGACGAAACGGGCGACGGCAGCGGCGACATTCCCATTCACACCATCGGCATAGGCTTCTGCAACCTCGCCACCAACGTCGTGAGCGACCCGTTGAAGGTTTGCGCTTCGGCGGTGTACGCGGATTGGCTCACCAAGCACGCCTATGAACTCTCGACGCTCGGCTTCGTGCCGCTCTCGACCGCAGCGGTCAATGCCGACGCTTACGCAAACTCTACCGACAGAATAATAAACTTCGTCAAGTCGACCTATGTCGACGCCGCCAACCTCAACACGCTGCCGGGAACGACCAACCTCAAAACGCTGGTAAACGCTACGGCTGCGGAGGGAATTATCGTGCCGCTCCTTGACAGCGACGGCGCGAACCTCGAAGCCAAGACGGCCGAGCTCTACACGCAAATCGGCGGACTAGTCTACTAACGGGAGGCATATATGAAAAGAATACTTTATATTCTCGTTTGCGCATTACTTGTCGCGGCTGCGGCTGTCGTTACGATGGCGTGCGGCGGCGACTCGGACACCAAAACTCCCGTCGAGGTCAAAAATCAGGGCGAATGGACGATAGCTTCGCCCGACGGAACAATCGTTACAGCCCTTACCTTCGACGCCGACAACAAGATTTATTACACGGTCAAAAAGGGCGACGCGGAAGTGGTTAAAAAGTCCGAGCTCGGCTTCGACATCGAGGAAGAGGACTTTAACCTCATCGCCGTTTCGGGCGTCAAGAACAAGCGCGTCCGCGGCTCCTACGACAATATTTCCGGCAAGTCCTCGACTGTCGAGTACGACTGCAACGAAACGACCGTCACGTTCAAGGCGTGGAAATTCTACCTCGACGTCACCGTCCGCTCGTATGACGACGGCTACGCGTTCCGCTACGGAATCCGCGCGCTCGACGGTAGCAGCGGCACCGTGACGGTAAACAGCGAAAAAACGCAATTCGCGCTCCCCGACAACACCAACATGTGGGTAGAGGAGTACGTTTCCATTAACCCCAAGAAAGGCAACTTCTTTGCCTACGAAGTGCCCTACGACAGGCGCTCGGCAAAAGGACTCAATTCCGACCAATACCTCGCCATGCCGATGCTGTACAGAGTTAGCGGCACCGATGTTTACTCCATGGTTACCGAATCGGGGCTTATCGGCAGCGGCTTTTACGGCTCGTACCTCAAAGTGCCCGAGGGCATGGACGGCAGCAGCGTGCTCCAGACGGTGCACACCCCGGCAGGCGCGATGTTGGACGACAACAAAATCGAATACCCGTTCACTTCGCCCTGGCGCGTCGGTATCACCGGCGACATGAAAACGGTGCAGGAATCCGAGCTCGTCGAAAAGGTCTACGACGACGCCGAGTATTGGAAACCCGACGATTACGATACCCTCTCGGACGAGGAAAAGAAAATCTACGATTACGATTGGGTAGAGAACGGCATAGTGGCTTGGAGCTGGCTCGCCTATAACGGAACGCGTCCGCAGACCGACTACTCGCTGCATCGCGAATACGTCGACCTCGCCGCGAATATGGGCTGGAAGTACGTCCTTCTCGACGGCGGCTGGAACGCAGGACTCAGCGACGTCGATTTCAAGGCGTTTATGGACTACGCGAACAACGCCGGCGTAAAGGTCATCGTGTGGTGCAACGCGCTCACCGACTTCGGCAACGGCAACCCCGTTATTCTCAAAAGCAAGCTTCAGAAATGGGCAAGCTTCGGCGTAGCCGGCATCAAAATCGACTTCTTCGACGGTCAGAACGCCAACAATCCTTCCCATCAGGGCGAGGACAGCGAAACAATCAAGTGGTACGAAACGATTTACAGAGAAACCGCGAAACTTAAAATGATTGTCAACTGCCACGGCGCGAACAAGCCGACGGGCGAGCGCAGAATTTACCCCAACGTCACCAACCGCGAGGGTATAATGGGCAACGAGTTCAAGACAATCGACGCCGCGACGACGGTAAACGAGCTGTTTACCCGCGCGGTGGTAGGTCCCAGCGACTTCACGCCCGTGGTAATCCCCTACGGCGACGCAATCACAGGAGCGCACCAGATGGCGCTGTCGGTGCTGTACGAGAGCGGCACCCCCTCGATGGCGGATAAGGCAAACACCTACTACGACTCGAAGATTATGGACTTCTACCGCGCCGTACCGGCAACTCGCGACAAAACCGTGTTCTTATGCGGTCAGCCCGACTACTACTACGCGGCGGCAACCAAGTCCGGCGACTCGTGGTTTGCCGGCATAGTGAACAGCGTAGTGTCCGACACCGTCGAAATCGACTTGTCGTTCCTGGGCAGCGGCGAGTACGAAGCGGAAATTTTCACCGACACCGGCACTAACGGCAAGGACGTAGCGCGCGAAGTGCGCACCGTTACCGCAGCCTCGAAGCTTTCCTTCGAGCTCCGTGAGAACGGCGGCGTGGCAATCAGATTCACGAAAAAAGCTTAATTACCGACAGGAGACATAAGTAAGTATGAAAAAATTTAGTTTGAAAAGAGCGATAATCGCAAGCATTCTGTGCGTTGCCACGCTGTTTACGGTGGCGTGCGGCGGAGGAGAGAATAACGGCGGCAACACTGACCCCGGTCAGAAGGATAATTGGTGGTCGACCGAAGGCACGCTTAATAAGGACGCGAACGGCAACGTCGTGTTCAACAACGTGGAAATCAAGCTCAACACGGTAGTCGCCGGCGACGATAAGCAGGCGTTCTACAATATCGTGCAGCGTTTCAACCGCGAGTACGACGGCAAAATCAACGTCATCATAACCAACACGGGCGCGGGCGTCTACGAGGATACCGTTTCCAAGCAGATAATCAACAACTCCAATCCGCCCGACCTTATCATGTCGCACCAGAAGTCGCACAAGAACTTCGCGGACAATCACCTCATTCAGCCGCTCGACGAAGCGATGGAGCAGTCCGGCATAAAGCTTAACATGAGCGATTTCGCCTCGGGACTCGCGCAGTATTCCTCGCTCGGCTACGAGGGCAAGACCTATTCCGTGCCGGTTGACGGACAGAGTATGGTTGTCGTGTACAACAAGCAGTTGCTCGCAAAATACGCCGACCACGCGCCGACGAACCGCGCCGAGCTTCTCGATGTCTGCGCCAAGTTCAAAGAGGACTCGACCAACGGCGGCAAAGAGCCAATCGCATGGGCGACCGGCGGCGACTATTTCGTAAACTATGTGTTCCTCACCTCGCTGCTCCAGAACGGCGCAACGCTTTACAAAAACAACTACACGGTAGATTGGCACGACAACGAAACCAACCGCGCCGCGTTCAAAGCCGCTTTCAAGTCCTTCCGCGACTTGTTTGACAGCTCCTACGCAAAGCTCAACGAAGCCGACAGCACCGCGCTCACCGAGTTCGTTGCCGGCAAGCGCCTGTTCTACTTCCTGTGCCCGTGGTCACTCACCAGCCTCGTCGGCGAGATGGCGTCGAAGAACAACGTCACCGAAGCGGAGGTCATCGAGAGCTATCTCGGCGGCGCAAGCCTTTCCGGCTGGTTCGCCATGAGCGATAACGAGAACAAGAACGCCATCTACGGCGATTCGCACTTCTTCGCAATGAGCAAGAACGTTAAGGACATCAACGTAAAGGCGGCAATCGTCGAGTTTATCAAATGGTTCACCACCAACGCGACCGCAGGCGCGCAGTGGGCTAAGGCAGGACACGTTACCGCCTCCAACGTCATAGCGGCTTCCGAAACGTACAAGAACGACGCATACGTCAGCGGCTTCATTTCCAAGTTCTACACGGATATAAACAATTTCCGCTGCGTGGGCAACACGCCGTACTACGTCGACACGCTGTCCAACATTCAGGGCATCTTCGCCGACACGATAGGCAACAAGAACGCGACGGACGAGAGCGACGAAGCGACCATAAAGAGCAAGCAGAATACGGTAAACAACAACGTGGCGTTCTTCGGCTAATCGGAGAGTAGAATGGAAATCGACGTAAAAGAAAAAATAGCGGAGCAGAAGCGGCGCAAGCGGCAGGAGGCGGCTCTTGCCCTTGCGCTCGTAAGCCCGTTTCTCATCGTGTTCGTACTGTTCACGCTTATACCGTTCATAATGGGCTTTGTGTTCTCGTTCATGCGGTATAACCCGTACCTTCCCGACCAGAATCAATTTATAGGGTTTCAGAACTACGTCAACATGTTCAACCCGAAAAATCCCATATCCAAATTGTTCTGGGATTCGTTTTCGACCATGCTTTTGTTCGACGCGGTAGCCGTTCCGCTTCTCATCGTGATACCGCTGTGTTTGGCGTACCTGATAAACATGAAGCCTCCGGGATACAAGCTTTTCCGCGCTATAATTTATCTTCCGAGCATAGTGTCGGTCACGATTGTGGGTATCATCTTCGGCAACATGTTCAAGGGCGACGAGTCGGGTCTTATCAACGCGATACTCGGCACGAAAATAGAATGGCTCGCCGGCAAGCCGTGGGCAGGCGACACGCTTCGCTGGTTCGTCATGCTCATCGCGAGTATCTGGTGGCAGACGGGCTCGAACTTCGTCATCTTTTCGGGCGCGCTCCGCGACGTTCCGAAATCGCTGTACGAAGCGTGCGAAATGGACGGCGGCAGCAGGTGGAAACGCATTTGCTACGTCACGCTCCCCAATATCCGCTCGGCGCTCGTCGTGTGCCTGTTCAACACGCTTATAGGCTATCTTAACCTGTACGCGCAGCCTTATGTGCTCAACACCTACGAAAACGAGGACATTTTCGTTTCGCCGATGATGTTCATTCAAAAGTACCTTATGGGCGGAATGACCTACGCCAAGCAAACGGGCTACATCTGCGCGTCCGCGATAGTTTTCGGACTTATCGTAATGGCGTTCAGCGTGGCGGAGCGCAAAATCACCGCGCCGCGCCGCAAGAAAACCCGTCACAGCGAGCTTTGCGGTGCCTACGAGGCAGCCAAAGCTACCGTAAGCGGCACGACTTCCGCGATTGCTTCGGAGGAAACGGAAAATGGAAAAGACTAAAAGACCGCTCACAAAATCGGAAAGAACGCACCGCCGCGAAAAAATCGTGTCGTTCGCGATACTTTTCGTCGTATGCGTTATATGGATAATACCGCTCGTGTACATGGTCGGCACGTCGTTCAAGTCCGACTATGACCTCGTCGCGCACCCCGAGCGAATTTTCCCGTCGGCGTGGAGCGAATGGACAATCAAGCATTACTACGGCTTTATCGTCCGCGACGGAAAAATCGACAACATGCCTGTATGGATGCTCAACTCGCTCTGGTCGACGATGGCAACGGTAGGGCTCACCGTAATAGTAGACCTTCTCACGGCTTACGCGGTTGTTTTTCTTAAATTCAAGGGCAAACAAACGCTGATGAAGTTCTTGCTGCTGTGGATGGCGGTGCCGGGCGTTATCGGTACCGCGCCGTCGTTCGCGCTGTACTCGACGATAAGGAACTCGCTCAAAATCTCCTCGGGCGTCGCCGCGTATATCTACATATATATCTGGCTGGTAGTACCGGGAATCACGGGAATATTCAACATGCTGCTTATGCGTAACTTCTTCGAGTCAATCCCCAAAGACATCGTGGACAGCGCCAAGAGCGACGGCGCGAGCAATATGAAGATATTCCGCCGCATCGTCTGTCCGCTCGCAAAATCCACGATAATGCTCGTCGTATTGTTTACGTTCACGGGCAGCTGGAACAGCCTGATTTGGCCGCAGCTTCTGCTGTCTGGCGAGAAATCCTATTGGAATACCGTCACCGTCGCGCTGACCGGCTACACGGGCGGAGGCGGCTGGAGCGCCACGGGCATAGCGATGGCGACCAGCGTGTTCGCGCTTATTCCCATAGTAATCATCTTCATAATCACCCAGAACAAAATGATTGACGGTCTTGCTTCCACCGGAGTAAAGGCGTAAGTCAGGAGGAGTAAAAACAATGAATACCGAAACCAAACCGTTTCTTTCCCTACGCCACGTCGAAAAAATCTACCCGAACGGAGAAAAAGCGGTTTACGACTTTAACCTCGACATAAACAAAAAGGAATTTATTGTCATTGTAGGCCCGTCGGGCTGCGGCAAATCCACCACGCTGAGAATGATAGCCGGGCTGGAGGACGTAACGAGCGGCGACATTCTCCTCGAGGACGAGCTGATAAACTACAAGCCGAGCAAAGACCGCAAAATGGCGATAGTGTTCCAAAGCTACGCGCTGTATCCGCAGATGAACGTGTTTGACAACATCGCGTTTCCGCTCACCATAAACAAGTATCCCGTGCCCGTCACCGACAAAAAGCTTTACCCGGCGGCGGAGGCGAGGAGGGCTTTGACCGAGCACGATTTTTCGGCTACCTTGAGCATGCTGAGCTCGACGCTCGCGTTAAAGCTCAAAAAGACCGAGCGCGCCGAAAGGCTTGCCGCAGCGTTCGCGATTTCGCCCGAGGCGGCCCAGCTCCTTATCGATTTTTACGAGTCGCAGTCGGAGCGCGAAAAAACCAAGCGCGCGGAAGCGGAGGAGCCCGCGGCAAGCGACGACGACAAAGCTCCTATTCTCGCCGAATGGCTGTCGGCGCTTGACGGCGTTATCGCGGAGGGCAAAAAACGCCTCGACGAGCTCGGAGTTCGGTACAACGATAAATTCGAGATTCTCGGCGACGACGGCGAAGTAAAGATTGAAAGCCGCATGTTCACGCCCTACGAAATTCGCAAAAAGGTATACGAAACCGCGGAAATTCTCGACCTTCGCCCTTACCTCGACAAGCTCCCCAAAGAGCTTTCCGGCGGACAGATGCAGCGCGTCGCGCTGGGCAGAGCGATAATAAAGAACGTCCCGATATTCATGATGGACGAACCGCTGTCCAACCTCGACGCAAAGCTGAGACTCACCATGCGCAGCGAAATAGTCAAGCTTCACAACCGCATCGACGCTACGACGATTTACGTCACGCACGACCAGACCGAAGCAATGACGATGGCGACGCGCATAGTGGTAATGTCGCGCGGCTTCGTGCAGCAAATCGGCTCGCCCGAAGAGGTGTACAACGACCCGAATAACGTGTTCGTCGCGCGCTTTATAGGCTCGCCGACTATGAATATGTTCGACGTCAGGTACAACCGCGAGAAGAACACGATTGCGTTCGGTAACGACGAAATCGCGCTCGACGAGGGCTTTATCTCACGCCACGACGCTTTCTACGCCGCAAAAGCAAAGGAACTCGAGGAAACGTTGACTAACTTCGACGAAAAGTCGCGCGAAAAGCTGCTGAAGCTGCTTTCCGTGACAGGCGAGAGCAGAGCGATTGAAATCGGCAAGAAAACGAAGAAAGGGCTTATCGCTCGCATAAAGGACAAATTCTCGAAATCGGAAAACGAAGCCGAACACTACGCGGAGGAAAAACGCGTGCTCGAAGGAAAGCTCGAAGCCGTCCGCGCCTGCGCCGAGGGCGACCACACGCTCATCGTCGGCATACGCCCCGAGCGCATAAAAATCGAGAAGAAACGCGGCAAGGCGAAAAGCGGCAAATTCGTCGTAAAGCCCACCGTGTGCGAGCTTCTCGGCGGCGAATACAACGTGCACTTTGACTTCTGCGGCAAAGATATGGTGGGAAGAATCGACGCAAAGCATAAGATAACCACCGACGACGAAATCACCGTCGAGTTTTTGCCGGACGACTTGTACGTTTTCGACTCGGTCACCGGGGACGTGATTAAATGAAAGAGAAGAGCGTCAGCCTCAAAGCGATAGCTTCGCGCCTCGGCGTTTCCATAAACACCGTGTCGCACGCGCTTAGAGACCTGGACGACATTTCCGAAGCGCTTAAAATCCGCATCAGACGAACGGCGATAGATATGGGCTACATGCCCAACCATGTCGCGCAGAAGATGAAAAAGGACGAGCGACCCGTGGTAGGTGTGTTCGCCGACGACTTCTCGAATCTGTACTTCAACTCGTTGTACGCCGAGCTTTTGAAGGCTTTTCGCGGCAGCGAGGAGTTTGACTGCGTGCTCATGTTCTCGAAAAGCCGCGCGTTCGACGTGGAGATGATTAAAAAATGTATTCTCCAGCGCGTGGACGTTATCATAACGTACATAGTCTTCGACGCGGCTACCGACGAGTTCGCGAGGCTGAACAACGTGCGCATAGTTTACGCCGGCAGCGCGTTCACGAGCGACGTCGAAGCTTACGGCGTGGACATAGTAGATATCGACAACAACTGCGGTTGCAGGTTGGCGGCGGACTACTTTGCCGAGCGCGGGACCGGCGACAAGCTTGCGTTCGTGGGCAGCGATTATACCTTCAGCCTCGCGCGGTACGACTCGTTCAGAGAAGAAACGGAAAAGCTGAATCCCGGGGCGCAAATCGACTTTTACAATATTTCCACCGACGACATAGGCGTTCTTTACGACATGCTCCGACGCGGCTGTCGCGGCATATTCTGCTTTAATGATATGACGGTCTACGAGCTGCTTCGCAAACTCAGCGACGTCGATAAAAACGTTTTCCGCACGTTCCCCGACCTCGATATTCTCGGCTTCGACGGACTGTGCGAGCGGATAGACGGCTTTATGCAAATCTCGACGATAATGATTGATTTCAGGCTGTTCGCCGAAAAGGTGTACGAAACAGTAAAGCTGAGGATAGAAAACCCGACCGCGCCGCCCATAAGAGTCAAACTGCCCGTCACGTTGCATCGAAAAAGAGAATAGACAAAGAAAGATTAAAGAAAACAACAAAACAACGCCGTCTGCGAGAATGCAGGCGGCGCTGTTTTGTTGCGCAATCGAGCAGAAACGGATGAAAGAATCGGAAATAACTCTACAATATATTCGTGACGGACGCGGCTTTCGCCGACGGGCAAAGCGGCGACCGAACAAAAAACGTCGGAGGAGAAAACGATGTTTGACAAAGTGCGCAAGAATTTCGTCTACTGCTGTATGCGTCTGCCGATGCAGGGTAAAGAGTAGATTATGCCGAGTTCAACAAGATGATTGACGCGTTTTTAGACAACGGGTTCAACTATTTCGTCCCGGCGCACGGGTACCTCGACGGTCACACGATTTGCCTGTGCCGCGGCGGCGAACGCCTTTTCGGCAAGAAAAAGGGCATCGCGCCCATGATGGGCTTTATCGGTAGCGGCGCGGATTTACGCGGCTATTCGTTCGCCGACTCCGGACGCATTTCGGAAATCTACGACTACTATGTGAAAACGCGGCGATAACGTTCGGATACGTAACGTGCGCGCCGGACGAGTTTATGGAGCGCATGCTAAATCCCGCGACTATATAAATACGCTTGATTTTTTCGGGCGGCTATGTTATAATCGGGTAGAGTCGGTGTACCTGCGACCATGTCGGGTGCGTCGGTCGGGCTTGTCGGAGGCTAAGACGGGAGGCGGATATATGGCTTTTTCTTTGCATAAGCATAATGAAGCAACGTACCGCGCCTTTGGACTTTGCGCGCGAGGCAAGCGTAAATCTGCGGACATCGGGCGTTTGACCCCGTGCCCGAGAAAAACATTCTAACCGAGAAAAGCAAATCGGGCGCGAGCTTTCGGCAAGCAGAAAAACGCACCCGATGATTTTTGATGCCGCCCCTCGGACGGCGAAAAGCAAGGAGAAATAAACAATGAAGGTACCGTTTTCACCGCCGGACATATCTGAAAAAGAAATAAACGAGGTCGCAGAGGCGTTGCGTTCGGGCTGGATAACCACGGGACCCAGAACGAAACAGCTTGAAAAAGAGATTGCCGCGTGGCTTGGTACGAATAAGTGCGTGTGCCTCAATTCCCAAACGGCTTGCGCGGAAATGGCACTGCATATTTTGGGTATAGGAGCCGGCGACGAAGTTATCGTTCCGGCATATACTTACACCGCTTCCGCTTCCGTCGTTTGCCACGTCGGAGCAACGCTGAAGCTCGTCGACTCGACGCCCGACAGCTTAGAGATGGATTACGACGCAGTGGAGAGGGCTATTACCGACAAGACCAAGGCGATTATTCCCGTGGACCTCGGCGGCGTACCCTGCGACTACGAGCGCATTTTTGAAATCGTCGAGAGAAAGAAGCACCTGTTCAAGCCTGCGAACGACATTCAGAGGGCTATCGGCAGAATTGCCGTCTGCGCAGACACGGCTCACTCGTTCGGCGCGAAGTACCGCGGCAAAATGGTGGGCTCGATTGCCGATTTTTCCGGCTTCAGCTTCCACGCGGTGAAGAATTTTACCACGGCGGAGGGCGGCGCGCTCGTGTGGCGCACGATTGACGGCGTTGACGACGAGGAAATCTACCACAAACTACAGCTTCTCAGCCTCCACGGTCAGTCCAAGGACGCGCTGGCAAAGACCAAGCTCGGAGCGTGGGAGTACGACATCGTGGGAACCTGGTACAAGTGCAACATGACCGACATCGCGGCGGCAATCGGCTTAAAGCAGTTCGAGCGCTATCCCGACATGCTGAAGCGCAGAAGAGAGATAATCGCGCGCTACGATGCGGCGCTTAAACCCCTCGGCGTAAAATCGCTGCCGCATTACACGAGCGAGCACGATTCGTCGGGACACCTGTACATAACCGAAATCCCCGGCATAACCTACGAGCAGCGCGGCGAAATTATCACGAAAATGGGCGAGCGCGAAATCGCCTGCAACGTCCACTACAAGCCGCTTCCCTTGCACACGGCTTACAAGGAGCTGGGCTTCGACATTAAGGATTATCCGAACGCTTACGCGCACTTTGCGCACGAAATCACGCTGCCTCTGCATACCTGCCTCACCGACGAGCAGGTGGGCTACGTTATAGAAAACTTTACCGAGATTTTGCGGGAGTACCTTTAAATGCTGATTCGCAAGTGGGAAAAGTTGCCCCCGGAAATGCAAACGGACGAGGTGCGGAAATACTACGAAATCCTGCGCAAAAAGAACGTTTCGCTGTTTTTAAAGCGCGTTTTCGATATTTTCGTTTCGGCGCTGATGCTGATAATCCTGTCGCCGCTGTTTATCGTTCTGGCTTTGGCTATAAAAATCGACAGCAAGGGACCCGTGTTTTACAGGCAGGAGCGCGTCACGCAGTACGGCAAGAGTTTTCGGATTTTCAAATTCCGCTCGATGGTCGTAAACGCCGACAAGGGCTCGCAGGTCACTGTTGACCGCGACTCGCGCATTACGAGAGTGGGCAAGCTTATCCGCAAGTGCCGCCTCGACGAGGTGAGTCAGCTGATTGACGTTTTCCGCGGCACGATGACGTTCGTGGGAACAAGACCCGAAGTGCCGAAGTTTGTGGCGAGCTACACGCCCGAAATGATGGCTACGCTTTTGCTGCCGGCGGGCGTGACCAGCCTTGCGAGCATTTATTACAAGGACGAGGCGGAGCTTTTGGACTCGGCTGAGGACACCGACAGAGTGTACGTCGAAAAAATCCTGCCCGTGAAGATGTATTACAATCTTCGGGCTATCGAAAAATTCGGCTTCTGGCGCGACATAGGGACGATGTTTATGACCGTGTTTGCGGTGCTCGGAAAGGACTATCGCGGCGATTATGTCGAAAAATCTCCCGAGGAGAACGCCGAAGCGGCCGAACAGGAAGTAGAAGCGGTTACAGAAGAAACGGCGGAAGTAACTGCCGAAGAGACAGAGAACGCCGACGAAGAAACCGAAGCTGCGGAAGAAACCGTTGCGGCAAAAGACAGCGCGGTCGCAGAACCCGAAAACGTCGAGGAAGGATAGGAAAGTTATGGAGCAAAACATAGAAGTTTCGGTAGTCATGCCGGTTTACAACGAAGAAAAATACATAAAAAAATGTATCGAATCGTTGTTTATGCAGGATTATCCGCAGGAAAAAACCGAGTGGATTTTCGTGGACGGCGGCTCAAAAGACAAGACGGTCGAAATACTGAACGACTACCGACAGCAGCACCCCGGGCTAATCAAAGTGCTCGATAATCCCAAGAAGATAGTGCCCTGCGCGATGAATATCGGCATAGAAGCTTCCTGCGGCAAATATATCGTTCGCCTCGACGCGCACGCGGACTACGCCACGGACTATATTTCAAAATGCGTGTATTACCTCGACAATACCGACGCCGACAACGTGGGCGGAGTCGCCGAAACCAAGTCGCACGGGTTTATGGGCAACGCGATTGCAAAAATGCTGAGCTCGAAGTTCGGAGTCGGCAACTCTCAGTTCAGAACGAACGGTAAAAGCGGTTACGTCGATACGGTGCCGTTCGGCGCGTTCAGACGCGAAGTGTTTTCTAATTACGGCGGCTACGACGAGCGGCTTGTGCGCAATCAGGACAATGAAATGAATTACAGAATAAGAAAGAACGGAGGCAAGATTTACCTCGCCGACGACATTCATTTGTCCTACTATTGCCGCGACACCGTAAAGGGCATCGCCAATATGGCGGTGAAGAACGGACAGTGGAACATAATAACGATGAAATTGTGCCCGGGCTCCATGGGACTGAGGCATTTCATTCCGTTCCTGTTCGTAATTTCGATAGTATTGTTGGGGCTTCTGGGGCTCGCGCACCCGATATTCTGGTACGGACTGCTGGCGGAAATCGGGCTGTACTTGTGCCTTGATATTTTCTTTTCTATAAAGCAAGCGAGCGGCTTAGGCGAATTTTTCGTGCTGCTGTATCTGTTTCCGTTGTTTCATATAGCATACGGAATAGGCTCGCTGATAGGAATCGGAAAACTTTGCTCGAAAAAATACAGAAAGAGCAACTATACAAATAAAAAGATTTGAGGAGAATGAGTTATGTCGCTTTACGAAAAACTAATGAAGAACGAAGAGAAGCTGTCCCTGGTGGGACTAGGTTACGTCGGAATGCCGATTGCGGTTGCTTTCGCTAAAAAGGGCATCGACGTAATAGGCTACGACCTTAACAAGTCGAAAATCGAGCTCTACAAGTCCGGCGTCGACCCGACGAAAGAAGTGGGCAACGAGGTTATCGCCGCCACTACCGTGGAATTTACCGCGGACGAGAAGAAACTGCGCGAGGCAAAATTCCACATCGTCGCGGTGCCCACGCCCGTAAACACCGACCATACGCCCGACTTGACCCCCGTTGTCGGAGCTTCCGAAATACTTGGCAGGAACCTTACCAAGGGCTCTATCGTCGTGTACGAATCCACCGTTTACCCCGGCTGTACCGAGGACGTTTGCATTCCCATTCTGGAGAAGCAATCCGGAATGAAGTGCGGCGTCGACTTCAAAGTCGGCTACTCGCCGGAGCGAATCAATCCGGGCGACAAGGTGCATCGGCTTGAGAACATTCACAAGATAGTTTCCGGCATGGACGCGGAATCGCTGGAAGAGATTAAAAACGTCTACGACGTCGTAATCGAAGTCGGCACGCACGCCGTTTCCAATATCCGCACCGCAGAAGCGGTAAAGGTAGTGGAAAACAGCCAACGCGACATTAACATAGCGTTTATGAACGAGCTTGCGATGGTGTTCGACCGCATGGACATCGACACCAACGAGGTCGTCGACGGAATGAACACCAAGTGGAACGCGCTGGGCTTCCGTCCGGGGCTTGTCGGCGGACACTGCATCGGCGTAGACCCGTATTACTTCACCTACGAAGCCGAAAAACTCGGCTACCACAGCCAGATTATTCTTAACGGACGTATCGTAAACGACAGCATGGGCAAATATATCGCCGACGCCACCGTCAAAGAAATGATTAAAGTCGGACAGGCTCCGAAAAAGTCCAAAGTCGTCATTCTGGGCTTGACTTTCAAGGAGAATTGCCCCGATACCAGAAACAGCAAAGTCGACGACATCATCAAAAGGCTCAACGAGTACTGCATCGAACCCGAAGTGGTGGACCCGTGGGCGAGCGAAAGAGACGCAATGCGCGAGTACGGCGTAAAACTGACCGCGCTCGACAAGGTCAAGGACGCGGATTGCGTGATTGTCGCCGTCGCTCACAACGAATTCAAAGCGCTCGGGCTTGACGAAATCAAGAAACTTTACAAAAAGTCTGCCGATGACGAAAAGGTTTTAATCGACGTTAAGGGTATCTACAAGGTTTCCGAGCTTAACGCGAGCGGGATGACTTATTGGAGATTGTAAAATGAGCGAGCAAAACAAGGACAAGCAGACCTATACCGTCGACACTCTGATTACGACCATGGGACTTGCCGACGCCGATTCCCTCGTCAAAAAAATGAACGTGCAGGGAAATTATATAATCGGCAATCAATGCGATTATAATTCGGTGGAAAACCGCGAACACGGAGTCGTGGTGTCTACCGATATGCGCGGCGTAGGCTTGAACAGAAATTGTATCATCGAGCGCTCTTCCGCAGACATTTGCGTGTTGGCGGACGACGACATGGTTTTTTGCGACGGTTACGTTTCTATCGTGCAGTCCTGTTTTGACAAATACGCCGACGCCGACATGATTATCTTCAACTTCCGTGGTGAAAGCGAGGGAAGAAGGGTAACGAAAAAGGCGAAGAAAATCGGTTTGTTAAACTACATGAATTACGGTGCGGCGAGAATCGCGTTCAGACGGAAAAGCCTGATGTATCGCAGCGTGTGGTTCACAACAATGTTCGGCGGCGGAACGCCGCACCAATGCGGCGAGGATTCGCTGTTTATACGCTCGTGCCTCCGCGCCGGCTTAAAGGTTATCGTCGTGCCGGAAGCGCTTGCGTCGTTGTCGGAAGAAAGAGAATCGACCTGGTTCAAGGGCTATAACGAAAAATACTTTTTCGACAAGGGCGTGTTTCTGGGCATAGCGCACCCGCGTGTCGGCAAATTGTTCGCAAGGTATCTGGTGCTCCGTCACAAGGAGTATTCCGCACAGTCGGGCATGTCTGGAAGAAAAATATATCGTTGCATTCTGAGAGGAATCAAGAGTGGAAAAAAGGCGTAAGGCGACAAAACATCCGAAGAAAGACGTTCTTTGGTTCATAATTTACAAAATCGTAATGGATTGCACCTACGCTTTTCTCCACAAGGACCTTTACGGCTATTACGGCTTCGGTTTTGAAGTCGACGCTTTGAAGTTGCTTGTTTCCTGGACATTCTTTCTTATATCCGTAGTTTGCATTTCCAGCAACGTAGTGAATTGCAGAACGATTTTTCTTTACACCACGATGTGCCTGGGAATGACGCCGGTGTTCGTTTATTACCAATTCAACGTCGAAGCAAAAACCTGGATGGTGTTTTTGCAGACAGCAACGTTACTGCTGATGGATTTCATCATGAACAAGCTCACGGTAATAAAGCCCATCCGCAACAGAAAAATACCGCATACTTCCAGAAATCTGAAGTGGGCGGTGACTGCCGCGATAGTTCTTTTCTTCGTGATGTCGTTCGCAAAGTACGGACTACCGGATTTCAGTCAGCTGTCTTTCAGCAACATAGGCGCCGTCAGAAAGAGCGCGCAGGTTTCCACGCTGATGAACATAGTGCAGAACATAATGTGCAAGATTGTTTGTCCGCTCACGATGATGATGCTGTTCACGAAAAAGAAATGGTTTTACTTCATAGCGGTGCTCGGAGTACAACTTTACGTCTATTCGGTAACCGGCTTCAAGACGTTTCTGTTCGTACCTGTGGTCGTAATCGGGCTCACGCTGTTCAGTAAATGGGACTTCACCGGGCTCATGGTGCGCGCGTTGCCGTTTGTTTGCGTCTGCTGCACCCTTATATATGTGTTTTTCGGACAAATCTATCCCTATGCGCTGATAAACGAGAGGGTATTATTCCTTCCGGCAAAGATTAAGTTTGCATATTTCGACTATTTCTCGCAGCATGACTTTGTGTATTTCTCGCAAAGCACAATCGGCAAACTGCTGGGGTTAAGGAGCTCTTACGTTCAGAATATCCCGAACTTAATCGGCGAAGTCTACTTCGACAAGCCGAACATGTGGACGAACACGGGCTTTATGGCGGGCGCTTATTCCAATATGGGCGCGTTCGGAATGTTTATAATCGCGATATTCGTGTCGCTTGTCGTTTCTATGGCGGACGGCTTCCTTGCCGACAGCAATAAAAAGGTAAGCCGCGGAATACACGGAGTGTTCCTGCTGTTCTTCATCTCGCTGAACGACGGTTCCGCTATTTCCGTTTTCTTCTCCGGCGGTATGATTTTCGCGTTGATTATCGCGGGACTCGTGTCATTCAACGACGGCGACGAAATCAAAGCGTGCGAGAAAAGATTACGCTATGGAAACGTGCGGTCGCGCCGCGCGGCAGATCGGAATTCAATTAAGGTGCGGTGAGATGGACGACGGCAAATTGACAACAGAAATACAAAAGACGGCGTACGGGATTCTCAAAGAGTTTCACGAGGTGTGCGCGGCGAACGGAATCGGATACTCTTTGGCTTACGGCACGCTGCTGGGGGCGGTAAGACACAAAGGTTTTATCCCGTGGGACGACGACATCGACGTTTTTATGTTAAGGTCCGAGTATGAAAAGCTGCGCTCGGTTTTTGTCAGCGAAAGCTGCGAATTGGTGGATTGCGACATCGACGACGAATATCCCTACCTTTTCCCGAAAATAAGGAAAAAGGGCACGACGCTGATTGAGAAGGGAATTTCCGACCTTAATTACAATATAGGCGTTTATATCGACATATTCGTGCTCGACGAAGTGCCGCGCGGCGCGGTAGCTGCGTGGTTCAAAAAACTCAGTCTTAAAATCAAGTACAAGAAATACAGACTGTGCGAACTTAATCTCGACTCGATAAATCCGGTGCTGCGCGTCGCGGCAAAGTTCGTCAAGAAATTCTATTCATGCAACAAACTTGCGAAAAAATGCGCCAAAGTCTATAAAAACACGCGAGGCGAGCTTCTCAGAGACGTGACGATGCCGAGCGCAAAATATTTCATCAGAAAGGAATACATGGAGAAGCAGATACCGATGCAATTCGGCGACGATTACTTTTTGGGAATCGAAAAGTACGACGAGCTTTTAACGAGCTTTTACGGCGATTACATGAAGTTGCCCGACGAAAAAGACCGGGTGAGCAATCATTCGTTCTATAAAATCGAGCTTTAACAAGGGAAATTTATCGTTTGCGTATGGATGAAAGAAAATACAACTTAGACTTGCTTCGGATATTGTCGATGCTGTTTATCGTGAGCCTGCACTATTTGGGCGTGGGCGGAGCGTTTTACAACATTACCGACGGCAACACTGAATTGCTGACCTACAATTACGGCATAGCTTCGCTTCTCGAGGCGTTGTCGATTGTGGGCGTAAACTGCTTTGTGCTTATAAGCGGTTACTTTTTGGTGAACAGCAGTTTCAAAACGAAAAAAGCGCTGCACATTTACCTTACCACGCTTTTCTATTCCGTGATTTTCTTTATCGCCTACGTTATCGTAAACGGTTTTTCGCTCGGCAACATGCTGCCATCGCTTTTGCCGATTTCGATGTCGACGTATTGGTTTATTACCGTTTATCTCGTGCTGTATATTCTCAGCCCGTTTATCAACCTGTTGTGCAACAACATGACGCAAAAGCAGCACGCGGCGCTTCTTTTGATTCTGGTTATCGTGTTTTCCGTGTGGAAGTGCGTCCTGCCGTTTGCCGAAACGCTGGACACGAGGAAAGGGTACAGCCTGACCTGGTTTATCGTGCTTTACCTTACGGGCGCATATATAAGCAGGTACGGCGTGCAGCTTTTTAAGAGGAATTGGCTGAATCTCGTCGCGTATTTTGTCATCGCGATACTGTCTACGGGCGTAAAGCTGTCGACGATTCTTCTGTCGAACCGTTTTCCGATACTCGAAAAAGGACAAAACCTTTTCTATCACTACGATTCGATAACGGTATATCTCGGCGCGGTATTTCTTTTCGTGTTCTTCTCGCGCCTTAATTGCGAGGGCGCGTTCTGGCGTAAAACCGTTGGTTTTATCGCTCCGTCCGTTTTCTCCGTGTACCTTATTCACGAGAATTTTCTGTGGCGCGAGTTTTTATGGGGAACGCTTGTCCGCGCTAACGAAATGACGCAATCCCCGTATTTCATACTGCATTACTTCGCAAGCGTAATAATAGTATTTTGCGCGTGCATACTGATTGATCAATTGCGCAAGGGAATATTCTTGCTCGTAAAGATAATAATACAGCGCGCGAAAAGGAAGAGGCAGCAATAGCGGTATGAAGAAAGTTCGCGAACAGGGTTTGAAGAAAAACCTTATCTATAATATCGTCTATCAGGTAGTCGTCGTCCTTTCTCCGCTTGTCGTAACGCCTAAGTTCTCGAGAATAATGGGACCGGACTACGTCGGGATGAGAAGCTTCACGTTTTCTATCGTGTTCTACTTTGCGGTAATAGGCGCGCTCGGTCTTGACATGTACGGACAAAGACGAATTGCCATCGTCAAAGACGATAAGGCGGAGAGAAGTAAGGTTTTCTGGTCTATATATACGGTAAAGGCGGCAAGCTGTTTTATCGGCCTGTGCGTTTACGCGTGCGCGTTCGTTCTGTTCAATTCGGACGCTACCATGCGTATACTTTACCTGTGCTGGACGCTGTATCTTGTCCGCGAAATGCTGAATCCCGTCTGGTACTTACAAGGCGTCGAGCGATTCAGACTCGTTTCGCTCGTAAATATATTTTCGCAAATAGCGTACGTTGCTTGCGTATTCCTGTTCGTCAATCAGAAGAGCGACCTATGGTTGTATATCGTTTTCTACACTGCGATTCCGCTTTTTGTCGCGCTTTTATTCCTGATACCGGTGTTGACGGACGTGCAGAGAGTGCGGCTGAACAAAAAAGAATTGGCGACGACAATCAAGGAATCGTTCGTCTATTTCGTGCCCACGATTGCCAGCTCGCTGTACTCGATGATTGACAAGACGATGCTCGGCTTTTTCGATAAATCTCAGGTAACGACCGGCTATTACGAGCAAGCCGAAAAGCTGGTAAAAGTAGCTTTGGCGTTCGTTACGGCTTCGTTCACGATTATTCGCACAAGAATGAGTTACGTCTGTAAAAACAAGCCGGAAGAGGAATATCGGGCTTACAGCAAAATATTCATCACGTTTTCGATGTTTATTTGCTGGCCGATAGTGTTCGGGATTATCGGAATAGCGCGCGATTTCGTACCGCTGTTTTTCGGCGACGGCTACGATTCGGTGGTAGGACTTGCCTACGTTTTCGTGTCGATTATTCCGTGCCTTACGATAAGCGGCTTGCTGCAAGCCATTTATACTTTTCCGCAGGGCTTGCAGAATAAGGTAAACGTGTATTACGTCATAGTGCTGGGCGTGAACTGCGTGCTCAACATGTGTCTGATTCCGTTTTTTCAATCCCACGGCGCGGTCGTGGCGTCGATTTGCTCGGAGCTGCTGCTTGCCGTGATTTTATTGATAAAATCGAGAAAATCGATTGAAATAAAGCTGTTTCTGACGACTTCGATTCGTTATATCATCGCTGCTGCGGTGATGCTCGTTCCGATGTATTTCGTTTCGATTACGTCGCTCGGCTTGCTGGCGAGAGTTTGTATAGAATTTATATGCGGCTGCGCGACTTACTTCGTCGCATGTATACTGCTGAGAGATAAATTCTTCATCGAACAGCTTAAACGAGTGTTTTCCGTTCTGACGAGAGGAAAACGTAAAGCGGCGGCTCCGAGCCCCGTGACGGAAGCCGCGGCGGAAGCGGAAATACAGGCGGAAGTAAAAGCCGAACTGCAAGCGAACGAACAGGGAGAAGAACCGTTAAATAAAGGTTCAGGTGACGAAATATGAGAAATATAATACTGCTGCTTATCGATTCCATGAACAACAGTCACATCAAGGAATCGCCGATAGAGCTTACTCCGTTCCTTAACAAACTTAAGGAGAAGGGCGTATACTGCGAAACAATGTACTCGCAGGCGCCTTATACCGAGGCTGCGAACATGGGTATATACTGCGGCGTCGACGTATTGGACGACGGCGGATATATGTTTCGGTACAGAGATTCCAAACTGACGATATTCGAGGCAATGAAACAAAAGGGCTATGAAACCTATTACAACGATTTTCAGCCGCAATGCTTCCCGTCGTCCGTTCGGCGCGGAATAGACGATATTTATTACAGTGTGGGCTACGACCTCGGCGCGCTGTGGTCGTACAGGCTGTCGCACTATGCCAAGCTTTCGGAAAAAGGTCAACTCAACGACGAGGATTTCAAGACTTTACGCGCGATTTTCGACGACAACCTACGCGAGTGGATTAAGTTTACGGACGACGTGCTCAACAACGACAAGTCGGTCAATATGATTATCGGCAAAGCCGCGGGGTATAACGCCGCCGAAGTGAAAGCCGCGGTTACGAAAGAGTACGAGCAATACGTCGCGAACCCCGACGCATATATTCTCGACGTACTCAAAAAGGGGACGTCGCACAGCTTGTTCTCCGTTCCGGCATATTTCCAGAACAACAAGATAGAGAACAGGGCGATGATGAAGCAGGCGAGGAAACTGTTCCGTCCGCTGTGCAAGAGAATCAGGTCGATGGATTTCCGCCGCAATATAAGGAATTGCAAGGGAATTTTCAAGGGGCCGTTCAGACAGCTCGGTAAATTTCTCAGAAAACCGTCGCACGAGAACATGAAAAACGTGGCGAAGAGCGCGCTGCTGTCCATCAATCAGCTGTACGACGTGGATTTATACGAGAGAATAGACAAAAAGCGCTACGATTCGTTTAAGAACGCGCCCAGCCTGCGCACGCACGTCGACCACTATATAAATTGGCGAAAGAACAGGACGTCGGACAAGCCGCATTTCGGTTTTATGCACGTCGACGACATTCACAACCCCGAAGTGTTTTTCACCTACGACACCGAGGACGTCTCGCTTCTCGAGAGAGAGAAAAAGAACGCCGAGGAAATTCTCGACAAAATTCCGCGCACATACTACGGAAGCCTCAGTCACGACCTTTCTTTGAGGTACATCGACAGCGTAATCGAATACTTTTTCGACGAAATGGAGAAAAACGACTTTGCGAAAGACACCGTTGTGCTGGTATGCGCCGACCACGGTTTCTCGTTCAGCGGAAATCCGCTCCGCGACAGCGCCGTCGTGAATTTGTTTTTGGAAAACTACAACATTCCCTGCGTTATCAGCGGTCCGGGAGTAGAACACAAAAAAATCGAAGGGCTGAGAGAAAGCAAGGACATTCCGGCAACGCTGTGCTATTTGGCTGACGGCAAAGTCCCCGACGAGTTTACCGGACGCAGCATTTTCGAGGACTCGCAGTACGATACGCTCGGTATAGAATACTGCGGAGGCGGTTGCCCGGACTTAACGCGCCGCGAGATAAAGATGGCTGCGTTCGACGAAAAATACTTCGTGGGCACGCTGGCAACGCTGGCAACGCCGATAGATGCAACCAACGTCACCGAGGTGTACGATTTGGAAAAAGACTTCGGGCAAAAAGAAAATATAGTCAAGAAAGTCGATTTTGCAGAAATACAGTATTTAATCGACAAAATCAACGCCAGAAAAGAAAAAATACAGACTTCGTTCAACGAAGGAGGAGAGTTTAATGATTAACTTTACGGTAGGACCCGTGCAATCGAGTCGGAAAGTACTTGAAATCGGCGGCGAGCAGGTGCCGTACTTCAGAACGCCCGAATTTTCGGAAATAATGCTGGAAAACGAACGCCTTGTTCTGAAATTCGCAAAGGCGCCGCAGGGCGCGAGAGCGGTCTTTATGACGGGCTCGGGCACCGCTTCTATGGAGGCGGTAGTCATGGGGACGCTGACCAAAAACGACAAGGCGATTGTCGTAAACGGCGGCAGTTTCGGCGCAAGATTCGTCGAGCTTCTTAAAATTCACGAGATACCGTTTGAAGAAATCAAGCTCGAACACGGAAAGGCTTTGACTTCCGAAATGCTGAAACCGTTTGAAAACGCAGGTTTCACCGCATTTCTGGTCAACGGTCATGAAACGTCTACCGGCGTCAAATACGACCTTCGGACGATACACGAGTTTTGCAAGCGAAACGACATATTCCTGATAGTCGACGCGATAAGCCTTTTTCTTGCCGACGAATTCGACATGGCAAAGCTCGAAGCGGGAGTAATGATAACGGGCTCGCAGAAGGCGCTCGCGTGCGCCCCGGGCATATCGATTATAGTGCTGTCGCCGTCGGCTTTGAAGCGCGTCGAAGCCATAGACCCCAAATGTATGTACCTCAACCTGCGTTCCGCGCTGTCGAACGCGGATAGAGGACAAACGCCGTTTACTCCGGCTGTCGGCACTTTAAGGCAAATCCACGAAAGACTGAGAGAAATCGAAGCTTCGGGCGGAGTAGACGAGGAAACGAAACGCACGTCGGCTTTGGCGGCTTATTTCAGGAGCAAAATCAAGGGACTTCCGCTAGAAATCGTGTCCGAATCGATGTCCAACGCCGTCACGCCGCTGCATCCGTTAAACGTATCCGCGTACAGCGTATTCACGACGTTAAAGGACGAGTACGGCATTTGGGTGTGCCCCAACGGCGGCGACATGAAAGAAACGATTTTCCGCGTCGGACACATCGGTTGCCTTACGACCGCGGATTACGACGCGCTGATTGCCGCCCTCAAAGACATGCAAAAAAGAGGATTATTATGATAAAGGTAATTACCTACGGCACCTACGACTTGCTGCATTACGGGCACATAAGATTGCTCGAGCGCGCAAAAGCGCTGGGCGACTATCTGATTGTGGGCGTAACGAGCGATGACTACGACAAGTCGAGAGGAAAAATCAACAATCAGCAATCGCTGCTGGAAAGAATCGCCGCGGTGAGAGCTACGGGTATCGCCGACGAGATTATCATCGAAGAGTACGAAGGTCAGAAAATAGACGACATCCGCCGCTACGGAGTAGACATTTTCACCGTCGGCTCCGATTGGAAAGGGCAGTTCGATTATCTTAACGAATTTTGCAAAGTGGTTTACCTCGACAGAACCGTCGGCATTTCGAGTTCGGACATTCGCTCGAAGAAGAGCAAGCACTCGATAGAAGTCGTCGGCACGCTCCCGCTTTGTAAAAAATTCATCAACGAGAGCAAGTACGTCAACGGCGTCGAAATAGTAGAAAACGACGGCGATTCCGTGTATCTGGTTTCCACTCCGGACAGACACTACGAGCAGATTAAGGCTTATCTTAACGCAGGCAAGCACGTCGTGTGCGAGTCGCCGATTGCGCTTAAAGAGAGCGAGTGCGCCGAGCTTTTCGACATCGCGCGACAAAAGAAATGCGTGCTTATGGACGGAATAAAAACCGCCTACTCCACGGCATATTACAGACTGCTGCTTCTCATAAAGAGCGGCAAAATAGGCAACGTTCTTTCCGTCGACGCCACCTGTACCAGCATCAGAAACTATGACGACGAAAATTCCGACGGCGCGAAATGGAACAGCATAAGCTTGTGGGGACCTACCGCGCTACTGCCGATATTCCAGATATTGGGCACGGAATACAAGTCGTCGAGGATAATTTCAAACTTTGCAAACGAGAAAACCAAATACGACGGCTTCACGAAAATCGACTTGGTTTACGACAACGCGGTCGCTTCGGTTAAAGTCGCGCAGCAGGCTAAGTCCGAGGGCGACTTGGTTATCACCGGCACGAAAGGCTACGTTTACGTCCCGGCGCCCTGGTGGAAAACCGACTATTTTGAAGTGCGGTATGAGAACATCGAGGAAAACAAACGGTATTTTTATCCGCTTGACGGCGAGGGAATCCGCTATGAAATCGTGTCGTTCAGCAGGGCAATCGATAGCGATAAAAACACCAGCTATATAAGCGAAAGCGTGTCGGTCGCAATAGCTAAAATCATGGAGCAGTTCTATTCCGGCGACGTGATTTTGATAAAATAATAGGCAGAGTCATAAACGACACGGAGGTTATCGTCGTAGACGCGAACGGCGTACAGAACAACAACTACCGCATCGTGTACGAGAGAGGCTACCTCGTCGTGAAAAAGTCTTAGCCAATCGACAAACCGCGGAAAATCGCGAGCAATCAAAAAAATCGCGAAACAATTAAAAAGGAATTACCCTTGCCCCCGTGACGGCGCAAAAGCGCACGGCACGCGGAAGACGAGGGTAATTTTTTTTGCTTTTTGCGACGATTGTTTTTACTTGACAAAATTCGTAGAAAAATATAAAATGGAAAAAAATAAGTATCGGAGAGGTTTTTTTGCGGAAAGCCCGCGCGTCGGGAAATTACGCGGCGAACGTTTATGATTGAAGAGGTACTTAACAGAATAATAGAAACCGAATCGGCGAGCGAGGAGAAGAAGCGCGCCGCCGAAACCGAAGCTGCCGCTATCCGCGCGAAAGCCGACGGCGAATGCCGCGCGATAACGGAGGAGAAGCTGAAAAACGCTCGCGCCGCCGCAGACGAGGTAGTTTCCGCCGCTACGAAAGCCGCCGACGAGGCTTACGCCCGTGAAATCGAGGCTGCCCTGGTCGAGTGCGAAACGCTGGTGAGCGCAAAGCAAGCGAGCGCGAAAGAGCTTACCGCCGACCTTCTTCGGAGGTTAAAAGATGGCAATATCTGAAATGTCGATAATGTCCGTGCTCGCGCTGAAAACAGAGCAGAGCGGCTTGTTCGACGTTTTGTCCGCGACGGGAGCGGCGCAAATCAAGCGGTGTCGCGACTACGAGCTCGCGCCGATAAAGAGCGCCGACGGAACTAACGCAACGGATTCGGGCGTATACCGCGACGCGCTGGCTTTTCTCGAATTTGCCTACGAGGAGTTGGGCGACAAGTCGCTGCCCAAAATGGCACGCGACGGCTTCGGCGTGGATATGCGCGAGTTTCTGGACTACGGCAGCCGCGAAGCGGAAATTAAACAAACCGTCGACAAAATCATGACGCTTTCCGCCGAGTACAACGCCGTAAAAGCGGATATAAGCAAACTTAACGAAAGCGTCGCGGCGTACTCTGAGTACGACTGCGTAAAGGAAAAACTTGCGTTTTATTCTTCGACCGCGACGACAGCCGTGTTTTTGGGCACGATTCCTGCCGACAAAGCGGCTGCGGCAAAGGAAGGCATAGACGAAATACCCTGCGCCGAGTTTGAAAACTTAGGCGGCAGCGGCTCGAAGTGCGTCGTCGCCGCACTGTGCTTAAAGGAAAACGCCGAGGAAACGTCGGCGGCGCTGGCAAAATACGCGTTCAACAAGTGCCCGTTCTCCGACGAGCTCACGGTAGCGGAGCGGATAGAGCAGCTCAATGCCGAGCTCAACGAAAAAAACGAAAAAATTAAAGAAATACTGCGGTCGGCAGTCGCAATGAATGCCGAAACCGAAAAAATAAAGACTTATATCGACTATCTGGGCTTTGCAAAAGAGAAAACGGCGGCGAGTCTCGACTGCGGCGAAACGTCAAAGACGTTCGTCATGGAAGCTTACGTTCCCACCGAAGCCGTGGAAAGAGTGGAGACGGCGATAAAGGACAAGCTGTCCGCCGTCTATATAGAGTCGACGCCCGTTCCTCGCGACGAGTTCGCGCCCACGCTCATGAAAAACAACAAGGTTATCGGCGATTTCGAGGCGGTGACCAACATGTATTCCGCACCTGCCTACGGCGCGCTCGACCCCAACGGCGTAATGGCGTTTTTCTTCTCGCTGTTCATGGGCATTATCATGGGCGACGCGGTGTACGGGCTGATGATGATTGTCGGCGGCTTTCTTCTGGCGTCGAAGTCCCGTCCGGGCACTTCGATTTATCGCATGGCGAGGGTATTTGCCTACGGCGGTTTCTTCGCGATAGGTTTCGGTATTCTGTTCGACAGCTTTTCGGGACTTGCGATACTCAGAAATATCCCGGCGTACAAGGCGTTTTACGACGCCTACGTCGACCCTATCGGCGCGAAAGTGTCGCTCGCCGGCATAACCGTTCCGGGCGCGCTTATGTGGTGTCTGGGTCTGGGCACGCTGCAAATCGCCGTGTCGCTCGTCATGAAGGCCGTGCAGTGCTTTACGCGCGGACAAGTAGTAGAAGGCATATTTTCCGGGCTCGTGTGGGCGCTTGCGCTCACAGGCGGAGTAGTCACCGTGTTCATGTTTATTAACGGAATGAGCGCCGTTGTCTACTGCATGTACCCCACGCTCGCGCTGTTTGCCGTGGGAATACTCACCGCCGGCATAACCGAAAAGGGCATAGGCAAGATAACCAAGATTTTCGGCTCGATGTACGGGCTGATTAACTACGCGTCCGACATTCTCAGCTACGCCAGATTGTACGGACTGATGCTTGCGGGCGCGCAAATCGCATCTATTTTTTCCAGCTCGATTGCCGTCGGCATGCTGTTTCCTAAGGGCGTAATCGGCATAATCGCCGGCACGCTGGTAATAATAGTCGGCAACGTATTCAACCTCGCAATGAGCCTTCTCGGCGCGTTCATTCACGACTCGAGGTTGCAGTACGTCGAATTTTTTGGCAGGTTCTACGAGGGCGAGGGCGAGCTGTTTACGCCGCTCGGCTCGAATAGAGAATATTTATACTTGAAATAAAGCCATCGGAGGTATTTACAAATGGATGGAAGAGCAATAGGAATTTTAGGTCTTGCGCTGTGCATGATGCTGTGCGGAGCCGGCTCCGCGCTCGGACTTTACAAGACGGGCGCGTCGGCTGCCGGCGTTCTCGCCGAGGACGGCAAGAAGTTCAGCAAGATTATCGTGCTGTCGCTGCTGCCTGCAACGCAGGGTATCTACGGCTTCGTGCTTGCCGTCATGAACATTCCGGGCGCAGAAATCTCCGTCGCAGCCGGCTGGGCAGTATTCGGCAAGGCAATCAGCATGGGCGTGACGGGCTTTGCTTCGGCATTGCTTCAGGGCATGACCGCCGCTTCGTGTATCTACGCAATCGGCAAGAACAGCGCAGGCTCGGGCAAGTACGTTCTTTTCCCGGCAATGATTGAGTTCTACGCGATACTCGCGCTCGTTCTCGGCATAATGATGTAAGGCTTATGGCTGAAGCAATGACCAACGAGCTTATAAACGCAATCGCCGAAAAGTCCGCCGCCGAAATCGAAAAGGTTCTCGCCGCCACGAACGCCTACCGCGACGAAAAGCTTGCGACGGCTGTGGCAAACGCCGACGAAGAAGCCGCGCGCATAGCGAAAGCCGCTAAAGCGAAAGCGGAGGACATTGCGGTAAAACGTGCCACGGCAGCCAGAATGGAGCGCGGAAAAATGCTTCTTTCGGCAAAACGTCGGGCGATTTCCGCCGTGTACGACGGACTGCGCGAGGAGATGAAAGGGCTCGGTAAAAGCGATGTGCTCGCGCTGATAGGCGCCACTGTTTCCCGTTACGGCGAGAGCGGACAGACGGTGATTTTGTCGCGCGGCTTGCCCGTGACCGAAAAAGAAGTCGCGGAACTCGCCGCCGTCAAAAACGCGAAAATCAAGGCGGCGACGAGCGAAACGCTGTCCGAGGGCTTTGTGCTGTCGGGCGAAAGCTTTGACCTCGACTTCACCTACGACGCAATCGCGGCAGGCATGAGAGAGCGCACCGAAAAGGAAGTCGCCGATAAATTGTTCGGAGAGGATAAATGAAAGCACCGCATTCCTACGCAAACGCCGTCGCGATTTCCGCGCAAAAGTCGCTGATATCCAAAAGCAGACTGCTGGCGGCAATCGACGCGAAGTCCGCGGACGAAGCGCTGGAGCTTCTGACGGCGACGGGCTTCGGAAAAAACGCGCAAATATCGGGAGTCGGCGAGTACGAAAAGCTTGTCGAAGCGGAAACGCTTGCGTTGAGAGAGTTTATAGCGGAGTATGGCGACTCGTCAATCGAGTACTTTTGCCTGCTTAAAGGCGACTTTTTCAACTGCGACGTCGCGTTCCGCCACGTCCGTTTAGGCGTCAAGCCGAGCTATACAGGCGACTGTATTACCGACGTCGCTGCAATCGAACAGTACGTCGCGACGGGCAAGGGCGAAGTGCCCGTGTACGTTAAGGACGCGGTAGCCGCGCTGGATAAAGCGCAGAAAGATGGCGGCACGGGAGCGGAGCTTTCGCTCGCGTCACTGAAATCGTACTACGCAACCGCGCTGAAACTGATAAAACGCCCGTTCGTAAAGAGTATAATCCGCGCCGAAATCGACTGCGCCAATATCTCGGCGTATTTTCGTTCGCCCGACCGCGAAACCGCAGAAAAGCAGTTTATCGACGGCGGCAAACTGAAAAAGGAAAAGCTGCTCGTGCTGCGCGGAAGCGATACCGCAAAGATACGCAACGCGTTTATGTTTTCGGGCTACAAGGACGCGATAGAGGCGTGCATAAAGGCAAAAGCCGAGCAAATGCCGCTGTACGCGTTCGAGAAGATCAGAGACGATTACCCGATGCGCAAGCTGTACGACAAGCGATACGCCACCGAGGGAATAACGCCCGTTTTGCTGTACGCGGCGTACAAGCGCGCGGAAATAAGAAATTTCAGGACGGTAATTTCCGGCAAGCTCGCAGGAGCGGAAGCGGAGGCTATCGTCGGGAGGTTAAGAGATGGCTACGTCGGCTGACACCGCAATACTCGCAAGAGACGAGAGCGCGCTCGCGTTCAAGGCGGCAGGCGTGGACGCCTATTCGGAAACGGACTCGGAAAAGCTGAGAACGACTTTTCGTCGGCTGATTACCGAGTACAAGGTCGTGTTCGTGACCGACGACGTGGCGTTCGAGCTTACCGACCTTATAGAGCGCACGCTCGAGAAGCCCTATCCGATAGTAATACCCGTGCCGAGCGAGGACGGAACGAGCGAGTACGCGCAAAAGCAGATTCGCGAGCAGACCGAACGCGCCCTCGGCGTAGATATTTTCAACAAGTGAGAAAATTATGGCTGGTAGAATAGTAAAGGTATCCGGACCGCTGATAGTAGCGGAGAATATGGCAGACGTCAAGGTTTACGACGTCGTGAAGGTGGGCAAGGACGAACTCATCGGCGAGGTAATCGAGCTTCGCCGCGACCGCGCGTCCATTCAGGTCTACGAGGAAACGTCGGGCTTGGGCGTGGGCGACGAGGTTGTGTCCACGGGCGAACCGCTGTCCGTCGAGCTCGCGCCCGGTATCGTGGGAGGAATCTACGACGGCATACAGCGCCCCTTGGATCAAATCGTCGCAAGCTACGGCGACAGAATAACGCGAGGCGTAAGAGTAGATAAAATCGACAGGACGAAGAAATGGCGGTTCGTTCCGACGGTTAAGCCCGGTTCGCGCGTCAAGGCAGGCGATTCAATCGGATACGTCAAAGAAACGCCTATCGTCGAGCACAAAATACTTGTGCCCTTCGGCGTGGAAGGCAAAATAGAGAAGATAACCGCAGGCGAATTTACCGTCACCGAAACGGTGGCGACGGTGAAGTGTGACGACGGCAAAGAAAAAGAACTTTGTATGCTCACTCGCTGGCCTGTCAGAGTACCCCGTCCATATAAGGAAAAACAATCCCCCGACATGCCGATGGTAACCGGTCAGCGCGTCATCGACACGCTTTTCCCCATCGCTCGCGGCGGTGTGGCTGCCGTTCCCGGACCGTTCGGCAGCGGTAAAACCGTCGTTCAGCACCAGCTCGCGAAGTGGGCGGACGCGCAAATCATCGTGTACGTCGGCTGCGGCGAGCGCGGCAACGAGATGACCGACGTTCTCAACGAGTTCCCCGAGCTTAAAGACCCGGCGACGGGCGAGCCGCTTATGAAAAGAACGGTGCTCATCGCCAATACCTCCGACATGCCCGTCGCGGCGCGCGAAGCCTCGATATACACGGGCATCACCATCGCAGAATACTTCCGCGACATGGGCTACAACGTCGCGATTATGGCGGACTCGACGTCGCGCTGGGCGGAAGCGCTGCGCGAAATGAGCGGCAGATTGGAAGAAATGCCGGGCGACGAAGGGTACCCGGCGTACCTGTCGTCAAGACTCGCCGAGTTCTACGAACGCGCAGGCATAGTCAAGGTGCTCGGCAGCGGCGATACCGTCGGCTCCGTTTCGGCAATCGGCGCGGTTTCGCCTCCGGGCGGCGACTTGTCCGAACCCGTTTCGCAGGCAACGCTGAGGATAGTCAAGGTGTTCTGGGGCTTGTCGGCTTCGCTCGCATACAAACGCCATTTCCCCGCAATCGATTGGCTGATAAGCTATTCGCTGTACGCCGACAGAATGGCGGATTGGTACGACAAAAACGTCGGAGAGGACTTTGTGAAGCTCCGCGCGTTTATAATGAACGTATTGCAGGATGAGGCAAACCTCGACGAAATAGTAAGGCTGGTCGGCGTGGACGCGCTGTCCTACCGCGACAGAATGACGCTCGAAACCGCGAAAATGGTGAGAGAGGACTACCTCCACCAGAACGCGTTTCACGAAACCGATACCTACACCTCGCTCGCGAAGCAGTACAAGATGCTCGCGCTCATCAAGAAGTTCCACGACCTCGGAGTCGCGGCGGTGGATAACTACGCCGACCTCGACGAAATACTTGCGTTGCCGGCAAAGGAAAGAATAGGCAGAGCCAAGTACATCGAGGAGAGCGAACTCGACGTTTTCGACGAAATATCGGACGAGCTCGAGCGCGAAATGACCGCGCTCACGAGCGGAGAGAGGCAAGCATGAATAAGGAATACAAAACGATAAAGGAAATCGTAGGACCGCTGATGCTCGTCGAGGGCGTCGACGGCGTTAAATACGACGAGCTCGTCGAGGTTGTGCAGGAAGACGGCAGACTTCGCCGCGGCAAAGTGCTCGAGGTGCGCGACGACAAGGCGGTGGTGCAGCTTTTCGAGAACACGCAGGGCTTGAAAATATCCACATCCAAAGCGAGATTTTTGGGAAGAAGCCTGTCGCTCGACCTGTCCGAGGACATGCTGGGCAGAGTTTTCGACGGCATGGGCAACCCTCGCGACGGCGGCGCGCCGATAATCCCGGACAAGCGCATGAACGTCAACGGCGAGCCGATTAACCCGGCTGCGCGCGACTATCCCGACGAGTTTATTCAGACCGGCGTTTCCGCAATAGACGGACTCAACACGCTGGTAAGAGGACAAAAGCTCCCTATATTTTCGATGAGCGGACTTCCGCACGCCGAGCTCGCGGCGCAAATCGCGCGTCAGGCAAAGGTGCGCGGCAAGGACGAAAAGTTTGCGGTAGTGTTCGCCGCAATCGGCATCACCTACGAGGAAGCGCAGTACTTCGTCGACGACTTCAAAAAGACGGGCGCAATCGAGCGCACCGTGCTGTTTACCAACCTTGCCAACGACCCGGCAATCGAGCGTATAGCCACGCCGCGAATGGCGCTCACCTGCGCCGAGTATTTGGCGTTTGAAAAGGGCATGCACGTCCTTGTCATCATGACGGACATCACCAACTACGCCGAAGCGTTGCGTGAAGTTTCTGCGGCGAGAAAGGAAGTGCCGGGAAGAAGAGGCTACCCGGGCTACCTCTACACCGACCTCGCGCAAATCTACGAGCGCGCCGGCAGAATCCGCGGCAAAAAAGGCTCGATTACGCAAATCCCCATTCTCACGATGCCGGAGGACGACAAGACCCACCCGATTCCCGACCTTACCGGCTACATCACCGAGGGGCAAATCATTCTGTCGCGCGAGCTTTACAAAAAGGGCGTAAATCCGCCTATCGACGTGCTGCCGTCGCTTTCGCGTCTTAAAGACAAAGGTATAGGAGCCGGCAAAACGCGCGAGGACCACGCCGACACGATGAATCAGCTGTTCTCGGCTTACGCTCGCGGCAAGGAGTGCAAGGAGCTGTCCGCGATTTTGGGCGACAGCGCGCTGTCGGCAACCGACAAGCTGTACGCAAAGTTCGCCGAAAGCTTTGAAAAGGAATACGTTTCGCAGGGCTTTACCGCGGACAGAACGATAGAGGAAACGCTGGACATCGGCTGGAAGCTGATGAAGATTTTGCCGAGAGCCGAGCTCAAGCGCATTAAGGAAAAATTCCTCGACAAGTACCTCGTCTGATTTTTTGCGGCCGTAGCGGCGCAAAGGTGTAAATTTAGCTATGACAAGACTGAACGTCAATCCGACGCGTATGGAGCTGAAGCGGCTTAAAGGCAGGCTGTCGACGGCGACGCGCGGACACAAGTTATTAAAGGACAAATCGGACGAGATGATTCGCCGTTTTTCCGTCATAATCCGCGAGAACAAGGAACTGCGCACGCGGCTCGAAGCGGAGCTTAAGGACTGCCTCGGGCAGTTCGCCTTCGCGCGCGGCACGGCTTCACGGCAGGAGTTCGACAAGGCGTTCTCGATACCCGTCGCCTCCGTCAAAGCCGAGTACGGCTTCAAGGACGTAATGGGCGTGACGGTGCCGTCGATAGAAGTGGCTTCGACGGGCGGAAGCGGCGGCTTCCCGTACGCGTTCGCCGAAATTTCCTCCGAAGCCGACTATTCGGTAAGGCGCATAAGCTCGCTTATCGGCGACCTTATCAGACTTGCCGAGGTGGAGAAAACCGCCGCAATGCTGTCGGTGGAAATCGAAAGAAACAAGCGCCGCGTAAACGCGCTCGAATACATCATGATTCCGCAGATAGAGGAAACGATAGCGTATATCCGCAGCAAGCTCGACGAGAACGAACGCGCCGCCACCACGCGGCTCATGAAAGTCAAGTCCATGCTCGCCGAAAACGATTGAAAATCTGAAAATCGCAAAAAAAACCGCCCCGGCATAATGCTGAAATGCCCCCATAAGTTAGACAAACTTATGGAGGTGCATTTTTTATGTCAAGGAGTAAAAATTTCAACACAAAATACTCGCCCGAATTCAAGATATCTGTTATAATAGATATGCGCGAAAACGGATTAAGTTATAAGGCGACGATGAGAAAATATTTTCCACAATTTCCGCCTAAGAACTATAACTTTATAAAGCAGTGGGAGCGCATATACCTGACAGAAGGGGCACAAGGTTTTATGGTTGACAACGAATCACAGGAAATGTATCTTGAAACGATACTGAAGCTTGCGGAAAGCAAGGGCGGCGTTCGCGCCATCGACATCGCCGACGAACTCGGTTACAGCAAGCCCAGCGTTTCGCGCGCAGTGGGCATAATGAAAGCCGACGGGTACATCGTCGTGGGTGCGGACGGTGCGATAGAGCTCACCGCGAGCGGCAGGAAAAAAGCCGAAAACGTGCTTTGCCGCCACAAGTCGCTCACGGCGGCGTTCGTCAAGGCAGGGCTCGATGTCGGTGCGGCTGAGGAAAACGCGTGCCGCGTGGAGCACGTCATCACCGAAGAGGCGTTTGAAGCACTGAAAAAGTACTTCGAGGTTTAATAAAGGGTAAAAGCAAGCGAGCTGCCGAAAAAACGGCGGCTCGTTTTTTATTGTAAAGGTCAAATTAAAATCCACAAAAATAATGTAATACCGTTGTAAAGCCGCGTTGTTTAATCTATAATGAGTGAATAAACACACGGAGCGAAGCGATGAAAGCAATCAAAAACGCGAACGAAGCGTACACGAACGTTTACAGCGACTACGACGGCGGCAAAACGCTGAAATCGGGCGAGACTGCGGTATTTGCTTTTCCGATTAGCCGCGAGAAAAACAAGCGTTACCGACTGTTCGTCACGGGCGAAACCGAGAATTTTTATATGTGGAAGGACGAGCCGGACGGACCGCTTCAGTATCGCACGCTTACCGACTCGCTGTCGACGGAAACGCGCTCGGCGCATTACAGCCTGGACGTGACGGAGAAGAAACTTCGCCATGACCGCGAATGGCGCGCCTACAAGAAAATCATGTGGAAGCCGCAGCTGTCGTACCTGCCGCTCGACCCCTTGGGCAGCAAATGGACGGCAGGCTTTACCGCAAAGACGGAAAACCTGCGGCTTGCTTGCGGCGGCAAGCTTTTGATGCGCGTCGTCGTCTACAAAAAGACGGCAGGAGTCGACGCGCATTCGCCCGTGCAGGACGTTCTGAAACAGGTGATAATCGACGTGCCCGACACTTGCGGCGAGTGGACGACGGTCACGCGCGAAATAGAAATTCCCTGCGAGGAAACGTCGTTCGTCGGCGTATGGTTTGAAGGTTCGGGCTATGAGGGCAAGGCGCTTATCGAACGTCCGTTTCTTACCGACGAGCACGGCTACAACGTGTTGCCCGATTTCGACGTGCCCGTCACGGGTAACGATAAATTCGATTGGACGGGGCAGTGCCTGTCCAAAAAGGAACGGCTTGATTTTGAGGTGAAGCTCAACGGCGAAACGATTTTCGACGGCGAAAAAGTCGAGCGTATTCACCGCTGTTCGGAGTGGGAGCTCGAACTTCCGTGGGAGCGGTTAAACCCCGAAAACACGCTGGAAATCCGACTTAAAACCGATTACCACGACGCAGTGCCCTATACGATAAACGAGGTGTCGGTAATAGAATCGGCAGGCGGCAGACTGTCGGTGATTGCTGTGCCGAAAATAGTCGCGGTGGGCGAGCGTGCGTTCGCGTTGGTGAGAACGCGCGAGCCGAACGAAACGCTGACCGTCGAGTTCGACGACGGACTGTTCGGCGGCGAAAGCCGTGTGACGTTTCACTATGGCGGACTCAACGCGGTTGCGTTGACGGCCAAGCGCGAGGCGACGAACGCGATGTTCACGCTGTCATGCGGCGACGAGAAGATTGAATGTACGGTTCGCTCGATAATCGCGAAAAAACCCGACGGAGTAAAGACGGGCAGCGGCGACATGGTATACGTCGAGCAGACCGAGGAAGCGGTAGAGGAGTTTTTTGCCTGGTACGTCGCAAATAACCTCGGCAACCTCGTCACCGTCCGTCCCACCTATCGGTGGTCTGGTTCGGCAGCGCTGAATAGGAGTGTGTGGGCAAAGTTCGTGCGTCTGTGCGAAGCCACGGGGCTCGACTACGCGCACATGCTCGACGGCAGAGAACTGCCGGGCATATCGGCAAACCCGAGCGTAAGCGACCTTGACGGCGCGCGTTTTTTAGGACGGCAACACCACGAGCGCGACGGCGCATTCGTCTATTGGGGGCGCGGCGCGTGCGGCAGCATAACCGAGGAGCAGTACGTCGACATGTGCGTGCGTATGTACCTCGAAAACCCCGACAACACCGACGCGAGCTCCTATAGTCCCGAAGCGTTTACCTATCGCGGCGGCAGAGTTTGGCAGCATATTGACCCCGAGCTTAAACGCGACTATCGAGTGGGCGCGGAGTATGTCGAAAACCGCCTGTGCGTACTGCGCGAAAAAGACGGCGCGACGCGGCATACGGGACCGACGTGGTTGTTTCCTTCGTTCGCGCACGCAGGCTATGAGTTCGTGGGAGCGGAAACGATGTACTCGTCGCTCGAGCCCCTTATGGCGGCGCTGAGAGGCGCGAAAAAGTGCTACGGCTTGAAATCGACAGGCGTTCATCACGCGCTTCAATGGTGCAATTCGCCGCTGTCGACAAAGGAGAGCGACCGCCGTTTCAGGCTCGCGCTGTACCTCGGCTATATCCTCGGCGCGGACGAAACCAATGTCGAGGAAGGACTGTGGAGGATAGAGGAATACTACGAGCATTGTCACCGTTTTTCCGCGACGTGTCGTGAAAAAGCGCGAGTACAGTCCGATTTTTACGACTACGTTCGGCTCAACGAACGCCGCGGCGCCCTCGTCGCGCCCGTCGGATTTATTCAGGGCAGGTACGACGCGTTCTCGTGCTTTGTAAACGCTCAACCCTGGGGAATTCGCGGCGTTCCCTACGGCGGAGCGGAAAAGAGCTGGAACATGCTGAAAACCGTATATCCGCTGTGTAAACCCGGCGAGCTATTGTATCGTCACCGTTGTCCGACAGACGAGCCCGTCGGCTATTTCAGCGGCACGCCGTTCGGTCAGATTGACGTCATTCCCTATGACGCCGACTTGAAATTGCTGTCGGCCTACCGTGCGCTTGCGTTTATCGGCTATAATCGCATGACGCAAGCGGACGCGCAAAAGCTTTACGACTATGTTCGCGGCGGCGGAAAACTGATATTGACTCGCGCGCACCTGACGAGCACTACCGATATGAATAAGGTGATGTCGGGCGAGCTCGATTTTGAAAAGAACGCCATCGACTTTGCCGCCGACACGTCCGCGAAAAGGCTCGTGACCATAAGAGGAAAATCAACCGTCGTAAATCCCACGGCTCAACCGTTCGACAAGACGCTTGTCCGCGCCGACGACGGCAGCGAGGTTGCCGGGGCTTACAGGGTAGGCGACGGCGAAATAATCATGTTCAACGCGTATTGCTACCCCTCGGGCGAAGCAATTTCCGAGGACTACGAGCGCACGCTCAAAGCCGTAATAGCCGATGAGGCCGCCGCCGAGCGCATTGCCGCGGAGTGCGGCGACGACACGGAGTGCGCCGTGTACAGGACGGGCGAAAGCACCGCCGACGTCTACGTTCTCGCCGTCGATTGGTTCCGCGACCCCGACAAAATCCGCCGCGCCGCGATAAGAACGGGCGAGAAACGGTATGAGCTCGGGCTGAAGTTCGGCACGCTCGTAAAGGCTGTGGTAAACGGCGCCGACCTTGCATATTCGACTTCCGAAAACGCCGTCGTAGAGTCCGTCGGAAACGGCGAAATCACCGTCCGCGGCTACGGCAAAGCGACAATTAAGGGTAGGGTATGCAACCGCGAATTTGAAATCCTCGTCGATTTTTCTCGTTCGCCCGCAGTGACGATTAAACCGTAGAAAAAACCGCCGCGATTTTCATTGAGTTGTCACGAATATGTATTGACAGCCGCGCGCCGTGCAATTATAATTAAAGAAAAACGGTGAAAAACCGACGGAGGGGTAAATTATGTTAGGCGATTTTACTTATTGCAATCCGACAAAGCTGTATTTCGGCAAGCACGCACTCGACGGGCTCAACGAGGAGCTTCCCAAGTACGGCAAGCGCGTCATGCTGGTTTACGGCGGCGGCTCGATTAAGAAGAACGGCATTTACGACAAGGTTGTCGAGGCGTTAAAAGCTAACGGCAAGGAGATTTACGAGGATTCGGGCGTAATGCCCAACCCTACGACCGACAAGCTTCGCGAGGGCGTCGAACGCGCGAGAGCGGCAAAAGCCGACCTTATTCTGGCTGTCGGCGGCGGCTCGGTGTGCGATTATGCCAAAGCGGTTTCCGTGTCGGTAAACTGCGACGACGACCCGTGGGAAAAGTACTATATCCGCTTTGAAAACCCGACGTGCGAAATCGTGCCCGTCGGCTGCGTGCTTACCATGGTGGGCACGGGCAGCGAAATGAACGGCGGCGCGGTCATCACCAACCACGAGCAAAAGCTGAAAATAGGTCACGTTTTCGGCGAAAACGTTTTCCCGAAATTCTCGATTCTCAACCCGGAGTTCACGTTCACGCTTCCGCGCCGTCAGATGATAGCCGGCATTTACGACATCATGTCGCACATTCTGGAGCAGTACTTCTCCGATGACGACGACAACGTAAGCGACTATGTGATGGAAGGATTACTTCGCTCGCTGATTCACAGCGCGAACATAGCCTCAAAGAATCCTACCGACTACGAGGCGCGCAGTAATATCATGTGGACCGCGACGTGGGCGCTCAACACGTTCGTCGCAAAGGGCAAAACCACCGATTGGCAGGTGCACATGCTCGGACAAGCAGTGGGCGCGCACACCGACGCAACCCACGGTATGACGCTTGCCGCCGTTTCCATGGCGTACTACCGCTATATCATGAAGTACGGCTTGAAGAAATTTGCCCGTTACGCCGCCGTCGTCTGGGGCGTGAATGCCGACGGCAAATCGGACGAGGAAGTCGCAGCCGATGGCTTGAGCGAAATGGAGAAGTGGATGACGGAGCTGGGGCTCACGATGAACCTCACCGAGCTCGGCGTAACTCCCGACATGATTGACGCAATCGCCGACAGCACGGTTACGAAAAAAGGCGGCTACAAAACGCTCGATAAAGCGGAAATAAAAAAGATTCTGCGCGAAAGTCTATAAACAAATATAAAAAAGCCGCGATAAACACGTTCGCGGCTTTTCTCGTGCGTCGATAAATCGCTTATAAAAGATGTTGCTTGCGGTATTCGAGCGGCGACAGCCCGGTGATTTTCCTGAAAACCCTGCAAAAATAAAATTGCTCCGAAAAGCCCACGAGCGCGGTGATTTCGCCGATCGGCATATCGGTGCGCGCCAGCATCGAGCAGGCGTTGGACACGCGCAAAAGATTGCGGTACTCGACGGGACTTTTGCCCGACCACTTCTTAAAGACGTGGTAAAAGTACCCGGGGCTCATGCCGCAAAGCGCGGCGTACTCGTCGATTTTGTCGTTTTTATTCCAATTTTGCCTTAATGCCTCTACGCCGCGCCGTAGGGGATAAGCCTCGTCGCGATGCGCCGCGTCGGAAAGCGAGCACAGTAGCGAGCAGAACAGCGAACGCAGCCTGAGATTGAGCGCGCGCGGCTCGCCGTCGTAACCGCCCACGGACATCGAATGGTATTCCTCGTCGATTTTCCGCAGCGTTTCCTCGTGCAGCATCGCGTCGCCCGACGTGCATGTTATGCGGTCGCACAGGATTACCTCCTCGCCGCGCTCGTCCGAAAGCGTAAAGTCGAGCGTGTACGATTCTATCATGTTCGCTTCGTTGCCGCCCGAAAAATAAACGCCGTATCTTATTCCCGACGGGATATAAACCACGTCGCCGGCAGAAGCCACGACTTCGCGCCCGTTTTCATCGTGAAAGCGCGCGACGACCTGCGACAGCACGAAAAAGAACGCCGAACGCGGCCGTTTGTGCTCGACGTAGCCCAGCCAGCGGTTGCGCTTGCCCCACACGGCTTTGAAAATTTCCAGAGAATCCACCGTCACGTTTTCGCCCGTAACGAGTGCGAGAGAGATTGTTTTCATACGGGTATTATACAATATAATCTCATAATAGTCCATAAATTTCATAATAAATCATTGATTTTTTGCCGCTTTATGTTACAATAATCGAAAATTAAGCTTATACTTAGGAATGGAAACGACAATATGGTCTATTTGTTTGTAATTCTGGCGTTGCTGTGCCTCGCCGTCAAGGGCTTTTGCGGAAAGAAAACGAGCATCTACGCCGAAAAAATATCCTACGCGTTCCTGCTCAACCTCGTCAGAATGCTATTGTGCATAGTCGTGGGGCTAATCGTGCTGCTCATAGAGTCCGGGGGCAGAATAACGGGCATCGATTGGCGGCTCGCGCTCATCAGCCTTACGGGCGGCGCAGGTACCGCCATGCTCGTGGTGTGCTGGGTGCTCGCGATTCGCGAAAACACGCTCGTCAAGGTGGACGTGGCGTGCACCGTAGCCTCGCTGCTCCCTGCGATTCTCAGCCTGATATTCTTCAAAGAGAGCCTGTCGGGCTGGAAAATGTTCGGTTTCGCACTGATACTGTCGGCGGTAATCATCGTGTCAATCGGCAAGGGCGGACAAAAGAAAACGGGGCTGTTCGGCGCGATAATGCTTGTCCTCACCGCGCTCGGCGACGGCATAGCTTCGTTCTCGCAGCAACTTTACAAGCAGTTTTACACCGAGGGCGGCATGTATGCCGGCGAAACGCTGTACTCCGAAGCTACGTTCAATTTTTGGATGTACATAATGGCGGCGGCGGTAATCATGGTAGTCTACGTCGTCTATGTGCTCACGGCAGGGCGAAAGGAAACCACGCCCGAGGGCGAACCGCTTACCACTGTTCGCAGGATAAAGGACATTTCCAAAGCGCTTCCGTATGTGGCGATAATGGCGGCGTGCCTGTTCGGCGCAAACTATTTTCAGACAATCTCGACCAGCGTCTACGGAATGAAAGCGCAGGTGCTGTATCCGCTGATTAAGGCAGGCTGCCTGATTTCCTCCAACCTTCAGGGGGCGCTGCTGTTCAACGAAAAGCTTACCGTGCAGAACATAGTCGGCTCGCTTGTCGCGCTCGGCGGCATGGTTCTTATAAACGTATTGGGTTAGCTAAAAGCTATGGATATGACGAAAAACATAACGGAAGCGATAACCGCGCTGACGAAAAAGCCCGTGCTGTCCACGAGCGCCGAACGCGTGTTTATTCTCGACGAAATCAAATCGGAGAAAAAGAATTTGCCGCAGCCGCTGCGCTTTGCCTACACGATGCAAACTTTGCTCGGGCGAGTTTCCGTACCGGTGGAGCCCTATGATTTAATCGCCGGACGCGCTCTCGACCGCCTGCTCACCGACGAGGAAGAGGAGCGATTCAAGGCGTACAACGCTTCGCCCGACAACCCCAACAAAATCGTGCTGTTCGACTCCGGGCACTGCTCCTACGATTGGCAATCGCTGGTAAAATCAGGGTTAGGCGGACTTATCGCCAAGGCTAAGGACAAAAAAGCTACCGCAACGAGCGAGCAGACCGTATTTCTCGACGGAATTATCGGAGTGCTCGGCGCGATTTCCGACTACACGGCAAGGTACGCCGCCGAAGCGGAAAAAACGGGCAAAGCCGACCTTGCGGCAACGCTGAGAAGCATAGTAACCGAGCCGCCGCACTCGTTCCGCGCCGCGCTTCAGCTGATGTGGATAGTCGCGCTCGTCGACTGCGCCTACGTCACGCCCAATCCCACGCTCACGCTCGGACGAATGGACAGCATTCTTTATCCGTATTACAAGAGCGACGTCGAGAGCGGCAGGCTGACCCGTGACGAAGCGAAGGAATATATCACCGACTACTATTGCAAGCACAACCTTATCATGGGCAGGGGCGAGCACCAGGTGGGCGGCGACAATGCGACGGGTTTCAGCCGCATCTGCAACTTCGACGCGCCGCAGTACCTGCTGCTTGCAGGCTCGGACGAGAGCGGAAAGAGCGCGGCAAACGAGCTCACCGAGCTTTTTGCAGAGTGCATAGTGCCCGAATTCAAAAACCCGGTAATCGTATTCTACTACACGAAAAATCTTAATGCCGAACGCCCTAAGCTATGGAAAACGCTCGCGCAAAAAGCGCTTAAAAGCTCGTCAATGATGTTCTACAACGACGACGCGGTGAGAAAGGCATATCAAAAAATCGGACTAAAACCGGAGGAAACCAAAGATTTTTATCACTTCGGCTGTAATTGGGGCGCGCCGTGTATGGACGCGAATTGGATGCTGGGCGGTCCCAAAGCCGTAAAATATGTTACCACGCCGAGAACCCCGGAAGAGGACGAGATAATCCGCTTGCCGTACATGCGTTCGCCGGGAACTTACGATTATCCCGAGTTTTTTCTCGACATATTGGAGGAGCTTGCAAAGCGCGAAGCGAACGGCGAAACCTTATCGATTGACGACTTTTACTCGAGCTTTTTTGAAAAAGTTGCGGCGTATACCGAAAAGAAACTCGCCGTCAACCACGTCGATCTCATGGTGCGAAAACGCGCGCCCTCGTCGGTGCTTGACCTTACCGACTGCTTTTTGCCCCTGTCAATCGAGCGCGCCGAGTGTTTTTCCGCGAGTGCAAAGTACCATTTCGAGGTGCACGGGCTGAGAATGTTCGGCACCGTCGTCGACAGTTTCATAGTGGTGGACGCGCTCGTTTTCCGCAAAAAGTCGACCACGCTCGTCGGGCTACTTGAGGCGGTAAAAGCCGATTTCGTAGGCTACGAAGAGCTGTGGGCGCAGATGCGCAAAGTGCCCAAGTACGGCAGCGACGACAAAATCGCAAACGCGCATGTAAAGAGGCTCGTGTCGGGTTTTGACGCTATCGTGTACGAGAAAAACAGACCGTACTTCGAGGCGGAGGGGCTGTTTTTGCAGCCGTGCATGCAGAACGACACCTGGCACTTAAAGCTCGGCGAGAAGTGCGGCGCGACGGCCGACGGCAGACGAGCCGGCAAATCGTTTGCGCAGAACTCGAACCCGAGTCCGGGAGCGGCGATAAACGGCTTGACCGCCGTTCTCAATTCGCTTTTGGAAAGACCCTACGGCGAGCTTACCTCTGGCGCGCTCAACCTCGACGTCGAGCCCAAAGCGTTCAAGGGCGAGAGCGGCTTAAACGCGTTCGCCGCGCTTTTGGGAACTTACTTTAACCGCGGCGGCTTGCACGCTCAGGTCAGCGCGGTAAACGTCGACGAGCTCGAGGACGCGCAGCGCGACCCGGCTTCCCACGCCGACCTCAGGGTGAGGGTGACGGGCTACAGCGGCATATTCGTGGATATTTGCAAAAGACTTCAGGACGATATTATATGGAGAATGAAAAATGAATAAGGTAAAGCTGACGAACGACATAACGGTGTCATCCGTGTGCCTCGGCGCAATGAATTTCGGCACTTCCACCGACGAAAAATCGTCTTATGCCGTTCTGGACGCGTACATAAGCGCAGGCGGTAATTTTATCGACACATCGAATAACTACGCGCATTGGCAGGGCACCGGCGACGAAAGCGAAACGCTGCTCGGGAAATACCTCCGCGAGCGCGGCAACCGCGACAAGCTGATTATCGCCACCAAAGTGGGCTTCGACCGCCACGGCGAGGGTGCCGGGCTCAAAAAAGCGCAGATAGAATATTGGATAGACGAAAGCCTGAGGAAGCTCGGCACGGACTACGTCGACCTTTACTACGCGCACACCGACGACGTGGACACGTCGCTCGAGGAAACGATGGCGGCGTTCGATTCGCTCGTCAGAAACGGTAAGGTGCGCGTTCTCGGCGGCAGCAATTACGACACCTGGCGATTTATGGAAGCCAACGCGGTGGCGGCTGCGCACGACTACGCCGGATTCGAGGTGATGCAACAGCGTTTTTCCTACCTTGCCGAGCGCGGCGACGTGAAACCCAAGTATGCGTTCAACGAGTTTACCGGCAGGGAAAGACTCAGGTACCTCGCGGCGAAAAATATTCCGCTCGTTGCGTATTCATGCCTCTGCAAGGGCGGCTACGAAAAGCCCGAGCGCATGCCCTCGACCTGCGTGACGGGCGCGCGCCTCGATAAAATCCGCGAATTTGCCGCGGAGAAGGGCATAAGCGTCAGTGCGGCGGTCGTGGCGTATTTAACCAACCTCGGTAAAGTCAAAGGCATGTCCACGGTTATTCCGCTTTTCTCGTCCTCGAACCCGGAGCACTTTATCGAAAACCTGCGCGGCGCGGACGTAACGCTCACTGCAGAAGAGCTTGAAATGCTGATAAACGCATGAAAACGCCGCTCGTATTCGACGTAAACCGCTGCTCGATCGTGGACGGACCGGGCGTGCGCACTACCGTGTTCGTCAAGGGCTGCAACCTCGATTGCCGCTGGTGCCACAACCCCGAGAGTAAGTGCCGGTCAGCTCAGCTCGCGTTCTTTTCCGAGAAGTGCGTGGGTTGCGGAGCCTGTTCGCGCGTTTGCGAAAACAGCGAGTGCACGGCGTGCGGAAAGTGCGCCGACATCTGTCCCGAGGGCGCGAGAAAGCTGTACGGCGTGCCGATGACGACCGACGAGCTGGCGGATATTATCGAGCGCGACAAGCCATATTACGAAGCGACGGGCGGCGGCGCGACGATTTCCGGCGGCGAGTGCATGCTGTACCCGAAGTTCGTGGCGGAGCTTGCGAAAAAGTGCCGCGAACGCGGCGTTTCGGTTGCCGTCGACACGGCAGGCAACGTGCCGTACTCGGCGTTTGAAACCGTGCTCCCGTTCGTCGACGTTTTCCTCTACGACGTGAAAGCCGTTGACCCCAAGCTTCACGAAAAAGGCACGGGCGCGGACAACAAGACGATTCTCGAAAACCTTGACAAGCTGATTGCGGCTGGCGCGAAAATCATAATCCGCACGCCGGTGATTCCCGGCTTAAACGACGGCGACGAGCAAGCCGCTATCGACGAGTATCTTAATAAACGCGGCTTGACAGCCGAAAAGCTGCCTTACCACGCAATGGGCGAAAGCAAACTGAAAGCGCTCGCCGACGGTAAAAAATTCTCTCCGCCGAAAAAACGAATATAAGGATAAAACGAAAAACCGCTGTCAAAAACGACTGCGGTTGTTTTTATATTGTTAACGTCATCCTGAGCGCGCGGATTTCCGCGTGCGTGAGGATCCCATACGTTAAGAAGACTTAACTATATTTTCTTTTTAATATCATCGGGCAAAAATTCGAGAGTCTTTTTCGCCATTTCGGCTACGGAAACGGAAGAGTAGCCCTCGAGAGTACTCTCGAGCGTGTCGGCGATTCTGCCCGTCCACTCACAGGGCATCGCGCGCTTGCCGAGCATTACGCCCACGATTGAACCGGAAGTCGCGCCGTTGCAGTCGGTATCGAAGCCTGCTCCTACGGCAAGGCAAACGGTTTTGCCGTAATCGCCGCCGCCGTATAGAAGTGCCGCCGTCACGATCATTACGTTGGGGATAACGTGCGTCCAGCCGTGGCTTTTGGTTTCGTCATAGCGCGAGCGAATCATCTCGATGCACTCGTCCGCGCCCATGCCGCCGTCGAACGCCGCGATCACGTCTTTTACGCCCTCGTAAAGTCTGCTCGACTTCGGCACTACGCCCAGCGCGTTTCCGACGATCTCGCGGGGAGAAGACAGCGAGAACGCGGAAGCGATAGCCGCCGCCGACCACATTGCGCCGTAAACGCCGTTTTTGACGTGCGAAATTCTCGCGTCGCGGTAAGCCATATTCGCGGCGGTTACGGGGTCGCCGGGGTTGATATATCCGTAAAAGTCCGCGCGAATCTCTGCACCGATCCATTCGCGGAAAACGTTTTTATACTCGCCCGAAGCCGGCGGACGATAGCCGTCGATCAGATTTTTGTACGCGATTCGCTCGGCGGTGCAGTACGCGTCCATCGTCTGAAGTTTCAGCCACGCTTCGCCCACGTTCGCGGAAGTGAAATCGCGACCGTAGCGCCTTAAGATTTCATAGCCCATTATCGTGTAGTTCGTGTCGTCGTCTACCGGCATACGCCCGAAAGAACGCGGGTACAAGCGGCGTTTGAGTTGGAACTTGATTCCCTCGAACGTTTCGTCCGTAAAATCGTCCGCGTCGATATACCGCGAGAGAGGAAAGTTGTTTGTGCGTTTAAGCACCGTGTCGAGTTCCGCTTTGCGTATGCACTCGACGGGCTTGCCGAGAAAACACCCGCAAACTCTGCCGAACCAGCCGCCTGCGATTTTATCCGCGACGAGAGTGGGATTAACCGGTAGAGTTTTTGCGCCGTCCGACAGCCGCTTTATCGATTCGAGATCGTTCGGCTCGATATAAGGATAATCGCTTCTTTGCGGGAGCGAGCCCACGAGTTCGAAAATCACGTCGGCGATTTTCTTTTTGTATTCGTCGCTCGGCATATCGACGATCGCGTCGAAAAGCGATTTATACTTTTCTACGTCCTTGCCCTCATCCGCGCATTGCATATATTCGATAAACAGAACCCTGAAATAGAACTCCCAGTCGTGAGCGTTCTCGTAGTCCGGAATATAATATTTGCCCGTCCGTCCGTAATCTTCGCCCGTTTCCTCGCGGCAAAGCCCGTCCAGCGACACCGAATAAAGATCGGCGATCGCCACGAGTTTGTCTATCGACGGGAAACTTGCGCCCGATTCCCATTTTTGCACGGACTGACGAGTTACGTCCAACTTTTCGGCAAGTTGCTCCTGAGTCATCTTTTTCGACGTTCTCAGCGCCGCAAGTTTTTCCGAAAACATAATTTTACCTCCGTATTAAGGATATTACGTTACGATTATAACTCGCGCGGTATAAAAAATCAACCATCCGCCGGTAGCAACTTTCGCAACCGTAGGTTGCTTTTTTTTAGGGCGTTGTGTCGAAGTTTGCGATTTTCGCAACGTTTTCTTTGAAATACTAGTCGATATTGAAAAAAAACGGCACCAAGTCGTTGACTAAACACAGACTGCGTGTTATACTCCAATCGAAAGAGAAAAGGAGACCGCGGCTATGAAAAATATCGCGCTTACAAAAGGAAAATGGCGTTATATATTGTTTTCGAATAAACAAATTCGACGAAGAATAAGTAAAAATCATCGCGGCAACGCGCTTATATATATAAATCTTTATATATGGATGGGAAGCAAATGCAAAGACAAAAAAGAGACGTTATAATCGTTGCGATTGTGGTAGTTGCGATAATTGCAACGGCAATCGGACTATTCTTTCTGATTAGATACGTCCGCGACAAAAACTATAAGAAAGAACATTGGTTTGAGTCCGATGCAACGATAATCACGCTTCGGAACGACCACACAAAGGACGTTGAAAAGGAAATAGAATTAACAGGAAAAGATTTTGTCGATTCGGACGGAAAAGAAGTCCTTATTGTCGACTTTATGCTGACAGAAAATACATATATCGACAGGAACTTTGATATCGGTATAATTAACGACAATGTTACGATAAGAGAGCTTGGTCGTGTTCCGTCGGCAAAGGATAAAGATTTTGCAAGACGCAGCATAAATGACGGAGAGATGATACAGGGCGATGGAGTAGCGTATGAAAAACTTTTCTACAATTTATATAAACATTCGGATGCCGATAGTCTCGAATTTTTTAAGGTAATAGAAATACACTTGCACTACGATACGGAAAAATACCCGTTTAAGTAATTAAATTTTAAATTAAAAAGGATAAATCATATGAAAAAAGTACTAGACAGACGAAACTTATTTTAATCTAAAAAATTCTCGAGGCAACGCGTTTATATATATAAAATCTTTATAAGGAGGGCAGTAAATGCAAAAAGAGAAGAGAAACATCTTAATCGTGGTGATTGTGGTTGTCGTTGTGCTGGCTCTTGTCGGTTTATTCTTTTTAATACACGGTATTAATGTAAAAAAGAACAAGAAAGAAAGTTGGTACAATTACGATACAGCGGTAGTTTCTATTTTGGTTGAGGGATCTAACGAGGGCGTAATCGAAATTCCGCTTAAAGAGATTACGGACGGCAATGCGGAAATAATTACCAGGATTGTTTTTACAGATCCTGGTCAATACGAAAGTTTGCCGCCGAAAATTGAAATTAAGAACGACGGAATTGTGATTTATGAGCTGAACTACGGTCAAGCATTGAAAAAGAAAAGTATTGTCCGAAAAACCGACGAGAATATCAGCGGACCGGACGAAAACGGTAAAATGTGTTCTCAAACTTCGTATAGATTGTATAGACATGCCGACGACGACAGTCTTGAATTTTTCAAAGCGTTTGAAATCTACGTCTACGCAAACGAAAAAAGAAAATTAGGGGGATATTATGAGAAAATACTTAAGCAAAAAACATATGGATTTTATTTTGGCATGGCGGGAGCAAAAAAGAGACAAGTCCTGCAAGATACGAATTTGTTTTTGAAATAGATATTCTGTATCTTTCAAATAAGAGCCTGTGTGTGAGATACAGCGCTTCCGGCTTTGGCGCGGACACATGGTACAATTCTGCTATGACGTGTTCGATAATATTATACGAGTAAGTTTTGCATAATTCTACATAATCCCGAATACGGGAGCATAAAAAAGCCTCGGCGATTGCGCCGGGGCTTTTTCGTCGCAGCGGTTTTTCTCGCTTGCGGCTAAATATTGGTTTTTGCAAAGATTTCGTCGAGCTTAGCGCAAAAATCGTCTATCTCCGACTTTTCGATGGTGTAGGGCGGCAGCAGTCTTATCACGTTATACTTAGTCACGTTGACGAGTATACCGGCTTGCATCAGCTGCGCGGCTATGTAGTTGCCGTTCAGCCTGTCGCCGAGCTCCACGCTTTGAAGCAACCCCAGGCCCTTGACGTCCTTGACGAACTTGTACTTGCGGAAGTAAGCGAGCTTGCCGGCAAGATATTCGCCTTTTTCGGCAACCTCGTCGATGAGCCCGTTTTTCAGCTTATCCACGACTACGGTAGCCGCGGCGCAGGCGAGCTGATTACCCGACAGCGTCGAGCCGTGGTCGCCGACTGCAAAGGCCCCGGCGACGTCGCCGCGCGCAAGCACCGCCGAAATCGGCAAGCCTCCGCCCAAGCCTTTCGCGACGGTAACTATGTCGGGCTGAAGTCCGTGGTGCTCGAACGCGAACATCTTTCCCGTTCTGCCCATGCCCGTCTGAATTTCGTCCAGCATAAACAGCACGCCGCGGCTTCGGCACAGCGCGTAAGCGTTGACGAGGTAGTCGTAATCGGCAGGGCGGATTGCGCTGCGACTCTGAATGACCTCCAGCATAATCGCGCCCACGTCGTCGGTAAGCGCTTCTCTCAGCGCGGCAAAATCGCCGTAGGGAACGTGGCGGAAACCGGGCGCGAGCGGCGCGTAAATCTTATAGTGGCTCGCCTGACCGGTCGCGGTCAGCGTCGCCAGCGTTCTGCCGTGGAACGAACCGTTTGCGGTAATGATGACGGGGCGGTTGAGTCCGCGCATATTGTAATACTTTCTCACGAGCTTAAAGGCGCATTCGTTAGCCTCCGCGCCGCTGTTCGCGAGAAACATTTTCGTAAAAATAGTGCCGGCGAGCAGTTTCTCGCACAGCACGGCTTGCTCCTCGTTATAATAGAGGTTAGACGAATGAATCAGCTTCGCCGCCTGTTCGGAAATAGCCCTCACAAGGTCGGGGTCGTTATAGCCTAAGCAATTCACGCCGATGCCCGAAACGAAGTCGGTGTACTCCTTGCCTGCGGTGTCGTAAAGCTTGTTCTTGTCGCCGCGGACAAAGCAAACGTTCTGTCGACTGAAAACGTTCATGTAGTTTTTGTTCGACAGCTCTTTGATTTTTTTAAGTTCCATTATAGCCCCTTGACTTGTTATGCGAGAAATCGCGTAAGCCCGAAAGCATACGACACTATCCTATATCATTATATGCCTAGCCCGGGTAAAAGTCAAGTGAAAACGCCTCGGGGACGGGGAGTAAAGCGCGCGCAAAACTATTATGCAATTTTAATAATATTGACCTGAAATTTTGTGCAAAATGTTATTGATATTTTATGCTCCGATGTAGTACAATATCTGTACAAACAACCGATTTAATAAGGAGAAAATTATGGCAAGTTTGTCGCTCAGGCACATTTACAAGATTTACCCCGGTAACGTCAAGGCAGTCAGTGACTTTAACCTTGAAATCGACGACAAGGAATTTATCGTTTTCGTCGGACCGTCCGGCTGCGGTAAATCCACGACTTTGCGTATGATAGCCGGTCTCGAAGAAATTTCCGCCGGCGAGCTCTATATCGACGGACGTCTCGTAAACGACGTCGAGCCGAAGGATAGAGACATCGCGATGGTTTTCCAAAACTACGCGCTTTATCCGCACATGACCGTCTACGAGAACATGGCGTTCGGCCTCAGACTCAGAAAGATGGCTTCTCAGGAAATCGACGACAAAGTAAAAGAAGCCGCGGCAATCCTCGGCATTACTCCGCTTCTTTCGCGTAAGCCGAAAGCTCTTTCCGGCGGTCAGCGTCAGCGTGTCGCTTTGGGACGCGCAATCGTCCGCGAGCCGAAGGTATTCCTCCTCGACGAACCGCTCTCCAACCTCGACGCAAAGCTCCGCGTACAGATGCGTACCGAGATAACCAAGCTCCACAACAAGCTTGCAACCACCTTTATTTACGTCACCCACGACCAGACCGAAGCAATGACGATGGGCACCAGAATCGTCGTCATGAAAGACGGTATCGTGCAGCAGGTCGACACTCCGCAGTTCCTCTACGACAGCCCCGAGAACAAGTTTGTCGCTTCCTTCCTCGGCTCGCCGCAGATGAACTTCTTTGAGCACACCGTGCTCAGCCGCAAGAACGGCAAAATGTACGCAACTTTCGGCGAAAACACGATTGAGATTCCGGAAGAGAAGGCAAAGCGTCTTATCGACGACTCCTACATCGGACAGGAAATCACGCTCGGTGTTCGCCCCGAGGATATTCACGACGAAGAAATCTTTATTTCTTCTTCGCCCCAGACCGTCATCAACGCTCACGTCGACGTCATGGAGAAGCTCGGCAACGAAACCTTCCTCTACATGGAAGTTTCGGGCAAGGAGGACTACACCGTCGCGCGTATCGACGCTCGTACTTCCATCAAGGCAGGCGAGGACGTCAAGCTTGCTATCGACGCTCACCACCTGCATTTCTTCGACAACAAGACCGAGCTCACCATCATGGGCGTACCGAAGTACAACATGATTGACGCTACGCTCGAAGCAGGCGAAAACGGCGCGCTCGTCGTCAAATTCGGCGATTCCGTCATCACCGTTCCTGCCGAAGTCGCTGCAAAGCTTACCGCCCCCGAGCTTATCGGCGGCAGCGTGAAGCTGGGTATTGCGCCCGAGGCGCTTCACACCGAAGCCGACGCGGACACCGACGCGGTTATCAAAGCGGTTGCCGACTTCACCGAGCCGTTCCCGCGCTATACAGCCGTTTACTCCGCGCTCAAGGGCAAAACGACCTTCCTCGTTGCAAAACACGCTCTCGACGCCGACATCAAGAACGGCGCAAAACTTAACTACTATGTAAACCCTGCGGACATTATGCTCTTTGACCCGACTACCGGCGAAAAGGTCATCGCATTCCGCGCAGTTACCGAGAACAAGACGATGGCTAAGGTTGTCACCAAAGAAACCGTCGTTACCCCCAAGGCTCCGAAGGTTGCCGAGGGCGAGGTTGCTGCTCCCGTAGAGTCCACCGTCGTCAAGACCGCTGCGATTTCGTTCGGCAAGAGCAAGGTTATCGTTCCCAACGACAACGGCGAATTTACCGACGGCGAGTACGAGGTCATCGTGGACTACAAGAACATGGAATGCACCAATGAAGCCGCTCAGGCAAGCCCGAAGCTCGTCATTACCGGTGTAGTAGAGGATGCGGACGTTCTCGGCGACAACACGATTGTCTACGCGAAAGTGGACGGCATGCTGCCGTACTTCAGCGGTATCGTAGCCGGCACACCCAAACTCAACATCGGCGACAAAATCAAGTTTGTCATCAAGCCCGACGGCGTGAAGAAAGCTTAATCGCCCGACCGCAAACAACTTAACAATCAAAGCGTATCCGTTCCTCGGGTACGCTTTTTGTTTACCTGCGCCTTGAAAGCCTTTACGTTTTGCGTGGAATCCCCGACGTGGAACAAGTAATCGACTGTTTAAGCCTCCCTATGTAGCAAAAGGGAGGTGGCACGCGTCGGCGTGTCCGGGTGATTGTAAAAAACATATCACAGCATCGCCCACTGTGCACAACATCTATTACAAACAAAACGGCAATATCCGCGCATACCACACGACGCTTTATTTAACAAAAGTATCGCTTTATTTTAATAGAGTTATCATACGTTTAACGCAATTAGGCGGTACAATTACAGCGTAAAAAACGATAGAGGGCGACGGCGAGAAATCGCTAGTTCGCCGCAAACAACTTCGCTTTTTCATTATTCTTCCTTCCTTCTTTCCGAAAAGGACGCTTCCCGTTACGGCCAGCGCCCTTTTTGGTTATCGCGATTTTCACGAGCCGTTTCGCTCGTCTGCAATGAAAACATGCAAAAACGGCGCGTTCCGTTTAATTTCATAACGTGCCGTTCCGGTTTATAGGTAATGATTTGTATCGGTTGTTCAAAACAGCCCAATCAGCTCTTTCAGCGAGCGAATTTCATAGTTGCACTCAACTTTTTGCTTTGACTTGCCGCCGCGATTAAACCAACAAGTCTTTATGCCGTAAGCGTTGCCGCCGGCAATATCCGCAGTGGGGGAGTCGCCAACGAGCAGCGTTTCTTCCGGCTTAACACCACTGAGCGCCGCGAAAACTTTATCGAAAAACGCCTTGCTCGGCTTGTCCGCGCCGAGTTCGTTCGACGTAAACAGCTTTGAAAAGCAGCAATCGATTTTTGCGCCTTTCAGCCGCGTTTGCTGTTGAATGAGCGAAGCGTTGCTCACTACGCACAGCTCGTACTTTTTTGAGAGGTAATCGAGAGTTTCATCCGCGCCATCGATTTTTACGAAATAGTCGAAAATGTTTTTGCGAAAACCGGCTTCAAACTTGTCCGGGTCGCCGCCCCTAATGCCGCTTTGGTCAAACACGAGCCTGAATCTGTCGTGATGCAGCTGCGCACGGGTCACCGAACCGTCCTCGATGCCGCGCCAAAGTCGCAAGTTGACGTCATTAAAAACTTCTAGCAGCTTATCGGAATATTCCACGCCGAACTGCCGACACATTGTTTCGAGCGCGTATTTCTGATATGCGGTGAAATCCAGCAGCGTGTCGTCGACGTCGAAAAATATGATTTTCGGGATAAAGCCGCACATTTATTACTTCTTTTCGAGGGTGTAGCCGTCCTTTGCGTCGATTACGGCATAACCTTTTTCGCTAAGCAGGTCGCGAAGTCTGTCGCTTTCCGCCCAATTCTTAGCCTTTCTCGCTTCAAAACGCTCGTCCGCAATCGCCTTAATATCGTCGGGAACCTCGATTTTCTCCTTTTCGGCAGGCGCGGCTTTGTTAAGGTCGAGCCCCAGCACCTTGTCGAAATCGATTGCAAGCTCATAAATATCCTTCGACGGAGCTTCTTTCGTCATCGTCCACAAAAGCCCCAGCGCGAGCGGAATATTGAGGTCGTCGTCGATTGCCGCGCGGAACTCGGATTTGTACTTGTCGAGTACCGCAGAATCGGTCGCGTTTTTGGAAACTTTGTGCTCGTAAAGCGCGTTCAGCAGTCGCTTATAAGCGGTCTGCGCCGCCTTCAGCCCCTCAAACGTAAAGTTGAGTTTCTTGCGATAGTGCGTGTTCAGGCAGAAGTAGCGGAAGGACAGGGGCGAGTAGCCCATTTCCTCGAGCTGAGCAATCGTATAGGTATTACCCAAGGACTTACTCATTTTGCCGCCGTCGACAAGCATAAACTCGCCGTGCAGCCAATAATTGACCGTCTTGTGTCCCTCGAGCGCCTCGGACTGCGCGATTTCGTTCTCGTGATGAACGGGAATATGGTCGACGCCGCCGCTGTGAATATCGATAAGCGAGCCTAAGTACTTGCGGCTCATTGCCGAGCACTCGATGTGCCACCCCGGGTACCCCATGCCCCAGGGCGAGGGCCACTGCATAATGTGTTCTTTCGGCGCCTTTTTCCACAGCGCGAAGTCGGCAGGGTGGCGTTTCTCGTCGTTCACCTCTACGCGCGCGCCGGCAATCTGGTCGTCGAGATTGAGCCTCGACAGCTTGCCGTAGTCCTTGAATTTGGAAATATCGAAGTAAATTCCGTCGCTCGTTTCATAGCCGTACCCGAGCTCCACCAGCTTTTTGACGTACTCAATCATGTCCTGAATGTGGTCGGTGGCTTTGGCGATGATTTCGGGCTTGCCGATGTTGAGCGCGGCGATGTCCTTGAAGAAAACGTCGGTGTAATAAGCCGCGATTTCATAGGGCGACTTTTGTTGTTTCTTCGCCGCGAGCTCCATCTTGTCCTCGCCGGTATCGCCGTCGGAGAGAAGATGTCCCACGTCGGTAATGTTCATCACGCCCTTGAGTTTGTAGCCGTCATAGCGAAGCACTCTGCGCACGATGTCCATAAAAACGTAGGTGCGCAGGTTGCCGATATGCGCGTAATTGTACACGGTGGGACCGCACGAGTACATGGTCACGGTTTTGCCCACGGGCACAAAGTCTTCTTTTTCGCGCGAAAGCGTGTTGTACAGTCTAAGCATCAGTTGTTATCTCCTTTATGCTTCGGGATATTCTTGCCCTCCGCACCGATAATTTCGTACAGCTCGTCTATCTTGTCCGATAGTCTTTTGATTTCGTCCGCGACGGGATCGGGGAGGCATTGGTCGAGGTCGTCCACGCGCACGCCGTTCAGCTTGACCACGCGCCCGGGCACGCCCACCACGGTAGCGTTAGCCGGCACCTCGTTCAGTACAATCGAGCCCGCGCCGATTTTGGCGTTTTTACCGACGGTAAACGGACCCAAAACCTTCGCGCCTGCGCTTATCATCACGTTGTCCTCGATGGTAGGGTGGCGCTTGCCCTTGTCCTTGCCCGTGCCGCCCAATGTAACGCCCTGATAAATCACCACGTTGTTGCCGATTTCCGCCGTTTCGCCGATAACCACGCCTTCGCCGTGGTCGATAAATACGCCCGAGCCGATTTTAGCCCCGGGGTGAATCTCGATACCTGTGAAAAACTTGGCGATTTGTGACACGACGCGCGCCACGAGCTTATAGTTGTGCACATACATAAAGTGTGCGAAGCGGTACATAACCAGCGCGTGAAATCCGCTGTATGTCAAAATCACCTCGAAGCGGTTGCGCGCCGCGGGGTCGTGTTTCATTACTGATTCGAGGTCTTTGCGAATAGCGGACATAAATATGTTTCCTTAGATAGCAGTCTGGCATTTATATTATTATATGCCGTCGCCGCGCATAAATAAGCGTTAATCTTCGTCGGTATAGGCAACGGAGGTGCCGTCCAGAAGCATGATTGCGGCTTCGATGATTTTCTCGGCTTCCGGGCTATCCTTAAAGCCCACGTTTTCCTCGATAGCGGCAAGCCGCTCGTCGAGATAAGCGCGACCGAGCTCCGTCAGCGCGAAATTGACTTCGCGGCGGTCGGCGGCGCCTTTCGTTTTTACGATAAGCCCTTCTTCCGCCATGTCGCGAGTGAGAAGCGCGAGGTTGGTTTTGGCGATAAAGAGCGAAGCGATGATTTGCTTGACTCCGCAGCCCTCGGAAATCAGAAACAGCACCTTCGTCTTTAACGAAAGCGTGTTCTTTTTCGTATTCCCTTTGCCTTCGCACATGCAGGCGCGCCGCGTGGAAAGCCTGAGGGCTATTATGCTTTTTGCAAGCTCGTGCATCAGCCGCTCCGAAACCGTATTGCACCGCTTACGGCGGTACTTATAGTATTATAACTGTTTTTGCGCGTTATGTCAACGCAATCGCGGTCAATAAAGCCACAATAAACTTTTCCGAAATTTTTGCTACGACGGCGACTTATGATTGACTTAGAGAGCGAAAAAGTATATAATATAACGCGGAAAACAAATCACACGGCTTCAAGGAGGCTATCATGGCGGATTTTTATACCGTTAATATTTGCGGAAGAAAAGAGAACTTGCCGATTATCGAGCTCAAAGAAGGGCTGAGCATCGCGTTCTTCAACCTGCACGGCAATCAGGACTTGACCGAGTACTGCGGCAAAATGCTGGCAAAGCGCATCAAGGAGAGCGGCAAGCAGGTGGACGTACTCATCACCGCCGAAAGCAAGGGCTTGCAACTCACGCACGTCGTGGCGCGCGAGCTCGGACATAAATTCTATGCCGTGGCAAGAAAGAGCGTAAAGCTTTACATGAAGGACGGCATCAGCGCGACCGTCAAGTCGATTACTACGGGCGGCGACCAGACGCTGTACCTTTCCGCTCACGACGCCGAGCTTCTGAAAGGCAAAAAAGTGGGCATCGTCGACGACGTTGTTTCTACCGGCGGCTCGCTGAGAGGCATGGAAGCGCTTGTGGAAAAAGCCGGCGGCAGCATTGCGCTGAGAGCGACGGTACTCGCCGAGGGCGACGCGGCAAAGCGCGACGACCTTATCTTCCTCGATTCGATACCGCTTCTTTAAATTATCGGAAAAACGTGAGCCGCGGATATAACTGCCGCGGCTTTTTTTATGTCGATTTGCAGTAAAAATACGAGCCGCGCGATTAAGTATTACAAACTCGCGCGCATAGGGTTGACAAATTCTCAAAATACGGCTATATTAATGTTATAGGTCGAGGTGTATACGCTTCGGCGCGATTCGTCGCATCGAGAAGAAGGGAAGCGCGACGTTAAAAAACAGGAGAATTATGATAATCACAATCATTGCGGACGTGTTCGGAAGGGAAAATAACGGCACGGCGATAACCGCAAGAAGACTTATAGATTCATTGAAAGAAAGGGGACACGAGGTGCGCGTGGTTTCGCCGTACGTCACCGACGAGCAGGGCTTCTACACCGTGCCCAAGCGCAATTTCTATTGCTTTAACAAATACGTCGCGAAAAACGGCGTGGAGCTGGCGAAGCCCGACAAAAAAGTGCTCACCGAGGCGATAACGGGCTGCGACGTGGTGCATGTAATGATGCCGTTCAAGCTCGGGCGAGCCGCGCTGAAAATCGCGAGAAAAATGAAGCTCCCCGTGACGGCAGGTTTCCACTGCCAGCCGGAAAACTTTTCGAGTCACGTCCACTTAAAGGACGTCAAAGCGGCGAACGCTTTTCTTTACAAGCGCTTTAACCGCGTGCTTTACAAGCACGTCGACTGTATACACTCGCCGTCGGAGTTTATCGAAAGAGAGCTTCGCAGGCACGGCTACAAAGCGCCCATTCGCGTCATCAGCAACGGTGTTGCGCCTTGCTACAAAAAAATCGAGTCAGAACGTCCCGAGGAGGTTAAAGACTACTATCTGATACTTTTCACCGGTCGTTTCGCCGGCGAAAAACGCCACGATTTGCTTATAAAGGGCGTCGCCGAATCGAAATACCGCGACAAAATTCAGATTATCTGCGCAGGCGCGGGCCCCACGCAGGAGCACATCGAAGCGCTTGCGGAAAAGCTGGGCGTGAGAAAACCGCTGATCGGCTTTCACGACCCCGAGGAGCTTAACAGGATAATCAACTACTGCGACCTTTACGTTCACCCTGCCGACATCGAAATCGAAGCGATAGCCGCGCTGGAGGCTATCACCTGCGGACTCGTGCCCGTGATTAACGACAGCGAACGTTCGGCAACGCGCTTCTTCGCTCGCGACGAGCGTAATCTTTTCGACGGCACGCCCGAGGATTTGGCAAAGAAAATCGACTATTGGGTGGAGCACCCCGAGGAGAAGGCTGCGGAATCGAAGGAATATATCGAGTACGGCAAGCGCTTCGAGCTCGGTCACTGCATAGATAAAATGGAACAAATGTTCGAGGACGTAATAAAAGAAAAGAAGAGATGAAGGTAATTTACGGACAAAAGTTGTATTATAACAACGAAAAAACCGACGATTTCACGGATTTCAAGGCAAACCTTACCACGCCTATCGACGCGAAGTACAGGTACACGCCGCGCAATCCGTTATTTCGCCTATGTTCGTTTTTGCTTTACTACGTAATCGCAACGCCGATTTTGCTTCTTATCAACAAGCTTTACCACGGAATAAAAGTCAAGGGCAAAAAGAACCTAAGAAAGGTCAAGGGTGGCTGCGTGGTGTTCAGCAACCACGTCAATACGCTCGACTGCGCGTTCTCTTTGGTCAACGTCATCACGCCGCGAAGAGGCTATATCGTGTGTAACCCCGACGCAGTGCGCATGCCGGTGGTGCGCGTGCTCACCAAAATGCTGGGCGCGCTGCCCGTGCCCGACGACCTCGCGGCTTTTCGGAACTTCAACGAAGCCGTCGATGACAAGCTGAAAAGAGGTAAAACCGTCGTCGTCATGCCCGAAGCGCACATCTGGCCGTACTACACGGGCATAAGACCGTTCCCGTCCACCAGCTTTACCTACGCCGTCCGCAACAACGTGCCTGCCGTTCCCGTGTGCGTCACCTACCGCAAACCAAAGGGCTTGTTTAAATCGCACTTAAAGCCTCGCGTCACCGTGTGGATAGGCGAGCCGATTTACCCCCGGGAAGGCTTAGCCGTCAAAAAGAACGCAAATTATCTGCGCGACAAGACCTACGAATTCATGACGGCGATGACCGCGCACAACGAAGTCGCGCTGTACGACTACATCAATACCGACGTGCCCGTCAACACGCGCAAGCAGCTTGCCGAGGTCAAACGCATGCAAAAGCTGAGGAACAAGGCGCGCCGCCACTTCAACAAGTTCGGAAAGTCCGTGTACAGGGAAGAGTACCGTCGCAGAATAATAGAATCGCTTGCGGCACCCGTCGAGGACGTTGACGAGCTCGCCTATGAATTCAGCCTCAACCGCTACAATAAAAAATAAAAGACAGCAGACTAAGCTCCGCTGTCTTTTTTAATAGTCCGATAGTCTCGAAAGCGTCTAAACCTCGAATTTTACCCCGTACTCGAGAAAGCTTGCAGGCACGTCGCTTTTTTCGGAAAATGCCTTCAAGCGGTCGTCGTGGTCGCACCTCGCGTGGGTGAGGTAAACGCGTTTCGCGTTCGCAGCGTTCGCAATGCGCGCCGCGTCAAAGGGCGAAGCGTGACCGCAGCCGCGTTTCAGCTCGTCCAAAGCCGCCTCGTCCTCGCCGGGAAGCGGTCGTCCGAAACTCGTTTCGTGCACGAGCGCGTCCGCTTCGGAGAAAAACGCAGGCAGCTTGTCGAGCGGATAGGTGTCGCCGGTGAAGCACAGGACTTTGCCGTTCTTTTCAAAGCGGTAACAAAGCGCAGGCACGGCGTGCAGCGCGTCGGTGTACCGGACGGTGATTTCACCGTTCTTTTCTGGTACGACGAAGCTTCCGTCGCCGCCGAGTTCGGTGACGCGCGGCATGTTTTCGTCTACGTCATTGCCGCTCATGGCAGCGGTCAACGCCCGAGTGACGGCAGCGGTAGTACCGACGGGACCGTAAATATCAAAATACGGCAACTTGAATTTCTTTACGTCGCGCAGGTAGTAGAGCAGCGACGCCAGCCCCACGCAGTGGTCGGGGTGCGTGTGCGTAAAAATTATGCAATCGATAAAGCCGAGGTCTACGTCTGCGCCGAGCAGGTTCGACACGGGGCTCGTGCCGCAGTCGACGAGAATATGCCCGTTTACAAGGTAGTGAGAGCAGTCGTTGCCCTTAATCGGCACCATATCCTGCGAGCCCAGACAAAGTACGTTAAATTCAGCCATTTGGATTCTCCTTAGAGTTAAAATAATCGGCGAAGAAGCAAAGCCGCCTTTTCGCCGATAAAAGCCGTTATTACTTACCCGAGTTATAGCCGTCGGGATTCATCGTCTGCCATTTCCACAGCGAAGCGCACATTTCGTCGATGCCGCGTTCGGCAACCCAGCCGAGGTCGCGCTTAGCCTTGTCTGCGTTCGCATAGCAAGCCGCAATGTCACCGGCTCTGCGCGGACAAATCTTATAGGGCAGCTTTTTGCCGCAAGCCTTTTCAAAGGCGTGAATCACGTCGAGCACGCTGTAACCCTTGCCCGTGCCGAGATTATAGATGTGCACGCCGGCTTCGTTGATTTTCTCGATAGCCTTGACGTGTCCGATTGCGAGGTCGACGACGTGAATGTAGTCGCGCACGCCTGTTCCGTCGGGAGTGTCGTAATCGTTGCCGAACACGTTGATTTCCTTCAGCTTGCCGCTCGCGACCTGCGCAATATAAGGGGTGAGGTTGTTTGGAATACCCTTCGGGTCCTCGCCGATAAGTCCGCTTTCGTGCGCGCCGACGGGGTTGAAGTAGCGCAGAAGAATAATGTCCCACGAGTTGTCGGAAGTGTAGAGGTCTTTCATCACGTTTTCCAGCATCAGCTTCGTCGAGCCGTAGGGATTGGTGGTAGAAAGCGAGCAGTCCTCGTCGAGAGGCAGTCTTTCAGGAGTGCCGTAAACGGTTGCGGACGAGGAGAACACGATTTTCTTCACATTGTGCTCGCGCATCGTTTCGAGAAGCACAAGCGTGCCGTAAATATTGTTATCGTAGTATTCCAGCGGCTTGCGGACGCTCTCGCCCACAGCTTTGAGCCCGGCAAAGTGAATAACGCTGTCGATTTCGTTTTCCGCAAAGATTTTCTCCATCGCGGCGCGGTCGCGCATATCGGCGTTGTAGAATTTGATTTTCTTGCCCGTGATTTTTTCCACGCGCTTGATGCTCTCGTCGCAGGAATTGACCATGTTGTCGAAAGCGATGACGTTGAAGCCGCGGTTTAAGAGCTCGACTTCGGTGTGAGTGGCGATATAGCCGGCTCCGCCGGTGACGAGAATGTTTTTGTCCATAAAATGCCTCCGTATCGATTAGATTGCAACTATATTATATAGCGAAGCTGATAAAAAAGCAACGATTTACACGCAAAAACAGTTGTTAATTCGCGCGCAATATGGTATAATACGAAACGGTACGAACAGGTACACACCATAGAAAAAGCAAAAAATCTTTTTGGAGGGCAAAAATGCATTTTTCAAGGGAAGTAGAGGAAATGGTTTGCGTCCGTAAGGGCCCCAACCATGGTCCGGCACCCATACCCGAAGAGGGAAGATGGGTTCAGGCAAAGGAAATCAAGGACATCAGCGGTCTTACTCACGGCATCGGCTGGTGCGCTCCGCAGCAGGGCGCGTGCAAACTCACGCTTAACGTCAAGGAAGGCGTTATCCGCGAGGCGCTCGTCGAAACTATCGGCTGCTCGGGCATGACTCACTCCGCCGCAATGGCAGGCGAGATTCTCCCCGGCAAGACGATACTCGAGGCGCTGAATACCGACCTCGTGTGCGACGCAATCAACACCGCAATGCGCGAGCTGTTCCTGCAAATCGTGTACGGCAGAACGCAGTCCGCTTTCTCCGAGGACGGCTTGGAAATCGGCGCAGGCATGGAGGACCTCGGCAAGGGTCACCGCAGCCAGGTCGGCACGATTTACAGCACCGAAGCGAAGGGCGTGCGCTACCTTGAAATGGCAGAGGGATATATCACCAAGCTCGCGCTCGATAAGGACAACCTTATCATCGGTTACGAGTTCGTCAAAATGGGCGTCATGATGGACAAGATTCGCGCCGGCATGAGCGCGGATCAGGCGCTTAAAGAATCCACCGGTCACTACGGTAGATTCGAGGGCGCGGCAAGCTACATCGACCCGCGCACGAAGTAAGGAGGTATTATCATGAGTATCACTTTTGAAGGTTACGAAAAGAGAATAGACAAGATTAACGCTTGCCTCAAAAAATACGGCATCAAGGACCTTGAAGAAGCTCGCAAAATGTGCGTCGACAAGGGCTTTGACCCCGACAAAATCGTAAAGAGCACCCAGAACATCGCGTTCGACAACGCTTCGTGGGCTTACACCCTGGGCTGCGCCGTCGCAATCGCCAAGGGCTGCAAAAAGGCTACCGACGCCGCCGTCGCTATCGGCGAGGGCTTGCAGGCGTTCTGCGTTCCCGGCTCCGTTGCCGAGCAGCGCGAAGTCGGTCAGGGTCACGGCAACCTCGCCGCAAGACTTCTGAGCGAAGACACGCATTGCTTCTGCTTCCTCGCAGGTCACGAGAGCTTTGCGGCTGCCGAGGGCGCAATCGGTATCGCTCGCACTGCAAACAAGGTAAGAAAACAACCGCTTCAGGTCATTCTTAACGGTCTCGGCAAGGACGCGGCTATGATTATTTCCCGTATCAACGGCTTTACCTACGTCCAGACCAAGTACGACTACTTCAGCGGCAAGCTCAACATCGTCAAGGAATACGCTTACTCCGACGGCGAGAGAGCAAAAGTACGCTGCTATGGCGCGGACGACGTTCGCGAGGGCGTGGCAATCATGCAGCACGAGAAGGTCGACGTTTCCATCACCGGTAACTCCACCAACCCGACCCGCTTCCAGCACCCCGTTGCCGGCACCTACAAGAAGTGGGCTATCGACAACGGCAAAGCTTACTTCTCGGTTGCTTCCGGCGGCGGCACGGGCAGAACGCTCCACCCCGACAACATGGCGGCAGGTCCGGCTTCTTACGGCATGACCGACACCATGGGCAGAATGCACTCCGACGCGCAGTTCGCGGGCTCGTCCTCCGTTCCGGCGCACGTCGAAATGATGGGCCTTATCGGCATGGGCAACAACCCGATGGTCGGCGCTTCCGTCGCTTGCGCAGTCGCAGTCGAAGAAGCTATGAACAAGTAATCGGACTGTAAACCGGAACAACACCTAAACAACAGAAACGGCTTCCGTAAAATTCGCGGAAGCCGTTTTTATATTCCTTAATATGTTAAGCCGTTGCGGCAGCTAAAAAAAGCCGAAACGCCTAGAAACCGATTTTTTTGATGTGCGCCGCCAGGTTTTCGCCGTAGACGTGACCGCCCAGCGCGTTCGGGTGGAGCAAATCGAAGTAGTAGTCCTTAAGGTGCGGTACCAGCGTAAAGCCGTCGACCACGCGGATATTGTCATAGCCTGCGGCTACGTCGGCTATCATCGCGGAAAGCTCCGTCAGCTCGGCAAGATTGCTCGTGGGGTCGCCGCGCCATATCGGCGTGATTGCGAGGACGGGCACTCCGGGGTAAACGGCGTCAAGCGCCTCGTAAAATTTCGTCACGCGCTCGAGCTTGTCGGCGGAATGATGCTGATTCGTGCCCATCGCGACGATGATTTTGTCTGGGTAGTAGCCGGGCATGGGCTTCATTACTCGCTCGTCGTACCAATAGCCGCCGATGCCCTGATTAAGAATCTCATAGCCGAGCGCTCGGTTCGCGACGTTGACGTAGGTTTCGCCCGTCATAAACGTGCCGTAGCCCTGCGTAATCGAATCGCCTATCCACAGAACCTTTGTTTCACGCGGCGCGACGGGCGCCCATTCGCCGTCAATTTCAACGTCCTTTATGCCGCACTCGAAGTCCAACGGCAGATATACGACGACGTTTTTATTCCCGGGCGGCAGAATAAACTCGACTCTCGCCTCGATGACGTTGCCCTCGGTGTGATAAATGCCCACGGGGAAGCCGTCGGCATAAGCCTCTATGGTGTCGCTCGGATGACCGCCGAACACGCGATAGGTGAACGCGATCTTTTCTGCGGTACCGGTAAATTCCAGCGTAACGGACGAGGAATATACCGCGCGTTCGCTGTAAAACGTATTGAAAGTCAGATAATCGACTTGCTCGTCGGTGTAGTGAGTGAACGAAATAAACCCGCCGTCGCGTTCTTTTATCGAGTACGCGCCGTGCACGAGGCTTCTCAGCTGCTTGTCGTCTAATTTCATTATAGTTCTCCGGAAAGGTTATTTTTTTATTGTTATAATTATAAATCCGACTACATATAAAGTCAATGATATACCGCCGCGCTTTCGACAAATTATTAAATTTTCATTATAACGCGCAAGTGTAGCGTTTATTCGGTTGCCATTTGCGAGTAAATGGGTTATACTAAACATATTGCTTATAAAAAAACGTATAGCTGCGACTAAAAAACGCGGTGTCGGAGAAATAATGCAAACATTAACGCTTATCAATCAAATAATAATAGGCATAGTATCGGTTGCGTTCACGTTCCAGATAATATACCTCTTTTTATTCTTCTTAAAGCCCGAGAGGTATCGTAAGGCGGAAACCAAACACAAATTCGCAATCGTCGTGCCGGCTCATAACGAAGCCGACGTAATAAGTGCGACGGTGCGCAATCTACTGCTTCAAAAATACCCAAAGGATAAGTTCCGCGTTTTCGTCATCGCAGACAACTGCACCGACGATACCGCCGAAAAGGCGAGAAGGGCAGGCGCCGAGGTGTACGAGCGACATGAGAGCGACGCCAAAAAGCGCAGCCGCGCATGGGCGCTTCGATTCGGGCTCGACGCGATAATGAAAGACTACCCCGACGTGGAAGTGTTTACGCTGTTCGATGCGGACAACTTTCCGCTTCCCGACTACATAGACAAAATGAACGACGCGTTCGACGGCGGTGTTAAGCTCGCAAGAGGCTATAATCACGCTTCTAACCTCACGCAGAACATAGTGTCGGGCGTTTCGGGACTGTGGTATATCCGCGATTGCCGTTTTAACTGCCACGCCCGTTCCGCGCTACACGTCGGCGAAATGATGGTGGGCGGCGGTATGACGTTTGCGGCGGATATAATCCGCGAGCAGGGCGGCTGGAATTCGATGTCAATCAGCGAGGACGCCAACTTCACTATCGACCAGCTTTTCAAAAAACGCAAAGCGCATTATGTGTCCGAAGCGGTGGTGTACGAGGACCAGCCGGCTACCGTCGGACAGCTCTTCAACCGCAACATGCGCATGGGCAGAGGACTGATGCGGCTGTTTTTCACGCATGGGCTCAAATGCCTGGGCAAGTTCTTCATCAGCTTCCGCTACACCTTCCTCGACATGTTCCTGACGTTGCTGTTTATTCCCATTGCAGGCTTGTGCTGTCTGTGGTTCCCGACCTACTACGCGATACTGTTCAGTCAGTGTCTGGCGCCGCTTACGCACGCGCAGTTCGTGTGGGAGGTAATGAACGTAGTCTACATACTCGCGTTCGCGTTTGTCATTCCGTTCATATTGCAGGCGTTTCTCGTCTACGCGCTCGACAAAAAGAAAATCGGCGCGCCGCTTAAAAAGCTCATTCCCGCAATACTCTCGTTCCCGATATTCATGGTAATTTACGCGCTCGGCATAACCGCGGGCTTTCTGTTCCGTGCCAAGTGGAAATCGGTGGGCAGAAGCAAGTTCTACGACGAGAGTTTCGTCGCTAAAATCGAAGCCGAAACGGGTAAATCTTTCGACTATATCTTAAACGGCACGGAGGAAGTCTGTGAGGAAGCCTTGCCCGAAGCCAAACTCGAAGCGGAAGCCCTGCCCGAAATCGACGAGCCCGAGCAGGTTGCCGAAGCGGAGGAGCCGCAGAACGCGGAAATAATCGCCGAAATCGCGGCGACCGCCGACGAAACGAGCGAGTAAAAAATCGCGAAAAAATCGCAAAAATATTTTTTTCAAGCGACAAAATAGCAGAAATGCCAAAAAATCGCGCAAAAAAGCCCGAATTTCACAAATCGGGCTTTTTTAATAAAAACGTGCCGAGGCAAATTCGCTTGACTAAATTTCGGATAGATAATATACTGAATATGTAAGATATTTTCGTGGCGAAGTCGGCAGGTTCGGCTTTGCCGAAAGGAGAAAAACATGGCTGAAAAGAAGAGCAAAGGACAAGAGCTCATGGACAAGCTGTCCTACAAAAAACGCAATTTCTTTGAGATTTCGTCCGAGAAAGAAATCGACAAAATGTACAAGTACTGCGACGGCTACAAGGACTTCCTCGACAAGGCAAAGACCGAGAGAGAAGCGACCGCCTACGCAATCGAAGCGGCTGAAAGGGCAGGCTACAAGGCTTATAATTTCGGCGACAGGCTGGAAGTGGGCGGCAGATACTACTACAATAACCACGGCAAGAGCATAGCCGTCTTCAAAATCGGCAAGAACGCGCTTGATACCGACGGTATCCGCATTATCGCGGCGCACATCGATTCGCCGAGAATCGACCTTAAACAGAATCCTATGTATGAGGACAGCGGTTTCTGCCTTATGAAAACGCATTACTACGGCGGCATTAAGAAGTACCAGTGGACGACAATACCGCTCGCGCTCCACGGCGTAGTAGTGCTCCGCGACGGCAGCAAGGTTACGGTAAATATCGGCGAAAAGCCCGGCGACCCTGTGTTCTACATCAACGACCTACTTCCGCATCTTGCGAAAGAGCAGGCTCAGCAGGTGCTGGGCAAGGCAATTGCAGGCGAGGATTTGAACATCGTAGTGGGCGGACTTCCGTATCCCGACGAGGAAGTCAAGGAAAAGATTAAGCTCAACGTGCTGAGTGAGCTCAACGAGAAATACGGCATGACCGAGGAGGACTTTTTAAGCGCAGAAATCGCAGCCGTGCCGGCGTTCAACGCTCGCGACATCGGCTTTGACCGCGCGTTTATCGGCGCTTACGGGCACGACGACCGCGTGTGCGCGTACCCCACGCTCACCGCGATTCTCGACAGCAAAGACGACGACCGCACCGTGCTGGCAATCCTCGTCGACAAAGAGGAAATCGGCAGCGAGGGCAACACCGGCATGCAGTGCTGCGTGTTCAACGACATTATCGACGCCATCGCCGCAGAGTTCGGCGTGAGCGCAGCCAAGGTTCGCGCCGCGTCGAAGTGCCTGTCCACCGACGTAACCGCAGGCTACGACCCGAATTTTGCCTCCGTGTTCGAGAAAAAGAACGCCGCTATCGTTTCCTGCGGCGCGGCTATGAACAAGTTTACGGGCGCAGGCGGCAAGAGCGGCTCCAACGACGCTTCCGCGGAATTCGTGGGCGAAGTGAGAAAGATTTTTGCCGACAATGACGTCTGCTGGCAGACTTCCGAGCTCGGCAAAGTCGACATCGGCGGCGGCGGAACGATTGCAAAGTACATCGCAAAGCTCAATATCGACACCGTAGACATGGGCGTGCCCGTAATCTCGATGCACGCGCCCTACGAGCTCGTGTCCAAAGCCGACGTGTACTCGACCTACCTCGCATTCTCCGCGTTTATTAAATAGATTTTTTGGTTTTCCACGAAACCCCGGTAGAGCAGCGCGCCATTGTTCGGCACCCTGGGGCTTTAAGAAAAAATCGGTAACGATAAAAACGCTTCCGTAACAAAGCTTACGGAAGCGTTTTTTTATATCGGTGAGATTATTTAGTCCTTGTCATAAGGTTTTTCGGCAGGGTCAAAGGACTTCAATTTTTTCGGAGTAACGATGCAGCGTTTCCAGTCGGCGGCGTCCGCGTTCTCATAAGCGCCGTAGTATTCCGCCGGAACGTAAGCTACAAATTCGTCCGCGTCCCAGGTATAGCCGAACGACTGATTAATGCCCGAGGGCACGTTGCCGTAAAAGTATACCGCGGCAAGCTTGCCGGGGTATTGCGAGCCGTTGTTAAATCCGAAGCAGAAGTCGCCGATAGAGGTGACGGAAGCCGGGATTTTGACTACGGTCAGCGAAGTGCAGCCCGAAAACGCTTCCGCGCCGATAGAGGCGAGCGCCGTCGGAAATTTCAGCGCTTCCAGCGCGACGCAGCCTTTAAACGCGTTGTCGTCGATAAGAGTCAGCGCGTCGTCGAACTTGACGGAAGCGAGCTTCGCACATTCGTAAAACGCGCTGTCGCCCACGCTCGTCACCGCCTTTCCGAGTGTAACCGACGTCAGCTCGGCGCAATTTGAAAACGCGTTCGAGGGGATAGTCGTCACCTTGTCGGGAATGACGATTTCGGTCAACGCCACGCAACTTTTGAACGCGCCTTGATTGATTTTTTCCAAGCCTGACGGTAGCGTGATTTTTGTAATCGTGCAGTTTGCAAAGCCGTTTCGCGCAATCGACGTCACGGGCTTGCCGTTCACCGTTTCGGGAATGACGATTTCGCCCGTTGTATCGCTCACCGAGCTTGCCTTTACGGTATAGGTAGTGCCGTCGTTCGCCGGAATAAAGCTGAGCGTCGGGTAATTTTTCGTTTCGTTCGCGGCCTCGGTTCCGTTCCCGTCAGTCGAACCGCCGTTGTTATCGTCGGTATTTTCTCCGCAACCGACAAAAAGCGCAAAGCACAACGACAGAACGAGTAAAACGGCTAAAAAGCCAAAAAACTTTCTTTTCATTATCCCTCCTATATAAAAGATAAATTCTACATTTATTATACTACATTAAAAGCGCAATGTCAATATCAATTTACTCGACTAAACATTGCAAATTCCGCACATTATTATAACCCCGTGCGCACAGCCGTCTATATTATTGATTGCGTATTGAGTTGACCTTTTGCGGCTAAAATGTTATAATGATAACGGGCGCGGTGTAGCCCGGCGAAAATTATTTCCGACGGAGCGATAAATGAAATATTTTTTTGACTTAGCGTTTTTATTTTTAATAGGTTCTACGCTCGGGTGGTGTCTGGAACTGCTGTTTCGTCGCTTCGTGTCGTCAAAGCGCTGGATTAACCCCGGCTTTCTCAACGGACCGTACCTTCCGCTATACGGCTTCGGCGTAATAGCCATGTACCTTATCTGCTCGGTACCGATAGAGCAAATCTGGGCTAAAATATTGCTGATTTTCGTGCTGATGACGCTCACCGAATATATAGCAGGCTTGATTTTTATCAAAGGCATGAAGATTAAGTTGTGGGATTACTCAAACCGCTTCGGCAATATTCAGGGAATAATCTGTCCGCTGTTTTCCGTCATCTGGGGCGCGATAGGCGTGTTCTTCTTGTTCGTCGTCTATCCTTTATTGACCCGCGCGCTCGGGTGGATGGAACTTCATTCGGGTTTCCTGTTCGTGCTTGGCATGTTCTACGGCGTAGTGCTGGTGGATGTGATTATCAGCTTCCACCTCGCCGTCAAAATTAAAGCCGCGCTTAAAGGCGTCAGAGAAGCTATCCGCTACGACGACATCAAGGCGAAGATTAAAGCCGACAGAAAGAGCAGAAAAGAGCGCATTTCCTTCCTGTTCGCGTTCCGCAGCGACAAGCCCGTGACCGAATATATCAAGGACATGCTCCTCGGCAAGATCAAAAAAGCGCCCGTGACCGAACTCCCCGAGGGCGATACGGCAGCAGCTGAGCAAACCGCCGATTCCGTAGTTTCCGCGACAAGCGGCGCGGCAACCGAGGTAATCGACGATAAAATCGATGCCGAGCCTACCGCTAAAAACGAAAGCGGAGCAGAGCCCGACGACCGTGAGTAACGTACAGACAAGACAAGCAACTTCAACGAGGTGTAAATATTGAAACCGAAATATTCCGTAGGCGTAGACGTGGGCTCGACCACGGTCAAATGCGTCGTGCTCGACGAGTGCGGCGAAATCGTCCATTCCGTCTATGGCCGTCATTATTCAAAAGTAAAGGAGACCGTTTTCGAGCAACTTAAAAAGATTTTTTCGTTTTTCGACGGCGAATTCAAGGTTGCCATGACGGGCTCGGCCGGTCTCGGTCTTTCCGAAGCCGCCGGCATTCCGTTTGTGCAGGAAGTCTATTCGGCTTCGCTGGCAATCAAAAAGACTTATCCCGACGCCGATTGCGCCGTGGAGCTAGGCGGAGAAGACGCCAAAATACTGTTTCTCACGCACGGCGTCGAGCAGCGAATGAACGGCTCGTGCGCAGGCGGTACGGGCGCGTTTATCGACCAGATGGCGACGCTTCTCAAGGTCGGCGGCGACGAGCTTGACGAGCTTGCGCTGAAAGCCGAAAAGAAATATCCGATAGCCTCTCGCTGCGGCGTGTTCGCAAAGAGCGACATTCAGCCGCTGCTCAATCAGGGCGCGTCCAAGGAGGACGTTGCCGCAAGCATTTTTCAGGCGGTAGTCGACCAGACCGTCGCAGGTCTCGCACAAGGCAGAAAAATAGAAGGCAAAGTGCTTTTCCTCGGCGGTCCGCTGCATTTTTACAAGGCGCTGGGCAAAGCCTTTATCGACACGCTCAAGCTTTCGCCCGAAAACGCCGTGTTTCCCGAGCTTGCTCCCTGTTTTATGGCTTACGGCGCCGCGCTTTACGCCGCCAAAAACTCGGAATGGGAGGACGCAAAGTCGATTATCGACACGGTTTATAACGCAAAGCCCGTGACGAGCGTGTTCTCCGGCGAGCCGCTGTTCGCATCACAAGCGGACTACGACGAGTTTGTCGACCGTCACAGCGGCGCGGACGTTAGCCGCGGCGATATAAGTACATATCGCGGCAAGGCGTACCTGGGCGTAGACGCAGGCTCGACCACGACCAAGATCGTGCTCTTGTCCGAAAATAAGCAACTTCTTTTCAGCCACTACGTCGAAAACAGCGGCAAGCCGCTCGACGTCGTCGCCGAAAAACTGAAGGAGCTCTACGAACTCATGGGCGAGCGAATTACGATAGCCGCCTCTGCGGTTACGGGCTATGGCGAAGAGCTGATAAAATCGGGCTTGAAGCTCGATTACGGCGTAGTCGAAACCGTCGCGCACTTTACCGCCGCGCTCGAATTCCGTCCCGACGTCGACTTTATTATCGACATCGGCGGTCAGGACATCAAGTGCTTCAAGATTAAAAACAAGGCGATCGACAACATAATGCTCAACGAGGCTTGCTCGTCGGGTTGCGGCTCGTTCATTCAGACGTTTGCCAACGCGCTCGGGTATTCGGTTGCGGATTTTGCTCGGCTCGGACTGTACGCGAAGCACCCCGTCGAGCTCGGCTCGCGTTGCACCGTGTTCATGAACAGCGCGGTCAAGCAGGCGCAAAAGGACGGAGCGAGCGTCGAGGACATTTCCGCAGGCATCTCGTCGTCCGTCGTCAAGAACGCGATTTACAAGGTTATCCGCGCAAAAAGCCCCGAGGAACTCGGCAAAAACGTGGTGGTGCAGGGCGGCACGTTCTTAAACGACGCAGTGCTCCGCGCGTTTGAAAAGGAGCTGGGACTCAACGTCACGCGCCCTGCGATTTCCGGGCTTATGGGCGCCTACGGAGCCGCGCTTTACGCCATGAAAAAAGGCGGCGTATGCTCCGGCATAATCACAAGGGAAGAGCTGGAAAGCTTTTCTTACAAGTCGACTGCGGCGGTTTGTGGCAGATGCACCGCGCATTGCAGGCTCAACGTACTCACGTTCTCCGACGGAAGAAAGCTGATTTCCGGCAACCGCTGCGAGCGCGGACAGGGCAAAAAGGACAGTGAAATCCTGCCCGATTTGTTCACATACAAATATGAAACCTTGCTTCGCGGAGTTAAAAACACCGTCGAAAACCCGAAAGCTACGGTGGGGATACCGCTTTGCCTTAATTTCTACGAGCAACTGCCGTTCTTCAACGCGGTATTTGACGAGCTCGGCTTCCGCACGGTGATTTCCGACGAGTCCTCGCGCAAAACGTTTATCGACGGTCAGCACACGATACCGTCCGACACTGTTTGCTACCCGGCAAAGCTCGTCCACGGACATGTGCTCAACCTGCTCAAAAAAGGCGTGGACTTCATTTTCTACCCGTGCGAAAGCTACAATATTGACGAGGGTGACAGCGACAACCACTATAATTGCCCGGTCGTGGCGTATTACCCCGAGCTGCTTCGCGCAAACGTTTCCGAACTGAGCAACGACAATTTCATCTATCCGTATATCGATATGTCGCGCCCCGAAACCGTAGTAAACGCGCTTGTCAGGACGCTCGGAAAGTATAAAATCACGAAAAAAGCCGCCGAAAAAGCCGTGGAAAAGGGCTATGCGGCTATGAAAGAATATCACAAAACCGTCGTTCGTCGCGGGCTCGAACTTATCGATTACGCGCGCGCGAACGGCAAGCCTATTGTCGTGCTTTGCGGACGTCCGTACCACATCGACCCCGAGATTAACCACGGCGTGCAAAAGCTGATTTCCTCGCTGGGCGTGGTTTCGATTTCCGAGGACGCGATAGCCGACTTCATGAAACCGCCACAGCTCGAGGTGCTTAACCAGTGGACGTACCACTCGCGGCTGTACCGCGCCGCCGCCTACGTCGCAACGCAAAAGGACATGAATCTCATTCAGCTCGTGTCGTTCGGCTGCGGTATCGACGCGATAACCACCGACGAGGTTCGCCGTATTCTCGAGTCCCACGGCAAAATCTACACTCAGCTGAAAATCGACGAGATAAGCAACCTCGGCGCGATTAAAATCCGCTTGCGCTCGCTCCTCGCCGCAATAGAGGACTAAAACCGCGACTTTCGCGGCACAACGATTAAGAACGCATATATAACTTCCTGAAACGGAAAAACTTGTAACGGAGAAACGATTTTGGAAAATCATCATGTGATATTTACCAAGGAAATGCGCAAAACGCACACGATACTGATTCCCGACATGCTGCCGATACATTTTCGGCTGATTATAGCCGTGTTTGAAAAGTATGGCTATAACATGGTGCTTTTGCAAAACTCGGCGCGCGTCGTTGTCGACGAAGGACTGAAAAACGTGCACAACGACACCTGCTATCCCGCGCTTTTGGTGGTGGGGCAGTTTATCGACGCGTTGAAGTCGGGCAAGTACGACCCCGAGCGCGTGGCTCTCATGATTTCACAGACGGGCGGCGGCTGCCGCGCTTCAAACTACATTCACCTTTTGAGAAAAGCGCTCGCGGCGGATTATCCCGACGTGCCCGTCATTTCGCTTAATTTTTCGGGCATGGAAAAAAGTCCCGGGTTTAAGATTACGCTTCCCATTCTTCTGAAGCTTCTCAATGCCGTGCTCTACGGCGACCTTCTGATGTCGCTCTACAACCAATGCAAGCCCTATGAAAAGACCGCAGGCGAGACCGACAAGGTTTTGGAAGAAATGGAAAAGCGGCTGTCGGCGATGATAAAAGGGGGCGGTTTCAGCAAAAAGAAACGCAATTATAAGATGATAATCGACGCGTTTTCGGCTATTGAGCGTACCGGCGAGAAGAAACCGCGCGTGGGCATCGTGGGCGAAATTTACGTCAAATATTCGCCGCTCGCGAATAACCACCTCGAAGAATTTTTGATTTCCGAGGGGTGCGAACCTGTTGTGCCGGGACTTATGGACTTCGTGCTGTACTGCACGGTAAACAACGTCAACGACGGAAAAATCTACGGCTTCAAAAATACGCTCACGCGCCTGTCGGGGCTTCTTTATAAGATTCTATTAAAAGAGAGCCGCAAGCTGAACGAAACAATCGAAAAGCACGGAAAATTCAGAGCCATGGACGACTTCGAGGAGCTGAGAGAAGAGGCCAATAAGCTGATAAATCAGGGCGTGAAAATGGGCGAGGGCTGGCTGATAACCGCCGAAATGGGTTGCCTTGCTAAGACCGGCACAGAAAATATCGTGTGTACTCAGCCGTTCGGCTGCCTGCCCAATCACATCGTTGCAAAGGGTATGACGAGAAAGGTGAAGGCTGAATATCCCGACGCAAACATCGTCGCAATCGACTATGACCCGGGTGCAACGAAAGTCAATCAGGAAAACCGCCTGAAGCTGATGATAGCGAACATAAAGGAAAAATAACGGCGGAACTTTTCCGTAGTTAAACGAAAATCACAAAAAATCGTCGCGAAGAGAATAGCGGCGATTTTTGTCGTTTTTAGCATAGCAATATAGCGATTTTGTACTTTTTGTCCGAAAATGTAATAAAAATAGAGTACTATGTCAGACATAATCGTTGATTTTTGCGATGAAACTACGCATATTTCAACGATTTATGTCGATTATATCAAGGTACTCGCGCCATCGATGCTCGCGCACGGGCATCGGCTTTTCGTCTTCGAAAAACAGCACGAGCGCGGGAGAAATGCCGTTCCATTTGTCGTAAAAGGCAAACGAAACCAACTTGCCCTCGCGAATCAACCGCTTCGCTTTCGCATGATAATTAAAGTACATAGCACTAGTTTTTGTCTGTCGCCGTCGTCGTATTCGTGGGGTAATAATAACGCGCTCGCGTGTTTTCGTCAAAAGTCACGCGTCTATGCTCGCGACGAAATCGGTTGACTTTTCCGCAATGTTATGATAGTATTGCACTAATGAGAAAAAAGTCGAAAAAAAGGATACGCGCAGGAAGAATACTTGCTTCGGCGCTGGGGTGGGCAGTCGTTGTCGTCGGCGCGCTGTCGCTTGCGTTCGTGTGTGTAGTCGCGCTCGGCGTTTCGCTTCCGGATTCGATTGCGAACATTGTGTTTGTGTCGAGGTTGAAATCCGCGCCCGTGCTCGCCGCGGTAGCCTCCGCCGCGTTCATGTTGCTGGGGATAGTGGTATTGCTCTCGGTGCGCCTTATAATAAAGGACGAGCGCGACGGCATAAGAGAGGAGCGCGCGGTGTATGACGCTCGCGAACAGGCAATCAGAGAGGTCGGCTCGTCGGTGACGGGGATTTTCGGCGACGAGGATGACGACGCGAGTTTCGACGGCGATTTCATGCCGCCTTCGTGTCTTATAGACGAAAACAAAAAATCAGCCGCGCCCGAAGCCGCCGACGAGGCGAAAAACGCTGAAAGAACAGAAAACGCGCCCTTGCCGCAATCTGACGTTATCGAATCGGACAAAACAGTTGTGCCGATAAAATCCTTACCGAAGCGTCGCAAACATCCTCGCCGCCCGAGAAAATAAGACGTTATATATAAAACAGATATAAGTCAGAGTTAAAATCAAACAAGCAAATATTAAAACGCGATCAGACGCCGGACAAGCTCCGACGTTTTTTTTGCGTTTTTCGGGTTTACGAAAGTTTTACAATCATTTTACCGTACCATGGTGGCAGCCTTGCGGCAAAATCCGCTATAATCTGCGTGTACTAAAACAAAGGCGAAAAGCCGACGAGCAAAGACGAAGCTCGTCAAAGGAGTAAAAAATGAAAAAAGGTATCAAAAGAATCGCAATGGTCGCGGTTGTCGCGATTATGGCTGCGGTAGCCTGCGTGAGCATGCTTGCCTGCAATCAGGAGAAGGACATTCTCGTCGTGACGAGAGAGGCGAGCAGCGGAACGCGCGAAGCGTTCGACAAGTACGTCGGCATCGCGGCAAGCGACGTGGTTTCCACCGCCGAGGAATATTCCTCGACCGGTAACGTCCGCGAGAAAGTAGCGAGCACCGCGACGGCAATCGGTTATATCTCGCTTGCCAGCGTGGACGACAGCGTCAAGAAACTGACCGTCGAAGGCGTCGAGGCGACCTACGACAACGTGAGAAACGGCAGCTATAAAATCAGCCGTCCGTTCCTGCTCCTCACCGGAAACGGAGTGGAGCTTCAGCCGGCAGCGCAGGACTTCTTCGACTACTGCATGAGCAAGACCGCCGAAGCCGCAATCAACGCCGAAAAAGGCATAACCACGTCGGACTTTGCCGAGCGCAAGGAGTACGCGGTTCCCGAAGCGGCGCTCAGCGGCACCGTGGTAGTCAAGGGCTCGACCTCGATGGAGGACATGATTAAAAAGTTGATTGCCGAGTATCAGAAACTTGGCGGCGACAAGGTCAGCGGAATAACTTTCACCACCGATTTCCCGGGCTCGGGCGGCGGCAGAACGGCAGCGAAGGAAGATGCCGTCGGCAACGTAATCGGACTTGCAAGCTCCGCCCACGCCGACAGCGGCTATACCGAGCACACGCTTTGCCTCGACGCGGTAGCCGTCATCGTCAACAAGGACAACAACGATATCTCCGACGTCGACAAGGACAGCTTGAAGGCAATTTACACCGGCGTCGTCACCAAGTACTCGAAAATCGGTAAATAAGCATGGATAAAAGCAAAATTAAAGAACGCGCGTTCAAGATTTTGTTTGCGACTACGGCGATTGTGTGCATAATCGCCGTTATCGCGATATTCGCGTTCCTTATCGCCGAAAGCGTGCCGGCGTTCCGAAAAATCGGCTTCTTCCGTTTTATTTTCGGCACGACCTGGAACCCCGTCGCGGCGGACAACTACGACAAGCCTCTCGAAGGCACATACGGCGTGTTCAAAATGGTTGTCGGCACTCTTGTCGCAACCTGCGGCTCGGTTGCCTTCGGCGGCATACTCGGCTTTTTTACGGCGGTTTTCATCTCGAAATTCTGCCCCGTCCGCGTCAAGCGCGTATTCACGGCGATAATCCACCTGCTTGCGGGAATCCCGTCGGTTATCTTCGGTTTCTTCGGAATGAAAGTACTGCTTCCGATGCTGGGCGTTTTCTCGTCGAACGGCAGCGGAAGCGGCGTGCTGGCGGTGTCGCTCGTTCTCGGGCTCATGATATTGCCCACCGTTGTAACGTTGTCCAAAACAAGCGTCGACGCCGTACCGCAAAGTTACTACGAGGGCGCGAGAGCGCTGGGAGCCACGCACGAGCAAGCCGTGTTCACCGCAGTCGTTCCTGCGGCGAAATCCGGAATAGTCGCCTCCGTAATCCTCGGCATCGGCAGGTCGATAGGCGAAACCATGGCGGTGATTATGGTGGCAGGAAACAAGGTCAACTATCCCCAAGGGTTGTTTCACAGCTTCCGCGTGCTCACGGCAAACATAGTCATGGAAATGGGCTACGCCGGCGAAGTCCAGCTCGGCGCGCTGATTGCCACAGGCGTGGTGCTGCTTATCTTCATTCTCATCGTCAACGTGCTTCTGGGGCTCGTCACCGGCAGAAAAAAGAAAGACAAGGACGGCAAAAAGCATGAGTTCGCCGCGCTCGACAAATTCCTTTACAAAATTAAAATCGAGCGAGTGGGGAAAATCTTTTCGACAGTATGCGCGTCCATAGCCGCGATTTCGCTATTGTCAATCATCTGTTTCGTGTCGATAAAAGGCATACCGCACCTCAGCACACAGCTGCTTTTCGGCAAATACGAAATGGCGGGCGCGATAAGCGTTTTCCCGTCAATCGTGACAACGCTCATGACGATAGTTCTCAGCCTGATTATCGCGGTGCCGATAGGCGTGGCGACGGCGGTTTTTCTCAACGAATACACCAAAAAGAACAGTAAAATCGTGCGCGTAATCCGCAGCGCAATCGATATTCTCAGCGGTATACCCTCGATAGTCTACGCGCTGTTCGGCATGGTGACGTTCGTCGCGTTCTTCGGACAAAAAACTTCCGTGCTCGCCGGCGGCTTCACGATAGCCATCATGCTGCTTCCGACAGTGGTCAGGTCGACGGAGGAAAGCCTGCGCTCCGTTTCGGACGGACTGAGAGAGGGCAGCCTCGCGCTCGGAGCCGGCAAAGTGCGCACGATATTCAAAATCGTGCTTCCGTCCGCGCTACCCGGCATAATGTCAGCGATTATTCTCGCAATGGGCAGAGTCGTGTCCGAGTCCGCGCCGTTTATGTACACCATGGGCAGCACGATTATGCCCATGCCCAAGAGCTATATGAGCAGCGGCACCACGCTTGCCGTTGCGCTTTACAAGCTCGCCGGCGAGGGCAGATACACCGACGAAGCGTATGCTACGGCATTCGTGCTTCTCGTCATCGTGCTCGCGCTCAACATTATCGCGGCATTCATTGAAAAGAAGCTCAACAGAAAATTACAAGGAGATACCCGTGTTAATAAATCGAAAGCAAAATAAAGAAAAAAGCAGCGAACAGATAAAGCTGAATTTCGGCGTGGCAGAGGGGCTTGCTGCCGAAAACGCCAACCTGTGGTACGGCGATTTTCAGGCGTTGAAGGGAATAACGATGGATATTCCGGCGCAGAAGGTTACCGCGTTCATCGGTCCCTCCGGCTGCGGTAAGTCTACGTTCTTAAAGTGCTTCAACCGCATGAACGACCTCGTCGACGGATGCAGAATCGAGGGCAAGTTCACCGTCGGCGGCGTGGATATTTACGGCAAAATCGACGTAAACGAGCTCCGTAAAAACGTCGGCATGGTGTTTCAGAAACCCAATCCGTTCCCGATGAGCGTGTACGACAACATAGCCTACGGACCGCGCACGTTCGGAATAAAGAAACGCGCCGAACTCGATGAAATTGTCGAACGTTCGCTTCGTCAAGCCGCCATGTGGGAGGAGCTTAAAGACAGGCTGAATAAATCCGCGCTGGGGCTTTCCGGCGGACAGCAGCAGCGGCTCTGTATCGCGCGTGCGCTTGCGGCGAGCCCATCCGTGTTGCTTATGGACGAACCCACGAGCGCGCTCGACCCCATATCCACGGGCAAAATAGAGGATTTGTGCGACGAGCTGAAAAAGTCCGTCACAATCGTGATAGTGACCCACAACATGCAGCAGGCTGTGAGAATTTCCGACAAAACGGGCTTCTTTCTTCTCGGCGAGCTGATTGAGTACGGCGACACCGAAAAAATTTTCTCCGCGCCTGAGAACGAAAAAACCAAGAACTATATCACGGGCAGATTCGGTTGATGCCGAATATCCGTAAAAAATGTTGATTTAATTCAAAGCATAGTGTATAATATCAATGAGGAGCTTGTATGACAGCAAGAAGAGCGTTCGAGGAAGAGCTGGAAAGCCTTAAACTCGAACTTGTAAAAATGTGCCGCATTACCGAGGATATGATATCCGATTCGATAACCGCCCTTGTCGCAAAGGACAAGGAGCTCGCAGCCTCCGTACCTCCGCGCGACCGCGAGGTTGACGAGTACGAGCTCGACATCGAGCGGCAGTGCATGAAAATACTGCTTCGCCGCCAGCCGGTAGCGGACGACTTCAGAGAGGTTTCCACCGCGCTCAAGCTTATAACCGACGTCGAGCGCATCGGCGACCAGGCGAGCGACATCGCGGAAATCGTAATCTCGCTCAGCGACCGGAACTATATCAAGGACCTCGTTCACCTCAAAGCGATGGGCGAGTTGGGTGTGAGGATGGCGCGAGAGTCGGTTGAGTCGTTTATAAAGAACGACGCCGCGCTCGCCGACAGAATCATCGCGGCTGACGACGAAATGGACGAGCTGTTCTGCGTGGTAAAGGACGAACTTATAGAACTAATCAAGGCGGACTCGGGAAGCGCCGATCAGGCAATTGCGTTCATGATGATAGCCAAATATCTCGAGCGCATCGGCGACCACGCGGTCAACGTCTGCGAATGGACGAAATATTTTGAAACGGGGGTACATATAAAGTACTGATGGACGAAAGAAAACGACTGATTTTTGCGGTAGAGGACGACGAAGGCATAGGCGAGCTCTATCAGGGCGCGCTCGAGGACGACTACGACGTGGAGGTTTTTACCGACGGGAAAAGCTTTCTCGCGGCGTTTTCCTCGCACAAGCCGGACCTCGTAATACTCGACATAATGCTGCCCGACATGGACGGCTATTCCATTTTGGTCAGAATCCGCGAAAACGACGAGAAGCTTCCCGTCATCGTCGTCAGCGCAAAAGGCGACGAGCTCAGCCTTGTCAAGGGGCTGAACAAAGGTGCCGACGACTACATAGTCAAGCCGTTTTCCATTCTGGAATTGCGCGCGCGAATCAAGACCGCGCTCAGACGCGTAACAACCGCCGTCAAGAAAATTGCCGGTTTTGAAATCGACGGCAACACTTATACCGTGAGGTACGACGGCAAGGAGCTGGGGCTTACCTTAAAGGAGTTTAATCTTTTCCGCACGCTGGCGGCAAAAGCCGGAGTGACGCTCACCAGAGAGAGTCTGCTCGGCGACGTCTGGGGAATGGATTACGAGGGCGAAACGCGCACGCTCGACATGCATGTGGCTTCGCTTCGAGACAAGATTCATAAGGCTGGCGGCGGCGACTGCATAGTTACCGTGCGCGGCGTGGGGTATCGTTTCGAGCAATGAAAACAATGACGACAATCGGCGTTTTAACGTCCGCTCGCTTGCTTTACGCGAGCGCAATGACCGCAGCATGGGTTACGTCCGTGGCGGCTGCAATCGTTATTTCGACCGTAGTCGCCGTTTTGCTGTGCCTGCATAAATTCCGCGCCCGTTACAGCCGCAAGCTCGACGAGGTAAAGAGCAGCTTGGAGAGCATCGGCGAGGGCAGGTACAAGCCGATAGCGAGCGACGGAAGCGCCGAAGCCGCCGCACTCGTGTCGGAAATCAACGATATTTCCGACAGGTTCGTAAAGGCAATGCGCGCGTCGGAAGAGGAGCGCGAAAAGGCGAATTATGTCCTCGACAACGTTTCGCAGAGCATAATCGCGCTCGACGGAAACGACGTCATAAAAATAATGAACGCGCCGGCAATGAAGCTGTTTAACCGCAGCGAGGCGTGCGTAGGCAGGGATTTGTACTTTGCGGTTGACGACGCCGAATTTTTATCTGCGATTATCGCGGCAATCAAGGACGGCACGGCGAAGTTCGTCTACAAAATGGGCGACAAATATCTGTCCGTCAACGTCATAAAACCAGACGGTGACATTATGGACGAGATTTCCTCGATAATAATTATCGGCGACGTCAGCGCGGAAAAGCTTGCCGCCAAGCAACGCTCGGACTTTTTCTCCAATGCGGGACACGAACTCAAAACGCCGCTCACGTCGATTATGGGGCTTACGGAGTTACTGCTCGACAAAACGCAGGCTGACAGTCCCGAGTACAAGTACGCCGAGCGCATACACCGCGAAGCGGAACGCCTCGGCTCGCTCGTCATGGATATGCTGCGGCTCAGCGACATCGAAAATATTCAATTCATGCGCGGCGAGGGCGAACCGGTGGATTCGGTTGACCTTAAAGAAGTAGCAACGGAAGTTGTGGCTACGCTCGAAACCGAAGCGGAAAAGAAAAACCTCGAAGTGACTGTCGAGGGCAGCGGTACGGTGTTCGCCGACCAGAAGAAGATGTTTGAAATCGTGACGAACCTTGTGTCCAACGCTGTCAACTATAATAAACAGGACGGCAAAGTCAATATAACCGTCGCCGAAACCGACGATGAGGTCACGCTGAAAATCGCCGACACGGGCATCGGAATAGAGAAGAAGCATATACCGAGACTGTGCGAACGCTTTTACAGAGTGGACAAAAGCCGCTCGAAAAAGACGGGCGGCACGGGACTCGGGCTTGCCATAGTCAAGCATGTGTGCGCGATTTACGAGGCAAAGCTGGATATTCGGTCGGAATACGGCGAGGGAACTACCGTCACCGTCACGTTTTTCAAGTCGCGCATGCCGCGCCCGAAGCCGGAAAGCGCCGAGTAGCGCGCGGCGTTTTTCAGAAAAGTCGCATATAGCGACAGTAGCCGACCCTAAAAGCCGTAAAATAATATGATAAAAATCCGAAAAAGCGCAAAAACTTTCAAAGCAGCCCGTTGACTAAACGAGCTGTTTTTAGTATAATGATGGTATGAGCGTAGAACTTGACGTATTCAGAATGATAGACGTCGTTGCGGACAGGGTGCAGAACAGACCGCCGCTTGACAAGAACCTCGAGAAAGCAATCGAGGTTTGTCGCGACGTCGTTTACGACGAGTCCGCCGCGGATTGCTGTACCTACGACGCTTATCACATACCGGGCAAGGAAAAATACCCCGTGCTTTTGTATATTCACGGCGGCGGCTTCGTTGCCGGCGACAAGAGCTACCGCCGAGGCGTGAGCAAGTGGTATGCGGCAAAGGGTATCTACGTTTTCAACGTCAATTACGGGCTGTGCCCCAAGTATCGCTATCCCGAGCCGCTCGCGCACCTTGTTACGGCGATGAATAAAATCGCGGATTCGGCAGACGAGCTGCGGCTCGACCTCGACAAGTTTTTCGTGTCTGGCGACAGTGCCGGCGCGTACTACGCCTCCATGCTTATCGCTGCGTGCAATTACAAGCGCGTTCAAAACAAGCTGGGCGTCGCGCCGAAAATAAAAATCAAAGCCGCCGTACTCGACTGCGGACTGTACGACATTGCCAAGACGGTTTCGGACAAAATGATGCTCGATATAAACGGCAGGGTGTTCCGCAGCTTTACCGGCATGGAAAACAGCGATTTTGAGGCTTACGAACACAAGGAGCTTTGCAAACCCATAAAATACGTCAATCGCGACTATCCGCCCACGCTCGTGATTTACTCCAAAAAGGACGTGCTGTGCGGCGGTCAGGCGGAACGCCTTATCGAAGCGTTCAAGAGCCACGGCGTGTACTACGAAAGCTACGCCTCGGAAATATTTACTTCCAACCATTGCTTTCCGCTCATGTGGAAGGGTAAGGACGCCGAGGCGGCAAACAAGCTGACTACCGATTTCGTCTACCGCTTTATCGCCGGTAAACTCCCTCGCCACGCAAGCCGAATAAAACCGTGCGCCGATGCCGGTGCAGAGCTTTCTATGGAGAAAACCGAGCTCGAGAAGGAAAAATCGCTCGCAAAGAAGCCGGTTTTTCCCAAGCTTCGCGAACGGCTTGCGGCAAGAAAACACGCCGACCGCAGCGATAAAGAAAACGCAGGACAGTTGAAGCCCTGCGCCAAGGATTAGCAAAAGGATTAGTGAATCGCGATAGTATCAGTCAATATTTTTATTGAAGAAAAGCCGAGCGGTAAAGCATACGTCGCCGTTTTTTCTCCCGGTAAAAATTAGCGAATCTTCTATCGCGGCATGAGAGACGTCTATTCTGTCGCCTAGTCGCGACTCGCTGTGAAAGTTGATTATCGCGCGCGTAGGCGGAGAGGGCAAATTAACGGAATCGAATATCATGTCGGCGTAACGAATGTTATTCGTATGTCCGTTGTGGTCGAGGTCGGAACGGACGATTTCATGCGCGTAAGCGGCAGGAGTGTCAACAGGCTTTATCCGCTCGATGCGGCGCGACGGGTACGCCGAACGCGTAGTAAACTCGCCGTTAAAGTCCGCCTGCGGCTCGACTAATTTGCGCGTGGCAAAATCGATGTGCACCCATTGGCTCGTGCCCTTTGCGGCAAGTTCGCCGCTCTGCTTGTAGATATAGTAATCGCGCGTAAAATCCATCAAACCCTTCTCGTGCGGCTCGGTGACCACCGTAACTGTTTCGTCCGAGAGGAGGGGTAAAATGCAGTCGAACTTCACCTTCGTTATTACCCAGGCGATTCCCTTTTTCAGCATTTCTTCATACCCGAGCCCCAATAGCTCTGCGTGCTTTCCCGCAATCGTCTGGAATAAGTCCAGGTACGCGCTAAGCCGCATGTTGTCGCGGTAATCAAGCTCCGACGTGCGTATTTTATATTGCTCCGAATAACTCAGCATCAGCGTTTCCTCGTCTTTTTTCTGTTATTATAACATTTCTATCGCGCTTTGACAAGGAAAACGTATGTCCGTCACGGTAATAATCCTGCTCGGAAATTAAAACGATTTCAGGCTTCTTGCACATCGTGATATAAAATTCGGCGTTACTATTGCGCGATTTTTGTAGTTTTTGACTAATTTTGCTGTTAAATAAGAATACTATGCGACGCATAGTACAGATAAAAAGCGAGGTAAAACAATGAAAATAGCATTGATAACGGGTGCGTCCTCCGGAATGGGACGTGAGTACGCAATGCAAATCGACAAAATGAAGGAGTGCGACGAAATCTGGGTTGTCGCACGCAGAGAGGACAGACTGAACGCGCTGAAAGAAGAGCTTTCCGCGACTACCAGAGTACTGCCGTTCGACCTTACCGACGGCGAGCAGCTCGGCGCGCTTATCGAGGCGGTCAAAGGCTCGGGCGCAGAGGTTAAATATCTCGTAAACGCCGCAGGCTTCGGAAAATTCGGCAACTATTCCGAGGTGAGCCTCGCCGACGTTGTCGGAATGATCGACCTTAATGACAAAGCGCTCACGCTGCTCACCGCGGCGCTTATTCCGCAGATGAAGCGAGACTCGCACATAATAGAAATGTGCTCGATTTCGGCGTATCTTCCGCTCGAAAACATGTCGGTCTACGCCGCGAGCAAGGCGTATGTTTTAAGCTACTGTTACGCGCTTCGGGCAGAGCTTAAAAAGACGGGAATCACCGTCACCGCAGTTTGCCCGGGGTGGGTTGATACCGAGTTCGCCGCCTGCGCTCACAACGGCGACGGCGTGAACGGACCAAAAGATTTAAAGCCGATAACCACCGCCGACAAGGTTGTCAGGCGCGCGATAAAGGCTGCAAACAAGAACAAGCCCGTTTCCATCTACGGCGCGACCTGGAAGGCAATGCACGTCATGACCAAGCTTCTCCCGAAGTCTGTCGGCATGGCGCTGTGGCATTCGATGCAAAAGCGCAGATGAACGGCGCTTTTATTGTAATTTTTGCAAAAGAAAACGTCAATAAATTTTCATCTTATTTTAATGCGTTTAGGCGCGTATTCGCTTGCCCGACTAGCGCAACCGTGGTATAATTTCATTATTACGACAAGCGAGAGTGTACAATGAACGCAATTTCCAAAAAAGTCAATACGGTTTTATTCTGGGCGCTGTTTTCCACGGTTTGCCTGCCGGTCGGTATAGTAATGATAATTCTCGGCGCAATCAACGGTATTACCGCAGTGCTGGTAATCGGCATCGTCGCCGCGGTGTTCGGCTTCTACGGTTCTCCAATGTTCTGGGTGAGATACGGTTCTCTCAAGGGACTCAAAGCGTTGGTTGCGGCTGTGGAGTGCGACAACCTGTATTCGGTTTCGGAGCTTGCTTCGGTGCTCGGTTGCGGCGAGGACGAAACGAGAAACCGTATCCGCGCCGCGCTTGCCGCGCGCTATATCACGGGCTTTACGTTCGATAACGACCGCCTCGTCGTCAATACCAACGTCAAGCAAGCCAACGTCGCCTTCACGATTAAGTGCGATAACTGCGGCGCGCCCGTGGTCATCGAGCCTAGCAGAGCCGACAACCGCTGCGAATATTGCGGCAAGATTTTCCGCAACGTCACGCCGCCGAAAAACAACGAAAACAAATAACGAAACTGTAACGAGCATAAGTAAGACGGTTCGCGCTTATGAGTCCGAGTTTGCATTCAAGAAGAAGTCGCCCACGCGCCGAGTGCGGCGATTTCTTTTATACACGGATAAACTTATGACATTGCTATATTTGCAAATATGAAAACGCAAATACAACATTTTTTGCAATTTTCATTTTGTCACGTTTATGGTAAAATATAAAATAAGCAGGCGAAAAACTTATTTCGCCGTAAAACCGTAGCAAAAACTATGGAGGAAAATATGAAAAAGTTAAAGTTATGCTTTGCGGCAGTTTTTGCGTTTGCGATTATCGCCGCAAGCGTGTTTGCGTTTTCCGCGCCGGCAAGGGCGGACGAAGCGTTAAAACCCGTGGACGTCTATCTGCTCATGGGGCAAAGCAACGCCGCAGGACACACGAACGCCACTTCTAGAGAAGCTTCGGCTATCACGTCGCAAACCTTCCCGAACGTATTGGTGGGAGGCGTATGCCAGCCGAGCTTGGACGGCACGGCGGACAACTTCAAGCGGCTCGACTACTCGTCGCTGACTCCGGCGAGAAGAGGGCTGGGGAGAGGTCCCGGCTACATCGGTCCCGAGTACGGCATGGCTAAGGCTTTGACCTCGGCAAACTTGACGGTAAACGGCACAAGCGTTCCGCTGTACGACGAAAACAACAAGGCAATCATTTTTAAATACGCAGCCGGCAGTACCGACCTTCTTAATACTCTCGTTACCGACGCCGACCACAAATACGGCAATTGGTATCCGCGTTCGCTTCAGGAGGAAGCGAAACGTCAGGGAGACGGCTACGTTGCCGGCGAAACCGGCGGACTTTACAACGGAGTCGTCGCAGCTTTCCGCACCTTTACCGAAAAACTGAAATCGTCGGGCTACAAGGTGACCGTCAAGGGCATAGCCTGGATGCAGGGCGAGGACGACCGCGACCAATCGGAAGCATACCGTAAGGTCATTCAGGTGTTTGTACGCGACCTGAGAGAGGACTTGACGGAAATCACCGGCGTGGACGCTTCGAACGCGCTGTTTGCAATGGGCGAAATCAGCGAAACGTTCCGTACCTCGTTCGAGAAAGCTCAGAACAAAACCTTTATAAAAATGCAGAACGAGGTTGTGTCCTCGATAATGCCGGCAGTCACGGTGGAAACGGGCGACCTGCCCATCAACCTTCCCGAATCCGAGCTCGCCGCCTACGGCTATTCAAAGTCAACTGCAATCAAAAACGATAGAGGAGACTACACTGTCGGCTCGGATAAATGGCATTGGAACGCAAAGGATATGGTGACTCTCGGCGAAAGATTTGCCGCGGCGTTCATCGGTAACTACGGCGATTTGTATGTGAGAATTAAGTCCGGCGCCGGCGGTTTCGTCGAAGCCGACAAATCGTTCGTAAGCTCGGGTGAATCCGTGGTCTGCACGGTCAAGCCGTCCGCAGGCTATAAGCTTACGAGCTTCACGGTCAACGGCGAGGATAAGCTCGGCGAGTTGATTGACGGCAAGTACACGATTGAAAACGTGACCGAAACGGTGCTGGTGGAAGCGACTTTTGCCGCCAAAGCCGAATTTACGATTAAAATCACCGGCGAAGGGCTTGAAAAGGGCAAAACCGGCTATCTCGTCAACAAGTCGTCCAAAAAGGTTTACGAGGGCGACACGGCTTACGTCGTCACGTCCGCGCCCGACGGCAAAAGAGTGAAGTCGGTCACGTTCAACGGTAACCCCATGACCTACAACGAGAAAACCGAACGCTACGAGTACGAGAACGTAACCGAATCGGGCACGATTCTCATTACGTTCGAGGACAGCGCGTCCGCACCCGACAACGATAGCTCCGCTGCCGATAATACCGGCAATGACGAGCAGACCGCGCCCGAAGAAAAGGGCGGCTGCGGAGGAAAAACCGCCGTCGCAATCGCTTCGCTGTTCGCGCTCGTCGCCGCAGCGTTCGTGATAAAAAGCTGATTAAGTCCTGACTCCAAGTAAGCAAGAAAAAAACAAGCGTGCCACGGGATTCCGAAGCTCGCTTGTTTTTTGTTCTTTTTATAATGGTTTTTTGTGTCGGGATAAGACGTTTTTACGGCTCGTAAACCTTAATATCGAAGTTGTCCGCGATGCGTTTTTTCAGCTCGTCGTCGTTCTTTTCGACGCCCAGCGCGATAAACTGTACGAGCGCGTTTCCGATTGCCGTAGCCTCTACAGGGCCTGCGCTGACTTTAATTCCGCAACGGGAAGCTATCATTTGGCACAAATATTCGGCTTTACAACCGCCGCCCACGACGTAGAACGTGTCGTAAGCGCGCCCCGAAGCCCGTGAAACCTCTGCAATCGTCCGACTGTATTTAAGGCAAAGCGACTCGTACACGCAACGTGCGATTTCGCCCACGGAAGAGGGGGCAGAGCCGTACTTTTCCGAGCAATAAGCGCGTATTTTTTCGGGCATATCGTCGGGCTTTAAGAACACGTCGTCGTCAACGTCGATAAGGTATTTGTTTTCGCCCACGGATTTCGCCGCTTCGACGATTTCAGAAAAGCTAAGCTTGCGTGCCTTGCTCCATTCCCTGCGGCACTCGTTGATAATCCACAGCCCCATTATGTTTTTAAGATAGCGCGTGGTCTTGTCGTAGCCCGTTTCGTTGGTGAAATTAGCGGCAAAGCTCTCCGGGGTCACTACGGGCGAGTCGGTAAGAGTGCCGAGCAGCGACCATGTGCCGCACGAGAGGTACAACGGGTGTCCGCCGGCAGGCACGGAGAAGATTGCCGAAGCCGTGTCGTGACAGCACACCGCAATCACGGGCACTTGCGGAATACCGTAACGCTCCGCGATTTCCTTTTTGAGCACGCCGTAGCTTTCGCCGCTTTCTATGATGTCGGGGAACAGACTGCGCTCGAAGCCCAGCCTTGCGATGAGATCGTCGCTCCAATCCTTAGTCACCGCGTCGGTGAGCCCCGTGGTGGAAGCAATCGTGCGTTCGGCGGCTGTTTTTCCCGTAAGGAAGTAGGCGAGAAGGTCGGGCATCAGCAGCATTTTCTTTGCCCTTGCGTAGAGCTCGCGGCAATGATTTTTGACGTAGTAAAGCTGAAAAATCGTATTATATTGCTGAATCTGCACTCCCGTGAGCCGATACAGCTCGTCTTTCGGCACAACCATAAAGACCTCGTCCGGAACATTGTCCGTGCGGTCGTCGCGGTAGTGAACGGGACTGTCGATAAGTTCTCCGTTCTCGTCCAGCAGACCGAAGTCCACGCCCCAGGTATCTATGCCTATAGAGTCGAAGCCGCCCTTAGCCGCCGCAATCGAAATGCCCTCTGAAAGCGCGCCCGTGAGCGCGGCAAAATCCCAATAGAGCGTGCCGTTCTTTCTCACCGGAACGTTGTCGAAGCGGTAGATTTCTTCCGCGGTTATCTTGTCGCCGTCGTGGCAGAACAGTATCGCGCGCCCCGAGGAAGCGCCGTAATCGAAAGCGAGAACCGTTTTCATTTCGAGTACTTTTTATAGCCGGGGTGGCGACCGGTGAACTTAAACTTGCGGCGAAGCTCCAGACAGCCCTCAATCTGCTCGCGAGTGAGCTCCTTTTCGCCGCCGAGCTGACGCGCCACGAGCGAAGTTTTGGCAAACAGCTCCAAGCATTCCATTCTGTAATAAGCGGTGATAAGGTCGGCGCCCACGGAAATTGCGCCGTGGTTTTGCAGCAGCATCACGTCGTGGTCGGGAAGATAAACCGCAACTGCGTCGGGAACTTCCTGGGTGGACGGCGTGCCGTACTTCGCGATAGGCACGCTGCCGAGAGAAATAATCGCCTCGGGCATCGTGTACTTATCGAGCGGAATGTTAGCGATTGCAAAGCCCGTTGCGGTCGGGGGATGAGCGTGAACCACCGCGCGCACGTCGTCGCGTTCGCGATAGCATCTTAAGTGCATCGGAAGCTCGGACGAGGGGCGGTACTTGGTGTTGCCGTCCACGACCTTGCCCTCGCCGTCGATTTCGATAATCATTTCGGGCACGAGGAAGGATTTGCTGATGCCGGTAGGAGTGGCGAGGAATCTGTCGTCGCTCAGTTTTACGGTGATATTGCCGTCGTTAGCCGCGACCCAGCCCTGCTGCCACACTCTGTGACCGATTTCGCAGATTTGCTGTTTGATTTCGTTTACAGTCATTTCGTTAAGACTTTTAAGCTCCATGGTATTTTATCTCCTTGTTTCGGTTATTTTTGTTGACAAATTAAATTCTCTTTTCGAGCACGTTCTTTTCATAGGCTTTTACTTCGTTTATCCAGTCCTCGCCCACGGGAATACCGCGGCTTAAGCACAGATAATCCCACACTGCGGAGGAGGGCAACGCCTTTGCTTCTTCCGAGAGCGCGAGTCGCAGTCCGAAATCGCCGTCGCGCTCGGCTTTCTTGATGAGCGCGGTGGGCTCGAGTAGTGCCGTCAGCAACGCCCTGTCGGCGTTTCTCAGTCCGATAGCCCATGCGAAAATACGATTGATGCTCGCGTCGAAGTAATCGAGCCCGATATGCAGCCTGCCCAGCATATCCGCGCGTTTCGCTTCCGTCATAATCGACGTCAGCATGTCGCCGTAGGTAACGACGTGGTCGGAATCCCAGCGCACGCCGCGCGAAATGTGCAGAAGAATGTCGTCGGTAAAGTCGGCGAGAGCCGAGAACTTGTCGGCGATGTTTTCGGTCGGGTGGAAGTGACCGCTGTCGAGGCAGATTCCGACGTTATTTTTAATCGCGTAGGCGAGATAATAGTCGTAAGAGCCCACGACAAAGCACTCGGTGCCGATGCCGAAGAGCTTACCCTCGAGAGTGTCGACAAGGTATTTTTTGTCGTACTTCTTCTCGAAAACTTTGTCAAGACTGTCGGTGAGCAGCCTGCGATAATACAGCCTGTCCGCCGGGTCGTCTTTCAGTCCGTCTGGAATCCAAAGATTGCACACGCACGTTTCGCCCAGCGCCTTTCCGAGCCCGTATGCGATTTCGCGCGAAGCCTGCCCGTGACGAATCCAGAAGTCGCGCACGTCCTTTTTCGGGCTCGCGAGGCTCATGCCGTTGTCCATCATGGGATGAGCGAAGAAGGACGGGTTATAGTCAAGTCCCACGCCCGTTTTCTTAGCCCAATCAATCCAGCCGGCAAAGTCGGTTATATCGTATCCGTCGCGGTCGGTACGGGTGTTTTCGGCGTAGACCGAATGAAGATTCAGCTTGTGAGAGGACGGAGAAAGCGAGTAGACCTTTTCGATGTCGGCGCGGAGTTCGGCAGCGTTTCTCGCCGCATACGGGTAGTTGCCTGTCACCACGTTTTCGGACTTCGTGGTTTTTTCCTCAAAGCCGCGTATATCGTCGCCCTGCCAGCAGTGAAGAGAAATTTTGACGTCGGAAAACTTCTTTATCGCCGCATCGACGTTCACGCCGAAAGCGGCATACCTTTCCGCCGCAAGCTCGTAATTCTTTATTACGTTCTTTTCGTTCATTTGTCGCTCCTTATAAGAGTATTTACGAGCATATTATAGCACAGTTTTTCCGCTAAAACCGCAAAAATATAAAATTTATAAATTGACAAAAATAAACCAATGTAGTAAACTTAAATTAACACAAATAAACACAAGGAGCGACTATGTTTCCTATAGAAAGACGAAAAGCGATACTCGACGTATTGGACAAGCACGGCTCGGCGACGATAGAAGAGTTGTCGCGCGCGCTGTACACGGGCGAAGCGACGGTGCGCCGCGACCTCGACAAAATGTCCAGAGAGGGCATAATCACGCGCACGCACGGCGGCGCGGTAAAGCTTGACCGCGGCAACATCGACTATCCGCTCGCATTCAGGGAGAGCGAGAACGCGAGTATTAAGGACGCTCTTTGCGACGCGGCGGCAGAGCTTATTTCCGACGGTCAATCGGTTTTTCTCGACGGCTCGTCCACCGTCATGCGACTGATTCCGAAAATAGCGTTCAAAAAACGCCTTAAAATCGTGACCAACGGCGTAAAGACCGCCTACGAGCTGTCGCAGGCAGGCTTGGATTCGGTGGTATGCACCGGCGGCGCGCTGTCCGTTGCCTCCGCTTCGCTCACGGGCGCGGAAACCGTGGAGGCGGTGAAACGCTACAACGCCGATTTGTTTATCTTTTCGTGTCGGGCGGCGTCCGGGAAAGGGCTAAGCGAGAGTACGCGCGAGGTTGCCGAGGTAAAGAACGCCATGGCGGCAAACGCAAAAAAGTGCGTTCTTCTGGTGGATTCGGGAAAGCTCGGCAAGACCGCGTTTTGCAATCTGGACGTGCTGGAGCGGCTCAATTATGTGATAACCGACGCCGCGCCCGACCGCGAAACCGCCGCGCTTTTCGAGAAAAACGGCGTAAAGGTGCTGATAGTCTAGCGCGTTAATGCGGGTTTGAATGAGAAAATAACGCCGCGAGCAAACCGCAATCCGCTTTACTAATCGCGGTAATTGCGGTATAATAACAATGAATAACCGACAAAAGAGGTAAATATGAAAGACGGTTTTGTAAAGGTTGCCGCCGCCACGCCCGAAATCAGGGTGGCGGATTGTAATTACAACGCTGACAAAATTATAGAAATGATAGCCGAAGCCGAGCGTAAGCAAGTCGATTTGCTTGTTTTCCCGGAGCTTTGCGTCACCGGCTATACGGCAGGCGATCTTTTCTACACCGACACGCTGCTCGAGGGAGCCAAAGCCGCGTTGACGAAAATCGCCGAGGCGACGAACGGAATTAAGACGCTGATTTTCGTAGGGCTTCCCGTGAAGTGCGACGGTAAGGTATATAACTGCGCCGCGGCGATTAGCGACGGCGACATCATCGCGCTTATCCCTAAGAAAAACCTCCCGAACTATAACGAATTTTACGAAAAGCGCTGGTTCGAGCCGGCAGGCAAGATTTCGCGCGACGTCGAAATCGGCGGACGAACGGTGCGCATGGAAGAGGGCGCGCTGTTCGCAGCGGAGGGCTTTCGCGAGTTTACCGTGGGCGTGGAGCTGTGCGAAGACTTGTGGGTGGCGGATTCTCCGTCGATTGCCCTTGCGAAAAAGGGCGCGAATATAATCGTCAATCTGTCCGCTTCCGACGAAACCGTCGGTAAAGCCGAATATCGCCGCTCGCTCGTATCGATGCAGAGCGCCAAGCTCGTTTCGGGCTATGTCTACGCGGACGCCGGCGACGGCGAGTCGACCACCGACCTTGTGTTTTCCGGGCATAACGTAATTGCCGAAAACGGAAAAATACTGAAAGAGAGCAATCTTTTTGAAAATGGTATGATAATTTCCGAAATCGACGTAAAGTTTCTCGATTACGAGCGACGCAAGCTTTACCCGGGCGCGTCAGAAGAGCCGGGGTTTGCTTTCGCGTTTTTCCCAGAGGAAAGAGAAACGGAACTGACGCGCAAAATCGATTCCATGCCGTTTGTGCCCGAGTGCGTAGGCGAACTCGACAAGCGCGCCGAGCTGATACTCAACATGCAGGCGAGAGGGCTCGTAAAGCGCGTCCGCCACACCTCGACGGGAGCGGTGGTAGTGGGCGTATCGGGCGGACTCGATTCCTGCCTCGCGCTTTTGGTGTGCATACGCGCGTTTAAGATTCTGGAACGTCCGCTGAGCGACGTTGTGGCTATCTCGATGCCGTGCTTCGGCACAACGCAAAGAACCAAGTCAAACGCGCAAAAGCTCGCCGAACTCACGGGCGTGACGTTCAGGACAATCGACATCAAAAAATCGGTTGCGCGTCACCTCGCCGACATCGGCAGGGACGAGAGCGTTACCGACGTGACCTACGAGAACGCTCAGGCACGCGAGCGCACGCAGGTGCTGATGGACGTGGCGAACTCGTTGGGCGGCATGGTAATCGGCACGGGCGACCTGTCCGAGCTCGCTCTCGGCTGGGCGACCTACAACGGCGACCACATGTCGATGTACGGAGTAAACGCCTCCGTTCCCAAAACGCTCGTTCGTCACCTCGTCCGCTATGAAGCGGACAACTGCGGCGACAAAAAGCTCGCGGCGGTGCTTCGTGATATTCTCGCAACACCCGTCAGCCCCGAGCTGCTGCCGGCAAAGGACGGCGAAATCGCACAGAAAACCGAGGACATAGTGGGACCCTACGAGCTCCACGACTTCTTCCTCTACAACTTCGTCCGTAACGGCTTCGGAGCCGGAAAAATCTATCGGCTCGCATGCCTGGCGTTCCGAGGCAAATATTCGCCCGAAGTAGTCGAGAAGTGGCTTAGAAAATTTATTTCGCGCTTCTTCTCGCAACAATTCAAGCGTTCGTGCCTCCCCGACGGAGTAAAGGTAGGCTCGGTCACGCTGTCGCCGCGCGGAGATTGGCGCATGCCGTCCGACGCGTGCCGCACGCTGTGGGAAGCGGAACTCGACGAGCGAGTAAGCGAGTCCGACGATTCCGTCATTCGCATCAAGGTGTCAAGCGAAAGCGCATTCAACGGCTGATTATATAACGTACCGAAATGGAAAATATTAAAATCAAACATAAAAATGCATCGCTGTTAAAGCGGTTTATGCCATATTACAAGCCGTATATCGGGATTTTCCTGCTTGACCTATTGTGCGCGTTCGGCGTGGCGGTCAGCGGACTTGTTTTCCCGATGCTCGTGCGGTACATACTCAACGTGTGCCTCGCCGCCGAAACGGTGCTTTGGCGACCAGTCGTGATAGTTTCGGCAATCATGCTGGGAGTAAGGCTTCTGGAACTGACGTGCAACTACTATATGACCACCGTGGGGCATGTAATGGGCTCGAGAGTAGAAGCCAATATGCGCCGCGAGCTGTACATAAAGCTGCTGTCGCTCTCCGCGTCGTTCTACGATGACCGACAGGTGGGTGATTTGATGAGCAGGGTGAACAACGACTTGTTTGAAATCACCGAATTTTCGCACCATTGCCCCGAGGAGATTTTTCTCGCGATAGTCAGGCTGGTGGGCGTGTTCGTCTACCTGTCGCTAATCAACGTGTGGCTCACATTGATTTTATTCGCGCTCCTGCCGCCGCTCGCGATTTTTGCGATTGTCAGCAACAAAAAAATGAGCAAAGCGTTCCGCGCGCAGAGAAAAACGATAAGCGACATCAACGCGCATTTGCAGGATTCGTTGTCGGGCATAAGCGTGGTTCGCTCGTTTGCCAACGAGGACGCCGAGCTCGAAAAATTTGAAAAGAACAACGAGGATTTTATCGAGGTAAAACGCCGCTCGTACAGGCTTATGGGCATTTTCCACAGCGGCACGCTGTTCTCGTCGGGACTCATGTACGTCGTGACGGTAATCTTCGGCGTGCTGTTCATTCATCGAGGCACGCTCACGACGGTAGACCTCATCGCGTTTCTGCTTTACGTCAGCACGCTCATGTCCACCGTGCAAACAATAATGGCGTACATGGAGCAGTTTCAGCGCGGCATGTCGGGCTTTTCGCGCTTTATAGAGATTATGGACGAGCCGGTGACAATCACCTCGCCCGAAAACCCCGTGAGAAACGTCGACTTCGATTCCGACATAGAATTTAAGGACGTGACCTTCCGCTATAACGAGAACGGCAAGGACGTGCTCGACAGATTGTCGTTCACCGTTCGGCGCGGCGAAAGCCTTGCGATAGTGGGACCGAGCGGAGCGGGAAAGACCACGATAGCCGGGCTTATCCCGAGATTTTACGACGTGGCGAGCGGCGCGGTGACAATCGGCGGCGTGGACGTGCGCGACATGGATTTAGCCGAGCTCCGCGAAAACGTGGGCATCGTCCAGCAGAACGTCTACCTTTTCTACGGCACCGTCAAAGAAAATATCCTTTACGGCAGGCGCGACGCGACCGACGAAGAAGTGATCGCCGCGGCAAAGCTTGCAGGCGCGCACGATTTTATCATGGGACTTGAAAACGGCTACGACACGATTTGCGGCGAGCGCGGAGTCAAGCTCAGCGGCGGTCAGAAGCAGCGCATTTCCATTGCGCGGCTGTTCCTCAAAAATCCGCCTGTGCTGATTCTGGACGAGGCAACCAGCGCGCTGGACAACGAGTCCGAACGCCTTGTGCAGGCTTCGCTGGACGAACTCGCGAAAAACCGCACCACCGTGACAATCGCGCACCGACTCACCACAATCAGAAACGCCGACCGCATTCTCGTTTTGACCGAGGACGGAATCGCCGAGGAGGGCAGCCACCGCGAGCTCATAGACAAGCGCGGCGTCTACGCCTCGCTGTACAGCCTTTACGGAGGGATTATCGATGACTGATAACGTAGTTTGTATTAAAAGTAACCGTCTTAAAGCGGAAATAGACCTTTTCGGCGGTGCGTTCCGCTCGATTGTCGATTTGAAAACGGGCGAGGAACTTGTGTGGCAGGGCTGCGAAAAGTGCGAGTGGAAAAACCACGACCACGTTTTGTTTCCGCTCGTGTGCCGCATGAAGGATGGTTTCTACGAACATAACGGAACTCGGTATGAGTCCGCGCTTCACGGGTTTGCCAAGGACAGTATGTTTACAGCCGAATCGGCAACCGAAAGTTTCGCAACCGTCTTGCTCAAATCCTCGGAGAGCACTCGCGCGGTATATCCGTTCGACTTCGAGCTTCGCGTGAAATACGAGGTGAAAGACAACGAAATCGCTGTGACCTATGCGGTTAAGAATACGGGCAACGAGATTATGCCGTACTTTACGGGCGGACACCTCGGGCTCAACCTCGACGGTACCGACGAGCCCGACGGAAGAAACGACACGCGCGGCAACTTTATAGAATTCATGCCGCCGATAACGAGCGAACACGGACTTGACGGAAACTTCGTGTTGCCGCCGTCGCCGACGTATGTCGAAAGGGCAGAGCTCGACAAGGCGTACTTCAAAAAAGTCAATACCTTTATAGGAATAACGGGCGGCTATCAAAAAGCGATTGTCGAAAAAAAGAACGGCGGCAAAATCGAGCTTACGACGTCCGCGCCGATTGTCGCGCTGTGGTCGGACGAAAACTACGGCAAGTATTTTTGTTTCGAGCCGTGGTGGGGAATGCCCGACGAGGCTGTGCCCGTGAGAGAAATCGCGGACAAAAAGCGCGTGAACTTCGCGCGCCCGGGCGAAACGAAAACCTGCGGCTATTCGCTGAAAGTACTGTAAATCGGCTGCTTTCGCGGCGTTTTGCGCAAAGTGCCCGGCAAAGCATGCAAATAAAGTATCAAAATTTACAAAACCGTATTAAAAATGCTTGTAATTTACGGAAAAATGCTTAAAATATATATCGGAAATTCACTTTGGAGAGTATAAGAAGTACCATGAGAAACGTCGAAGAGAAATTTAACGAGTGGAAATTGCGCGCTACCGACGCCGAAGTTCGCGCCGGGCTTGCAGCGCTCGAAGCGGACGAAACCGCCAAAGTAAACGCGTTCTACAAGGACCTCGAGTTCGGCACGGCAGGACTGCGCGGCGAGCTGGGAGCCGGCACCAACTGTTTGAACGTGTACACGATTCGCAAGGTCACGCAGGGCGTCGCGAATTGCATGAAAAAGCACGGCTGGGCGCGCGCTTCGGTGTCCTGCGACAGCAGAATAAACTCCGACTTGTTCGTCCGCACCGTAGCGGAGGTTTTTGCCGCTAACGGAGTAAAGACCTTTATCACCAAGGAGCTGATGCCCACGCCGTTTCTCTCGTACATAACGCGCGAAACGAAGTCCGACATCGGCGTAATGATAACCGCCTCGCACAACCCGGCAAAGTACAACGGCTATAAGGTTTACGGCTCTGACGGCTGTCAGCTTGCCGACGACGGAGCGCTGGAAATGATAGGCTACATAAACGAAATCGACCCGTTCGACGTGGTCACCGGCACGCTCGAGGAGTACATAGAGAGCGGAGAAGTCGAGTATATCGCCGACGAAATCATCGCATCCTACCTCGACGAGGTTTTCGCCAGAAGAAACGCGCTCGCCGAGGGGCTGAGCGTGACCTACACGCCGCTCAACGGCACGGGTTACAAGCTCGTTCCCGAAATTCTGAGAAGAATGAAGGTGTCCTCGCTTGACATGGTAGCCGAGCAGTCGACGCCCGACGGGCACTTTACGACCTGCCCGTACCCCAACCCAGAGAAAGCCGCTGCGCTCAAGCTCGGGCTCGAAGCCGCCGAAAGAAACGGCTCCGACATCTTAATCGCCACCGACCCCGACTGCGACCGCGTAGGCATTGCCGTTAAGACGAGCGAGGGCTACAAGCTCATGACGGGCAACGAGGTGGGCGTGCTGCTCACCGATTACCTGTTGCGCGTCAGAAAAGAAAAGGGTACGCTCCCGGAGCGCCCGGTCATCGTCAAAACCATCGTCACCACCGAGCTCACGAGAAAAGTCGCCGCGCCCTACAATGCCGACGTAAGAGACGTGCTCACCGGCTTTAAGTACATCGGCAACGTGATTGCCGAGCTCGAGAGAAAAGGCGAGGAGAAAAGATACCTTCTCGGTTTCGAGGAAAGCTACGGCTATCTTTCCGGCACCTACGTCCGCGACAAGGACGCCGTAAACGGCTCGATGCTCATCGCCGAAATGGCGGCTTACTATAAAAAGCAGGGCAAAACGCTTGTTGACAGAATAAACGAGATTTACGGCGTATACGGACTCTACGCGCACAAGCTCCTCACCTACGAATTCGCAGGCGCGAGCGGTCACGACAAGATGGCGAAGCTTCTTAAAGACTTGAGGAGCGATTTACCGACCGCGATAGCCGGCGAGAGAGTAGTCAAGACAATCGACTATCTCACGCAGACCGAAGCGGAGCTCCCCAAATCCAACGTGCTGTCGTTCTTCATGGAGGACGGTTCGCAGGTCGTGGTACGTCCGTCCGGCACCGAGCCGCTCATCAAGGTATATCTCACCGCCTGCAAGGACGAAAAGTCCAACGCGGAGAAATTTGCCGCGATGAAGTCCGAGCTTGACGCGATATTCTCCTGATTAGCCGTATGGGCGCAGGAAATCCGTCTACAGGGCGCTCTATGCGCTTGACAAAAGCCCCCGACGTATTGTAAAATAGTTCGCATAAATGATAGAACAAAGGCGTTCGACAGATGAAGGAATTTGTCTTTCATTGTTGTCGGGCGCTCTTCTTTTTAGGAGACGGTCATGAATTACACTGTCAAGGAAGTAAAGCAGTTTGTCGAGGATAACGACGTCAAGTTTATCAAGCTTACGTTCTGCGACATGCTCGGCAATCAGAAGAACGTGTCGATTGTGAAAAGCGAGCTCGACGCGGCTTTCACGTCGGGCGTGGCGTTCGACGCGTCGGTATTCGAGGACTTTGCCTCGCTCGGCAAGCCGCTGTACCTTTTCCCCGACCCGAGCACGCTGTATGTGCTGCCCTGGAGACCGCAATCGGGCAGAGTCGTGGGAATGCTGTGCGACATAAAGCACGCCGACGGAACGCCGTTCGAGGGCGACAGTCGCAGGATTTTAAAGACGGCGGTGGAAAGGCTTAAGAGTTATAACCTCGACGTAAAATTAGGCACGGCTTGCGAATTTTACGTCCTTAAATCCGACGACGACGGAAACCCGACTTTTACTCCCTACGACAATGCGGGATACTGCGCCGTCGCTCCGATTGATAGGTGCGAGAACATTCGCCGCGACATAATTTTCAGCATGGAGAGTATGGGCATCGTTCCCGTTTCCTCCAATCACGAGCGCGGCAAGGGGCAAAACCGCATCGCGTTCAAGCCTGCCGACCCCATGACCGCCGCCAAAAACATGCTCATCTACAAGGCGGCTGTCAGAAACATCTGCGTCCGCGACGGCGTGTACGCGACGTTTATGCCCAAGCCTTTCGAGGACGACTTCGGCAGCGGCTTGCACGTTTCCGTGTCGGTGAGTAAGTCGGGCATGCCCGTCACGTTTTCCGAGCGGAACGAACTCGGAACGTTCACCGAGGGCGTATTGAAGCGCATAAAAGAAATAACGGCGTTTACCAATCCTTCGTGCAACAGCTATGCGCGTTTCGCCTCGCTCGAAGCCGCCGAAAACGTCGCGTGGTCGGACTGCGATTCGGGTTCGCTGGTGAGAGTGGTGGGCGGCACCAATCCCGGAATAGTGCTTCGTTCGCCCGACTCCACATGCAATCCCTACCTCGTGTTCGCGCTGCTCATTCACGCAGGGCTGGACGGAGTGGACAGAGCTGCAAAGCTGCGCGCGCCGGCTCAGGCTTCTTCTCGTAGACCCGAGCTTTTGCCGCAGTCGCTTAGCGAAGCGCTTGAGCTGACGGAGGCAAGTCCGTTCGTGAGAAAATACATTCCGGCAGTTCAGCTCGTCAAGTTCGGCGAAATCAAGCGTCGCGAGATAGAAAACACGGAAAACGCAGGTATAGAGGCAATGAGAAAAGCGTACCTGGATTGCTGAAAGGCGTTTGTCGCCTGAAGAAATTCGGTCAGCCCCGAGAGAGGTAAACAGTGGAAGCACTTATCGTCACCGGTTCCGATAAAAGCTTTTCCGTGATTGCGGACGTCGTTCGCGCCACGGGAAGCTATAATATCGTCCGCGCGAACAGCGGAGTTGCTTCCCGACGCGTTTTTTCCGTCCGCGACTTCGACGTTGCGATAGTGAGCGGTATCGCCGACGAGAGCGGAAAAGACCTGGCGTCCTTCCTCGCCGAGAGCTGTACGACGGGCATAATTCTCATCGAGGACAGCTTTACCTGCGAAGAAGTAGCCGAAAAGCTGAGCGGACAGGGCGTGATAGTACTGCCGAAACCGTTGTCGCGCTCGTTGCTCGTCATCGCCATACGCATGGTCGAGGCGGCGAACGCGCGGATGCAGAAACTCCGTCGGGCAAACGTCGACCTCAGCCGCGAGGTAGAGGACATGCGGCTTATAAACCGCGCAAAGTACGTTCTCATCGAATCGCTGGGCTACACCGAGAGCCGCGCTCACAGGTTTATCGAAAAGCGCGCGATGGACGAGAGAAAAACAAAGCGAGAGATTGCGCTGGAAATATTGAAAACTTACGAGATTTAGCGGAGAAAAGCTATGACCTACGACTTTATAAAATATGAGGGCTGCGGCAACGATTATATCTATATCGATTGCTTTGATTACGAGCCCGACGACGAAGAAAAGGGCAGAATTTCCCTGAAGCTGTCCGACCGCCACTTCGGCGTGGGCGGCGACGGCGTGGTGTTTATCTGCCGCTCGTTCGTCGCCGACGGAAGAATGAGAATGTTCAACGCCGACGGCAGCGAGGGCAAAATGTGCGGCAACGCGATTCGCTGCGTGGGCAAGTACCTTTACGAAAAGCGCGGCGTTAAAAACGAAACCGTGAAAATCGAAACGCAAAGCGGCGTAAAGACATTGAAGCTTATCGTCGAAAATGGCTCGGTTAAAGCGGCGCGCGTCGATATGGGCAAGCCGATATTGAACCCCGGGCATATTCCCGTAAAGCTTCCGGGTGACAGAGCGGTGGGAGTAAAGGTCACGCTCGACAGAGAGCGCGAGATAACGGCGGTGTCGATGGGCAATCCGCATTGCGTGATATTCACGGGCGGAGTCGAAACAATGGACGTGGAAACGCCCGGCAGGCTTATCGAAAACCACGAGCTTTTTCCTGACAGAGTCAACGTCGAGTTCGCCGAGGTGCTGTCGAGAACACGGGTGCGAATGCGCGTGTGGGAGCGCGGCAGCGGCGAAACGCTGGCTTGCGGCACGGGCGCATGCGCTGTGGTTGTGGCAATGGTGGAAAACGGGCTGGCGGACCGCGGCTCCGACGTCGAAGTCGAGCTTACGGGCGGCACGCTTACGATAAATTACGACGAAACCGTTTATATGACGGGAGCGGCGAGAGAAGTGTTTGAAGGGAGAGTTACGTTATGACAAAGTATATTTTCGTTACCGGCGGCGTTGTGTCGGGACTAGGAAAGGGAATCACGGCGGCGAGCCTCGGCATGATGCTGAAGGCTAAGGGGCTGAGCGTTATCGCGCAGAAGCTCGACCCGTACATAAATATCGACCCGGGCACCATGAGCCCGTATCAGCACGGCGAGGTTTTCGTCACCGAGGACGGCGCTGAAACCGACCTCGACCTCGGTCACTACGAGCGTTTTATCGACGTGAATCTCAATAAGTATTCCAATCTTACCACGGGCAAGGTGTATTGGAACGTGCTGAACGCCGAGCGCGCCGGTGCATACAACGGCGAAACAGTGCAGGTAATTCCGCACATAACGGGCGAAATCAAAAAATTCATATATTCCGTCGGCAAGAAAATATCCGCCGACGTGGTTATCACCGAAATCGGCGGCACCACGGGCGACATCGAAAGCCTGCCGTTTATCGAAGCGATACGACAGGTTGCAAACGAGGTGGGCAGAGAAAACTGCCTGTTCGTCCACGTCACGCTCGCGCCCGTTCTCGGCTCGGGCGAAATGAAAACCAAGCCCACTCAGCACTCGGTAAAGGAGCTGCGCGGCTTAGGCGTTTCCCCCAACGTGATAGTACTGCGCACCGACTACCCGGTTGACGAAGAAACGCGCAACAAAGTCGCGTTGTTCTGCAACGTCGAGCCGGACTGCGTAATCGAGGACAGCAACGTCGACATACTTTACGAAGCGCCGATTATGCTCGAGCGCAGCAACCTCACCAAAATCGTTTCGCGAGAACTCGGGCTTCCCGACAACGAACCCGATTTAAGATTCTGGAACGAAATGCTGGAAAAGGCGAGAAACCGCAAGAAAATAGTAACAATCGGACTTGTGGGCAAATACGTTAAGATGTACGACACCTATCTGTCGATTGTCGAGGCGCTGACTCACGGCGGCATTTACAACGGCGCGAAAATCGACCTTAAATGGATAGACGCCGAAAAGGTAACTCGCGACTCCGCCGCGGCGGAATTGGGCGAGTGCGACGGCATAATCGTCCCCGGCGGCTTCGGCGACAGAGGCATCGAGGGTATGATAGAGGCGGCGCGCTACTGCCGCGAAAACGACGTGCCGTACTTCGGAATCTGCCTCGGCATGCAAATCGCGGTTATCGAGTTCGCTCGCCACGTCGCAGGGCTGACCGACGCCAACAGCCGCGAGTTCAATCCCATGTCGACAAACAAAGTAATCGACATCATGGAGGGGCAGGCAGGGCTCGAGAACACGGGCGGCTCGATGCGACTAGGCGCTTACGAGTGCAAATTAAAGCCCGGCTCGCTGCTTGCCAAAGCTTACGGCAACGTGCCGTCGGTAATGGAACGCCACCGTCACCGCTACGAATTCAACAACGAATACCGCGAGCTGTTTACCTCGCTGGGGCTGGTACTCGGCGGTACTTCGCCCGACGACGCTCTCGTCGAGTCCGTGGAAGTCCCCGCCAATCTTTTCCACCTCGGCGTCCAGTATCACCCCGAGTTCAAGTCGCGCCCGGCTAATCCGCAGCCGATATTCCGCGAATTCATAGCCGCTGCGCTCGAAAACCGCGCCCGTCACGGCAAGTCGCAGGAAGCGCCGGCGCACCTCGACCATAAAACCAAGTAAAAATTCACCGCAGGAGAGAGAAAATTGAAGCTGAACGAGAATTTCGGACTTATCAAAGACAGTTATTTATTCGCGCTCGTCGCCGATAAAGCGACGGCATATACCAAAGCAAACCCCGACAAAAAGCTGATAAGGCTGGGTATCGGCGACGTGACGATTCCGCTTTGCCCGGCAGTTATCGAAGCTGGCGTAAAGGCGGTAAAGGAAATGGGCGACGCGGCTACCTTCCGCGGCTACGGTCCCTACGAGGGTTATGAGTTTTTGCGCGCCGCCGTCAAGGATTACTACGCAAAGCGCGGAGTAGAGCTCGGCATGGACGAAATCTTTATTTCCGACGGAGCAAAGAGCGACATAGGCAATATCGTCGATTTGTTTTCCGCCGATAACACCGTGCTCGTGCCCGACCCGGTATATCCCGTGTACGTCGACACCAACCTCATGGCAGGCAGAAAAATCGTCTACGCCGACGCAAACGAGGCCAACGGTTTTCTTCCGAAGCCCGACTATTCGGTAAAGTGCGACATAATCTACATGTGCTCGCCCAATAACCCCACGGGCGCGGTCTACGACAAGGACGGACTGAAAGCGTGGGTGGACTACGCGAAAAAACAGAACGCGATTATACTTTTCGACAGCGCCTACGAGTTTTACGTCACGGATAAGAGCCTTCCGCGCTCGGTGTACGAAGTGGATGGAGCGGACGAGGTCGCAATCGAGTTCTGCTCTTTGTCTAAGACCGCAGGTTTTACCGGCACTCGCTGCGGCTATACGATAATCCCCAAAAAGCTGGGCGCGTTAAACCGCATGTGGCTGCGCCGTCAGTCCACGAAGTACAACGGTGTGCCCTACATAGTCCAGCGCATGGCGGAAGCTGTGTTCTCGGAGGAAGGGCAGGCGCAGATAGCCGCCAACGTCGGCGTGTACATGAAAAACGCGCGGCTCATTTCCGACACGCTGAGCGAGCTCGGGATATGGCACACGGGCGGCGTAAACTCGCCGTACATCTGGTTCAAGGTACCGGGCGGCGATTCGTGGGCGTTCTTTGACAGACTGCTGTCCGAGGCGAACGTAGTGGGCACTCCGGGCGCAGGCTTCGGCAAAAACGGCGAGGGCTTCTTGCGGCTCACCGCGTTCAACAACTATGAAAACACGGCGGAAGCGATGAAGCGCATTAAGAATATGCTTACAAAATAACCGAATATAGTATGAAGCATAAAACAACCCCGAACCGCGACAAAATCGCAGTTCGGGGCTTTTCTTCAAAAAAAAATCCCGCGAGAGCCGTCATTCCTGCCGAATATAAACCCGCACACGGCGAGGTGGGCAAGCCGACCGAAGCGTCTGCTTTCCACCGATGCCGCGAATCAGAAGCCGCGGGATATGGCATAGCATCAGCTCCGAGTACAAGCAATCCCTTAATGATTCTGTGGTTATAATTTAAGCAGGCGGCGCACACCGCAGGATTGAATTGTAAACGAGGCAAGTAACCTTCCGATATTATTATAATACTTTTCGCCGGCTAAATCAACGTCGGAGCTCAAAATTTAATAAAGAAAATTTTTAGCGAACCTATTGACAAATCTTTCGAAATATGGTATGGCGAGCTCAAAGAGGTTATTTAACGGTACGATAGTAACTACTGAGCGTGCCGAATCCGGACTCGATTATAATGTCGGTTTTCTTTCCGAGCCCATGCTTTTCGTCCACGGCTCGGGCGCGAACGGAATTTATATACGAGGTCAGCGAGCAGCCGAGAGTACGGTTAAACAGCCGCGAAAAGTAGTACTTGCTGTAACCGAATTTAGCCGCAAGACCGCTCAGCGTCAGCTTCTCGTTGTAGCAGCTGTCGATATAGCGGATTACGTCGGCAATAAGGTCGTTGCTTCCCGGTTTGACCTTTTCGGGTTCGTACCGTTCGGCAATAAGCCCGAGCACAAGGTCGGCGTATGCTCGCACTACAAACTCGTTAGAGTTCCTGACCGCGCCGTTAAGCTTTAACATGTACTCGCCTATCTCCTTATTTTTATCGACGTCGGGGAGGTATGAGTAAACGGCGTTGCCGGTAAACTCCGCAAATTTCTCATAGTAACGTTTGGGAATAATCAGCACGACGGCGCGCGTTTGTCCGAGTGCTTTATTTGGACTTTTGGTGTAATGCACGACGTATTCCGGCACGAACGTGATTTGTCCGGGCGAAAGCGTGTAGCTGTCGGGACCGATGTGAAATTCCGTCGTGCCCTCCAGCATATAGGTAATTTCCACGCTTTGGTGAAAATGTACCGGAAATTGATCGATACTGCGAACGTTGCAGTCGATAGTGTGTACTACGTCACGCGTCGGCTCGTAAATCTGCGGTTTCATCACGGCTCCTTGTTTTATGACAATATTTGCAAAATTTTGCACAATATAAGCATTGAAAACAGCAACTTTTAATGATATTATATAGTTGTTGGAAACAAATGTCAACGAAATCAATCGAAAAGGCAGAATAATACCATGAAGATAGGTACGATGGTCGCATTGGACGACAACGTTGTCGCGAAAATCGGCGACGTAAAGAAATACGGCTTGAGCTCGTTTCAGCTCGTTTGCTGGGATATGGCGCGTTTTACGCCCGAAAACGCCGCGCTCGTAAAGGCTGCGGCGAGCGAGAACGGCTTGGAAATCAGCGCGCTTTGGTGCGGCTGGGAGGGCGAGCGCGTGTGGAACTTCGCCGACGGCTATCAGACGCTGGGCTTCGTTCCCGTGCGCTACCGCAAAAGGAGAATAGCCAACCTCAAGCTCGGCTCGGACTTTGCGAAAATGCTGGGCGTGACGGATATAGCTAGCCATTTCGGGTACTTGCCCGAAAATCCGGGTACCGACGAGTTTAACGGAGTGGTCGAGGCTATCCGCGAGGTTGCGGAGTACTGCAAGAAAAACAATCAGTACCTGCTCTTTGAAACGGGACAGGAAACGCCGATAACGCTGCTGCGCACGATAACGGCGGTGGGAACGGGCAATCTCGGAATCAACCTAGACCCTGCGAACCTGCTGCTCTACGGGAAAGCCAATCCCTGCGACGCGGTGGATGTTTTCGGTAAATACGTTCGCGGAGTGCACGGCAAGGACGGCGAATATCCCACCGACCCGTATTGCCTCGGAGAAGAGAAACGCATCGGCGACGGGCGCGTGAACTTCTCGTTGCTTATCGAAAAGCTTAAAAAATGCGGCTACGACGGTTCGATAACCATCGAACGCGAAATCGGCGGACAAAAGCAGATAGACGATATTATTTACGCAAAGAAATTTTTGGAGGACATCATCGATGGTTAAGCTTAGAGTGGGGCTTATCGGAATAGGCAGAATGGGATCTTGCCACTACTACGCTTATAGAAGCGTAGACGAGGCGGAGATAGTTGCAGTGTGCGACATCCGCACCGATATGGCGGCAGAAATAACGGAAAACGCGGTCAAAATCTACGCCGACTACAAGGAAATGGTAGAAAAGGAAAACCTCGATATAGTCGATATTTGTACGCCGAGTTACATGCACGCCGACATGTCGGTTTACTGTCTTGCAAAAGGGATTAACGTGCTGTGCGAAAAACCGATGACGCTTACGGGCGCGGACGCAGACAGAGTGCTCGAAGCCGCGAAAAAGACGGACAAATTCTTTATGACGGCGCATGTCGTGCGGTTTATGCGCGCCTACGAGTACCTGAAAAGCGTAGTATGCGAGAAGAAGTACGGCAATCTCGTTCGGCTGGATATGAAGCGCGTTTCGGCCATTCCTCTCTGGAGCTGGAATAATTGGTTTCTCGACGAAAAGTTGAGCGGCGGCGTTACGACCGACTTGTCCATTCACGACTTCGACTTTGTTCAGAGCATGCTCGGAAGCCCCGACGAGCTCAATGCTTATTATCGCCCGAAAAAGAATGACAGCGCGTTCGTTCTCACCGTGATGAAATACGGCGACGCGGTAGTGACGACGGAGGGCACCTGGTACAACGCGGAAGTGCCGTTCCACGCCGACTACTACGCTGTTTTCGATAACGGCTATGTGGAGTTTACAGGCGGCAGAGTGCTCGATTGCGGAAAGGAAATCGACCTCGGCGCAACCTCGCCGGCAGCGGAGCTCGGAATCAACATAAAGGGTGACGACGCCTACCGTAACGAAATCGCGTACTTTGCGCATTGCGTTGCGACGGGGACAAAGCCGTCGTTCGTCACTCCCGACAGCTCGGCAGCCAGCGTGAAACTGTCCGACAAAATCAAAGCCGTAGCAAAAATTATCGACTGATACGGAATAGAATAAAAAGAAAATCGACGGAGCAAAACGCGTTCCGCCGATTTTTTGGTTTCATGGCAGTTATTTTAAGTCGATTATATTGCCCTTAAGCTTGTTTATCGCCACGGCAATCGCGTCGTCGGTGCCGCCCGAAAACTTGTCGGTGCTGCGGTAATCGAAACGCTTGGTAAACCGCTCGAGGTCGGCGTCGTTTTTTCGCAGCGTGTCTATCTGCTTGCGTGTGAGCGCCGCGGCATAAGCCTCCTGCTTTTTGCCGGCGTAGGAAACCATTTTCAACAGCTCGATAAAATGCGGCATGCAAAAGCCGTAGCTCGCGGCAAAGACCTCCGGAAAAGCCGCTTCGGCAAGATACATTTGCGCGACGGTGTAGTAGTAGCGGTTCATCACTTCGTCAACTTCGTCGCAAATCACACAAGTGTTCGCCGTTTTTTCCAGCCTTTCGGCGAGCTTCCTTGCCTGCTTTGCGTTGCAGGGAACGTCGATACATTTTATTATATGCTCGGTGCGCGTATGCAACTGAAGCGCAAGCCCCAGCTTGTTATTTCCGTCGTAAAGTTTGACGAGGTGCTTGTCGCAAAAGCCGCGCTCGTTTACTCGCACTCTGTAATCGGGTTCCATAACTGCCTCGCCGAGGTATTGCTTGACGAGTCTTGACTCTGTGCGCGCATAAAGTTTGCACAGCGGACAGCCGTCGTTCTCCTTGAAGGCGTCCCAAATCGGCGCGGTCTGAATGTGGTACTGCATAATTTTCTCCGAAAAAGAATATATAGTTTACGACTGATATTTTACAACGTCGGAGAAGAAAATGCAACCTTATTACGGCGACGAACCGCATATTATTCAAAAACGTCCGAAAAAACGCCGCGTCTACGGCAAGAAACGGCGCGGAACGTTGCGGACTTTTCTGATATTCGCGTTTTGCGCGATACTGCCGATAGCGGCTGTATGCGCGTTTATGCCGAAAATCGCGCAGCCGACGACGAAAACTTATCGCAGCAAAGCCTACGCGATTTATTTTTTAATCACGGGAAGTTATGACGCGATTGCGGACGCAAATCTTGCCTCCGCCGTGGTAAGAGAGCGCGGCGGAGCAGGGTATATAATCAACGACGGCAGCTTCAAAATCGTAGCCGCGGTTTACAAAACAAAAAAGACCGCCGAAGCCGTCGCCGCAAAGCAGAAAATCGACGCGACCGTCTACGAACTGACCGTAAAGGAAGCTCCGCTCGGCAGCGACAAGGACGCGGCAAAAAGACTTATGACCGCGCTGAACGCCTGCGATTCGGCGTATGCCGACATCACCGCCGTGACAGAGGATTGCGAAACGGGAAACGCCACAGAAAGCGCGTTGTCGCTCGCCGTGACCAACGCCGCGAACGGATTGAAGGACGCGGCAAGCGGAATATCCGACATCGAAGCCTCGTCGCCGATAATCGAATATCTTGAAGCTTCGGCGGACGGGCTCGCCGGAACCGTTACCGACGAGAAACACACGCTGACCGTGCGAGTCCGCTACGCGCTGTGTTCGTTCATGTACGAAAGATACCTTTTGTCGTCAAAGTTAGCGAAAACTAACCAATAAAAGCAGAAATTAGCAACGTTTTTATATAGAAAAGTTTGGTTTAAGACGTTTCAAACAGTTGAAATATAAGATAAATTATGCTAAAATATATATTAAACTGACACAAGGAGAAGGATTATGACCGTCAAAGAGATTGCAGGCATTCTCAACGCCGAAATACTTTGCTGCGAAGATGCTGCCTCCGACGTGCAAATCCATTCCGCATGCGGGTCGGATATGATGAGCGACGTGCTTGCCTACGTCAAGGATCAAGGTATGCTTTTGACCGGGCTCGTCAATCCGCAGGTTGTGCGAACGGCGGAAATGATGGATATGTGCTGTGTGGCTTTTGTGCGCGGAAAACGCCCCGACGAGTCAATCATCGAGCTCGCGAGAGGGAAGAATATTATTCTTCTCGCCACGCAGGAAAGAATGTATCAGGCGTGCGGCAAGCTGTACAAGGCAGGGCTCGAGGCAGGCAAGCCGATATGAGCGAGCTATTAAAGTTGCATTACGACGTTGCCGGCGACGACTTTGTGTCGTGTGGACACGCGACCGAGGACGTAAGGCGAACGCTGAAAAGCATCGGTATTCCTGCCGACGTCATCAGAAAAGTGTCGATTGCGATGTACGAGGGCGAAATCAACATGGTCATTCACGCCGACGGAGGCGTTGCCGACGTTGAAATTTGCGAGGACAAAATCGTAGTCGTCCTGACCGATACGGGCAAGGGCATCGAGGACATCGCAAGAGCAATGCAGGAGGGCTTTTCGACGGCTACCGACGAAATCCGCGAACTCGGCTTCGGCGCAGGCATGGGGCTTCCGAACATGAAAAAGTACTCGGACTCCATCGACATCGAGAGCGAGGTGGGTAGGGGAACCAAGGTCACGCTGGGATTTTTTATACCGTAATCGATAAATTTTTATCGGAGGAACGATGAGCGCTGAATTCAAGCCCGTATATTTAGACAGCGAGAAGTGCAACGGTTGCGTAAACTGCATGAAGAGATGCCCGACCGAAGCTATCCGCGTGCGCGGCGGAAAAGCCGCGATAATGTACGAGCGCTGCATCGGCTGCGGCGAGTGCGTGAGGGCGTGTCCCAACCACGCAAAAAAGGAATTTTTCGATTCGCTCGATTCGATTCGGAAATTCAGGTACAAGGTTGCCGTTCCGGGGCCTTCGCTGTACGTTCAGTTCAAAAACCTCTACGACATCAATTATGTGCTTACCGCGCTGAAAAAACTAGGGTTTGACGACGTGGTGGAGGGTGCGAAGGGCGCCGAGTACGTTTCGGCGGCAACCGAGCGTTACCTTAAAACCAAGCACGTCACGCGCAAGCCCGTAATAAGCTCGGCGTGTCCGGCGGTGGTCAACCTCATAACGATGCGCTTCGAGCACCTTATAGACAATCTGTCGCCCGTACAGCAGCCGGAGGAGGTTGCGGCGAATATGGCGCGAGCCAAGGCACAGATGGAAACGGGGCTTGACGACAGTCAAATCGGCGTGTTTGTAATATCGCAGTGCGCCGCGCTCGTCACGGGGCTGAGAAGCAGCGTAAACGCACGGGTTGACGGAGTTCTGTCGGTCAAGGACATCTACTTTCCGCTTCTTGCCGAGCTCAACAAGCTTAGACCCTACGAGGTGGAAAAGCTTGCCACGGCAGGAGCCTCCGGAGTAGGCTGGGGCACCTCGAGCGGCGAAGCAAAGGGGCTCAAAACCGATAATTACCTTTCTGCCGACGGCATGGAAAACGTGATTTCCGTGCTGGGCGACATAGAAAAGGGGCGGCTGGACGGCATCGACTTTGCCGAGCTCAACGCGTGCACTTTGGGTTGCGTTGGCGGCACTATGAACATAGAAAGCTCGTTTCTGGCGGCGACAAGGCTACGGAAGCTTTGCGCCGCAATGAAGGACGAGAGCGTAGTCGTCGAGGATTATTCGGCGTACAGGCGCATAGAACCTTATATGTGCAACAACGTTTTCAAGCTGGACGACGACATGCTCGTCGCGATGCGGAAAATGCTGAGGGTAAAGAGCATCTATGCGAAATTACCCGGAATAAATTGCGGAAGCTGCGGCGCACCGAGCTGTATGGCTTTCGCCGAGGACGTAGTGAGAGGGTTGGACGTAAAGTGCAGATACACGGAGGCATACGATGACGACAAAAGAGATTGCGAGTAAGCTTGACGCGACCGTCGAAGTCGAAGCCGAGCGCGACTGCAACGGCGTTTACGTCGGCGATTTTCTCAGCCGCGTGATGGGCAAGGCTCCGCCGTCCTGCGTGTGGCTCACGGTGATGAACAACATCAACGTCGCAGGCGTGGCGGCGCTCGCCGAGGTGGGAGCGGTAGTGCTTTGCGAAGGCGTCGCTCCGGACAAGTTGCTGAAAAGCAAGTGCGCCGACGAGCGGATACCGCTGCTTACCACGTCGCTTACCGCTTACGAAGCCTGCCTGAGATTGGCAAAATGAGGTATCTGTGCGACTTCCACATTCATTCCGCGCTTTCGCCTTGCGCCGATGACGAAATGACGCCCTTCAACATCGTCAACATGGCGAAGCTTGCCGGGCTGGACGCGATAGCGATTACCGACCATAACACGTCGGGGAACTGCGCCGTCGCCGAGGCGGAGGGTAGAAAAATCGGACTTACGGTCTTGTCGGGAATGGAGCTCGAAACATCGGAGGAAGTGCACGTCGTCATGCTATTTCCGTCGGCGGAAGCGGCGGTGGGGTGTTCGGACGAGGTGGCGAAGCGACGCATAAGGATAAAAAACCGCCCGGACGTTTTCGGCCGTCAGCTTTATATCGGCGCAAACGACGAGGTTATCGGCGAAGAGCCCGACTTGCTTATCACGGCGACTACGATAAGCGTTACGGAAGTAAAGGAGCTTGCGGAAAAGTACGGAGGTATCGCGTTTCCCTCGCACGTCGACAGACCGGCGCACGGAATACTGCAAATGCTGGGCGAAATCGACGAAACGCTGGGTTTCACTACCGTGGAGGTAAGCAAGAACGCGAGCGACGAGCTCATCCGCGAGTTGGAAAAACGGTACATGGTAGTCCGCGATTCGGACGCGCACTACTTAGAGGACGTAAACGAAGAACAGGTTAATTTTCTCGAGCTTGACGAGCTTACTCCGAAGAGCATACTCGAAAAGCTTGGGCGAAGATAAAAAATACAGTATAAGGAGAACAGTATGAGCAAACAAATCATCGGCACGCCGGAACAATCCGCTCAATTCGAACAGGTACTTGAAGAATTGAAAAACGTTCCGGGTCCGGTAATGAAGGCGATGCAGCGCGCGCAGGACATCTACGGGTACCTGCCCATCGAGGTACAGTCCCGTATCGGACAAGCGTTCGGAGTATCGCTCGAAGAGGTTTACGGTATCGCGACGTTCTATTCGCAATTCAACCTCAACCCGAAGGGAAAGTACACCATAGGCATTTGTCTCGGCACGGCTTGCTACGTCAAGGGCTCGGGTCAGATTCTCGAGAAATTCAAGGACAGGTTAGGCATTGCCCCGGGCGAAACCACAGCCGATCGCAAGTTCACGCTCGACGCGACGCGCTGCATCGGTTGTTGCGGCTTAGCCCCGGTGCTTACCGTCAACGACGAGGTCTACGGTAACCTTACCCCCGACGACGTAGACAAGATTTTGTCTAAGTATAATGACTGAAATCGCGCTTCATATTCTTGATATAGCCAATAACTCCACTCGCGCGGAAGCGTCCGACGTCGACGTTGCAATCGACGCCGATTCGGCGAAAGACACCTTGACGGTAACCGTAGCCGATGACGGAAAAGGAATGAGCGAGGAGCTTTTATCCCGAGTGACCGACCCGTTTTCGACGACGCGCACGACGAGAAAAGTAGGCTTGGGCATACCGCTTTTCAAGCAGGCTGCCGAGCTGACCGGAGGAAGTCTTAAAATACGCAGCGGAATCGGTAAAGGTACAACCGTGACCGCAGTGTTCGGACTCAGCCATATCGACCGCGTGCCGCTGGGCGACGTGGGGGCGACGATGGCGACGCTTATCGGCGGAGCTCCCGGGACAGACTTCACGCTTTCGTTTTCATCGGACGGCAAATCGTATCGTTTTTCTACAAAAGAAGTGAAGGAAATGCTGGACGGAGTGCCGATAGAATCAATGGAAGTGCTGAGTTATATCAAAGAAATGATAGACGAAAATATCGAAAATATTATTGGAGGACAACCCATATGAAAACTTTGGAGGAATTACAGGCTATCCGCGACAGAATGAAGGATAAAATCAACAATCGCGGTATCGCCGGCGCGAACGACTATCGCATAGTCGTGGGTATGGCTACCTGCGGCATAGCGGCAGGCGCGCGCAACACGCTTAATGCGATAACGGAAGAAATCGAAACAAAGCATATCACGAACGCAATCGTCTCGCAGACAGGCTGCATCGGCATTTGCAAGTACGAACCTATCGTCGAGGTGTTTGCGCCGGGAGCGGAAAAAGTCACCTACGTTCACGTCGACCCCGAACGCGCCCGTCAGATTATAGCAAGCCACATATTAAACGGTACGCCGATTACCGAATACACCTACAGTTACGCTGTGAAGGAGAACTAAATGCTGGAAAGAGCTCACATACTCGTTTGCGGAGGCACCGGCTGTACCTCCGGAAACAGCAAGAAGATATTTAACGAATTCGACAGATTATTAAAGGAAAACAAGCTAGATAAAGAAGTCAAGCTCATCATGACGGGCTGCTTCGGACTTTGCGCGCGCGGACCTATCGTCGTGGTTTATCCCGACGGCGCATTCTATCAGCACGTCAAGGTTGCCGACGTCGAGGAAATCGTACTCGAACATATCCTCAAGGGAAGAATCGTCGAAAGACTGCTCAACAAGGAAAGAGACGAGGACGGCGCGATTAAGCCGTTCAACGAAACCGCGTTCTATAAGAGCCAGCATCGTCTTGTGCTCCGTAACTGCGGCGTAATCAATCCTGAGAACATCGACGAATACCTTGCCTACGACGGCTATCTCGCTTATCAGAAGGTGGTCACCGAAATGACTCCGCAGGAGGTAATCGACGTCATTAAGAAGAGCGGACTGAGAGGGCGCGGCGGCGGAGGATTCCCCACCGGCAATAAATGGCAGTTCGCGCACAATTCCGTTTCCGACAAAAAGTACGTCGTATGTAACGCCGACGAGGGTGACCCCGGCGCATTTATGGACCGTTCCGTGCTCGAGGGTGACCCGCACTCTGTAATCGAGGCTATGATGATTGCCGGCTACGCTATCGGCGCAGACCAGGGTTACATTTACGTCCGTGCCGAGTATCCGATTGCCGTACACAGGCTTCAGGTAGCTATCGCGCAGGCTCTCGAATACGGCATTTTGGGCGACAACGCTATGGGGCTCGGACACAAATTCAACGTTGAGCTTCGTCTGGGCGCAGGCGCGTTCGTTTGCGGCGAGGAAACCGCACTTTTGAATTCCACAGAGGGTAAACGCGGCGAGCCCCGTCAGCGTCCGCCGTTCCCGGCAGTCAAGGGTTTGTTCGGGAAGCCCACGCTTATCAACAACGTCGAAACATACGCCAACATCACGTCTATAATCCTCAAAGGCGCGGATTGGTTCGCGTCAATGGGCACCGAGAAGAGCAAGGGCACCAAGGTGTTCGCGCTCGGCGGTAAGATACATAACACCGGTCTTGTCGAAATTCCGATGGGCACTACGCTCAGAACGATTATCGAAGAAATCGGCGGGGGTATTCCCAACGGCAAAAAGTTCAAGGCGGCTCAGACCGGCGGTCCGTCCGGCGGATGTATCCCGGCTTCGCTCATCGACACGCCTATCGACTACGATAACCTTATCGCAATCGGCTCGATGATGGGCAGCGGCGGACTTATCGTCATGGACGAGGACAACTGCATGGTCGACATCGCGAAATTCTTCCTTGAGTTTACCGTGGACGAGTCCTGCGGCAAGTGCACTCCGTGCCGTATCGGCAACAAGCGTCTTTACGAAATGCTGGACAAGGTGACCAAGGGCGAGGCGACGATGGAAGACCTCGACGAAATGGAAAGGCTTTGCCATTACATAAAGGAAAACTCGCTGTGTGGCTTGGGACAGACCGCGCCGAACCCAGTGCTTTCCACGCTGAGGTACTTCAAGGACGAGTACATCGCGCACGTCCGTGACAAGAAATGTCCGGCAGGCGTCTGTAAAGCGCTTGTATCGTACTCAATCGACCCGACGCTGTGCGTCGGCTGCGGCTTGTGCAAGCGCGGCTGCCCGGTAAACGCGATTTCCGGCGAAATCAGACAGCCCCACGTTATCGATGCGACGAAGTGCATCAAGTGCGGAGCTTGTATCGCGGCATGCCGTAAGAACGCCATCAAGAAGTAGAGGTGAAAATAATGAAAGAAGTTACTTTAAAGATAAACGATATATCGGTCACCGTACCCGAGGGAACGCGCATTCTCGACGCGGCGCGTCAGGCAGGCTTCACGATTCCCACGCTGTGCTACTACAAGGACCTTACCAACGAGGGCAGCTGCCGCGTTTGCGTAGTCGAGGTCAAGGGTGCGAGAAGCCTCGTCGCCAGCTGCTCGGCGGTGGTAGCCGAGGGTATGGAGGTTTATACCAATACGCCTAAGGTGCTCGAATCCAGAAAAACAACTATCGAGCTTATTCTCAGCAACCACGAGAAGAAGTGCCTCTCCTGCGTGAGAAGCACGAATTGCGAACTCCAGAAACTTTCTCTCGAATACGGCTGCGACGAAAACCGCTTCCACGGCATAAAGACCCCGGTCACCGTAGAGGAAGACAACGCTTACCTCGTTCGCGACAACGCGAAATGTATTCTTTGCCGTCGCTGCGTGGCTGCGTGCAAAAAGATTCAGTCTGTCGGCGTAATCGGCGCAAACTATCGCGGCTTCAATACCATGATAGGCTGCGCGTTCGACCGTTCGTTGGGAGCTGTCGATTGCGTTGCCTGCGGACAGTGCATCAACGTTTGCCCGGTAGGCGCGCTTTCCGAGCGTGACGACACCAAAATGGTCATTGACGCGCTCGCCGACAAGAGCAAGACCGTCATCGTCGGCACCGCTCCGTCCGTAAGAGTGGCGCTCGGCGAGGAGTTCGGTTATCCCATCGGCACCGACGTTGAGGGTAAAATGGTAGCCGCGCTCAGAAGAATGGGCTTTAACAAGGTGTTCGACGTCGACATGACCGCCGACCTTACCATCATGGAAGAAGGCTACGAGTTCCTTGAAAGATTGCAGGACAAGACCGCGGCGCTCCCGATGATTACGAGTTGCAGCCCCGGCTGGATTCGTTTCATCGAGTTCAATTACCCCGAGCTTTTGCCGCATCTTTCGACCTGCAAGTCGCCGCAGCAGATGTTCGGCGCGGTAGTCAAAACCTATTACGCAGAGAAAACGGGCGTCGACCCGAAAGACATCGTCGTCGTGTCCTGCATGCCCTGCACCGCGAAAAAGACGGAAATATTCCGCGAGAATCAGAATGCAAGCGGTTATCCCGACATCGACGTCGTGCTTACCACTCGCGAGCTCGCGCGCCTCATCAAGCATTACGGCATTAACTTTACTACGCTCCCGAACGAGGAGTTTGACGCGCCTCTCGGCATCGGCTCCACCGCAGGACTTTTGTTCGGCGCTACCGGCGGCGTTATGGAAGCGGCGCTGCGTACCGTGTACGAGGTTGTGACCGGCAACGAACCGCCGTCGATTGACTTCAAGGCAGTGCGCGGAACCAAGGGCATAAAGAGCGCGACCGTCGACATGAACGGCACGAAGGTGAAGGTGGGCGTAGCTCACACGCTTGCCAACGCTCGCAAAATGCTCGAGGACATCAAGGCAGGGAAGTCCGATTATCAGTTCATCGAGATTATGACCTGCCCGGGCGGTTGCGTGAACGGCGGCGGACAACCGCTTGTTTCGTCCGACGTCATCAACTCCGGCGTTGACGTAAAGGCGCTGAGAGCAGCCGCTATCTACAAAGCCGATAAGAAGAGCAAGCTGAGAAAGAGCCACGAGAACCCCGTCGTAAAGACGCTCTACAGCGAGTACTTTGTCAAGCCCAACAGCCACAAGGCTCACGAGATTCTGCACACGACTTATCGCAAGCGCGAGAAAATGTAACAGACAAGCCGATTGAATAAGGATTAAGCCGACCGTGCGGCAAGCGAAAGAGAAAATCGTTCGCAAGCCGTGCAGTCGGCTTTTTTTGTCGAAAAACGAGCGTCGGCGAATTAAATGTAAAGACTTGCGGCTTAACCGCGCGTATTTTCTTGCAAAATTTGCCGCTATGTAGTATAATTATCTTGGTGCGTTTGCGCGGATTAAGAAACGGAGGATGGCTATGCGCGACGAAATCAATAATTTGTTCGCTCGCATCGAGCAGGTGAAGCGCAGTTGCGGCATAACTCGCGACATTACCGTCGTTGCCGCCACAAAAACCGTTCCGCCCGAGAGGATAAACGAGCTGCCTCAGTACGGAATTACGATTGCCGGTGAAAACCGCGTGCAGGAACTTTTAGAAAAGTACGACAGCGTACACGGAATAGAATGGCACTTTATCGGCGCACTGCAAACGAACAAGGTCAAGTATATCGTGGACAAGGTGAGCCTGATTCACTCCGTCGATCGCGAGGCGCTTGCCGACGAGATAGACAGGCAGGCGGCAAAGCGCGGCTTGACGGCAAACGTGCTTGTGGAAATCAACATCGGCGGCGAGGAGAGCAAAAGCGGCGTGAGCAAGCATACGGCAAAGGCACTTATCGACTATGTGGCGAGCAAGCCGAATTTGCGGCTCAGAGGCGTAATGAGCGTGCTGCCCGTCGGCGCTCCCGACGAAATGTACGTCGAGCTTTCAGGGTATGGAAGCTATGCAAACGAAAAATACGGCGCGGACGTGATTTCCGCCGGAATGAGCGGCGACTATGAAAAAGCAATACGCTTCGGCGCGAACATGATTCGCCCCGGAAGCGCGATATTCGGCAAAAGAAACTATATGGAGATGCGTAAAAATGGGTAAGTTCAGCGATTATTTCAGACGTAAACCGAGCGGCGACGAACGCACCGGCGATTCGACGCGCGCGGATGAGAATTACGATTACTACGAGGACACGCACGACCTTAACGGCGGCTATACGGCTCGGCTTCGCGACTTTCAGCGCGAAAACCTGAGAAGTGGCGCGGAAACTGCCGAAAGAGGCTTCGAGCGCGAACAGAGCAGGCTTTCTACCTTTTCTAGCGAGCCCGACGAAGCAAAAATCGGAACGTCCGGAAACGGAAAATACCAGAATTTTATGGTTTACGAACCTAAAACCGCCGACGACGTGCAAACGCTTATAGACTTTTTAAAGACCAAAGAATCCGCGATAATCAACCTCGACAACGTTGACGACGAGATTTCGCAGAGAGTGCTGGACTTCGTTAGCGGAGCTATTTATGCGCTTAACGGCAGCGTTCACCGCGTTGCCGGCAATATATTTTTGTTGTCGCCCGAGGGAGTGGGCATAACTAATTCTTACGAGATGAAGGGAAATGCAAGAAAACAGTAAAATCGTAAAATTCCTGCGTGCCGCGTGGGAATACATCAAGGAAGCCAGAATGGAGCTTATCGTGCTCGCGGCGGCGATTATCGTCGACCTCGTATCGAAAGCTATCGTCGGCGGCAATATGTACCTCGGGCAAAGCGTCACGCTGATTCCGAAATTTTTGAACATAACCTATATCCACAACGACGCGGCGGCGTTCGGCTCCAGCTTCGGATTGGATAAGCTGCTGGGTCAGCAGGGCGTAATGGTCGTGTTTATCGTCATATCGTTCGTTGCGGTCATTTTCTTTAGCTATTTTATGTACCGCAACCGAGGAAAGAACAAGACCTGCCGCGTGGCTCTCGCGCTGATTATCGGCGGCGCGGTGGGAAACCTCGTCGACAGAATGGCGTTCGGTTACGTCCGCGACTTCATACAGTTCGAGTACTTCGGGTTAAAGATTTTCGGTTCTACGTCGTTCGCGATTTTCAATATCGCCGACGCAGCGCTATGCGTGGGCGTCGCGATGTTCGCCGTCTATTATATCTTTATATATAAGGAGCCGAAGAAAGAGGAGAAAACCGAAGAAAACGCTCCCGAGTATTCCGCTCTCGACGACGATACCGAAAGCGTGCAGCTTGAGGACAATAACGCCGCAACCGAAGAGAGTGCTCGGTGCGGTTCTGACGGCTCTGACAATTCCGCCGATATAGAGCAACCGGCTAGTGAAAACGCGCCGGCGAGTGCCCGGGACTGCGACCGCGATACCGAAAATGAAGATAACGTTTAACCCGGTTGCTTCCGGGCGATTGGATATTATTCTTGCCGAAAAAACAGGCTACACGCGCTCTTACGTCAAGCAGCTTGTCGAAAAGCAAGCGGTGACTATTAACGGCGAAGCGGCGAAAAAGAGCGGTCAAAACGTCAAAGCCGGAGATGAAATCGCGCTTGACGAGCCCGAGCTTGTGACAAAGCTCGAGAAAAAAGACATTCCCGTAGATATACTTTACGAAGACGACGACATTGCCGTGATAAACAAGCCGCAGGGCTTGACCGTGCACCCGGCAGGCGGGAACTACACCGACACGCTGGTAAACGCGCTCATGTTCAGACTCGACAATCTGTCGGGAATTAACGGCGAGATTCGCCCGGGCATCGTGCACCGCCTCGACAAAGACACCTCCGGAGTAATGGTAGTGGCAAAGACCGACGAAGCGCACCTCGGACTTTCCGAGCAGATAGCCGCTCGCACGGTCAGGAAGGAATACCTTGCAATTTTAGAAGGCGCGCCCCCTCGCGAAAGCGACACGATTGTCACTAAAATCGGCAGAAATCCGAAGGACCGCAAGCTGATGGCGGTGACGCCCGACGGAAGGGAAGCCGTGACCGACTACAGAGTGATAACGCGTTTTAAGGAAAACTCGCTCGTGCTGTTCAGAATCCACACGGGAAGAACGCACCAAATCCGCGTCCACGCCAAATATATCGGTCACCCGGTAGTGGGCGATAGGGCTTACGGCTTTAAAAAGCAACGCTTCGAGCTCGACGGACAGCTGCTGCACGCGTACAGGCTGGAATTCACGCACCCTGGAACGGGCGAGAGAATGACCTTCACTGCGCCGCTTCCGTCTTACTTTGAACGGGTGTACAACGTGCTTGCCGCAAAGGACGGCTTGCCACCGTTTGACGAGCATATCGTCCCAAATCGCAACTAAACCGTCGATTATTCTTGACACGCGCGCATAAATGTAGTAAAATAAGTCGGTAAGTTCGTGGCGAAGAAGCATTTTTTCGCTTTGCGGAATAATTATCGATTGAAACGGAGATAAATTTCATGGCTAATAAGAGTTCTAACGGTTCGGGAAACAACAATCGTAAGCGTAACCCCGGCTCGCGCGGCAGTTTGCTTAATAACCTCGCGTTCTGGGCGGTGATATTCCTCGCCGTCGTCATGATAGTAAATGCCGTCCTTTGTCTTATAAACAAGTACACAGGCGCGAATATCAGTACGAGGGCTACCGGGATTTTGCAAAAGGTCGCGTTCGCGATTGCAATCGGCATTACGCTGATTGCGTCGTATTACGCCGCGAGAAGCAAGGGCAAAAATATGTTCGTGCTTTGGCTTGTGTGCGCAATACTTGTCGGACTGAGCTATATATTGGGCATCGCACTCATTTAAGAAGAGGGGTTAATTAAAATGGCTAACGTAAAGAAACAAAATATATTCGCAAGATATTTTGAAAACTTCGGTTTAAGACAGATTTGCGACATGATGATGGTCGCGGGAGCAATCCTGCTTATCGTCGGGCTCAGTATTTCGGCGGCTTCACTGTCGGCGTCGCTCATCGTCCTCGGAGTAGGGTTGGGTATTTACATCGTCGCGTCCGGGCTTGCGATTGTCCGCGCAGTGCTGGTGCTTACCTCGAAAATCAACCACCGTGCGCCCGAGTACAAGCGCGCGATTGTCAATACCGTCATTATGGGCGTCATCTTCGCTCTGGCGGTGTTTGCGCTTATCTATCTGCTTGTTTTCTGATAAACGAAGATAAAGGAACCGTCTGTAAGGACGGTTTTTTTGTTTGCGGCCGTTTATCGTCACACTATTGACAAGCCGCGTTTTATATGCTATCATTAGTATAGTAATGTCGCGTATGCAGCGGCGCATTTGATTGAGGAATATGATGATGAGGAACGAGCCGACGGTATTCGAACAAGAATATTTATACGAAGCGAATCGCGACGTCGATGGTCGCTTTTTTGCCGTACACTACGATTCCGACGGGCTGAGTCCGCAATTTCACGCCTGCATGGAGGTCTTTGCCGTAATCAGGGGCACGGTGCACGCGACAGTCAACAACAATCGCTACGAACTTACCGACGGTCAGCTGCTTCTTATCAACAGCTTCGAGATACACTCGTACAAGACGGAGGGCAAGGCGGAAGTGGCTTGCTTGCTTCTCGGCAACGAATGCGTAGGCGATTTTGCCGGCATCTACAGAAACTACGAACTGAAGCCGCAGCTTTACGACGAACAGCTGTCGCGCGAGATAATCGACCTTATCATCGGCATAGAAAAACAGCAGGCTTCGCTGGGCATATTGGAGCAAAAGGGCTATACCGACTTGGTATTGGGCAAAATTGTTCGCGGCGGCGGTATCCGTCCGCAAAATTGGGCCACCAACGTCAAGCTCGCGAACATAATAAAGTTTATATACGACAACTCCGAAAAGGAAATCACGCTTAAAAACATAGCCGACGCGTTCAACTATGCGCCGCTGTCCGTTTCACACATGTTCAGCAAGTATGTCGGAATGGATTTGCGTTGCTTCGTAAACGACGTCAGGATTCAAAAAGCGCACAGAATGATTCACGACGAGAAATACAGCGGTATATCCGTGCTCGAAATAGCCTCGGACTGCGGCTTCAACAGCGCAGCGACGTTTTACCGCGCGTACAAGCGCCGTTACGGGGTCACGCCGCGCAGGTAAATATTGCAAAAAAACATATTAACGATACAAAAAACATAATAAAAATATCAAATCAGTATAATTTTGAAACACATTTACATATTTTTGAGTTGATTTTTTCAGATAGATTGTGTATCCTATATTTAGTATCGTGTGTGGCGCGGACGTAGGTGAAAAGCCCGCGCCTCGAAGATATAAATTTTATTTGAACGGAGGAGTATTCGATGAGAAAAGCGATATGCGCGGCTTTGGCGATGTGCCTTTGCCTGTCGCTGTTTGTCGGCTGCGGCGATACGGCCAACGGGCAGGGCGGAAAAGCAAACACATTGTACGAGCTTAGCTATTACGACGAAACCGACGCCAAGAAGGGATACGACGAGAATCTGTTTTACGAGAACGATATGGAAGCGGCTTGCGCCGACCCTACCGCAATCTACATAAACGACCCGAACGACCCCGATTACGGCTGGTTCTATATGTATCCGACGTCGGACAGCGATTTCGGCTGCCACGGCTTTTCGGCGTATAAGAGCCGCGACCTTAAGAGCTGGGAGTATGTCGGACCTATTTTCGACCCCGTTGCAGAGAGCTGGAGCCACTTTTCCTGCTGGGCGCCGGAGTGCATTTACGACGCCGAAACGGGAAAGTATTACCTGTTCTATTCCGCGTACGACTACTGGAATTCGACAAGAACCGGTGTGCCCGGCAACGACGGCTATACCTTTATAAACAACGCCGAAAAGAAATACTATCGCGGCATTCAGGCGGACGTGGACAGAATCGCGACCACCGGCGGTACCGACGAAGAAAAACTTAATAATCTTTACGCGGCGATTGACGAGCTTAAAGCCTTCTACGAGAGCGTGACCGCAGACGAGGAAGCTTCTAACGGAAGAGTATACACGCAGGCGCAAATCGACGAGGCGAAAAGCAAGATTAACGATTTGAACAGAACCGACGGCGAAGTCAAGCAGAGAATAGACGCGGCAAAAACCTGCCTGTTTTACGCAAAGACGATTGACGTAAAGACACTGTTTACCGATTGCGACTACGGTATCGGCGTGGCTGTTTCCGACAGTCCGCGCGGACCTTTCGTTCAGTACACGAACGTTGAGGGCGAAGAGGGCTATGACGCAAACAACAGGAAAATCACCATCGATATTCCGTTCCTCGCGTCGGAAGACGTTTACTATTGGCTGCATGACCATCGCAGCGAATGGTATAAAGGTCCCGACACGCCCGAGGAGAACCCCGGACAGATGACATCCGCAGAGGTGTCCACGCCGATGATTGACGTTCACCCGTATGTCGACCCCGTCAGCGGCGACAAGTACCTGTACATGGTGCGCGACCCCAACGGCGGAAGCGCCGGCTTTATTTTCGCAATGAAAATGGGCAAGAAGTGGACGGATGACCCGCAGTGGGAAACCGCGACCAGACTTACTAGATTAGGCTATTACACTACGGACGACATGTCCAACGGAAATAAATCCACCGACCTTATAGAGGGCACAAAGATTAACGAGGGACCCTACGTTTATTACAACAAGGATGCCAAGAAGTATTATCTCACGCTTTCCGTAAACGCGTACAATACTCGTTCGTACTCGGTGGTTCAGGCAATCGGCGACACGCCGCTCGGTCCTTTCCGCAAGCTTTCGAGAGCGGAGGGCGGCACGGTGGTTGCAACCGACTTCGATTGGGACCATGTATCCGGACCCGGTCACCACAGCTTCGTGACGTTCAACGACAGCCTGTATATCGTCTACCACGCGCACTATAAACGCGCTACCGGCGGCGACCAGCGCGGAAGCTGCGTCGACGAGATAGTGTGGACGAAGAACGCGCAGGGCGAAACGATTATGCACTGCAACGGACCTACCTATTCCTATCAGCCCAAAATCGGACCCGATATGCAGTACAAGAATATCGCTACTCAGGCGCAAATAACCGCGACCAACGTCGCCGAGGACAGCAGCGTGTCGCTTCTCAACGACAGACTTATCCGTTTCTTCACCTGGGACGAGTACCTTAAGGAATTCACGACGGGCGACGGAAAGGAAACGACGATTACCATGAAGTTCGACGACTACGTTACCACTCGCGCAATCATGGTTTACAACAGCTATGACTACGCAATGCATTGGGAAAAGGTAGACCGCGTGGAAATGGATTTCGTCAAGACCGTCGACGGCAAGGAAATCAAGGGCACCGCATATATCGATAACCTCAAGTTCGACACCGACCGCCATATCGGTCACAACGGCGACGAGGAATACAACTTTATGCGCCCGGGCGGAGCTGCCATTGCGGAATACGACGAGCTTAAGGTCAAGGAAATCCGCCTTACCTTCAAGCACGACGCGCCCATTGCAATCTCCGAGATTTACGTTCTCGGCAAATAGGAGGAGAAAGTGATGAAAAAGAAAATCTATGTTATCGTTTTGTCTTTGATTCTCGTGTTTGCCGCAATCTTTGTAACGGCATGCGGAGGGAACGGAACAAATAACGGCGGGAATAATGGCGACGGAAGCGGCGTATTTGGCAACTACGACTTCACCAATCCGCCCGAACCGCAAAAAGTTTACGACACCGACCCCGGCGTTACGCTGGACGGCAAGTTCGACGAGGACTTTTGGAAAGCCGACCGTAATTGGTGGAAGGGAACGTCCTCGGACGGCAGCAAGAGCAATAACGGCACGTTGTCCGGCTCGCTGACACCTTGCGACGTAAAGGCAACTTCGTACTTTACCGACAAGGGCGCGTACTTTGCAATGTCCACTACCGACAGCGTTATCAACGTGCAGCAGAAGAGCATGCGCTATAATGTGTACCAAAAGACCGGAATGTCGCTTTACCTTGCGCCCTTCGGCGTTACCGACCTTCCCGGGCACGCTTACGAGCTGATTTTCGCCGCCGACGGATCTACGATGCTTCGCCGTTACTATCTCGGTGGGTATAACCATTATCCGCTTACTTCCATAGGTTGCGGCGTAAACATCAGAGGCACTGTCGACGACCTCGGCAACGCGTCCGGCGCGGACGGCTATGATCTCGAAATATTTGTCCCGTGGTCGGCAATAGGACTTGAGGGTAAGCCCGATTACCTCCGCGCAATGGTTTCTACTCAGCGTCATCAGAACACAACCGATAAATCGCAGTTTGGCTGGGAACTTGTAACCGAAGGCGCGAATTTCGGACAGCCCAACACCTGGAGCCTGTTCACGGAGAAAGGACTGTTCAAGTCCCCGGCGCCCACCGCGTATACCGTTGACGGCGACGACTCCGATTGGAGCGATTATAAAGGCAGTGTGCTCGGCGTTGACTCCTCGGTTGACTCGCGTTACCTCAAGTATAAGGCGGTAAAAGCGGACGACGGCGTGTACTTCTACGCCGAGGCTCTGCAAAGACTGTGGCTGACGGACAACGGCGAGTGGTACAGAAACACCAACGTCGAAATCGACTTTACCAATAAAACCGGTGGCACGAGACAGTACTATTTCACCGCCGCAGGACAACAGACCGAAAATATCACCGCGGTCATGAAGCGCGAAGCAGTAAAGGTCGACGATAAAGACTATAATCTTATCAAGGCAGAATGTTTTATTTCCAATGAAACGTTGTTCCTCTCCGGCGTCGACGAGATTAACGGCGCGTACAGAGCCGGTCTTGCTTTCCGTAACGGCGTATTCCAGAACGCCGGCGACGACTTTACCGAAGAGAAGAACGAAACGATAAAGAAAATAACTATTGATGCACCCGCAGATAAGCCGTTTATCTGGTATGCGCTCGGTTGCGCTCCTTGGTTTGCCAGCCAGCACCCGTATATCAGCGAAAGAGGTTTCACCAGCGTGATCGCAAAGGATAAGACTATCAACGGCGACTTCTCCGATTGGAACGATTACTACGGAGTAGACGCTGTGGCTTACGGCAGGTCGAACGTTGCAGACGGCGTTGCCGACACATCTTCCATAGGCAAGGGCTTTACGGCAAAAGCGATCAAGGGTACCGACGGCGTGTACGTTTACGCAACCGTTCGCCACGCACAGTGGAAGACTACCGATCTCGAGTCGCACATGAATTCAAACCTTGCGGTCGGATTTGCGCTTACCAACACTTCGTACACCGGAAACAATGACACGCTTGAATGGTTCCGCGGTCACGAAATCTTCTTTACGTCCATTGGCTCTAACTACGGACCGAACGTGAACTACGTTATCAACCGCAGCGCGGAAAAGGATGACAAGGGCTTGTACACCACCGTTATCGAAGGCTTTATTCCGTATAATTTGCTGTTTGATATTAACGCAAACGACGAATGGCACACTAACAAAAAAATAGATTGGTCTGAAATATTCAACACCGAGACGGGCGAAATCGCAGAAGGTTATGCGCTTCGCGCCGGCTTCCAGTGGCGTACTCGCGAAGAATCCGATTATATGCAGGGCAGAAATAAACGTAACGACTGGATGCCGTGTATTTTCGAAAGCGTTCCGACTAAAGGTAATGCATGGAAAATGTATTTCGTCGACGAGGCTGGTACTCACATTTCGCGTGTTACGGGCAAGCATTTCGGCAAGATCGACTGGGAGAACGGCTATACGGGCTTGACTTCCAAAGTCGAGGGTACCGGTGTCGGGGCGGGTATGAACACCACCACCAAAGCGATACTCAAAGAAGACGGCTTGTATATACGCACTACCGCGAAAATGAAACACTTTACCGGCGGTATTGCGGCTAGCGGCAACTGGTGGGAGTTCTGGTATAAGAATTCCAGCATGGAGATCAAGACCATAACCAAAACCAATAAAAACGATAGACTTGCTTACGTTTCTGCCTATGCCGCGGAAAATGCCGGCGATATATTCGACATCGATTACGTTTTCAACGTCACGCATGACGGAGAGTATTATAATATCGTTGCCGATGTGTTTATCGACAATGCGTGGATTTTGAAGAAAACCGGTTATTCGGAAATGCCTCCAAGCATTGTACTCGGCGTTGCTTACGGCATAAATTACGACGGCAGTTATAGCGGAATGCCTAAAGAGGATTATATCGACAAAACGAACGATTCTGCACCCAACGGCTTGTGGTGCGGCAACATCTGGGGCAATACGATCGGTAAAAACGGCTTGTACTACGTCACCGAAAACGGCATGTCATTGACTTGAACCATAACGTAACTAAAAGAAAAGACGGTATCGTAGGGGTACCGTCTTTTACTATGCTTTTATAAAATTTGAAGTTATTTACAAATTTTTCTCGTCGGGTTTTTTCGGCGTGACGTTCACCGTTTGCTGATGGGTGTAAATCACTTTGCCGGGAGCCGCGCCCGACGGCTTTTTGACGTACTTTACGAGAGTGTAGTCGATGGGCACGTTTGCCGACATCGAAGCTTTTGAGTAATGAGCGACGAACGCCGCCACCTTATTTATCGTGTCCTGCGGTACGGACGTGCTTTTGATAATCGCGTGCGAACCGTGTATTTTCTGCGCGTGCAACCACAGCCAGCCGCCGTCGGACGAGCGGACGAGCGCGTCGTTCTGAATATTGTTTTTGCCTATCAGCACCGTCAATCCGTCCACCGTCAGCTTAATCGGGGAGGAGGGCTTGCTTTTCTTCTTCGAGCCCGAGCGTTTGATAAGCCCGGCGTTTTCCATTTCGGACGTAACCTCCGCAATGTCGCTCTCGTTCTCGCAATTCTCGATTGCAATCAGCAACGAATCGTAATATTCGCCGCGTTCTTCGGTTGCCGCGGCTTGCTCGGCGGATTTTGCGAGCGCGGTTTTCTTTTTTGAGTATGCTTTGTAAAACTTTTGCGCGTTCTTTTGCGGCGACAGCTGCTCGTCCAGCGGAATTGTTACTCGCTCTCCCGTATAATAATTGTCAACCTCGACTTCGCGCATACCGGGCTTTATGCGGTAGAGATTAGCCGTCAGCAGTTCGCCGGTAATTCTGTCGGTTTCATAATCGCGGCTTTCGAGCTCGCGCTCGCGGAGAAGAGCGAGGGTTTTGGCGTTCTTTTTGATTGCATTTTTGACTATCGCGGTCAGGTGCGCGGTCTTGCCGCTCATGTAGGTGTGTTCGTTTTTTGCCGAATAGTACGCGTCGATAGCTGAGCTCAGCGACGGGTAGGCGACGAATTCTGCGTCCTCGGACTTAAACGGCGCTACAAAGCAGTCGACGGGTGTTCCGTCTGCGATTTTAACGCAGGGCGCGTTCGCCTCGTCCGTTTCTTTTATCGCGGCAAACAGGTTTTCGGGGCAGTTGCGGACGGCGCCCGGGTCGGGAGTTAAAGTGCCGTAAGCCTTGAAAACTATTTCGCGCATGGTTATCGGCGCATAGCCGTACACGCCGCGCATGAGGTAATCGCTCAGCTTTCCGCCGTCAAAACCCGATAAAAGCGCGGTTAAACCGTCGGTATCGTCGGGCGATATTTTTCCGTCCTGCGGCGGCGGAAGCGTGTATTTCATTCCTGGCAGCACCGCTCGCGCCGAGAAATCGTCGAAGCTTATGCGCTTCATCGCGTCGGTTATCACGTCGTTTTCGTCGGTGAGTATGACGTTTGAAAATCGTCCCAATAATTCTATCCGCAACGTGTAGCTTTTTTTATATCCGAGCTCGTCGAACGAATCTATGCTCACGTTGATTATGCGTTCTCTCGGAACTGAGGTCACGCCCGTTATCGTGCCGCCGCCGACGCGTTTTCTCAGATGCATCAGAAAAGCGAACGCCGACAGCGGATTTTCGGCGTTCTGCGCGGTTATGTAGGCGCGCGGTCGCGACGGGTCTGCGGACGCGAGAAACAGCACGCAGGAGCGTCGCTCGCCGCTTGACGCAGGGCGCACGGTAAAAATAACGTCGTCCTTATTCGGCATACCGACGCGCTCGATTCTGCCGTTTTTCAGCGTGTTATTCAGTTCTTTTGCGGCGAGCGCGTAGGTTACGGAATCGAAAGGCATTGTTTTCTCCGAAATTATCTCTTTTTCGCAGTTTATTATACATATATTTCCTCAAGGTTGTCAATAAAATTTGACAAACACGTTTTTATTTGATATTATATCTAGGTATCAATTTTATAGGTATCAATTTGGAGGACATTATGAATTACACGATTGAAGAAGGCAAGGGCGAAGTCAATATCGCGTTTACGCTCACTGCCGAGGAATGGGACGCAAGCCTTAACAAGGCTTATCTTAAAAACAAATCCAAGTTCAATATTCCGGGCTTCCGCAAGGGACATGCGACGCGCAAGATGATTGAGAAGCTTTACGGTGAGGGCGTATTTTTCGACGACGCTTTCAACGACGCCTTCGGCGAAGCATATATGAAGGCTCTTAACGAGCACGAGGAAATTTTCCCCGTCGACGACCCGAAGGTGGATATCGACGGCATGGACGATAAGGGTATCAAGTTCCATGCAATCGTCACCGTCAAGCCCGAGGTTACTTTGGGCGAATATAAGGGTATTAAAGTCGACAAAGTTGAGTATAATGTTACGGCGGACGATGTGAACGCGGAAATCGACCGCGCTCGCAAGCAGGCTTCGAGAAAGGTAGAAGTCGAGGGTAAAGCGGTAGAGAACGGCGATATCGTCAATCTCGACTACTCGGGCTCCGTCGACGGCATCAAGTTCGAGGGCGGCACCGCATCCAATCAGGAGCTCACCATCGGCTCGCACGCGTTTATCCCCGGCTTCGAGGAGCAAATGGTCGGAATGACCGTCGGTGAAACGCGCGACCTCAAGGTCCCGTTTCCTTCCGATTATCACGCCAAAGAGCTTGCCGGCAAGGATTCCGTTTTCACCGTTACGGTGAACAAGATTCTTAAAGAGGAAATGCCCGAACTCAACGACGAATTTGCCAAGGACGTCAGCAAGTTCGACACGTTTGCCGAGTACAAGGCGGACGTTGAGAAGAGATTGCAGGAAGCTAACGACAGAAGAGCCAACGCCGAAAACGAGAACGCGCTTATCGAAGCCGTTACCGCCGGCTCCACCGTCGAGATTCCGCAGTGCATGATTGACAGCCAGATTGACTACCTCGTGCGCGACATGGAATACAGACTCATGTATATGTATCAGGGTATGAAGCTCGAGGATTACCTCAAATACACCGGCAGCAGCATGGAGGAGCTCCGCAAGAGCAAGACCGAGGAAGCCAAGCGCGACGTGAAGATTCGTCTCGTGCTCGAAGCAATCGTCAAGGCAGAGAACCTCGACGTTACCGACGCCGAGCTTGACGCAGAGCTTGCTCGCATCGCCGAGTCTGCAGGTAAGTCTGTCGAGGAATACCGCAAGGGCGTGGACGAAAGACGGCTTTCCTACATCAAGAACGACTTGCTCATGAAGAAGCTCGTCGAGTTTTTGAAGGCAAACAACACGTTCGAGGTGAAGAAAGCCGAGAAAAAGACCGCGGCAAAGAAGACCACCGCTGCGAAGGAAGCCGAAAACGGCGAGGAAAAAGCGGCAGCGCCCAAAAAGACCGCCGCGAAAAAATCTACTGCGAAAAAGACTACCGAGGAAAACAAGTAATAGCTTCGCAGTTTCAGGAGTTTATAATGATAAAAAACAATCTCGTACCGATGGTTGTCGAACAGACTAACCGCGGCGAACGTTCCTACGACATTTATTCGAGGCTGCTCGAGGACCGCATCGTGTTTCTCACGGGCGAAATCGACGACCTCACCGCCGACATCGTAATCGCGCAGTTGATATATCTCGAGGGCAAAGACCCCGAAAAGGACATAAGCCTCTATATCAACAGCCCGGGCGGCAGCGTTACGGCAGGCATGGGTATTTACGACACCATGAATTACATCAAGTGCGACGTAAGCACTATCTGCGTCGGAATGGCGGCTTCGATGGGCGCGTTCCTGCTGTCGTCGGGAGCGAAAGGCAAGCGTTACACGCTTCCGAACAGCGAGATTATGATTCACCAGCCGCTCGGCGGCGCGCAGGGGCAAGCCAGCGACATCGCGATTCAGGCGGAGCACATCATCAAAATCAAGCAAAGAATGAATCGCATACTTGCCGCAAACACCTCGCAGCCGCTCGAAAAGATTGAAAAGGACGTTGACCGCGATTTCTATATGAATGCGGAAGAGGCGCTCGCTTACGGCTTGGTAGACAAAATTTTCGATAAGAGGCAATAGGAGTAGACGTTGATAACTAAAAACATTGAGCCCAGATGTTCGTTTTGCGGCAGACCGCAATCGCAGGTAGGGCGGCTTATTACGGGACCCGACGACGTTAATATTTGCGACGAATGCATCGAAAGGTGCAGTCAGCTTCTGGAAAAGGACGCGTCGCCGAGCGAGAACGTAACCAAGCTTCCCACGCCGCGCGAAATGCTGCAAAAGCTCGACGAATACATCATCGGGCAGGAGGAAGCAAAGCGCGTGCTTTGCGTAGCGGTGTACAACCACTACAAGCGCATCGAGTACAACAAACAGAACGGCAACAAGAGCAATGACGATATAGAGCTTAAAAAGAGCAACATTCTGATGCTCGGACCCACCGGTTGCGGCAAGACGCTTTTGGCGCAAACGCTGTCCAAAATTCTGAACGTTCCGTTCGCCGTCGCCGACGCGACTACGCTTACCGAAGCTGGTTATGTGGGCGAGGACGTGGAAAACGTGCTTCTGAAGCTCATTCAGAACGCCGACTATGACATCAAAAAAGCCGAGAAAGGCATAATTTATATCGACGAAATCGACAAGATTGCGCGCAAGTCCGAAAACGTGAGCATAACTCGCGACGTGTCGGGCGAGGGCGTGCAGCAGGCGTTGCTGAAAATCGTGGAGAGCACGGTTGCTTCCGTTCCTCCGCAGGGCGGCAGAAAGCATCCGCAGCAGGAGTGCCTGACCATCGATACTACGAATATCCTGTTTATATTCGGCGGCGCGTTTGTGGGACTCGATAAAATTATCGAAAAAAGACTCAGTTCGTCGTCGCTCGGCTTCGGCGGAGAGTTAAAGGCGCAAAAGGAGGATTCCGACGCCGCGCTCCGTCAGCTTCAGCCGCAGGACCTCATCAAATTCGGCTTGATTCCGGAGTTTATAGGCAGAGTTCCCGTCACCGTCAGCCTTACCGCGCTCGACGAGGACGCACTCGTGAGAATACTCACCGAGCCCAAGGATTCGCTCATAAAGCAGTACGTCAAGCTGCTGGAAATGGACGGCGTTAAGCTCGTGTTCGAGGATGAAGCGATACGCGCGATTGCGCACAAGGCAATCGAGCTCAACACGGGCGCGCGCGGACTTCGCTCGATTATGGAAGACATAATGCTTGACACCATGTTCGACGCGCCGGACGAAAAGGATGTCAAGGAAATTATCGTCACCAAAGCGGTGATTGAGAAAAAGGCAAAACCCACTGTCGTGACGAACGGCGGCGAGCAGAGCGCATAAGCATTAACGACAAAGAACGAGGTTGTAGCCGCAGCGGCACAACCTCTTGCTTTAATATCATAAAATAAACTTGTAATTTTCGTAATTTTGTGATACAATAACTACAATTTGAAGCTGCACTCGTTCTATCGCGAGATTAGACAGAGCTCACCGTTCATTCCGCGCCGGCATTATCGGCAGCGAAAGGAGGTAATATAAATGGACGAATTGAATTATAACGGCACCGTCGGCGGCAGCGAAGCTATGCTCGCGGCTTCCGTCCCGACATATAAAATGATTGCGCTGCGCGGCTTAGTCGTGTTTCCGGGGCAAACGTTGCACTTTGAGATCGGCAGAGATAAATCTATGGCTGCGCTCGAGCGCGCCGCAGCCGACCGCGAAAAGATTTTTCTCGTGGCGCAAAAGGACAAGGATGTTGCCAATCCTTCCGAAAGCGATATTTACCGCGTGGGTGTGCTCGCGCGTATTCAGCAGATAATCAAGCTTCCGAACGATACCGCGAGGGTTCTCGTCACCGGGCTCGAACGCATGAGAATAGGCGAATACGTTTCTTTTTCGCCGTATTTTGAAGTTACGCTCGTCCCGTTTGAATTAAAACCCGACAACGCCGAGGATATGGCGGCGGTGCGGCGCGCGATAATGGAGCAGGTTGAAGTGCTTTCGGGGCTCGACAGCAAGATACCCAAGGAAAATATAGCCGCGCTGTCGTCCAACGACACCGAAAAGCTTGTGTTCACGGCAGCCGCGAGCATTTTCGATAACGAAAAAGATAAGCAGGAGCTGTTAGAAGCGGACAGTACGTTTGCGCAGCTGGAGATGGTTTATACGCGCCTTGTAAATCTTTGCGAGATCCTTACAGCTGAAAAGAGAATCGCGGCGAGGGTCAGGGAAAGCGTAGATAAAAATCAAAAGGAATACTATTTGCGCGAGCAGATTAAGGCGATACACGCCGAGCTCGGCGACGACGAAGAGGAGATAGAGGAGTTTCGCCGCAAAGCCAAGGAAAAGCAGCTCCCCGATTATGCGGTCGAAAAGATTGAAAAGGAGCTTAACCGCATGAGCAAGATGGCGCCGACCTCGCCCGAGGCAGGCGTTATCCGCACATACGTCGAGTGGGTGCTGGATTTGCCGTGGAACGAGAGCACGATTGAGCCTATCGACCTTAACAAAGCGGAGAAAATTCTCGACGAGGACCACTACGGGCTCGAAAAGGTCAAGGAAAGAATAATCGAGTACCTTGCCGTTCATGCGCTCGGCAGCAGCCACAGCGGCGCGGTACTGTGTTTTGTCGGGCCTCCGGGCGTAGGCAAAACCTCGATTGTCGCGTCGATTGCGAGGGCGGCAGGCAGAAAGCTTGTTCAGATGTCGCTGGGCGGCGTGCGCGACGAAGCGGAAATCCGCGGTCACAGACGCACTTATATCGGCGCAATGCCCGGAAGAATACTCAGCGGAATGAAGACCGCCGGCGTAAACAATCCCGTGTTTCTTCTCGACGAAATAGACAAAATGTCCAGCGATTTCAGGGGCGACCCCGCGAGCGCGATGCTCGAGGTGCTTGACCCGAATCAGAACAACGCGTTCAAGGACCATTACCTCGAAATGCCGTACGATTTGTCGAAAACTATGTTTGTCTGCACGGCGAACACGCTCGACACCATTCCCACGCCGCTTCTCGACCGAATGGAGGTTATCGAACTCAGCGGCTATACCTACGAGGAAAAATTGCAGATAGCCAAGCGTTATCTTTTTCCCAAGCAGCTCGCCGCAAACGGCATGAAGGACGGTAGCGTAAAGATTTCCGACGACGTTATGAGCGAGATTATCGCAGGGTATACGAGAGAAAGCGGCGTCCGAAACCTCGAACGCGAGATTGCCACGGTCATAAGAAAGCTTGCCGTAAAGGTTGTGAAGAGTGGCGACGAAAACAAGAAATTCACGGTAAAGAAAGCGGACCTTGCGGCTTATCTGGGCGCAAAGAAATATAAGGATAACGTAAAGAACGACGCGGACTGCGTAGGACTCGCGACCGGTCTTGCATGGACGAGCGTGGGCGGAGTGACGCTCAACATCGAAGTCGCGACGATTCCCGGAGGTAAAGGCGAAATCACACTTACCGGCAATATGGGCGACGTAATGAAAGAGTCGGCTCGCACCGCGCTTTCGCTGGTGAAAAGCCGTGCCGAGCGTTACGCGATTCCCAAGGAAAAATTTACCGAATACGATTTGCATATTCATATTCCGGAGGGCGCTACGCCGAAGGACGGTCCCAGCGCCGGAATAACGCTTGCGACCGCAATTCTTTCCGCGCTTACGGGCAAAAAAGTAAGTCGCGACGTAGCGATGACGGGCGAAGTGACGCTGCTCGGGCGTGTGCTCGCAATAGGTGGCTTAAAGGAAAAATCGCTTGCGGCGTTCCGAAGCGGAGTGAAAACGCTGATTATTCCCAAGGAAAACGAAAAGGACGTCGCCGATATTCCCAAGGAAGTAAAGGACAACGTAGAAATCAAGCTTGTTTCTCAAGTCGACGAGGTTTTCGAGCTGGCAATCGCGAGGGATTGAGGCAATGAAAATTACAAAAGCCGAATTTGTAACAAGCTTTGCCGACGCGTCCAAGTATCGCGAATACGCGGCAACCTGCTTTATTCCCGAGATTTGCGTCGTGGGACGGTCGAACGTCGGTAAGTCGACGTTTGTGAATATGCTCGCAGGACGGCAAAAGCTTGCCAAAACCTCTTCCACGCCGGGCAGAACGCGCCTTATAAACGTTTTCGACTTCAATGAAGGCGAGTTTCGGCTGGTGGATTTGCCGGGCTACGGATACGCAAAGGCGTCGAAAAGCCAACGCGACGAGTGGGGCGACCTTATGGAGGGGTACCTTCTGTCAGGGCGCAACTTAAAGCATACGCTTGTCCTTGTGGACGGCAGACACGAGCCGACAAGGTTGGACTGCATGATGACGGAATATCTGTACTATTACAGAATGCCGTTTACGGTCGTCGCAACCAAGTGCGACAAGCTGTCCTCGGCGGAACGCGGCAGGAATATAATGAAGATTTCCACCGCGCTCAAAATCGGGCGCGACGACATAATCCCCGTCGATATGAACGCCTTCGGAAAAGATAAAATTTGTCAAAAAATCGAAAGCGTGCTTGCTTACAAGCCCGAAATTATAACCGAATAAATCGTAACGCAATAAAGCCTTCCGCAATATTATTAATTGTAATAATGTTTCGGGAGGTTTTTTATATGGCAAACACCAAGGCGGCAGGGAGAATTACCGGCAACCCCATGTGCGGTTTGTGCGAAAGGGTGTGTATAGAGGCTAAAAAGATTTTCGACGGCTGCGTGGGGCGATTCGGGAACGTGACGTTCACCGTGGCTTTGTCGGACTTTACGGGCGGAACGACAACGCCGTATGCGTTCGAGCGCGCCGTTTCGTCGGGCAGCACTACGCTGAATAACCTGACGGTAACGACGATACGCGGCAATCGTTCGCGCGTAGCTTTCGATTCTGTTATACCGATTACGGTTTACTACACCGACGCGGCAGGGGTGAGCGGTACCGCACAAGGCGCCGTCACATTCAGTCGCGACGTGGTATTGACGATTCCGTCCGATTCGGTAATGCCGTATTCGATAGAAGCCACAACCGCGCTCTCGTCGAACATAGGCGCGTTTTCGTCGGACAACGCTTCGGTCACGATAACTTGCTGTATCATTCAGACAGTCCGCGTCATCATGACGGTAGAACTTCTAGTGCCTAGCTACGGCTATTGCGAGTACCCGTCCTGCGAAAACTACGCCGACGAGGTGTGCGAGGGCATATTCGCGCGTCCGATTTTTCCGCCGTCCGCGACGTAAAAGCAATTTGATGAGCTCAAACGATTGCAAAACGTTTTCGCGTTTGTTATAATATAGGCATGAAAGTTTTTGCAATTAGCGATTTGCATTTATCGATAAATAACCCGAAGCCCATGGATATTTTCGGCGAGGTTTGGAACAATTACCTCGACGAAATTTCCGCGTTCTGGGAGAAAAACATAACCGACGACGACGTTGTGCTCATCGCCGGCGATATAAGCTGGGCGATGACGCTTGAGAACGTAAAACCCGACCTCGAATACATAAGCAAATTCAAAGGCAAGAAAATCCTGCTCAGGGGTAACCACGACTATTGGTGGCATTCGATAAGCGCGCTGCGAGCCATACTTCCTTATAATATGTACGCTGTCCAGAACGATTGTTTGCGCGTCGGTGATTTGCTCGTCTGCGGCTCGCGCGGCTGGACTACTCCGGAAGCCGGGGCAGTGCAGTCGGACGAAGATAAGAAGATTTACGAGCGCGAGATTATACGCATGCGCTTGTCGCTGGAAGCCATGGCAAAAATGCGAAAGGACGGCGACAAGGTAATCGTAATGTCGCACTATCCGCCGTTTAACAGCAAATTCGACGGCTCGCCGTTCACCGAGCTTTTTGAGCAGTTTAACGTTAAAACCGTCGTGTACGGGCACCTGCACGGGAAGAACGTGCGCGCCCGACTTAACCTTCAAAAGAACGGCGTCGACTATTATCTCACATCATGCGATATGATAGGCAACACGCCTGTGGAAATTACTATCGATAAGGAGTAAATTATGTACAAGCAAAAACTATGTCTTGCAATCGGAACCTCGAAAACGCTCGGCGAAGAGGAGCAAATGCTTCTGTATAAAAAAGTAGGCTTCGACGGTTTCTTCACGGGGTACGGCAACGACGAGCAAATAGTAAATATCGCCGCTGCGGCAAAACGCGAAGGTATGATTTTTCAATCCATTCACGCGCCGTTCCATCATGTCGATAAGCTGTGGCTCGAGGGCGAGGAGGGCGACTCTGCGCTTAAAGAGATTGCCGATTGTATCGAATCGGCTGCGAAAGCGGGCGTGGAAATTGTAGTAAGCCACGTTTGGATAGGCTTCGACCGCCCCGAAAAGCCGAATGCGCTCGGGCTCGACCGTTACGCCAAGCTTGTAAGGCTTGCCGCCGACAGAGGCGTAAAGCTTGCGTTCGAGAACACCGAGGGAGAGGATTTTCTCGCGGCAATCATGGACACGTTCAAAAGCGAGAAGCACGTCGGTTTTTGCTGGGATACGGGACATGAGCAGTGCTATAACATGAGTAAGGACATGACCGCGCTGTACGGCGACAGGCTCATCGCAACGCACATAAACGATAACCTCGGCGTAAGTAGTTTTGACGGACATACGTTCTGGCTGGACGACCTGCACCTTTTGCCGTTCGACGGTATCATAAATTGGACGGATTTGGCGTCGCGTCTCAATAAATGCGGCTACAACGGTTACCTCACGTTCGAGCTCAATCGTTACTCCAAGCCCGGTCGTCACGACAACGACAAATATTCGCTGATGTCCGACGAGCAGTATGTTGCCGAAGCGTATGCTCGCGCATGCAGGCTGGCGTTTATAAAAAGACGTCTTGCCGAAAAGTAAATCGGATTTAAAGTAAATCTGATTTTATATCTTAGCCGATATCCGATTCGCAAAACTTTACGGCAAATAAAATACCGATATAGACAAGTATAATTAGTTATTAAAACATAATAAATATAAAACCGTTCATAACTTCGAACGGTTTTTTTCGTATGTTTTTCCGGTCGCTAAATCGTATTATCGCTCATGAAACTGCTAAATTTACGCTAAAGTGGTCACTCACCGATAATTGGTGGTTAGTGGTGGACAAAAAAAATAAAAAAATGTACAAAAGTGGTCAAAAGTGGTTGCAATTTCCGAAAAGCTGTGATATAATCTAGGTAAATCATGAGAGGAGGTGCCATAAGGTTATGATGTTGACCGGTGAATACCATCATCAGATAGACGAAAAGGGTAGAATCCGCATACCTGCAAAGCTTAAAGAAGCCTTAGGCATGTCTCCCGTGATTACTCGCGGCTCAAACGGTTGCCTGTTCGTTTTCTCGAAGGAGAAAGCGGAAAAGATGTTCGAGAACAGCTTTGAGGGCGACGACCTTGCCGATACTCCGAGAACGCGCGCGTTGAGGTTGATTTCCTCCAGCGCGGCTGTAGCGGAGGAGGACAAGCAAGGACGTATTCTTCTCCCTCCGTCGCTTATAAAAAAAGCGGGGATTGTCAAGAATATCGTTACTATCGGCGCCTACGACAGGGTGGAAATCTGGAGCGAGGAGCGCTGGCAGGCTTACGTCGACGACGACAACATGGACTTCGACGAGTGTCTTAAAAGCCTTAAAAAATCGGTATGAGCGAATATCACGTTCCAGTGATGCTCGAGGAGTGTTTGGACGCGCTTGACGTCAGAAAAGGCGGAATTTATCTTGACGGCACGTTGGGCGGCGGCGGACATTCTTCGGAAATACTGCGTAGAGGCGGCACGCTGATTGCGCTCGACCGCGACGACGAGGCGATTAAAGAGTCGACAAGGCGCTTTGAAAGCGAAGGGTTTTCGGGCTACACGATTGTGAAAAGCAATTTTCACGACGCGGCAAGCGTGCTTGACGAGCTCGGCGTCGAATCTATCGACGGAGCGCTTCTGGATTTAGGAATTTCGTCCCACCAGATAGATGACCCCGAACGCGGATTTTCCTACCGCTTCGACGGAAAGCTCGACATGCGAATGGACGAGAGCGGCGGAATGACCGCCTACGACGTCGTAAACGGCTACTCGGAGGACGAACTCGTAAAAATCCTGTTCGAGTACGGCGAAGAGCGCTTTGCAAAGAAAATCGCGAGCGCGATAGTGCGAGAGAGAAGCAAGCAGCCGATAGAAACCACGCTTCGACTTGCCGAGCTTGTGAAAGCAAACACCCCCGAATTTTACCACAGGCAGGGGCATCCGGCGAAAAAGACCTTTCAGGCGATTCGCATCGAGGTAAACGGCGAGCTCGACGGACTGAGCGAGGCGCTGGAAAGCATAGCCGCAAGAATCAGAAGCGGCGGCAGATTTGCGGTTCTTACCTTCCACTCGTTGGAAGACAGAATAGTAAAGCAAACGTTCAGACTTATGTGTACCGACTGCATTTGCGACAAGAGCTTACCGGTATGCGTATGCGGACATAAAGCGACGGCTAAATCGATTGGAAAATCGAAGCCGACAAACAAAGAAACAAACGACAACCCGAGAGCGGCGAGCGCGACGTTGAGGGTAATCGAAAAACTGTAATAAAACCGAGGAGAGAAACATAATATGATAACGACGAGAAGAGAAGTCAACATCGACAACGGTAACACTGAACTCAGAAGTCATACCGTAAAGCGCGTTGCGCCCGAAGAAAGAGTAGTTTCCATTAACCCCGAAGTAGAGGTAAAGCCTTTTGCCGATACTGCGGTGTCCTCGGGTGCCGTCGAGAGAGCTAACGCGAGAGAAACCTACAGGGTGACCGCCGACATGACGCTCGACGAGCTTATGCCTACGATTAAGAGTGATAATCACCTCGAAGAAAAAGAGGAGAGAGAAACTCGCAAGCTTTCCAGCAAGACCAAGGTTATGCTTTGCGTCTATATGGCAACCGCGCTCATTCTCGCGCTCATCGTTCTCGCTACCGGGCTTGCAATCGGCAGCGCGTCCAAGGAAGTCGCTTCGCTTGAAAGCGAAGTGAAATTCCAGAGCGAGCAGCTTGCCGAAACCGACGTCAAACTTTCCTACCTCGGTGACGAGCTCACCATCACGGGTGCCGCAACCGAACTCGGAATGGTAAAGACCGACGGCGCTACCGAAATCGAACTCATCGATTATGTCGACGGCGCAAGCTACGAGGCTCGTACCGGCGCGTTCGATAAATTTTGTGATTTTGTATCAAAGGTTTTCGGAGGTTAAAATACCTGTTTGAAATCAAATAGTTTCGCTTCTACACGAAAGAGGTTATTGATTGCGGTTATATCAATAACCTTTTTATTTTGCGTTTTGTGCGGCAGGCTCTGTTATTTGCAGGTGTTTACCGGCGAAGAGCTGCGCGAGCGCGCCGCCGAGCAATGGTACCGCGACCTTCCGCTCAAAGCCAGGCGCGGTTCGGTATACGACTGCAACGGCGAAGCGATTGTCGACAGCAAGGACGTGTTTACCGTTTACGTTCGTCCTGCCGCAGTCAAGGACAAATCTCTGGTGGCGAATCGGCTCGCTGCCGAGCTCGACGTGGACGAGAAAAAACTGTTTGAAAAAATTTCGCGGGCAGCCGTCAGCGAAATCACAGTCAAGAAAAACGTTGACTTTGAAAAGGGAAGCAAACTTCGCGCCCTCGGGCTTGACGGCGTGTATTTTTCGGTAGATTCGGCGCGCAATTACCCGTATGACGGCTGTCTTACGCAAGTGCTCGGGTACACGAACGCCGACAACGAGGGGCAAAACGGCTTGGAGGGCTACTACGACCGTTACCTTCGCGGCGTGGACGGCTTTGCCGCGACCGAAACCGACAACAAGGGCACGGAGCTTGACGGGAACGTCACAGAGTATGTGCCGGCAATAGACGGAGCAAGCCTGCATACCACGCTCGATATAGCGATTCAGGGCTTTGCGGAAACCGCTGTCAGGGGCGCCGTCGTCGAGTGGAAGGCTAAGAGCGCGAGTATGCTCGTCATGGACGTAAACACCGGCGGCGTGGTTGCAATGGCAAAAACGCCCACCTACGATTTGTCAGATATTCCGCGCGACGACGTGAATATGTTGAACGCTTACAGCAAAAACACGATGATTGTCGACGTGTACGAGCCGGGCTCGACTTTTAAGATTTTTACTACCGCAGCGGCAATAGAAAGCGGCGCGGTAAGCGAACGCGACACATTCTTTTGCCCGGGCTACAGAGTGGTCGACGGTAAGAGAATCAAATGCTGGCGAAGCATCGGTCACGGCTCGCAACACCTTGCCGAGGGCGTAAAGAACAGTTGTAACTGTGTGTTTATGGACCTCGCGCTGCGAATGGGCACGGGTAAATTCTACGATAATCTGCATAAGTTCGGCTTCGGGGCAAAAACGGGTATCGATTTCTATTCCGAAAGCTCAGGGCTTATGATGAACGAAAAGTCGGTCAAGACTGTCGACCTCGCGCGCATCGGCTTCGGTCAAGCCGTCGCGGTTACGCCCGTGCAACTGATTTCCGGGGTGTCCGCAATCGTCAACGGCGGAGTTTACCATACGCCGCATTTCGTCGAGTCCATTACCTCGTCAAACGGCGAAACGCTTTACGAGCACCGCGGCGAGGAGCGCAGAGTTGTCGGCGAAAGCACCTCAAAGCAAATGCGAAGCCTGCTCGAAAACGTCGTAAAAGAGGGTAGCGGCAAAAAAGCCGGCGTTGCCGGGTATCGAGTAGGCGGCAAAACGGGCACCGCGCAAAAATACGAAAACGGCGCGATAGCTCAGGGCAAATACGTTTCTTCGTTCGTCGGATTTGCGCCCGTAGACAATCCCAAATACGCAGTGTTGATGATAATCGACGAGCCCGGCACCTACGCGTACTACGGCAGCATAGTCGCCGCGCCCTACGTCGGCGGAGTATTTTCCAAGATTTTTGAAAGCAAGGGAATAGAACCTACCGAAATGGTTGAAGAAAGAGAACTTGTAGAGCTTCCGCAGTTGTGCGGAAAAAGCGTGAATGCGGCGATGAACGAGCTTGACGCGCTGGGAATAAAGTATGAGCTCTCGGGAGAGGGCGAAATCGTTTCGACGACGCTTCCGCTTGCGGGCAAAACCGTGGAAAAGGGCGATTATGTGCTTCTGGGATTAGAGTAAACTAAGCGGCAAATTTTATCGAAAAAAGAACGGCGAAGCGGTTTTGTTTGTCGCTCTTTTTTTATGCTGCGTTTCGGGTATATTGTCATTCTCGGACAAATATAATAGAACGAGTTATCGAGAGGTGATGCATGAAATTAGGCGAATTGACGGGAACGACATACGACGAAAACATTACGAGCCTTGCTTTCGACGCGCGAGCGGTCAGGCCGGGCGCGCTGTTCTTTTGTCTTGTCGGCAGGAATGACGACGGACACGAGTATTTGACAGAAGCCGTGCGAAACGGAGCCGTGGCGGCGGTTGTGGAAAGGCTTTTACCCGTTCCCGTGCCGCAAATCGTCGTGCCCGATTCCAGACGAGCGCTCGCACAACTTGCCAAGAGATTTTACGGTTGCATTTCCGAAAAACTTAGTATTTCTGCAGTTACCGGCACCAACGGCAAAACTACGACCACCTATATTTTAAGAAGCATTTTAAGTAGCTGTGGTAAAAAAGTGGGCATAATCGGCACGAACGAGGTGTCCTATTGTGGAAAAACGCGAGTGGCAACGCTTACCACGCCTGACCCGATTGAGCTTCACGGTATATTTCGCGACATGGCGGACAGCGGCGTGGAGTTCGTTGCGATGGAGGCGTCGGCGCACGCGCTCGCATTGAAAAAACTTGACGGAATAAGCTTTTCGTCTGTCGGTTTTACGAATTTTACGCGCGACCACCTCGACTATTTCGGTGATATGGAAGCTTACGGCAGAGCCAAAGCTTCGCTTTTTTCAAAGGAAAGAAGTCGCGTAGCCGTAATAAACACCGACGACGATTTCGGAATGAAGCTTTACGGTGAGCGCACAGATGCGATAACCTACGGAAAACGCGGTTACGTTCGCGCGGAAAACGCCGAATATAACGCCGACGGAACAAGCTTTACGTTAAAAATCGGCGACGAGAGAGCCGCCGCGCATCTGAACCTGCCCGGGCAATACAATCTGTATAACGCGCTTTGCGCCGCAGGTATGGCGTTCGGAATGGGGATAAGCGTAAAGGATATTGTGCGCGGACTGTCACAACATATCGAAGTAAGCGGCAGATTCGAGACGGTCAAATTCGATGAAGGCACTGTAATTATCGACTATGCGCATACCGACGACGGGCTAGCAAATCTGCTTGAAGCGGTAAGAGGGTTTGCGCACGGCAGAATAATCACGGTGTTCGGCTGCGGCGGCAATCGCGACAAAAGCAAGCGACCGCTGATGTGGCGCGCGGCTGCCGAGCGTTCGGATTATATAGTGCTTACGTCCGACAATCCGCGCTTTGAAAATCCCGACAGCATAATTTCCGACGTACTTTGCGGAATAAAAACCGCGCGAAGTGTCGAATATTCGGTACAGCCCGACAGGCTAAAAGCTATTAAAACTGCGTTGACCGTTATGGAAAACGGCGATACAGTGGTCATAGCCGGTAAGGGCGCGGAAAAATATCAGGAGATAAACGGAGTCAAATATCCGTTCGACGACAAAGAAATCGTGAAAAAACTACTCGCGGAGAAATCGGATGATGATTAGATTTTTGCTCGCTTTAATCATAGCGTTCGCGTTGAGCGTCGCGCTTATGCCGGCGGTAATCGCGTTTGCGAAAAAACTCAAGGTGCGACAAACGATACTGAGCTATGTGGATAACCACGCGGCGAAAAGCGGCACGCCCACAATGGGTGGAGTCGGCTTTGTCGCGGCTTGCGTCGTCGTTACTTTCATATTTATGAGAGGCAGCTCGTCGCTCGCGGTTATGGTTGCCGTCCTGACGCTCGGCTTCGGACTCATAGGCTTCATCGACGACTTTATCAAGGTGTTTTTCAAACAGAACAAGGGACTTTCGCCGCTGCAAAAAATAATATTTCAGTTGATTGTCGCGACTATCATGGCGGTATTCGTGTATTTCAGCCCGTTTGTGGGGGACAAACTATATCTACCGTTTACGTTAAAAGAGGTTTCGTTCGGCTGGTTTACCGTGCCGTTCTACATTTTTGTTTTCGTCGCCTTCACCAACGCCGTAAACCTTACCGACGGGCTTGACGGGCTGGCAGGCAAGAGCGCGGTCGCCTATACGATGTTTTTCGCCGCGGTAATCGCCGTGATAGTGTACAGGTTCGGCATAATGCCCGAAGCCGGCGAAGAGTATAAAAACCTGCTTGTGTTTTGCTTTGCGCTTATCGGCGGCTTGTGCGGATTTCTGTTGTTCAATTCATTTCCTGCGGCGATATTCATGGGCGATACGGGCGCGCTCGCTCTCGGCGGAGCGCTTGCGGGACTGGCGGTAGTGAGCAAGCTTGCGCTACTCGCCCCGATAATCGGCATAGTTTACGTTGTCAGCTGCGTTTCCGACGTCATTCAGGTCGCGCATTTCAAGCGCACCGGTCGCCGAGTGTTTTTAATGGCGCCGTTTCATCATCACCTCGAAAGAAAGGGAATACATGAGAACAAAATCGTCACCGGCTATACATTGGTGACGCTGTTCGTTGGAGTGGCGACGCTGCTGATTATTCTTGCGATATACTGAAACGCATTATTTGCGTACCTCGCACATAAACATAATTTGTAAACGAACCGACATGACGGACGAAACGGAGGACTGCTATGCGAAATATCGAAGCAAAAAAAGCGCTTGTCTACGGGAAGAAAATAAGCGGTATGGGAGCTGCGGCTGCGCTTGATAAATGCGGCGTGCCTTGCGACGTATGCGACGACGCGAGCTTTGACGGAATAAACGTCGCCGACTATGATTTAATCGTGGTAAGTCCGTCGATTCCGCTTACGCACCGGGTATTTGAAAAAGCCGCAGCGGCAGGAGCGGAGGTAATCGGCGAAATCGAGCTCGGCGCGAGGCTGTGCGACAAGCCGCTAATCGCCGTGACGGGTACGAACGGTAAGACGACGGTAACGAGGCTGATAGGCAAGGCGCTCGGGTACTCGCGCGACGCGTGCGTAACGGGTAACGTCGGACGGTCGTTCGCGTTCGACGCCTGCGACGACCACGATATTTACATATGCGAAACGTCCAGCTTCCAGCTCGAAACGGTTAAAACGTTCGCCCCGAGTATTGCAGTCGTTACGAACATAACCGAGGACCATCTCGACCGACACGGTAGCTTTGAGAATTACGCCCGAACCAAAATGCGCGTCGCCGCAGCGCAAGCAAGCGCGGATTATCTTATTCTGAACGTGGACGAAATCCCGGAATGTGCGCTGAAAGGCTTTAACCCGAGCGCCGACGTTCTGTATACGTCACGAAAATCAGTCGTGCGAGGCGCGTACCTGTCGGACAATAAGTTCTATTGGTTCGACGAGCCGATTTGTAGGGTAAACAGAATGAGAATGATGGGCATGCACAACGCGGAAAACGCATTGTCGATGATAGCCGTCACCAAGCTTCTCGGTGTGACGAACGCCGATATAGTGCGCGCGCTTGAGGAGTTCGAGCCTGACGAGTACAGGATTACATATTCGGGCTGCGTTCGCGGCGTGGCATTCTACAACGATTCAAAGGGAACAAACGTAGCCGCTTCGGTAATGGCTATAAAAGCGATGTCGTCGCCGTGCGCGCTTATCGCAGGCGGCTTCGACAAGGGGTTTGGTTTTGACGAGTTGTTTGAAACAACGGCGGAGCAGATAACCGTGGTGTGCGCGATAGGACAAACGCAAAAAGCCGTAGTCGATGCGGCGAGACGGCACGGAGTGAAAGCAATCGCGTGCGCGACTCTGACCGAGGCTGTGACCGAGGCTTATCATTCGGGCGCGGACAACGTACTATTTTCGCCGGCAACGTCCAGCTTCGATATGTTCGGCGACTATCGCGACAGAGGGGCGGCGTTTGATAAAATCGTCGGAGAAATCGTAAAGAGTGAAAAAGTCTGATAGCGACAAATTCTACGGAAAAATCGATATAGTGCTCGTTGCGGCGGTATCGCTTCTCATGGCGTTAGGCGTGCTGATGGTGTATTCGGCAAGCAGATACAACGCCGAGGTCAACTACGGCAATAAGTACTATTATATGTTCAAGCAGCTGACAGGTGTAGTGCTTGGGGCTGTCGCGATGGTTGCATGCGCGATAGCCGATTACCACGTTCTCAAAAAGCTGCGCTACGTTATACTCGCCGTTTCGTTCGCGCTGCTTGTCGCGGTATTCATTCCGGGCGTAGGTGTGGAAAACTACGGTGCGAAAAGGTGGATAAATCTGCCGTTCTTCACCATTCAGGCGAGTGAAATCGCAAAGTTCGGTTTCATAATTTTTACTGCGGCGTATATGGCAAAAAACTACGAAAAAATGAGTACGTTTCGCGGCTTAATCCCAGTGCTTGCCGTGGGAGCCGCAATGTGCGTACTCATTATCGCCGAACCGAATATGTCGATTACGATGTGTATGATTTTGCTTATGTTCGCGATGCTGTTCGTCGGCGGCGCAAGCTTCAAGCATTTTCTTGTCCTGCTTGTTCCCGTCGCGCTGCTGGTGCCGCTATTGATAGTGCTCGAGCCGTACAGACTGAAGCGACTGACGGCGTTTCTCAATCCGTGGAGTTCGCCGCTCGGCGAGGGGTATCAGCTCATTCAGTCGTTTTACGCGCTCGGGAGCGGCGGACTGTTCGGACTCGGGCTGTTCAATTCTCGGCAAAAGTATCTCTTCCTGCCGTTCTCCGAGAGCGACTTTATTTTCAGCGTGATAGGAGAGGAGCTCGGGCTTGTCGGCTGCGCTGCGGTAATCGCCGTATATCTCGTGGTTATATGGCGCGCGGTCAGAATCGCAAAGAACGCCAACGACCGCTTCGGCTGTTATCTGTCGGCAGGCATAGCCGCGATTATCGCTATACAAACGGCAATAAACATCGCAGTCGTTACGGGCTCGATACCGCCGACGGGACTTCCGTTACCCTTCGTCAGTGCAGGAACAAGCTCCCTCGTCGTCTTTTGCGCTGGCGTCGGAACGCTTCTCAGCGTGGAAAGATTTAGCCATAAAAGCATCGAATGCCTTATTTGCAAATAATGCTGCGCCTACCGCGACGGCAATAGCCGCGTCGGCAACGGAGAAGAGGTTGTAAACAAAGCTGTAGCCCCACGCGCCCCAGCCCTCCCAGGCGTATTCCTTAAAGAAGATAGCGCCCGACAAAACGTGGCTGGTATAGCGAACGACGATATACATAGCCGCGCCGATAAACATACCGACGTGCGACGGCATCGTGCTCTTATTTTCGGAAAGAAGCGCGTTGTATTTGTCGCGGCGGAACGGGAAAACGCTGACTAAGATTAGCGCGAGATAGGGAATAAAGTAGTCGAGAATTACCTGGAACGGGTGAAGTATGTACGGATTCTGCATAAACTGTAACAGGGTGAATGCAATACATACCGGCAGGCTCTTTCTGATGCCCTGATAGTGGCAGTAGAGCATAATCGGGAGTACGGACGCCGGGGTAATCGTACCGCCCTGCGGCAGCTCGTACCCGAAGAACGACAGCGCGAACGAAGCGGCGATACAAACCGCGCCGAAAGTGAGGTCGCGAGTAGCCGATTTTTGCTTGCCGTTTTTGTTAAATGCGCGCGCAACCGCGAATACTGCGACTACGCCGATTACGACGATTGCAATCGACAGCAGCACAAGCCAATTTTCCTTAAACCATTCCATATAAAACTCCTTTAATACCACCTAAAAAACCCACCGCGGAAAGTACGGTGGGTTGCTTTTAATCTGCTTGTATCGATAAAATTTACAGACAGCTTCCCTACGCGAGTACTAACTCACAGGTTCAAAGGGACTGCCCGGGAATACGGACATCTCAGCAACTTGGCGTTGCGCCCCTAGCGGTATCGACTGTATTATAATACTAATGTATCGATATTGTCAAGCAAGTAGATTATTCTGTTGCAATTATTTTGATATGGGTGTATAATGTAGCCGTGAAGTACGTGAAAAAGACATGTAAATACCTCTTTTCGCATTTGCCGAGGCTGCTCGCGCTGTCGATAGCGCCGGCGGCAATCGTCGCGTTTTTTATGCAGCCGGCAGGTTTCGGACTGATTATACCCGTGTCGGCGGTGTCCGGCGTGGAAAAATTTTCTGATATTTTCTTCCTCGTGTTCAAAAGAGAGCTCATCACGCGCTATCCGTATATGATAGCCGTAGGGCTTGTACTGATGCTGTTGTGCATAAGCTTCACGATGGGAATGGAAGAAAGGCATTTCAAGACGGGCAAGCTCACGTTTCGTCAGTCGCTTTCTACGCTGAATAACTGCGTGCCACCGATTGCAAAGGTGTTTTTGTTGCTCGCCGTAATCTATGTGATTTATAAAATTCTGGTGGTATGCGTTCTCACGCTTTTCGTGTTCGTCCTTGAAAATTGGGGTGCGGCGCCGCTTTGGGTGTCGGTAGTGGTGGGCGCGTTGTCGGCAATCGGCTTTATCGCGCTGCTCATCGCGGTCAGACCGCTCATGTTCGCTTCGGCGACTATGCTTGTGTACGGATATTCGTTCAAGGACGCATTTTCGTCGGCGATAGGACTTGACGGTGCAGGCGACAAGGGCGCGCTGAACTTTGCGCTCATAGCTCCGTTTATAATTTATTTGCTTGTTAGTACTATTATGGTCGGGCTATCGCTGCCGAGCCTCGTTCAGGCGATAGTGAACAGCGTGCTTATCGCGCTGATTATGCAGTACGTCGTGACCTACGTTACCGTCGCAATGTTCGAGCTGTCGGGTATCGAACGTCGCGATTGCAAAAAATACTACTGAGGAGGCGAGAGTATGTCGTTTAAAAACGCTTTCAAGCTGTTGCTGTCGAGATTTCGCTATGTGTGGGCAATACTCGCGTACCTGCTAGTCATGTTCATCGTGCTCCTCAGCCTCGGCTTGACCTTTCTTCTGCCCGTAATACGCGCGCTTTCTGAGGCAGGCGTGGGCGAAATGCTGAACACCGCGCTTATCGCGTTTCTGAACGGCGGAACTATTATAGGGTTGTTTTCGGCGTTTCAAGAGGTAATTATTACGATAGGCAACGTATTTGCGACCGATTCCAAAACCTTCGTCAATTCGATGCTGTTTGTGGTGCTTGTCGCGACTATCGCCTATCGATTTATAATGGGATTATACGAACTGCCGCTCGTCAGCGTTATTCAAGGCTTTATGAGCGACAACGCGCGCTACTCGTACATGCCGAAATATGTTTCCTGGTTCTCCAAGTCCGTAAGATTTTCACTGATTAAAATGCTCGTTATGACGATTTACGACGCGCTCATGTACGTTATCGTGTTCTTTATCGGCAGACTTTTCGGCAGAATATCGGTTATTCTGGCGCCCACGGCTTTGTCGTCTGCGTTGCTGATATTCTTATCGCTCAGGTATTCGCTGATTTCGGCATGGTCGCCGTCAGTAGTCGTAGAGGATAAAAAAATATTCCCGGCGCTCTGGTTTTCCGTAAAATATGCCTTCCGTCATTTCGGCTCGTTGTTTTCGCTGTTTTTCATCGTGTGGGTACTTGCGTTCGCGCTTAATATTTTCGTCGGAATATTCACGTTCGGCGCAGGACTTATGGTGTCGGTACCGATGACCATGTACTTCATAAATCTCGTCAATATGGCGTTCTTCTACGGCAGAACGGGTAAAAGCTATTATCTGGACGGCGCGGTGTTTACGCAAGAACTCAGAAAAAAGTAACGGACCGTAAATGATAACGCAACAAAAAAGCGGAGCGAATGTTCGTCCCGCTTTTTGTGTGTCGATTGAGAATGCGATATTACAGCGCGCGCACTCTGATTACATCGTTTAATCCCGAAATCTGCGCGAGTGCGTCCGTCGACAACTCCTCGTCGAGGTCGAGCATAAGGTAGGCAAAGTCGCCCTTTGCGCGTGAAAGCATGTTGGAAATATTGACGCCCTCGCCGCCGATAATCGAGGTTATCGAGCCTAGCATATTTTTGACGTTGCGGTGGAAAACGGTAACGCGGCTTTTGCCTTGACGGGGAAGCGCGCAGTTCGGCATGTTCACTGAATTGGTTATATTGCCGTTTTCGATAAAATCGACTACCTGACGCGCGACCATAACCGCGCAGTTGTCCTCCGCTTCGGGAGTGCTTGCCCCGAGATGCGGTATAGCCACGACGTTTTCCGTCGTCAGCAACGCGTCGGTGGGGAAGTCGGTGACGTACCTAGTCAGTTTTCCGGATTTAAGAGCCTCTATAACCGAGTTTTCGTCGGCGAGCTCGCCGCGCGCAAAGTTGAGAATGGCCGCGCCGTCCTTCATTATCGCAATAGTGTCCTTGTTTACCGTGGCGCGAGTGCCGTCGTTAAGAGGAACGTGCAGAGAAATAAAATCGCTTTGCTTAAAAATCTCGTTTACGTCGGTTTCTTTTTTTATACCGCTGTTAAGATTCCATGCCGCGTCGACCGAAATGTACGGGTCATAGCCGAGCACTTTCATTCCGAGCCCGATGGCGGCGTTCGCAACCATCGCGCCGATTGCGCCCAAGCCGATTACGCCCAAAGTTTTGCCCTTGATTTCGCTGCCCACAAACGCGCCTTTACCTTTTTCTACGGTTTTTCCGACATCCGCGCCTTTACCCTCGAGCGTTTTTGCCCAGGCGATTCCGTCTGCGATTTTTCGCCCGGCAAGGAACAGTCCGCAGATTACGAGTTCCTTGACGGCGTTGGCGTTCGCGCCAGGCGTGTTGAAAACAACGACGCCTCTTTGGCTGCACGCGTCTATGGGAATGTTGTTTACGCCCGCGCCGGCTCGACCTACGCAAAGCGTCGATTCCGGCATGGCATAGTCGTGCATGTTAAACGACCTTAAAAGTATCGCCTCGGGGTCGGAAAAATCTCCGAATACATAATCGCTTCCGAATTCGGGCGCAGCCGCCGCACTTATTGCGTTTAGTTTAATTACCTTATGCATGATTTCCTCCTTTTATCGGTTTTCTTTTTCAAACCTTGCCATAAAGTCGATTAGCTTCTTTACGCCCTCGACCGGCATTGCATTGTAAATGCTCGCGCGCATTCCGCCCACCAGCCTGTGTCCCTTTATCGACACCAAGCCGTTTTTGGAGGCTTCCGCGACGAACGCCGCGTCAAGCTCCGGGGAAGGGGTGGTGAACGGCACGTTCATTATCGAGCGGAACTTCGGCACCACGGGGTTTTTGTAAAAATCCGAGCCGTCGATGAAATCGTACAGAAGCCCTGCCTTATATTCGTTGATTTTCTGTATCGCTTTAACTCCGCCTATGCTTTTTAAATACTTAAAGACCTCGGTTGCAACGTAAGTTACGAATGCCGGCGGAGTGTTATACAGACTCTTGTTTTCCACCTGAGTGCTCCACTTCATCATGGTGGGGCAGTAGGGGTTCTCTTTTCCAAGCATATCGTTTCGCACGATTACAATCGTGACGCCGGCAGGAGCCACGTTTTTTTGTGCGCCGGCGTATATGACTGCAAACTTACTTACGTCAAACTCCTGACTGAGTATGCACGACGAAAGGTCCGCAACCAGCGGCACGTCGCCCGTGTCGGGAACGTCGGTATAGCGCGTTCCGAAAATCGTGTTGTTATAGCAAATGTGCGCATAGTCGGCGTCGGCGCGGAACATTTCGCGGCTCAGCTCGGGGATGTAGGTAAAGTTTTTATCCTCGCTGGACGCAACCTTTGCCATATCGCCGTATTTTTTAGCTTCGTTGTACGCCTTTTTCGAGAAGTTGCCCGTCACCACATAGTCGCCCTTTGCGGTAGTCGAGCCGTGCGCGAGGTTGAGCGGAACCGCCTCGAATTGCATCGACGCGCCGCCCTGAACGAAAATCACCGAGTAATTGTCGGGTATGCCCATAAGCTCGCGCAGCAGCGATTCCGCCTCCGCGTTAATCTTCTCATAGGGCTTGGAGCGATGACTCATTTCCATTACCGACATTCCCGTTCCCTCATAGTCGAGAAGACCTGCCTGTACTTTTTTCAGTACTTCCTCCGGCAGCATCGACGGTCCTGCTGAAAAATTGTAAACTCTCATATCGGCTCTCCTTTATTTAGAAAGATTTTGTGACGACGTTAAAGCGATTATTTATCGTAATAAAGTGTATTGCTATTATTATAATATCGAATTGCATAAAAAGCAAGCGTTTGAAACGCTTTTTCTTTATTTAAGTAAATTATTTTTGTCTTAACGCGAGGTATTTACACGTTATTGTAATATTTATATGACGCAATCGGTAATAATTATGTAGAGAAACAAAACGTGTAATTATATTGACTTTATTTTAAAAGTCGGATATAATAGTACCGTATACTTACCGTACAGGCGCTTCGATTGATAAGCGCGTCAGCATTGAATACAAGGAAACGGGTGACATAAATGGACTTATTCACTATCGGGAATTACACGGTCAGCCTTATCGACGTGATAGTAGCGGCGGTCTGCATTTTGGCGTTGGCTTTATTCCTGTTCTTCATAATAAAAGACATAAAGAAAAACGGAGCTAAGAATAACGACTCTGCGACCGATGAGAATGCCGCGTCGGACAAGACGGACAAGAAGGCGAAGAAGCAGAAGCGCAAATCGAGCGACACCGTGCGCGTCGACGCCGACCCCGTAACGGTTATTTTGGGCTTTGACCCATACGCGCCCGTGGACGAAACGAGCTGCGAAATTGCCGAGCCGTATTATGACGAGGCTCACGAAACCGAGGATATGCGCGCGTTGCGCGAAAAAATGCGCGTGGCAAGGGAAGCGGAAAACAAGCTTAAGGAACTGAAAGTCCGTCGCGGAAAGGTCGGGTACGAGCTCGAAAAGGTTTCTCGCTACATTCGCGACAACAAGGTGATTATCTCGTCGAGTCAGGCGGCGAGCGAAAAGCTTAAAGCCGAGTATGGCGCGCTGACTGCCGATAAGAAAACGGCAAAAGCGAATAAGCAGGCGGCAGGAAAGCTGAAAGCCGAGCTCGACAGCAACGTCGCTACCGCCGAGGAATTGCGCGGCAGCGTGGAGAAGAGAACCGAGGACGAGAAGCTGCTTAAAAGCGCGATGAACTATCTCGAATCGGAGATTGCGAGAACCGAGCGCGAACTTACGCTTGCGAACACGGACATCGAGCGGTTGAACGAAACTGTCGGCGCCGAGCTCAAAAAGATTGAAAACGACAACCGCGCGCGCACTCTCATGGGCAAGTACGGCGAATTAAAGCCGCTTCTTACCGACGCTAACAGAATTTACAGAGAAATAATCAAAGCCGACGGCGAGCTTAACGACGTACACGCGCAAAAGCACGACGCCAAAGCCAAGCTCGAGGCGGCGATGAACGAGCTTAAGCTTTCCTACGGCGCGCAGGAAACCGAGCTTACGACTCGCAAAATCGGAGAGCTGAACCGTCGTTTAATCGATTTGGACGCTCGCGAGGAAGAGTTGATTGCGGCAAAAGAGGATAAGCTCGCGAGATACGCGGTCGCAAAGAACAAAGCAAACGAGTTTCTCGATAAAGAAAAGTACGAGCTGGACGATATCGTAGTCGCCGAGGACAAGGTAGTGGGCGAGCTCGAATACGAGCAGCTTAAAGACGAATACGAGCGTAAAAAGACCGAAGCTAAGACCGCTTTGGACGCGGCGCAAAAGAAGTATGACGAACTTACCGAGCGCAAGGTCAAATTCGGGAAGAAGCAGCAGGATTTGAAACGTGCGTATGAGGACGAGGTTGCCTCCGCGCTCACCGAGCTCAGGTACGCGAGGAGCGCCTATGAAAAAGCCGAGTCCGATTGCGACAAGGTGCTGCCGTCGCTGTCGCCCTCATCGCTCGTCGAAACGGGAAGCGGCGTAATCTCGAAAGAGCGAATTTCCAAAAAGGCTGCGCTCGATAACGCGGAACGCGGCAAAATCGATTCCGCACGGGCAAGGAGAGCTGTAGACGCGCTGACGGGAGCAAAGACCGCCGCGCCGTTTATAAAGGATATAAATGACGAGCCCGTAAAGCCTGCGACAAAGCCCGTCGAAAACGTTACGCGACCGATGAATCTGCCGGCGCGCCCCACGAGCGAGCAGCTGCGCCGCATAATGAACAGGCTGAACGAGCTGGAGCGCATCGCGCTGAGAGAAAAACAACAGCGCGCGGTTATGCGCGGCGAGGATTATTCCGCCGCTCCGATAAGCAAGGTCGAACGCAAGAAAGCGCAGGTTGTTGCAATGCGTAAAAACCTGAAATACATCGACAGTCCGCAGGCGGCGAAAGAGTTTAAGCAAAAGCTGTATCGCTTGTCCATTTCGCTCGACGAGGACGAGATGAGCGACAACGTGCTTGCCGAGATGATTCGCAGGACTATGAACGAGGCGACGATACTTGGCGAACGCTCCGAGCGCGACGGCTCGAAGCCCGTAAATCGTTACTGAGCCGTTTTGCACGACTAACCGATATTGACGTAAGTATAAGGAGAATTTCCTATGAACGATAATTACGATTACCGCAAGACCGGCGCATACGGTACCGACGGAATGTTCGACGATTTCGAGGACGAAAAGCTCGACAAGGTGCTTGACGAAATTGCCGAAATCAAGCAGACGATTCAAGGGCTTCCCGACGCCTATGACGACTATGGAAGCGGCTATGACGAGGTAACCAAACTTCGCGACGAGGTGCGGTTTTCTAAAACCACGCAGCGGCTTCAGGACGAGATTAAACGTCTTTCCAACAGGCTGAACGACTATCGCGACGAGAGCAGCGCGGCAGGCGAGCGCACGGAATCGGCGACGATGGACGAGCTCGGAAAGCTCGTAGCATACTGCGAGGAGATAATCCGCTCCGGAAAAGAATCCGACAAGAAAATTACCGAGGAACTTTCCGACGTCAAACGTCGACTTTACAAGCTGACGCCCACCGTTGACGTGCCGGGCGAGCTTGAAACGATTAAAAGCAGCGTAAAGAATTCGGAGGATTTGCTTGCAGGCGTCGGCGGCACGGTAGACGAGCTGAACGCGATTGCGAAGAAGTCCGGCGCAAAGGATTCGGTAAACACCGAGATACTGCGGCAGTTTTACGATATCAAGAATTTGCTCGGAAACCCGTCCCCGATTGCGGAGAAGAGAAACGACGAGCTGCTGGATTTATACAACATGCTCGCCGCGGCAAGGAACGCGTTTGAATCGAAGTCGGTTTCGCTTGCCGACAAGTATGTAGCGGTAAACAAGCTTGCGAAAAGGCTTTATGATACGACCGAGAGCGAAATTCGTCCGATTGTAGACGGGCTTAACGAGGTGATAGAAAACATCGGCAAGCAAACGCTCGACAGAGAAGGTGTCGATTCGGTGCTCGATTATGTGCGCGGCGGCGGTGACGCTTTTACCGTGTCGGTGTCAAAAAGAGAAACCGTTTCGTCATATATGGAAAGTGCCGAAACGTTTTTGGCAGGCGCAATCGGCGGCGACCTTGACGATTTGCCGGACATAATCGCGCTGAAAAACGGTATTCAGAATAACCGCAACGAGTTTGAATGCGAGAACGCGTATTCCGAAGTTCTCAACACCAATATCGCGCTTTTGGGCGAAAAGGATACCGTAAAACAGAAGGCGTTGAGAGCGCGGCTCAAGGAACAGCTCGACGCGCTCACATCGCTAGAGGTAGCCGATTTAGTCGAGTACAAACGCGTAACGCTCGTAAAGCCTTATAGGGCAAACAAGCGAGTAGAGGGCGACGGAATATTCGACAAGCTCAACGAACTTAAAAATCTGATTCTGGACGCGAATCTGCGCGCAGGCGGCGACGGCATTTCTCAGCCTGCCGGAAGCGGCATCGTAAGTGAAATCAACAGCCTGAAAAACGAGATTTATAATCTCAGCAACATCGACAACATTTCTCAGGCAATGCTCGAGCTGAAAAACGATTGCATGACCATTATCGATAAGCTTGACGAGCGGAACGGCGGCGACGAAATGGGCGTGATAGCCTCCGTGCCGACGCTTGCGGAGATAGTCGCTCAGCTCGACAGACTTTTCGACGACGTAAAAAATCTCGTTGCCGATTCTGAAAACAATGTCATGTCCTCGCTCGAGGTTATAGGCGAAGCCGTCGGCAATCTTACGTCGCTGAACAAGGAAAACGCCGAGGAAGCAAAATCCGACCGCAAAAAGCTGATGGACGACGTTGCGCGTATTTACGACGCGGTTGTCGCCGATAAGCCCGCGGAAGTCGGGTCGGTTGTTGCAAATACAGTTGTTGGCGCGTCCGAAAACGGGAATAACGATATTTATGCTAAAATTGCCGCGCTTGAAGAAAATCAGCAAAAGATGCTGGCTATGCTCGAAAAGATAGCGGAGGGCAGTACTATTGCGGCGTCGGTCGAAGAACGTTTGACTGCGCTCGAAAACAACGTGAACGCCGCGGTTGCAAAGGAAGCGAGCGCGCTTCGCGAGCAGCTTTTCGCGGTAAGCATGGCTAACGTTTCCGATGGAGAGAAGAGCGAGTACGACAGTTACAACAGCGTGATTCTTAACGAGATTTACGCGCTTCAGGATTCGCTCGACGCCGTGCGCGAGGCTTCGGAAAAGAACGACGGAGAGGAAAGCGAGCGACTGAGCAAAGAGCTTGCCGATCTGAAGTCGGAAATAACCGACGCACTCGGAAAAAACTCCGACAATGAGGAAATCATAAAAGAGCTGAACAAGATAAAAGAGGAGTTTAAGTCAAGACCCTCGGTAAGCTCGCACAAGGCGAAACCCGAGCCGCCGAAAGCCACCGTGGTGCAGGTAAAACGTCAAAAGAAGGTAACGCCCGTAAGTGCCTCCGATACGTCCATCGGCGACATATTGGCGAAAATCGGGAATACCGACTTGGTAATCACAGAAGATTAGTATAAGCGATTTTCCATAACGGGAAGCTATAATTAAACAATTATTAAGTGCAAAAAAGGTACGGCGTTCATAACCATACCTTTTTTGTTATATTTCGGTAATAGTGGATTTACTCCGACTTCGGCTCGTTATTTTCCGAGGAATCGTTTGTGATTTTTGAGCTGCTGCTTCTTGCTGTTTTTACATAAAGATAGATTGCGGCGACGGCAAACAGAGCGTACAGGAAGCCTCCGAAAATTCTGCCTGCAAGCATGGGGCTTTTTATGGCAGCATAACGCCGAGAACAATTATAGCGTCGCAAATCGCAGTTACTATGACGTAACGCAGCCATTTCGGGATTTTCGGGTTGTTAATAAGCTCAGCTATTATAAATTCCATAACGTGCCCTCCGAAAGTCAGTGTATATCGAAAATTACGATTTTTCAATAACTTAACGAAATATTAGATAGAACGGCCGACGGTATAAAATCATAAACTGTTAATATATTGATAATATGCGATTTTACATTCGCGTAATATTAACGGCGACGAACTTACCGAGGGCAAAAGTATGGAGTATTTTAAAATCAGAGGAGGAAACAAGCTTAGCGGAAGCGTAGAAATCACTTCCGCCAAAAATGCCGTATTGCCGATTCTGGCGAGCACGGTGCTGACTAAATCGGACGTAAAAATTAAAAATTGCTCGCGTCTTACCGATGTTACGGCTATGCTGAACATAATTAAATCGATAGGCGGAAAAGCCGATTACGACGGTAGAGGCGTGACGGTAAGCTGCCGCGATTGCGAGCCGGATTTTATTAAGTCCGAGCTTACCGGCGGCATACGTTCGTCGATTTTTATCCTGGGTCCCATTCTGTCGAGGTTTCGCCGAGCGGCAATCAGCTATCCGGGCGGCTGCGAAATCGGGCTTCGTCCGATTGACTTACATATTTTCGGCTTGAAAAAACTTAACGTGAGCGTGCGAGAAGAAAACGGAATGCTGATTTGCGACGGTATGCACATGCGAGCCGGCGAAATCGATTTGGACTTTCCCAGCGTGGGCGCGACCGAAAACATTATGATGGCGGCGGTGCTGCTTGACGGCACCAGCGTGATAAGGAATGCTGCCAGAGAACCGGAAATTGCCGATTTAGCCGGGTTTATAAACTCAATCGGCGGTAAAATATACGGAGCCGGCACCGACACGATTGTTATCGAGGGTGTACATGAGCTTGGCGGAGGCGAGTATTCGCCGGTTGTCGACAGAATAGCCGGCGGCACGTTTTTGACGGCGTGCGCCGCTTGCGGCGGAAAAATCGATTTAATGGGACTTACGCTCGAGAACGTACATTCTATTACGGAAAAGCTTGTTCGCGCAGGCTGTGAAATTGACGGAGGCAACGACTTCGTGAGCATAAAAGCCGACAGGCGAATGAATGCGGTACATAAAATCGAAACTCAGCCGTTCCCGGGCTTTCCGACGGATATGCAGGCGCAATTCGTCGCTATGCTTTCCACCGCCGACGGCTGCTCGGTCATGGTTGAGAATCTGTTTGAAAACAGATATAAGTATACCGTTCAATTGAATAAAATGGGCGCAAAGATAACGGTCAAGGACAGAGTTGCGGTTGTAAAGGGCGTCAAAAAACTTCGCGGCGGCAAGGTCGACGCCGAGGACCTTCGCGGCGGAGCCGCGCTCGTTATCGCGGCGCTGAGTGCGGAGGGCGAAAGCTCGGTTTACGGGGTAAGACACATCGACAGGGGCTATTGCAGTCTGGAAGAGTCGTTTGCCGGCCTCGGCGCCGACGTGAAGAGAGTGACCGAGTAAGCGGATACAACCGGTAGCGTAATTTAAATCGGGTAATAGGTCGGGTAATAGGTCGGGTAATAGGTCGGGTAATAGGTAGCGGCGCTTCGGCGCCGCAATTTTTGCATTTTTAACGCACTTTTAAAATCAAAGCATCGATTTTTATAATTTGCGTGTATTCGGTTGATTTTCGGTTTTTTTTTTGCTATAATAGCACTATATATTCGGAATGAAATGTCGGCGGTCGCGAATTGCGACGGAGCGGCGTTTTTTCCGTTTTAAGACGGCATAATTTTATTGTATGCTTACAGTCGCAAATTACGGATAATTTATGAGAAACAAAAAGCTTATAGTTTTATTTTCCATACTTGCGTTTCTGACGCTGCTGGTAGTATTGAGCAGCGTGATATTTTCCGTGCAAAACGTTTACGCGTCGTGCTATAATGCAGATGACGAGGCATTCGACGAAATTGTCGCGTCAAACGAGATTAACGGGATTACGAAGGGTAAGAGCATTTTTCTTCTTAACGAAAGTAAAGCAATCGAGAAGATAGAGAGCAACCTTAGCGACGTCAAGGTCGTGAATATCGAAAGAAAATTCCCCAATCAGGTTTATATCAATTACGTCAAAATCTTCCCGTACATTGCCGTTGAAACGGAAAACGCGGTGTTGTATGCGTCCAATGACGGAAAAATACTCTCAAAGGGCGAGAAATGCGAGAGCTATCCCGACTACATCAAGCTGATTGCGGCTTCTGCGCCGTCATCGGAAAACGTAGGGGACAAGCTGTATGCGGACGGCGCACCCGAGGGGGCTATCGTGTCAAGCATTCTCGGAACAATCGAGAGGCTGGACCTAAGAAACGTAATGGTAGACATGTTCGAGTTTATCGACGTGTCGCAGGCGAACGTCGAGGGAGTTGTACCGAAGGTATACATAAAAACGCGGACGGGAACCTACTTCGAGCTTCAGGGCGGCGAGGCGAACATCGATAAGAAAATTCGTTTTGCCGTGTCGGTTTTTCTCTCCGACGAAACCAAGTATATGCACGGCGGCACGATAGTGGTCAATATGTCGGGCGACGGCGCGACGTTTACGTCAACGAACAAGTACGAAGAGGCTAAAAAAACGGCTTAAACCCACTTGACAACGCTATGCAAGTCAAGTATAATAATTAAAATCAACGTCGGATTTTGTCGAAACAGCTTTGTGCCGATTCCGACTGCGACGTAAAGGAGAGTAAGGTGGCTCACGAAACGGCAATACTTGACTTCGGGTCAAGTAAAATCACGGTTTTGATAGGCGAGCGCGGCGTCAACGACACAATAAACGTCAAGGGCTTCGGCGCGAGCAAATACGCAGGCTTCGGGAACGGCGAATGGGTCAATCCCGAGGAGCTGGGCGCGGCGATAAGTAAAGCCATTACGACAGCAGAGTCCAATTCGGGTATTAAAATCACTCATTTGTATGTAGGCGTTCCCGGAGAGTTTTCGGCGGTGGAGTGCAGGGAAGTAAACATTTCGCTTCCCAAGCGCAGAAAGATTACCGACAACGACGTTCTGGAACTTATGGACGCCGGCGACGACTTTGACCAGAATGTGGCTGAGGTAATTAACATCCAACCGATTTATTACAATCTCGACAACGACCGCAGAGTGCTGCAGCCCGTCGGGATAATCAGTTCCAAGCTCGGAGGAGTGCTGTCCTACATCACCGCCGAAGTGCGATTTACCGGATTTATCAGGAAAATATTGACGGATATGGGCATTACGTCGATTGAGTACGTTTCGTCGGTGCTAGCAGAGTCGTTGCTTTTGTTCGACGAAACCGATCGCGACAATACGGCAATACTTATCGATGTCGGATATTTCACAACGTCGGTGGCAGTTGTTCGCGGCGACGGAATTCTGTCGCTCGGCAGTTTCTCGCTGGGCGGAGCGCACATCACTGCCGACCTTGCCGAAGCGCTGGGTATTTCATTTACGGACGCCGAGCAGCTTAAACGAAAGGTTATTTTGTCTATAAACGCCGGTGAAAACGATATTTACGAAATCGGCAGCGACGATACCGTAAAATCATTGTCCGCGTCGCTGGTAAACGAAATTGTAATTCATCGCATTTTCGTAATCGGCAAAATGATAGAAAAGTGCCTTGCGCTATGCAAGTACGAAACGCCGGACTATGTTCCGTATTCGCTGACCGGCGGCGGCATCTCGTACATTCGCGGAGCAAAGGACGTGCTTGCGCAAAAGCTCGGGAGAAACGTGGAAATCGTTGTGCCCAAGCTGCCGCAGGTAAACAAGCCCGACATGTCCTCGTCGTGGGGGCTGCTGGATATGGCAATCAAGAACGAAGCACCTGTAAAAATGAGCTTTTTTGAAAGGCTCGCAGCATTTTTCAGAAAATAACGGAGGTTATAAATTATGTTTGATACTCGCAATATGATAAAGGCGCCTGCTGTCATCGTAGTCGTAGGCGTGGGCGGCGGCGGAAACAACGCCGTCAACAGAATGATTGAAGCCGACATTAAGAGCGCGCGCTTCATAGCGGTGAATACCGACTTGCAAGCTCTTGCGATGTCCAAAGCCGAGCACCGAATCCAAATCGGTGACAAGCTTACTCACGGACAGGGCGCAGGCGCAGACCCCGAAAAGGGACAGAAAGCAGCCGAAGAGAGCAGGCTCGCTATTTCCGACGCACTTAAGGACGCAGACCTCGTATTCATTACCGCAGGCATGGGCGGCGGCACCGGAACGGGCGCGGCTCCCGTAATTGCAAGCATCGCCAAGGAAATGGGCAAGCTGACAATCGCGGTGGTTACCAAGCCGTTTGCGTTTGAGGGCAAACCGCGTATGGATCACGCCGAAATCGGTATCGCAAACCTCAAAAAGGTTGTGGATACTCTCGTCATCATTCCTAACGAAAGACTTATGCAGTATGCTTCCAGAATTCCTATGGTGGAAGCGTTCCGTCACGCCGATGACGTGCTCCGTCAAGGTATTCAGGGCATCAGCGACCTTATCGTGACGCCTGCACTCATCAACCTCGACTTTGCCGACGTGTGCACCGTCATGCGCAACAGCGGCATCGCTCACATGGGCATCGGCAGAGGCAAGGGCGAAAAGCGCACTATCGAAGCCGTAAAGCAAGCCGTGTTCAGTCCGTTGCTCGAAACTTCTATCGAGGGTGCGTCTAAGGTCATTCTCAATATTATGGGCTCGCCGGACGTCACGCTTGACGAAATACAGGAGGCTACGCAGCTCGTTCGCGAGGTAGTGCAACCCGGTGCGAACATTATTTTCGGCGCAGACATCCGCGAATCCATGAACGAGGAAATTATGGTCACTATCATCGCGACCGGTTTTGCCGAGCCGCAAAAATCCGCTCCGAGCCAAGACTACTATGCACGCCCGGCTATGCCGCAGCGCCCGGCTCAGCCCGAGAGAAGCCGCGAGGAAATCCGCAGAGAAATTCTCGGCTTCAATCCCAATAATCAGGAACCGCCGTTTGCGCGTACCGCACAACCCGAGCCTAAGCCGGCAGTGGCAGAGCAGCCTGCGCAAAGACCTGTTTCGTCCGGCTCCAGAATTTCTGTCGAGGACGATTTCCCCGAGTTTTTAAGAAGACTTAACGAGAAAAACAAGAGATAATCCGTCAAATCAAAGATTAGAGCAAACCGCTTATCGCACGATAGGCGGTTTTTTCTAAGGTTTAACGCAATAATTCGTCGTTTTACGACAATATGTTGCTTAAAAATCGCATATTGCAATGCTATAATCGCGATATGGACGTCTACATAGAATATGTAATTATAGATAATTTCGTAATTACTTTCATGATTGCGGCTTTGACGTACAAACTTATGCTGAAACGCGTGGCAAAGCTGCGTTCGGCTATTGCCGCAATTGTCGGAACAGCCATCGCAATCGCTTACCCGTTTGTGTACAACGACGTGCTGGTCATCGTAATCAAGCTCGGACTATGGATTGCGTTATCGTTGATTTTGTTTGCAGGCAAACCGCGGCTTCTGTTGTGTTCGCTCACGTTTTTGGCAATTACGTTTCTGTTCGGCGGCGCGATGTTCGGGATTAACTATCTTGCGAGCGGCGACGCGTATTCGGCAATGCGAGTAAACACATTCGATTTTCCGATTTCCGTTGTTATTGTCGGCACGTTTTTGTGCTATTGCTTCGTTAAAAAAATCGCAATCTCAATTCATAAACGCCACGATATTTGCGGCTCGATTTACAAATTTTCGGTGGGATTGTTCGGAAAAACACTTGAACTCAGCGGACTTATGGACACGGGCAATCGCCTTTACGATGAGAGAGCGGGCTTGCCGGTCGTGGTTATCGGAATTAAAAGTCTGCTGGGCGTACTCGACAACGAACAAGTCGTCGCGTTGAGCGTAGGGAGGATCGAGGCTGTTCAGCGTGGCGCAAGGTATTTCGAGGTTTCGACAGCCGCGAAAAAAGGCAAAATTTTATTGCTGAAACCTGACTTTTTCAAATTATATTCGGACAAGGGCGAGCATATATTATATGACGTAACGGTGGGCGTGTCCTTCGCTCCGCTCGGCGAATCTACCGAATACGACGCGATTTTACATCCTGCGATTATACAAAATTACCGTCCCGAAACGGAAACAAGGAGGTCTGCATGATAAAGCTTAAAAACATATTGCAGTTAATCAAAAAACTTCTGGGAATCCCGGAAAAATCGATTTTGTATTACATAACCGGAACCGACGCGTTGCCGATGCCGTTATCGCCCGAGGAGGAGTCGGACGCGATGAGAAGGTTGTCGGAGGGCGACAACGAAGTAAAATCGGTGCTTATCGAGCATAATCTTCGACTTGTCGTGTATATCGCCAGAAAGTTCGACAATACTGGCGTCGATACCGAGGATTTGGTTTCAGTGGGAACGATAGGGCTGATTAAAGCGGTCAACAGCTTTGTGCCCGAGAAGAACATCAAGCTCGCAACTTATGCCTCGCGCTGTATCGAGAACGAAATTCTTATGTATTTGAGACGAATAGTCAGGCTAAGACTAGAAGTGTCGCTCGACGAGCCGCTTAACGTCGATTTTGACGGTAACGAGCTTTTGATGAGCGACGTTCTGGGCACCGACCCCGACCTCGTTTCAAAGAATATCGAGAATACAGTGGAAAAACAGCTTCTTTGGGAAGCAATCAACAAGCTGTCGCAGCGTGAAAAAACCATAATGGAAATGCGATTCGGGCTTACCGGTACCGAAGAAAAGACGCAAAAGGAAGTTGCGGACATGATGGGTATATCGCAATCGTACATTTCGCGACTCGAAAAGAAAATCATTCTGCGGCTCAAAAAAGAAATAGCTAAGGCTTTATAAGATGTTTTCCGTTTTAGAAATATATTAAAATGTAAAACGCGGCAAACTAGATTGTCGCGTTTTTCAATGCTGTCTTAAAATTTAATTTGACCGTCAGGCTAGACTTTTTTTGAGCGCCGACTTAGCGTTTTTCTCCAATCTCGAAACCTGAGCCTGCGAGATTCCTATTTCCTCGGAAACCTCGACCTGCGTTTTTCCCTCGTAGAAACGCAGCAGCAGTATTTCGCGTTCACGCTCGGAAAGCTTGTTTATCGCCTCGGAAATCGAAACGTTTGTAATCCATTTTTCGTCGCAGTTTTTAAGGTCGCTTACCTGGTCCATAATCATAACCGTTTCGTTGCCGTCGTGATAAACGGGGTCGAACAGCGATACGGGGTCGCTTATGGCGTCCATCGCGTACACGAGGTCGGAGAGGGGAATGTTCAGCGCGGCGGCGACTTCCTCCATCGAGGCTTCGCGATTCGACGCGCTCTCCAATTCCTGACGGGCGGTAATCGCCTTGTAGGCGGTATCGCGCAGCGACCTGCTGACTCTGACGGGCGAGCTGTCGCGCAGAAACCTGCGTATTTCGCCTATAATCATCGGTACGGCATAAGTAGAAAATCTTAGGTTAAGGTCGGTATTAAAGTTCTCCATAGCCTTAATTAGCCCTATGCAACCCACCTGAAAGATGTCGTCAACGGACTCTTTCTTTGCGTTGAATCGCTGAACTATGCTTAGTACAAGTCGCATGTTTGCCATTACGAAATCGTTTTTGGCGTTTTCGTCGCCGTTTTGAGCTTTCTTAAGCAAAGCCATTGTCTGTTCGTGGTTGAGCTTCGGCAGCGTGCCGGTGTCAATTCCGCAAATCACTACGCGTTTTGACATTTTGTCCTCCGTGTTCCGATTGCTTCGGATAAACGGTATTTTGGCTTTTTTACCGCACTAATATACGGCAAAATTCCGATTTTTTGTAACGCATACGGTTAACGCGCATATATATCTTTATGGATATGAATAACCCGAACTATGATATATCGTTCACCGAGCTTAGATGCAAAGAGGTAATAAACGCAAGCGACGGGCGTAAGCTCGGGCGCATTACAGATTTGATTTTTTCCAATGAAACGGGAAAAATCCGCGGCATAGTTACGCCCTATGTAAAGCGCACGTTTTTCGGCAAAGGTCAGGAAGTTTTTATTCCCTGGAGGTGCGTAAAAAAGCTCGGCGAGGACGTGATAATCGTCGATATCAGCGGAGTGAACGAGCGAGGACGCGAATCGGCGCCGCCGCCCGATGATTTACCGCCTGTGCCGCAGCAAATCAAAAACGTTCCCGGGATGCCGGATTGCGACCGCAAGTGCGAAAAGTGTATGCTCTTCGATTGCGAGTACCGTTGGAAGAAATAAATCCGTAAAATCGACGGGAATTAGGCGCGGACAAGCATAAATGTACGAAAATGCGCTAAAACGCTCGACTAATACGAAAAATTAAGGTATAATCGTAATAAATACGTGAGAGGTTGAATACTTATGAAATGCATGTATTGCGGATATACCGAAAGCAGGGTGGTTGACTCGCGCTCGGCGGACGACGGCAACAGTATAAGACGTCGCCGCGAGTGTCTAAAATGCGGAAAACGTTTTACTACATACGAAACGATTGAGAATACGCCCGTGCTCGTTATTAAAAACGACGGAACGCGTCAGCCCTTCGATACGGCTAAGATTCGCAACGGCATAATCAAGTCCTGCGAAAAGCGACCGGTGGCTATGCATGACATAGACAAACTCGTCGCCGACATCGAAAAAAAGGTTTACAACACGCTCGAACAAGAAATACCGTCCTCTCGCATTGGCGAGTATGTAATGGACGGCTTGAAGGAGCTGGACCAGGTTGCTTACATAAGGTTCGCCTCCGTGTACCGACAGTTCCGTGACGTTACTACCTTTATCGAATTTATCGCGGAGTTTGAAAAACGCATAAAGGAGTAACCGTTTTCTATGACTTTGGCTTACGCTCGCGTCGGTAAAACGTACAGGATTGTGAAAATTTGCGGCGACGACAAGGCAAGACGTCGACTTATCGATATGGGCTTCACGCCGAAGTGTAAAATAACTACCGAATTCATAGCGCCGTTCGGAAAAACAACGGTAGTCGGACTTCGCGATTTCAGAGTGGCTATTCGCAGCGATGCGGCCGACCTAATCGAAATTGAGGAGGCGTGACTATGGAATACAAAATCGCGCTTGTCGGCAATCCGAACGTGGGCAAAACAAGCCTTTATAACAGAATAACGCACTCGCTCGAGCACGTCGGAAATTGGCACGGCGTGACCGTCGACAAGGTGAGTAAAACAATCGAATACGAAGGAAAAAGTATAACCCTGACTGATTTGCCGGGGTTATATTCTCTTACGCCGTACAGCCCCGAGGAAGCAGTCAGTCGCGACGCGATAATCTCGGGAAATAACGATTTAGTCGTTTGCGTGTGCGAAAGCTGTAATCTCACCAGAAATCTGTATCTTTGCGTGCAACTTCTCGAAGCCGGCGTTAAAACCATGCTTGTCGTAAATATGATGGACGAGTTAAAGCGCAGAGGCAAAACGTTGAATGCGGAAGAGTTGGAGAAACGGCTGGGAATACCGGTAGTTACGACGAGCGCAAAGCGCGGAACCGACGTTTCGGTTTTTATGAGAAAGGCAATTGAACGAATACAATCGGACGGCGCGTGTGCGGCTGTTCCTTATTTAACAGAATCCGGTGCGAGTGACATAGCTGTCAAAATCGCGACTTATGCGACAAGTGCATCCCTTAATCCTATATGGGCGGCAATCAAGCTAATCGAAGGCGACGAATATGTATTAAATAAATTATCGCTTCCCGAAACGGAAAAATCTGCATTAAGACTTTCGAACGACGGTCAGGAGAAGTTGGCGCGGCTCAGGTACGACTTTATAGAGTACATAACCGACGGGTTGATTGGTGACGTTCCGAAGAAACGAGGAAACACGAAAAAAATAGATTTTACCTCGGTAATCGACAAGGTCGTGCTAAATAAATACGCGGCGCTTCCGATATTTCTATTGGTTATGTGCGCTATTTTTTATGTGACGTTCGGTCCCGTCGGAAACTTTTTGAGCGAGCTTACGGACAAATTGTTTTCACTGTGTTTTTATAATCCTATAGTCGGAAAAATGCAGTCGGAGGGCGCGCCCGAATGGGCGGTGGGGCTTGTCGGCGACGGAATTATCACGGGACTCGGAGGCGTGCTGAAATTTCTTCCGCAGGTCGCGCTGTTGTTTTTCTTTCTGGCGCTGATGGAGGACAGCGGTTACGTCAGCAGAGTGGCGTTTATGACCGACGGCTTATTCGGCAAAATCGGGCTTAGCGGCAGGGCGGTTTTTACCATGATAATGGGCTTTGGCTGTTCGGCGACCGCGGTGCTGACTGCCCGAGGGCTCGACGACGAAAAGATGCGCAAAAAGACGGTTATAATCACGCCGTTTATGTCGTGCTCGGCACGTTTACCGGTATACACGGTGATTGCCGGCGCATACTTTACGGGCGGCGCAATACCGATAGTCGCGCTGTTGTATGTACTCGGTATCGCGGTTGCCGTGATAATCGCCGCGATTTTTGAAAAATGCACGAAAACGCTGAAAAGCGGAGTCGCGTCGTTCATTATGGAAATGCCGCCGTACAGGGTGCCGACAGCCGAGCGAATTCTGCAAATACTCGCGCATAACGCAAAGGTGTTTATTATAAAGGTCGGCACACTCGTTTTTGCGCTTAACGTGCTCGTATGGTTTTTAACTAACTTTTCATTCAGAAACGGCTACGTCAGCGGCGGAGAGGGAAGCATACTTGCGAGCGTTGCAGGGCTAATCGCGCCCGTATTTTCGCCTCTCGGCTTCGGCAATTGGCGCGCGGTTGCGGCGCTTTTGGGCGGATTTGTAGCAAAGGAAGCCGTTATATCGTTTATCGAATCAATGGGAGGCGTGGGTACCGTTTTTTACGGAGCAAATGCACCGCTCGGTGCCGTAACGTTTATGGTTTACACGCTTTTGTATGTGCCGTGCGTCGCTACGCTTTCGGCTGAAATCAAGGAAGTGGGCGTCAAGTGGACGATGTTCGGGTTAGTCATTCAGCTCGCCGTCGCCTACGTCGTCGCGCTTATCGTTCATCTCATAGGGCTGGCGATAATATTGTGGGGCAACATGGCGATTTGGGCGTTGGGGGCGATTGCGCTTGCGGTAACGGCTTTGATAACGCTCTCGTCCGTTTTGTCGCGGCGCGGCGGTTGCGGTTTTTGCGCTTACGCGTCGGATAATGCGTGCGACGGCGCAAAGTGTGCCAAAAGACGTAAAGAAACGCACTGTAAAGCTTCAAAATAAACTCAAACCTTTGACAAATCTATGAAATAAGGTTATAATAACATGAGACCATAACGATCAAGGAACGGTAAAAGATGAAAAGGAAAAAGAAACCGCTGATAACCTGCAAGCATTGCGGCGCGTCCGTAATCGAGGGCTCCGAGAAGTGCAGCGCTTGCGGAAACCCAATGAATACGGAAAATGCAGAGAGTGAAAACGAAAAGCCGAAGAAGAAAAAGAATCTGAAAACGATACTGATTGCGATTATCGCGTCGGTTCTCGGTCTGGCTGTTATCGTTACCGGCATAGTGTTGCCTTTTGCCCTCAGCGACGCGTATACCAAGGACGAGAACGTCAATCCGTATGCGGAAATGAAGCTCTCTAACGGTATGACTATCCGTTACGAGATTTGGGAAAAAGATTGTCCCATCGCTTCGACAAACTTCATATACCTTGCGACCATCGGATACTTTGACGGTACGGTGATTTATGATAACCAAAACGGCTGGGTGCGTTTCGGCGGTTGGAAAGCCGATTCCACGCACAGGGGCGATTCCGATACCGATTTTCTCGAAAAAATCGACCGTACCTACGAGGACAGAGATTATTCTAAAAATAAATTCGGCTACCGTCTGAAAGCCGATTCCGGCGATAAAGCGAACTATCACACAGTAGGCACGCTCAGGTTCTGCTATGAAAGAAGCGCGACCGAATTCCAGGTAGTCGCGTCCGACGATTTTTCCGACACTATTCCTAATGACGACAAGGGAGAGTGGAAGACGTCCGCGTTCGGTATGGCTGCCGACTATGAGAGCATAGAAAACATCAAGGCTATCGCAGCGCTTTCTCGTGACGACAACGGCGAGAAGTTCAAGCACGATTATTATCGTGCTCCGCTCGATAAGGACGGACTTATCAAGGTTGTGTCCGTAAAGGTTCACAAAAAGCTCGAATCGAAGTGGAAAAACTTTGACTTTATGGAATACATGCTCGGCTCCGACGGCTCGACCAGAAGAAAGAGCTGGACGTATTCCTCGCAAAAAAAGACAGGCGAGAATTAATTGCCCGAAAATCGACGTACAGGACGTATAGAATGTAAAAAAATTACCTACTATTAAAGCGGAGGTAATTTTTTTATGGTAATGGGACTTATAATTCTCGCAATTTTTGCGATGACGTTGTTTTTCGAGTTCGGGCGCAAAGCGTTTGAGAGAATCGGTTTGCCTGCCTGGGGCGCGTTTATAGTGCTGCTTGCGTTCGCGATAGGCATTATCGTGCCGGTAATTCCGTTCGGCGGCGCGTTTAACATGAACGTAGGCGGCTTCATTATGCCGATGCTGGCGATGTTCGCATTGCTTTACGTCATTATCCGTGCGAAGAACGTTTGGCGCGGCTTTGCCGCCATGCTCGCGGTAATAGCGATTTCCACAGCGTTGCTGCTGATAATGCCGCTTGACGGCATGGGTTGGCAGGTGCTGACTGCGTTCGTTATCGGCGTGATTTCGGGCAGCGTCGCTTACCTTGTGACTATGAACAGTGCGGCAAGCGTGTTTGCAGTCACCGGCGGAGTGGCTTTCGGCGACCTTATTTATTGTCTTATAGACAGGTTTGCGATGAACGGCGGCGTGTTTACTCTCGGAACGGCGGTCGTGTACAATTCGATTTTCGTCGCGGCATTCATCGCGCTCGCCATTGCGGAAGCGGCAATTTATATGTCGAAAAGCGGCAGGGGCAGACTCAATAAGCGCGCGTCGGATTTTGAGGCGGCAAACGACGACGTATTCGACGATGACAGCGACGGGTTTGACGACGAGCTGTTTTAATCGTCACCGTTATCGAGATTTGCGCTCACGATATTGACCGTTTTTTCGCTGCCGTATAAAAAATATTAGACATTTTGCCGAGGTTATGCTACAATAATAGTATTATGAGTAAAAAACCTTTGGTTGCGGTCGTAGGCAGACCGAACGTGGGCAAGTCCACGTTTTTCAATAAAATTTGCGGCAAGCGCATTTCTATCGTCAAGGACACTCCGGGCGTGACTCGCGACCGTATTTATGCGGACGCCGAGTGGTGCGGTTATAATTTTACGCTGGTAGACACGGGTGGCATCGAACTTAAAAGCGACGATACCATGTTTCGCCACATTCGCGCGCAAGCCGAAATCGCAATGGAGCTTGCGGACGTAATTTTGTTTTTCGTCGACGCAAAGGCAGGACTCGTTTCGTCCGACTACGACGTGGCAGAGTTATTGCGCCATACGAAAAAGCCTGTGCTGCTCGTAGTCAACAAACTCGACAACTTTGACGTGTCGGCGACCTACGATTTCTATTCGCTCGGTCTCGGCACGCCGCATCCTATTTCGTGCGAGCAATCGCTCGGTCTCGGCGACCTACTCGACGAAGTTGTCGCGCTGTTCCCGAAAAGAACGGTAACGGAAGATGAGTTTGCTCTTAAAATTGCGGTGGTAGGGCGCCCGAACGTGGGTAAGTCCTCGCTCGTCAACCGACTTCTCGGGGTAGAGCGCGTAATTGTTTCCGACGTTGCCGGCACTACGCGCGACGCCGTGGACACGCCCTTTACCTACATGGGCAGAAAGTATACGATAATCGACACCGCCGGTATGCGCCGCAAACGCGCAATCGAGGACGAGAGCGTCGAGGACTATTCCGTAATGCGCACGATAAGCGCAATTTCGCGCGCCGACGTCGTTTTAGTCGTTTTCGACAGTTCTGAGGAGCTTACCGAACAGGACGTTCGCATCGCCGGTTACGTCAACGAGCAGGGCAAGCCGAACATAATCGTCATGAACAAGTGGGACAAAGTCGAAAAGGACAGCTTCACCATCGAAAAGCACAACGACGAGCTGAAGAAAGACCTTGCGTTTATGGACTACTACAAGACGGCATACGTTTCTGCGGTTACCGGACAACGCACCGAAAAACTGCTTCCCATGGTGGATGAGGTTTTTATCAACGCTTCGCAAAGAATATCTACAGGCGTTCTCAACGACGTTATCGCCGAGGCGGTGGCTATGAACGAGCCGCCGACGCACTCGGGGCGCCGACTCAAGGTGCTTTACGCAACGCAGCCCGAAACCAATCCGCCGCATTTCGTCATCTTTGTCAACGACGACAAACTTTTGCATTTTTCATACCGCAGGTATCTTGAAAACTCGCTTAGAAAAGCATTCGATTTTTCGGGTACTCCGATTAAGCTTACTTTCAATTCGCGAAAAGAGGAGTAAGTGCGGTATGTACGTTTTGTATCTGAGTATTATCGGCTTAATCGTGGGCTCGTATTTTTTCGGTAATATCAATTTTTCAATTATAATTTCGCACCTTGTTAAACGCGATGTCAGGCGCGAGGGTAGCGGAAATCCGGGGACGATGAACATGCTCCGTAGCTTCGGCGTAAAGCTGGGCGCGCTCACGCTCGTACTTGACGCGATAAAAGGCGCGGTACCTGCAATCATCGGCTGGTGGCTTTTGGGCGGCACTCCCGATAATCCTATGGCGGAAATGATGATGTTCGGCACCGACAAAACCGGTCTGTTTATCGGCGGAATCAGCGTCGTGCTCGGACATATTTTTCCCGTTGTCTACAAGTTTAAGGGCGGTAAGGGCGTGGCTTCGTCAATCGGCGTGTGCTTCGTCGCGGCGCCGATAGTTTCCGCTATAGCGTTCGTAATCGGTCTTATATTTATGTTCACCGTCAAAATCGGCTCGCTTACGTCGTTTATCATGACGGGTATACCGCTTATTTATTCGGGCGTTTCCGCGCTTACCTTAGGGCGAATTGTCGAGGGCGTGCTTGCGCTGTGCATCTACGCGATTATTCTTTGCGCGCACCACGCCAACTTCGTTCGGATATTTACCGGCAAAGAAAAGCAAACGGTGCTCTTCGGCAAGAATAAATCGGCTAAGAAAACGAAATCGGACGAAACCGTAACCGACGTTACCGCCGCCGAAAAGCCTGACGAGCAATAATAGCAATAATAATAAATCATAAAACGACTGTCCTCCGGCATATACTCTAGTATCAACCCATGGAGGATAGTTTTTTTATGGAAGAATTCGATGTCTATAAAGATATAAGCGAGCGAACCGACGGCGATATTTATATCGGCGTTGTCGGACCTGTCCGAGCCGGAAAATCGACGTTTATAACGAATTTCATGAATCGGCTGGTTGTGCCCAAAATCAAGAGTAAGCACGTTCGCGAGCGTATGACCGACGAATTGCCGCAAAGCGCCAACGGTAAGGCGATTATGACGACTCAGCCCAAATTTGTTCCCGGCGAAGCCGTTTCGGTGAATATAGCCGATAACATCGACATCAGAATACGCCTTGTCGATTGCGTGGGTTATCTTATCGACGGAGCGACCGGGCATCTTGAGAACGATAAGCCGCGAATGGTAAAAACGCCGTGGTCGGACGATGCGATACCGTTCGAACAGGCTGCCGAAATCGGAACGCAAAAGGTTATTACCGAACATTCGACTATCGGCGTGGTAATGACATCCGACGGCAGTATCGATACCGAACTCGCGCGTGCGGCTTACGTTTCCGCAGAGGAGAGAGTGGTAAACGAACTTAAAAGCCTCGGCAAGCCGTTTATAGTCGTGCTTAATTCCAAGGTGCCGCAGTCAACCGAAACCGTCAAGCTTGCAGCGTCGCTGTCCGATAAATACGAAACCGCGGTAATTCCGCTTGATGTTCTCAACATGACGGAGAACGACATTAAAGACTTGTTTGCTAAAGTTTTGATGGAATTTCCGCTTCGGGACGTTGAGTTTAAGATTGACAAGTGGCTTCAGGCGTTGCCTATGGACAACGAAATAATCTCCTCGCTTTTGGCAAAAATCGCAGATAAGACCGCTGCGATGAAGAAGATGTCCGATTATAAGGCGGTTGACGAAGCGTTTGTCGAAGGTAGCGATTTTGCGAGCGTGACCGTTTCGGCGGTGGAGCTCGGCAAGGGCAAGGTTACCTATGAGCTTGCGGCTAAGCCTGAGCTGTTTTACAAAGCGCTCAGCGCGTCCTGCGGCATGGAAATTACCGACGACTTCGCGCTGATGAGCAACATGAAAGAGCTTGTGCACGCGAAGAAAGAATACGATAAAATCAGCGTCGCGTTGGAATCGGTCAAAAAGACGGGCTACGGCGTAGTCGCTCCGTCGCTTGACGAGATGACGCTTGAAGAGCCGCAAATCGTCAAGCAGGGCTCGCACTACGGAGTGAAGTTAAAAGCGTCCGCGCCGTCGCTGCATATTATGGAAGTGGATATCGCCGCCGAGGTCAGCCCCGTTATGGGAGCAGAGGAGCAGAGCGAGGACATGGTAAAAAATATGCTCGCTTCGTTTGAAACAAACCCCAAAGGAATCTGGGAAACCGATATGTTCGGTAAATCTATGCATGTGCTCGTAAACGAAGGACTGAACAATAAGCTCAATTCGCTTCCCGGCGACACGCAGAAGAAAATACGCAAAACTCTGTCGCGCATTATCAACGAGGGTAAGGGCGGAGTAATCTGCATCTTACTTTAATTACGGCAGGGTATAACCGATAAAAAAGAAAAGCGGCGAACAATCCGTAAAGGCGTTCGTCGCTTTTGTGTTGGGATATATCGTTAAATTATCTTTGGACTCTGCCGGAGCCGTCGCCGCCGGCAAGCTTCTTTACTTCGTCGACCGTGACCATGTTGAAGTCGCCGGAAATGCTGTGTTTAAGGCAGCTTGCCGCGACCGCGAATTCGATTACGTCTTGCGCGTTGAATTTATTGAGCATTGCGTAAATCAGTCCGCCACCGAAGCTGTCGCCGCCGCCCACTCTGTCCACAATGTGGATAAGGTAGTTCTTCGAGAAATAGCATTCTTTGCCGTCGTACAGCATGCCTGCCCAATTATTGTCGTTGGCGGAGATGCTGCCCCTCAGCGTAATCGCGACGTATTTGAAGCCGAATTTCGCAACCAGCTTTTCGGCAACGCTTCTGTAGCCTTCCTTGGAAAGCTTGCCGCCGGTGATATCGGTGTTGTCGGCTTTGATACCGAACACGTCCGAAGCGTCCTCTTCGTTTGCGATGCACACGTCGACGTATTTCATAAGCTCGGTCATTACTTCGCGAGCCTTTTCCTTAGTCCACAGTTTGTTGCGGTAGTTAAGGTCGCAGGAAACGGTCACGCCGTGCTTCTTCGCCGCAATCAGAGCGTCTTTGCAAATTGCCGCAACGTTATCGTTGAGTGCCGGCGTAATGCCCGTGAAGTGGAACCAATCGACGCCCTCGAAAATCTTGTCCCAATCGAAGTCGTCTTGCGAAGCCGTCGCAATCGCGCTGCCTGCTCGGTCGTAAATGACCTTGCTGGGACGCTGAGAAGCGCCTTTTTCGCAATAATATATGCCCAGACGGTCGCCGCCGCGCACGATGAAAGAGGTGTCGACTCCGTAGCGGCGCAACGAATTTACCGCCATTTGTCCGATATCGTGTTTAGGAAACTTGCTGACGAACGCAGCGTCGATTCCGTAGTTTGCAAGCGATACCGCAACGTTTGCTTCGCCGCCGCCGAACGTTGCTTCAAATTTTTCGCTTTGCAAAAATCTGAGATAATTTTCGGGCTGTAGCCTTAACATCAATTCACCGAAAGTAACTACTTTCATAATCTCCTCCGAGTTAAACGAAATATTACTTAAAGTATACAACAGTCGTGCAAAAAATTCAATTACAAATACCGCAATTTTGTTTGCATTTCGTTTAATTTCACGTTTGACACCCGTAAATTATTGCGCTATAATAATGATACTATGCAAAGACTTATTGTAGCGAGCTCGAACAAGGGCAAAATCAAAGAAATACACATGCTGGCAGACGACCGGTTCGACGTGGTTTCCATGAAGGACGCCGGGATTGACGTGGACGTCGAGGAAAACGGCTCCACGTTTGAAGAAAACGCGCTTATCAAAGCCAAAGCGATTTACGAGCTTTGCCATGAGCCTGTCATCAGCGACGACAGCGGTTTGATGGTGGACGCATTAGGCGGCGAACCCGGCGTGTATTCCGCGCGCTACGCCGGAAGCGGACACGACGACGCGGCGAATAACGCAAAGCTACTCGAAAACCTGAGGGGCAAAAGCGACCGCTCCGCTAGGTTTTGTTCGGCTGTCGTTTACTACGACGGCAATCGCACGGAAATTGCAAAGGGATATGTCGAGGGTAAAATCGCCGACAGTCCGCGCGGCGCAAACGGCTTCGGGTACGACCCGCTCTTTATCGCCGACGAACTCGGAAAAACCTTCGGCGAAGCGACAGACGAGGAGAAGAACGCAATCAGTCACCGCGCTCGCGCACTCCGAGCATTATTTAAGCTGATATGATGAGGTTTACGGTTATATCTGATACTCACGGCAAAGCCCGTGAGCGATTAGAGGAACTTTTGCCCGTAATAAATTCGGGCGATTTTTTGGTGCACCTCGGCGACGGCGTAAACGATTTGGACGATTTTGCGGACAGGATAACCTGCGACGTGTACAGGGTGGGCGGAAACTGCGATTTCGGGTTGGGGTACCCCGAGGACGTTATTATCGATACAGAGGCAGGCAAACTGCTGTTTACCCACGGACACACTCATTCCGTGCGCTACGGCGACCTGACGAGCTTATATTTTTATGCCATGCAAAACGATTGCGTTGCGGCGTTTTACGGACATACGCACGTTTCGTTCTCGGGTATAAGCGGAGGAATTACGCTGATAAACCCGGGAAGTCTGGGGAAGCCGCGCACTAAAACCGCGTCCTATTGCGCGGTCACAATCGAGCGTGGATTACTAAATCCGAAAATTGTTTTATTTTAGCCTAAAAATCGTTGACTTTTAAATTAAACTGTGGTATTATTTTTTTGCGTTGTGTGTAAACCACTTGCGGGTGTAGCTCAATGGTAGAGTTCCAGCCTTCCAAGCTGGCTGCGTGGGTCCGATTCCCATCACCCGCTCCAATTTTTGCGCCAGTAGCTCAGCTGGATAGAGCAACGCCCTTCTAAGGCGTGGGTCGGGGGTTCGAATCCCTTCTGGCGCACCACACACACGTTGTTCATCGGTCATGGTGGGTATAGCTCAGTTGGTTAGAGCGCCAGGTTGTGGCCCTGGAGGTCAAG
>ERZ779876.28-NODE-28-length-171354-cov-5.435005_pt1 | contig 171354 bp, 133 predicted proteins | sample MGYA00511068_ERZ779876 | MGnify/ENA primary metagenome ERZ779876 (study PRJEB29588, sample SAMEA1970858) | human gut metagenome | biome: human gut; feature: human-associated habitat; material: faeces | place: Denmark | collected 2008/2010 ...
AGTGTCCCCCAATGACTTTTTTGCTACTTTTTTCGTCACCTGAAAAAAGTAGTATCTCTACTTACGACTATAACTACCGTTTCACTATTAAGACTAACTTTTCTACCACAATTATAGTTAAAAAGAAAAAAATAGCATTACCTGCTTACGCAAAAATAACGCTACTTTTTAATTCGGGTTAGTGGGGAAGGAATATTCTTCCGCTTAAAATTTAGGGTGGGATAGGGGCAATTACGCCACTGCTACTTAAAAATTCGGGGTTTATGGGACGAATTACCGTCCCACACCGGTTACTCTTTGTATTGCCACTTCACCACGTCGAACACGCCGCGCGTGGTGATTTTGACTTTGGGAATGACGGGCAGGCTGAGGAACGACAGCGTCATGAACGGGTCGATGTCGCGGCTGACGCCCAGCGAGTAGGCAAAGTCCTTGACGGCTTCGAGCTCGGCGTTGGTTTCCTCGGTGGACTTGTCGGAAATCAGCCCGGCAACGGGCAGAGCCAAGCCGCGCGTGCGCTTGCCGTCGGTAACGAAGATACCGCCCTTTGCCGCGATGACCGCGTTGATTGCGGCGGCGATGTCCTCGTCGGTCGCGCCCACGGCGATAATATTATGCGAGTCGTGCGCGACGGAAGTCGCAACCGCGCCCTTTTTTAAACCGTAGCCCTTGATGTACCCGAGCCCGATGTGACCGCTGTTGTGGTGGCGCTCGACAACCGCAACCTTGAGAATATCGTCCTTAGCGCTCGGCGCGTCGGCAAATCCGAGGTCGTCGGTCACGATTTCGTGCGGAATAAGTCCGATAAGCGCCTTTCTGCCGCAAACGAGGTTTTCCGCAGTCACGGGTCGGCAATTCATCGACGAGTAAGCCTTTTTGGCGAGCTCGGCGTCGATTTTCGGCTCGCGTTTAGAAATCGGCTTACCCGCCTCGAACGCCGTGCGGCCGCGCTTGATTACGCGATTTATGGCGAACGAGCGGAGGTCGTCGAGAATAATGAGGTCGGCGACGTAGCCGCCGGCGATTGCGCCCTTGTTATTCATGAGGAAGTACCTCGCGGCGTTGTGCGTGGCGACTTTCAGCGTCATAATCGGGTCGAGACCGGCGTGCAGACACTCGCGCACGACGTAATCTATGTGTCCGCGCTCGAGCAAGTCGCTCGGGTGCTTGTCGTCGGTGGCGAACATGCAGCGAGAATAGGTAGACGGCGAAATCAGCGGCATCAGCGCCTTGAGGTTTTGCGCCGCCGTGCCCTCGCGAATCATCACGAACTGCCCCTTTTTAAGCTTTTCCATAGCGTTTTCGAGAGTATCGCACTCGTGGTCGGAGTAAACGCCTGCGGCGATATAGCCGTCGAGGTCGCGCCCCGAAAGCCCCGGCGCGTGCCCGTCGATTTTCTTGTGGTGGCTCTGAGCCGCGAGAATCTTGTCCAGCACGGTTTCGTCGCCGTTGAGAACGCCCACATAATTCATCATTTCGGCGAGCCCCAGCACTCTCGGGTGCGAATAGAACTCGTCGATGTCGCGGTAGTAAAGCGGCATCGCGCTCTCGTCCATGGGCGTAGCCGGCACGCAGGAGGGGAGCATCAGCATAACGTCCATGCCGATGTCGTCGGTTGCCTGCATCATATAGCGTATTCCGTCGGTACCCATGACGTTTGCAATCTCGTGAGGGTCGGCAACCACCGTGGTGGTGCCGTGAGTAAGCGCGATGCGCGCGAACTCGCACGGCTCGACTATCGCGCTCTCGAGGTGAATGTGCGCGTCGATAAGCCCGGGTATGACGTGCCTGCCGCCGGCGTCGATTTCGGTTTTGCCGTGGTATTCGCCGCCGATTCCTGCGATAAGTCCGCCCGAAACCGCAATGTCGCCCGTTTCCCACGAGTCGGAAAACACGTTGAGGTACTTCGCGTTCTTAATCGCGAGGTCAGCCTTTTCCAGCCCTCTCGCCACGCGTATAAGAGTACGTTTTTTCTCGATTTTGCGCTCGATTCTCTCCTGTAAAGTTTCCATACCGCCCTCCGAATGTATTTACAGTAGTATATAATATTTTCGCGGAATTTGCAATACATTTTCGGAAAAATATTGCCGGGATTTTACAAAATAAAACCGTCTTGCCGAAAGACAAGACGGTCGCGACCGCTATATCGTTTTTCTTATGCTGAGTTTTACCGGGCGAACAGTTTGATTTTCGCGACGCCGTAGTCGTGGCGAGAGCCTAGCGACAAATCGATGAGCAAGTCCGCTTCGGGCGAGGTCATGTTTTCGGCGCGGACGACTATTTCGGCTTCGGCGTGAGCCTCGCGCGCGTTGTGCATCTGTGTGGAGAAGTGGGCGCCGCGTTCGACGACGAGTCCCGAGGAAACGTAGACGTTGCCGTTCACCCATTGCTGCATTTTCAGTACGCCCGAATCGATGACGCGCACTTTGAGGGTAAGCGTTTCGCCCTCGGCGATAAACGGCTCGCGCTCGAGCGTGACCGTCGCCTTGAACGTATCGAAAGTGAAGAACTGCGTGCAGCCCGTCATGGCGACAAGCTCCTCGGCGGTGAAGCGGCGTTTGCCCGGGTCGCGGTCGGAGTGGGGCAGCCATTCGTCGTTGTCGGCACAAAGCTCGTCCGCACAAAGCACCGAATACCGCTCGGTTTCGTCGGTCATATCGAGCTTTGTTCTCGGCAAAAACCTCGGAATACAAGCCATAACGCGGTCGGTGAGTTCGTCCACCGTTTTGGGTATCGCCAAACCGCTCGACTTTTCGATGCACACGGTGTTGATAATGCCGTCAATTGGCTCGAGCCACTTTTTGGGCAAGCCTTTTTCGCCCTTGATTATGCCTAAAATCGCGCCGACGGTGCCAGCCGAACAGTCAGCGTCCTCGCAGCAGCCTGCGGCAATGCACATGCTTTTGCCGAAGTCGCCCTCGCCGTACAGCCAGCCGAGCATCGTTATGCCGATATTGTTCGGCGCGTCGAAACCCACGGGCGCGTCCGCCATGTCGTCGCCCTCCATGTCCTTGACCTTGAGCCAGCATGCGGAAAACGCGCCCGGCACCTCGCCGAACAACAGCTTTCGCGCTTCATCGCAGGACAGCCCGTCACGGTAAGCGTTTCTCACGATATTGACAGCCCTCGCTACCGCGCAGTCCTCCGGGATATACGACAAGCCGACGTCGATGAGCGCGTCGAAATCGTGCTCGACAAACGCTGCGGATTCGACTGCGGCAAAAAACAGCTCGCCGTAAACGCCCTCGTCGGCGTGGTCCACGCAGCCGTCGAGGTAGGCAAAGCGCGTGGCGAGCTCGGGAAGCCCCGGGCACAGGCACGCCCAGATTTCGCTGCGGATAAAGCAGCCGCAACTGTCCTTGAAGTAGTTGCCCACGCGCCCCGAGAGCGGAGGAGCGATACCTCGGCGAAGATTGGACTTGCCGATGCCGTACTCCGACCAATTCGGCGTGACGTAGGTCAGCCAATAGTCGGCGAGAACGTTTGCCGAAACGCCCGAGCCGTATTCCTCGACGGCGCACAGCCAGGCAATCTGCAAATCGAGGTCGTCGTTTGGCGGCGGATTGCGCTCGATGTCGGGTTGAAGATACCATTCGACGTTCACCTTGCCGCGCTTGCACTCGAGCGGCGCGCCCAACGCTCCGCCGGCGTTTTTCCCTTGCCAGCACCCGGCAATCCTGTCGCGAAGCTCGCTGTACCCTAGTTTCATTATTTACCTCCTCTGATCGGCGGTCATGCGCCGAGCCGCGCCGTAAAAAAATCGGCGCAACATTGTATTACGCCGATATTATATCACCGCAAGCCCGAAACTTCAACGGCTGAATTTTACCGCATATTCGTGATTTTTTACCTTTTCGAGCGGAACGCGCCGGGAGTAGTGCCGGTAACCTTGCGGAACTGCGCGTAAAAAGTCTTTACGTCGGCGTAACCCACTCGCGCGGAAATCTCCTCGACGGACAGCAAGCTGTTTTCGAGTAGCTCCGTAGCCTCGTTTATTTTCAGCGAGTTGACGTAAGCGTTAAAGCCCTCGCCGGTAAACCGCTTGAACATTCTCGAAAAGTAGGAATCGTTGTAGTAAAAGCGTTCGCTCACCTCGGACAGCGACGGATTCTCGGCGTAATGCTCGCGGAGCCACGCGAGTATGTCGGCGGTTTTGTCGGGCTTTGCCGCTGCCTTGCCGCCGCGGACGTAGCGCAGCAGCATTATCAGAAAGAGATGAAGAAGGTCGCTCGCCGCGGCCTCCCACGACTCGCGTTTTTCCGTCACCTCGCGGTACAATTCGGTCACGAGAGCAGTGGCTCTCGCGATGTCCGCGCCCGTAAAATTAACGCATTGGTCGCCGTCGCCGCGCTCGTACACGAACGAAAACAGCTCGCGCACCGCTTTCGTTTCGCGCCGCAGCCCCGAGCCGATATAGTCGGGCGTGATTAGCACGTTATAGTACTCGGTACTGTCGGAAATTATCTCGTGAGTCTGCCCGAAATTGATGAAAACCACGCTGCCGGGGCGCGTGCGGTAGGACTTGCCGTCCACGATATGCTCCGCTTCGCCCTTTACAACCAGCGCGAACTCGAAAAAGTCGTGAGTGTGCTTTTCGCAGCCGCAGTCGGAATTGTGCTGGACGACAAGGCTTTCTCCGCCCGGGAATATGTCGCTGTGATAAAAGCCTTTCATTTATCGTTCCTCGCTTTGAAAACGGGGTACTTGTCCCAAAGATTATACCTGTCCGCGTTTATTATCGCCGCCACCAGCCTGTCCTTTGCGATGGGAATGTCCTTTTGCACCGACTTTATGAGGTTTTTGACGTACTCGCGCTGAGTTTCGTGATTGGCAGGGCACGGATTTTTGACGACGGGAAGCTCCGCCGCCCTCGCGTAAGCCGCGATATTCTTCTCGTAGGTGAGAATAAGCGGACGGATAAGCGTCACTCCCGTGCGCTCCATCGCGTTTATCGGCGCAAAGGTGGACAGCCGCCCTTCGTAGAACGCCGATAAAAGGAAAGTTTCTGCAAGGTCGTCGGCGTGGTGTCCGAGCGCAAGCTTGTTCACGCCGTCGCCGACGAGCAGCGAGTTGAGCGCGCCGCGCCGCATTTTCGAGCACAGCGAGCAGGGGTGAGCCTCGCGCCGCACCTCGAAAATAATCTTGCCGATGTCGGTGCGCTCGATACGGTACGGAACGTTCTCCGCCGCGCAGAAGTCGACGAGCGACCGATAATCCGCGCCGTCGAGCCCCAAGTCTATCGTGTAGGCAAACAGCTCGAACTTAGCCGGCGAAAACCGACGGTACGCCGAAAGCGCCTTTAAGAGAACGAGCGAATCTTTGCCGCCCGACAGCCCCACGCCCACGCGGTCGCCGTCCTCAATCATGTTATAGGTTTCGACGGCGCGGCGCACCGAACCGAGTATTTTTTGTAAATCCATATATGTTTCCGCCCGGGGTTTAAGTTTTCGGACGGGGCGTAAAACGCGCTCCGACCGCAATAGACGTATTCAGTATAACCCGTGCGGACAAAATTTGCAAGGATTTACGGTAAATCAGTTGACTAAACGCGCGGATTTTTATATAATATTTCGGAAGGCTTATCGATAATTAAGCAAACGTCACATATAGGAGATGCAATCATGAAAAGAACTTACCAGCCGAAGAAGAGAAAGAGAGCTAAGGTACACGGCTTCCGTCAGAGAATGAAGACCGCAGGCGGCAGAAGAGTGCTGTCCGCACGTCGTCGCAAGGGCAGAAAGAATATTGCCGCGGCACCGCTCGGCGGCAACCGTTAATCAAGCGAACGAAAGGTTGTCCGTTTCGGAGCTTTCGTCCATCTTGCCGAAAAAGCGTCCGGGGCTGACCATGGGCGCGTTTTTGCGTTAAAAAACGGCGGTCGGAAAATGCTTGCCAAACAGAACAGACTTACCAAAAAAGGCTCGTTCGCGTACCTTCACGCGCACGGCGAACGCTCTCCCGAAAAGAAAGTCAAGCTCAATTACGTGAGGAGCAAGAGCGGCGTCCGCATAGGCTTTTTGGTAAGCAACAAAATAGGTCACGCGGTAGTGAGAAACAAAGTGAAGCGCCGCATGCGCGCCGTTATGCGCGAGTTTATCGACAGGCTTTACCCCTGTCAGGCGGTTTTCGTAGTCGTGCCCGGCGTGGACAAGCTCGATTTTTGCGAGCTTAGGCGTCAGATGACATCGTGTCTTACGAGAGCTAAGCTCATAAAAGAATGAAAAAGCGCAAGAAAAAGACCGTGTGGGGCATAATCTACGACGTAATAACGCTGAAATGGCTGATGGTGGGGCTTGTGCTCTTTTACCGCAAGTGCATTTCGCCGCTTACGCCGCCGACCTGCATCTATTACCCGAGTTGCTCGGCGTATATGCTGGAGGCAATCGAGAAATTCGGGGCGATAAAAGGCGTAATTATGGGCATAAAGCGACTGCTTCGGTGCGTTCCGTGGGAAAAAGGCGGTTTCGACCCCGTCCCCGATAATCCTAAAGGAGATATGAAATGGCTTTTTTAAGCACCGCATTGTTTTCCGCAGCGGAAACGGTTATCAAAGAACCGAGCTGGATGTGGGAAAAACTGCTGTTACACGTTTTTAATTTTATAAGCAACTACGGCTGGCGCGTCGTGTTCTTCACGGTGTGTCTGAAGCTTTTGCTTTGTCCGCTCGACATTTATCAGCGCTATAAGGCGAGAAAAAACCAAAAGATAACCGAACAGCTTAAGCCGCAGATGGAAAAGCTGCAAAAGCAGTACGCCGGCGACCGCAACATGCTCGCTCAAAAGCAAATGCAGCTGAACAAGCAAGCCGGAGTTTCCTACTTTTCCTCGTGCTTGCCGGCAATCATCACCATGGCGGTGATGTTCTCCCTGCTCGGCGCGCTCAACGAAGTCAGCCAATACATGAACTTCAAAGAGTACTACGATATGTACAACGTCTACAACGAGGCTGAAACCGCCTATGCGGAAATAAGCTCCGACGAAGCGACGAGGGCGGCGTTGATTGAACAAGGCGTAGTCGTTCCCGGGCTTACCGACGCCGACGGCAACATCATCGAAGAAAAAGTCCAGTATGCTCAAAGCGAAGTTTACGACTACTATCAGAAAAACAAGACGAGCTTTTTGTGGATAAAGAATATATGGAGTCCGGACGTCCCCTGGAAAAAGGAAATTAACGACTTAGACAAATTCCAAAGTAATACCGGAAAGCGTTTTACCGACGCCGCGAAATCGGGTATAGACGACGATACGCTTAAAAAAATGAAAAGGGATTACTCCAAAGTCATGGGTAAACTACTCGCCGAGGATAGCAACAAAGCGAACGGCTATCTGATACTCCCCATCCTGTCCGTGCTGTTCTCGGTAGCCACGCAGTGGCTTTCGATGCGCCAGCAGAAACAGTCGGGGCAGATGAACGAAGCGATGGGCGGCGGCACGATGAAAACCATGATGTTCATCATGCCGATTATGATTGGTTTCTTCTCGCTGTCGTATACCGCCGCGTTCTCGCTGTACCTGATCGTGAGCTACGCGTTCTCGCTCATTTTGCAGCTTTCGTCCAACGCGATACTGCTCGCCATCGACAAAGCCGAGGAGAAGAAAGTCACCACCACCGTAATGAAATACGGCAGACCCGACCCCAACGATACCGACAAAAAATAATCGACCTATAAAGAGGCAAAGAATATGAAACAAATCGAAGCAACCGGTAAGAAAATCGACGACGCGATTAACGCCGGACTGAAAGAGCTCGGAGTTACGCTTTCCGAGGTCAACGTCGAAATTCTCGAGCAGGGCGGATTTTTCCGCAAAGCGAAAGTGCGCCTGACCGTCGAGGATGACGAAGATCTTTTTGTAAAGAAACCCGTGGAAAAGGAAGCCGTGGCGGAAGTCGCCGCAAAGCCCGAAAAGCCTGCGGTAAAACCCGAGCCGAAACCTGCCGTAAAGCCCGAAAAGCCTGCTGCAAAGCCTGAGGTCAAGGCGGCGGTAAAGCCCGAGCCGAAAAAGGAAAACAAGCCAGAGCCGAAGCCTGCGGCGCAGAAATTCGAGAAACGTCAGAGCGCGGACACGCGTCCTGCGCCCATAAAGCCCGAAACGGCAAAGCCCGAGGCTCCCGTTCGCCCCGTCGACCCAGAGCAGGTTAAGATTGCGACGGACTACCTCGAAAAAGTATTGTCGCTGATGAACGTGACCGCCGAGCTTAAAGTCGACACCTCGCACGGCAGTATCGATATCGACATCGTTTCCGATGATTCGTCCGTAATCGGACATCGCGGCGAAGTGCTTGACGCGCTCCAGATTCTGGCGAAGCGCGCCGTAGAGGAGGGCAACGACAAGTTTGTCCACGTCAACGTCGACAGCCGCAATTACCGCGTAAAGCGCGAGCAGTCGCTTGTCGCCCTCGCCAACCGCATGGCGGCAAAGTGCGTAAAGACGGGCAGAAAGGTAGTGCTCGAGCCGATGAGCAGCACTCACCGCAAGATTATTCACGCCGCGCTCACCGATAACGACAAGGTAATAACCAAGTCCGAGGGCAAAGACCCCAACCGCAAGGTCGTTATTCTCCCCAAGCGTTATTAAAAAGCAAGCCCCTCGACATCTTTTGCCGAGGGCTTTTTCTATCCGCAGACTTTATGGATATAAGACGCATACTAATGGCGTAAACAGTCTTATAGAACCTGCTTTTGATAAGTGCGCCGTGGAACCTTTATCATATTCGGCTCCCCCGAGGGATAAGGCAAGAATAGGGATAGCCCCTCGCTGTCATTTATAATTCTCAACGCGCACTCTCCGTTTTCTCCGTCATTCAGAGCGAGGCGAAGCCGAAGCGTGGAATGCCCTGCGGAAGAAAAGGACTAATTCTTTTTCCAAAAGCAACAGAATGAAACCGACGGCAGCGGTCGACCGACGGCTTATTCCGTGAAACGTTTTCATAAAAGCATACTACAATGAAAAAGAAATACCTTAACTTCTTAATAATTATCGGCTTGGGAGCAACACTGTTCGGCTTATCGTTTGCGATAGGCGGTCAAGCCGTGATGTACCTGCGCGTGGGCGGCATACTCCTGTTCCTTTTAGGGGTTGCGCTGCTGCTCGTTCCGCAGAAGAAAAAGGAAGAACCCGTCAACGCGGATTACCGCTATGTCGTCAAAGAAAGCTTTATGAGCGCGCCCGAGCGCGAACTTTACGCGCGGCTTATGCGGCTTGTCGGCGACGACTTCGCGATTTTTCCGCAGGTAGCGCTCGCCTCGCTCGTCGATAAGGTAAACTTCGGCTCGTACCGCAACGAGCTGTTTCGCATCGTCGATTTTGTGCTGTGCGACCGCTTCAGCCTGCGCCCCGTGCTGATTATCGAGCTGAACGACGCCAGCCACAAGCGCGAGGAACGCCGTCGCCGCGACGAAAAAGTGCGTTGCATCGCCGAAAGAGCGGGGCTGGGCATGCTCACGCTGGAGCTCGACGACTTGCCCGACGACCGCACGCTGCGTAAAAAGATTTTTTCGTCCATAAAAAGATAACTCGCGGCGATATTTTCCTCGCGCGAGCCCCTATAAGCCGTCGCTTTCACGACTGCACATATTCAAATGTGCGCATATATAGGAAAAACAGCTATTTTGCGTTCATGTGCAAATAGAAGAACTTGTTGCGGAACAGCGACGGGGTAGTGTTTTCGTGATAGCCGAAGAATTTGACGAAGTTGTTTTCGTCCTCGAAGCCGCACGCCGCGGCTATTTCTTTTATCGTGTAGTCGGTGTTTATCAGTAGCGACTCGGCGTAGTCGAGCTGATGCCGTATAATGCCGCTTTTAAGGTCTACTCCGAACTCGCGGCGATATATTCTCGACAGATAATCGGCGGAAAAACCGAACTGCGCGGCTGTGCTTTTCGCCGTCACACGGAAAGGCGCGTTTGCGCGAATATACTCGTCCACTTCGTGCGCGAGTTTGTTTCCGCGCTTTTCGGGCGCAGAAAGCCCCAGCAAAAACTTCATCAGCGCGACCTCGGCTAACCCTGCGTCATAGCGCGCGTAGTGCATGATTTCGCGGAGGGCGCGCTCGCCGCCGTGCGGTGTGGCGGTTTTGGGGAAGAACGGCTTGCCGCTCGGCATAAAGAAGTGCAGCCAATAAAACGACGTGTGCCCTCGGCTTTCCCTCGTGCCGGCATGCTCGACGCCCGGCGCAAGCACGATGAGCTCCCCGGGCGCAAGCTCGTATTCGCGGCTGCCCTCGCGTATATGCACTTTTCCTGCCGCGACGAGTATGATTTCGTAGGTGTCCAGCGTTATCGCGCCGTGAATCCAGGGCTTGTCGGTGTCGAACAGCCCCGAGTAATTGTATTCGATAGTTTTGTCGTCAAGCGTAATCAAGTCGGATTTTCTCACCTTATACGGGATTTTCTCATTGCCAATTCGAGGATATTATAATATACTTTAAGCATAAAATCAACCGAAAAGGAGCGGAAAATATGGAAAACAATAAAATCGTATCGTTTCGCGACGTAACGCTTACGGACGGATTTTGGAAGAAGCGCTACGAGCTGAACAAAAACGTGTCGATAGCGGCTGTCAGAAACAAATTCGAGGAGAGCGCGCGCTTTGACGCACTGAGATTCAACTACCTGAAAAACGGCAGGCAGCTGCATTATTTTTACGATTCGGACGCGGCGAAGTGGATTGAGGGCGTAGCGTACCTTATCGAGCACGACCGCGAGTCGCAAAAGGACAACGAGGCGTTTATCGACGAGCTCGTCGACTGCATGGCGGCGGCTCAGCGCGACAACGGTTATCTCAATTCCTACCACCAGCAAATCACTCCCGACGAGATTTTTAAGGACAGAAACCACCACGAACTGTACTGCGCGGGACACCTTATCGAAGCGGCGATAGCCTACGACCGCGCCACCCGTAAGGATAAATTTCTCAAAGTAATGGAGAAATACTGCGACTGCATTTACCGCGCGTTTATCGAGGAAAAGACGGCGAGCTTCACTACGCCCGGTCATGAGGAAATCGAGCTTGCGCTCATGAAGCTTTATCGTCATACGGGCAACAAAAAATACTTCGACATGGCTAAATTCTTCCTCGTCAATCGCGGATTGTGCGGTGAGAAAACGATTTACGACAACAACCCCTACGGCTCGCAGGACGACGTGGATATTTATCACCTTCGCGAAGCCAACGGTCACAGCGTGCGCGCGCTTTACCTTTACAGCGGCGTTGCCGATTTGGCGATGGAGGAGAAAGACGAGAAGCTTTACGCCAATCTCGACGCGGTGTTCGACGACATCGTAAACCGCAAAATGTACATTACGGGCGGCGTGGGCTCGACCTTCCGCACCGAGAGTTTTACCGTGCCGTATGACCTTCCCAATCCCACGGCATACTCGGAGAGCTGCTGCGCAATCGCGTTTATTCTCTTTGCGCTCCGCATGCGCGAGATGAAAAAGGACGCGAAGTTCGGCGCGCTCGTCGAGCGCGTGATGTACAATTCACTGCTTTCTTCCACCGACCTTGCCGGCAAAGCGTTCTTCTACGAGAATCCGCTGGAAATCGCTCTTCACGAGCATGGCCGCGAGGTTGCCGTGCCCGAGTACAAGCGCGAACGCCTGCCCATTACCGAGAGGCTGGAGGTGTTCGGCTGTTCGTGCTGTCCGCCCAATATCAACCGTATTTTCGGCGAGCTCGCCGACGTAATCCTTGCCGTCGACAACGGCGAAATCACCGTCGAGCAGTACGTTTCGTCGGTGGCAAAGACCGCGCTCGGCACAATCGAAATCGCCGAAAACTACGCGATTGACGGCAAAGCGACCGTTTCTTCAAAGGATTATGCGGCGAAAAAGATTTCCGTCCGCGTGCCCGAATGGAGCGAAAAGGTTTCGGCTCGGCTCGACGGCAAGGAAGCCGCCGTCACCATTAAGGACGGTTACGCCGAGTTTATGGTATGCAAGTCGTTCACGCTCGAGCTCGACTTTAACATAAAGCCCGTGTTCGTCGCGGCAAATCCGCTTGTTTCCGCCGACAACGGCAAAATCGCGCTTACCTACGGTCCGCTGGTATACTGCGTCGAGGGTGCGGACAACGGCGAGAGGCTGGGCAGACTGTCCGTTTCTCCGGTGGCAGCCGAGGGTGCAACGCTCGAAAAAGACTTTCACGGCTTCTACTCGATAACCGTCGACGGACTCAGAGACAAGGCGCAAAAAGCCCTGTACTTCACCGCCGACAAGTCGGGTTACGAGTCCGTCCGCATCAAGTTTATTCCCTACTTCGCGTTCGCCAATCGCGGCTCGTCCGACATGCTCGTGTGGATAAGAAAAGCGTAACACGGGACAGAGTAAAGGAAATTTTATAAGGATAAATAGAGCTCTCACAGTATGGGATTCCACGTCGCAACGGCATTGTTTTTTTGCTTAAAACAATGCCGTTGCTCCTCTGAATGACGAGGTAAAACGCAAAGGTATCGTTTTATTTTAAATTTAACTTTAAAAAAGGCTCCATTGTGTAAAGGGAGCTGTCGCGTAGCGACTGAGGGATTGTTAATCAAACGCACTTTTCCCGTCATACCCCGTCATTCAGAGCGCGAGGAGAACCCGAGCGCGTGGAATCCCAGACATGGAACAAGTAATCAGCCTTAAAAAGCGCGCGACAAAAAAATCGCGCGCTTTAGTAATATCAAATTCTATAAAAAGTTTTTCAGATCGCTTTCAAATTCGGCAATTTTTTTAATGAGCAGATTTATTTCGTTTTCCAACTTTCTTTTAACATTTTTGTCGGAAGAAACGTCGTCATAAGCCGCAATTTCGTCTTTGACGAGCAATGTATAGCGAAACGCGACGGTTTGACGGTACAACTTAGTCGAACGTTTAATGCCGTAACGTTTATACTTGTCTTGCGTAAATTCGTAAATTTTGTTACAAACATCGTCGCTATCGTTAAGAACGTATGCGCTGAATCCTATCCAAACGTCTTTACATTCCAGATCGTATAAAAAGCCGTGACCGGTGTGCCACCCGAACGAAGTATCGTCGGTTTCAGGAACGTAAGCGTTTATAAAATCGGAAGTAAAACGAACGCGTTTTTTTGTACTAATGTCGTCAATGATTTTCAGTCCCAGTGCGCTCCCGTTTTCGACGATAAGGGCAGACGCGGTTTCCGCGATTTCGGAAACGTTATCCGGGCGATTGTCGTAAATAAGGTCAAGTGCCTCTCTGTGTTTATTATAGATTTCTTTACAAATTTCCTGAAGTCGTTTGTCCACTATCAGATTTCTCCTTAACGTCTTTACGTAATGTAAAACGATGATTTTTACGTCCGTTTGTATATTTTCGTATTCCGATAAAATTTGTTCCGCTATATCCGCTATCATTGAATAATCAGCCGAATACCAGTTGCGAAAATCTGACGGCGCGTCGCCTTCGCGAGTGAGGAATACGAACATTTTGCGATATCCCGAGTATTCGCAGGCGATAATATCGGAATATTTTTTTAATTGACCGCCGTCGCTGCCGTCCGTGCGTTCCCCGGCATAAATTTTATTTTCTATTACGATAACGGTGCGTTCGCGTTCGGAAACCAGCAAAATATCTATGTTCCGGTATTCGGTTTTAACAGTAAACGACGAAAAATCCATTAAAGATATGTCGATTACGTCGGTAATGTTATCGTCATTTATTTCACAAACGTTATCGGCAATTACGCGTTGAAGAAATTTTCGTATAATATTATCCGACATACCGTGATTGCCGTTTGCGTCGAATAACCATGCCAGAACTTTGCTATGCTTGATTTCTTTGCTTATAATGCCCGAAATTTCAAAAAAATTAACGCCGTATTTCCATGGATTAAGCGCGTTCAGGCAGTCAATGTCAAGTAAAAACTTTCTTATCGATTCCGTTTTCTTATCAGTATCGTTTTTGGCTTCGCTTGTCAACGATTATTCTCCTTGTGTGGAATTATTTTTTGTGTCGGAAATATTGCTTCGTTTTCTTTGTTTCGTTAAAACGTATTCTGATGTCATAAGTTAAAAACGCGAGTATAGTGAGTACTCCGAACAGAGGTAATTCGATAGTACTCCATATTGCTGAAAAATGAAGAAACCGACTTGCTTTTTCAGGTAATATATCAACTATGTTTTCGGTAAAATAAGCATTCAATAATCTCATAACAATCATTGCAATAAGCGTTAAAATCAATAGTGTTAAAGAGAATAAAAATAAATATGTTTCTATTGATGCGCCTTTATCCTTTTTCATCACAATCGCCTCTTATTTTCATATTAGTTAAATGTTTTTGCTATTGTTTACATATTATAGCACCATAGTGTTGCATTGTCAATACAATAGTTTAATTATAATAATTGAAAGTCCTCTATACTATAACTATAGTTTATAAGAGGTGAAAGCAATGACGGCAAAAGAAGTCGGCGCAAGAGTAACGGTATTGCGGGAAGAGAAAAAGTTGACGAAAAACGCTTTGGCAAATCTGGCGGGAATTTCGCCTACATACATCAGCGATATAGAAGCCGGAAGAAAGTGTCCCACGGTTGAATATCTGGGATATTTGTGCGACGCGCTCGGCATTACTTTACGGGACTTTTTCAGCGTCGACGGAAAAAACGACAGATTGTCGATCGATTCGCTGACGGCGAGGCAAAAGGCGGCGTTTGAAAATTTTTTAAGAGAGTTGAAGTAACTATAATATTGGTAGATTGTCTGAAAAATTCCGTGAAAACGTATAATTTTCGCGAAATTTTTATTTTTAGGCGGCATTACTTTTGCCGCTAAGTGTTGACAACGGCATAAACTTTCTGGTATAATTGATGTGAAAAACAACCTTAGGGAACGGAGGACAAGCCGTGAGCGAAAAAGCAATCATAGTCGCGAGCAACGTGAGCAAGGTATACAAGAGCGGAGTGGGCGAGGTGCGCGCCGTCGACAACCTCAGCTTCGAGGTGAACGAGGGCGAGTTTGTGGTAATCTTAGGTCCCAGCGGCGCCGGCAAGACCACGCTTTTGAACCTTATGGGCGGTATGGACGGGGTCACGAGCGGCGAGCTCGTCATCGACGGCGAAAACCTTACGGGAATGTCGGCAAGGGAACTGACGCGGTATCGCAGGACAAAGGTGGGCTTTGTGTTTCAGTTCTATAACCTTATGCCCAATCTTACCGCGATAGAGAACATCGAGCTCGCGGTCGAGCTTTGCCCCGAAGCCAAACGCCCCGAGGACGTAATGGAGCGCGTGGGACTTCGCGAGCGCATGAACAATTTCCCGGCTCAGCTCTCGGGCGGCGAACAACAGCGCGTATCCATTGCGCGCGCCGTGGCGAAAAATCCGCGACTGCTTCTTTGCGACGAGCCCACGGGCGCGCTCGACTACGAAACGGGCAAGAGGATTTTGCAGCTGCTTCAGGACATGTGCAGGGAAGAAAACAAGACGGTCATAATAGTCACTCACAACGCCGCGCTCAAGGACATGGCGGACAAGGTGATTTATATCAAGAACGGCAAGGCGGACAGAGTGGAAATCAACGCCGAGCCCAAACCTGTCGCGGAGATTGAGTGGTAATGAAAAAGACGTTTTCAAAAACCGTGTTCCGCACGATAAAGAGTAATTTTGCGAGGTTTATCGCGATAACCGCCGTCGTCTTTCTGGGCGTGGCGTTCGTCGCGGGTCTCGGCGCGCTTTCGCCGATATACAAGGACACGATTTCCGACGAGTTTCTGCGACGCGGCGGCGCGAATTTAATTGTCAAGTGCAAGTCGGAAACGGGCTTTTCGACGAGCGAGGACAACGACGAAATAGCCAAGCTTAAAAACATCGAGGGCGTAGAGGAAGCAGTCGCGTTTTCCGCGTTCGACACTACGTCGACCGAAACAATCAAGGTGACGGACGGCGGCGGCAAGGAGTACAACGCGCGAGTTTACCTGCTGCCGAAATTCGATTTAGCCGTCAATCCGATAACGCTCGAGGACGGAGCCTTGCCCGAAAAGGGCGGCGAAATCGCAATCGACCGCTACCAAAATGATACCAAAACGCCCGTAGCCATAGGCGACGAGCTCACTCTCACGCTGTTCGGCGCGAAAAAGACGGCGAAAGTCACGGCGAGCGTCGCAAATCCGCTTAACTTCACCAAGATAGAGGAGCCGGACGTCGACGAGAATCCGCTGGAATTGATAGTTTATATAAACACCGCGGTTTTCCCCGTAAAGATACCCTACGTTATTCCCGAGCTCGGCGCGGTCATCGAGCTCGAGCCGCCCGTAACCGACGTCTACGTCAGACTGTCGGGGCTGTCGGGAACGGGAGTTTTCACCGACGAGTACGCCGCCGCAACCGCCGCCGCGAAATCGAAAATCGAGGACGCGTTCGGCGAGGACAAAGTGGCAGTGCTCACCGAAAAGGAGAGCTACAGCCTCGCGCTCACCGATAATTACGCCAAGAAAATAAACATAATCAGCCTGATTTTTCCGGCGTTCTTCATCGCAGTCGTGGCGCTGGTGGTGCTGACAACCATGACGCGGCTCATAGAAGAGGAGCGTCCCGTGATTGCCTGTTACCGCACGCTCGGTTACGGCAACGGGCTTATCGCGATGAAGTATGTCGGATTCGCGCTCATCTGCTGCCTGATAGGCGCGCTTCTGGGCATCTTTTTGGGCTCGTGGGTGCTGCCGATAGCCATTTTTCCGGCGTTCCACGCGACAGTCTTCTTCCCCGAGCTTGCGATGGGACTGCACTTCGAGGAGGGCGTGATTTTCGCCGTGATAATGACGGCGGCGGTAATAGCCGTCACCGCATATTCGATTGCAAACTGCCTGCGCTCGAAGCCTGCGGAGCTATTGCGTCCGCGCGCGCCAAAGCCCGGCAAAAAGATTTTCCTCGAGCACGTTCCCTTTATTTGGAAGCGAATGTCGTTCCGTTACAAGTCGACCTACCGCAATATCTTCCGCTATGTCCGCCATCTTCTGATGACCGTAATTTCCGTCGCCGGTTCCACCGCGCTGGTGCTCGCAGGCTTCGGACTGCGCGACGTGTCGCTTAACCCCGACGCGACGAAGATAGCCGGTTTTGCGGACACGTTCGAGCTGATTTCGTTCGTCGTGATACTGTTCGCTGCGGCGCTCGCCGTGCTCGTCGTTTACAACCTGACCAACCTTAACATCGGCGAAAGAAAGCGCGAAATCGCCACGCTCGAGGTGCTCGGGTACTATTACGGCGAGGTTGCGGGATACATCTACCGCGAAGTCGCGATTATGGCGCTGTTCGGCGTAATCCTCGGCTTGCCGCTGGGCTTCGGACTGTGCTGGTTCTTGTTCGGGTACCTGGACTTCGGCAGCGTGACGATGATAAAGTGGTATTCGTACCTTATCACCGCAGGAGTTACGCTCGCGTTCGTCGCGCTGGTATTCCTCCTGCTGTTCCCGAAAATCAAAAAAATCGACATGAACGACTCGCTGAAAACTCTGGAGTGAGAAATCGCTTTCGGACAGTCTGTAATCCTGCAAGATTTAATTTCGTATTTTTGCGGATAGTTTGGTTTTAACGGAGTAGCCTTACCTGTAACAGTGGGTAAGGCTACTGTTTTATTATAGAGTAATTACTTTTTTGCGCAGATTTTACTAGGATTGTAGCCGGTGTAAGAAGTGAATGCTCTGCTGAAATAGAATTCGTTTTTATATCCGCAAAGGAGCGCGACTTCGCCTACGGTGTACAGACCGGAAGAGAGAAGGTCGATTGCGTGTCTTATTCTGAGCCCTATGAGATACGATTTGGGCGAAACTGCAAAACGCGCGGTGAAAAGTTTTTTGAAATACGCGTAACTCATGTTGCATAAAGCGGCACAGTCTTCCAGATTGACGGGCTTGAGAAAACTGTTTTCGAGGTAATCTATACCCGGAGTTATTCTATCCGCTTTTTTCCCGACGTATTCGGGTTCTTTTTCGAGTAGCGAAATTATGCCGTACAGACACAGCATGACGACGTGATAATAGCCGCGTCGCTTTTTGCGCCAGGCGGCTTCCGCTCGAATAAACAACGACCGCATTTTGTCCCGATGCGGAGATTTTAGGCAAAACGCTTCGTAATCGAACGGAATATCTGTATCGAAAAATATATCTATACAACAGCCCTCGGCAAGCCGTTTGACCGTATATTCGCGATTATTTCCTTTTGGTAAAAATCGAACATAATCAGATTTTTCCGAAAACGATTTGTCGCCGAATTTGATGTCGCTTTGCCCGTCCAGCACAAAAATCAGTTCGTTATGCGGCAAATTCGGGTTAAATTCCGCTTTTTCAGGTAGACTGCGATTGTCTATCAGAATCACGGTATGTATTTTTGTAACGTTTATTTCACTGTTTGTCATAATGGTTTTCACGATAAGATATTACGACATTTGCCTTTATTTGTCAAATAATTTGTATCGATAAGTATAAATTAAACGTTTTGTGTATTGCGTCCGAGGAAAAACAGTGGTAAAATGGCAATAAAGGAGAAGACGATTATGACAGACGAGGTGCGCGGCATCGTTGCCGTTATGGAAGATGAGAAGATTTATCCCGAAATCGTGCGGATTGACTACGATCCGATGGATAAAGGGCTGCCGATTCCGCTGGAAATATCCAAACGCTTGTGCGAATACATCGCGGCGCAGTCGGTGGCGATATATCCGGGAGAAAAGTTGTTCGGACAATTTCGATTCGACGAAAGCGTGCCTGCGGATTTATTTCATCGTACCGGACACCCGGCATTCAGAGAAGCGTTTTCGGCGTTTTATCTTAACCCCGTGGATAAAATATGCACGTTCGAGTGGCAGCATTCCGCGCCCGATTATGAAAAGATGATAACGCGCGGCATAGACGGCGTGTTGTCTGATATAACGTCGGCAAAGGCGGCGCACGCTGCCAACCGCGAAAAGACGGATTATCTGGCTGCGGTGGAAAACGTGTGCCGGGCGCTTATCGCGAGGGCGGAAAAGTGCGCGGACGTTATAGCCGCTGCGGCGGAAACGGAAACGAACGAAACGCGCAGAGCGGAGCTGATAAGCGCGGCGAATGTAATGAGAAACGTACCGCGTCGCGGGGCTTCGAACTTTTATGAAGCGATAGAAACGGTGTATTTTTGCTTTACCGTCCAGCCCGACGGATTGGGCGCGCTCGACAGATTGCTTTCGCCGTACTATTTTCGCGATTTGTCTTGCGGAAAAATAACGCGCGAGCAGGCGAAAAGCCTCGTGCAGGAATTGTTTATACTGATTCAGGCGCACACGCCGAAATCGAATCCGAATCATAAAAAGGGCGGCGAATGTCATTTCGTAGTCGGAGGCGCCGATGAAAACGGCAACGACGTGTTTAACGATTTTTCACGGCTGTTGATAGAAAGCCTTATGGAACTGCCGATACACTGTCCGGAACTCAGTCTGCGCGTTTCGGACAAAACGCCGCGCGAGATATTGCGATTCACAATGGACGCGGAACGCCGCGACCCGTACAAGCGTATCGCGTTTGCCGGCGATAAATCGCGCATTGCCGCGTTATCCGAAATCGGCATCAGACGCGCCGAGGCGAGCAGATATGTGATAGTCGGGTGCAACGAACCGGCGTTTCCCGGAACGTTGTGGATGGGCGGAAGCACTGTCAATATTGCGCGCTCGCTGATAAAAACGCTTTACGACGACGAAGAAAAAGCGATAAAATGCGATAGTTTCGACGAATTTTTCGCTCTTTACGAAACGAATTTTGCGGCTGATTTTACGGAGATACTCGACATTAGCCGATGTTTTAACGCAATGCGCGCACGCGATGAAAACGTGCTGGGAGCAGTCGTTTTCGACGGTTGCGTCGAAAACGCGCTTTCGCCGACGAAAGGAGGTTGCAGAATCAAAATCGGCGGTATAGACATCATGGGGTTTGTGAACGTAGTCGACTCGCTTGCCGTAATCAAGCAATTCGTGTACGACGACAGAGTCGTGACGATGAAAGAGCTCATCGACGCGCTTCGTACAGATTGGAGGAACGCGGAATCGCTTCGCCGCACGATATTGAGAAAGGGAAGGTTTTTCGGCAACGACGACGATTTGCCCGACGATATAGCGTTAAGGTTGTGCGACGTTTTAGAAAATCTTACGAAAAACGAGCGGCTTAACTTCGGCGAGCATATACTTATCGGAACGATGGCAGGGTACAATCCGCACTATGCGTATTTCGGGGCGTTGACGCCGGCTACGCCCGACGGCAGACATTCGGGGGATTCGTTCGGCGTAGGCATGGGACAATCGGGCGGAAAGGATCGGGAAGGCTTGACCGCGCTCTTAAACTCCGCGGCAAAGGTGTCGCGGCGCCCGGTCATGGCAGGTCCGTTCGTCTGCAATGTGACGCTCGACAAGAAAATCGTCGAAAACGACGAAAGTTTCGAGAAACTCGTGGATGCTGCGGCGGCATATTTCAAACAGGGCGGACTGCAACTGCAATTCAACTATACGTCGCCGGAAACGTTGTTGGACGCGCAGTCGCACCCCGAAAACTATCCCGACATGAAGGTGCGCGTTTCGGGTTTTTCGGGAGTGTTTGTCGAACTCGGCAGAGAAATTCAGGACAACGTAATCGCACGAACGACGAAAGAACTATGAGTGCGATTAAACTTTTCGATATTCAGCGCGGTTCGTTCGTCGACGGACCGGGGGTGCGCACTACGGTGTTCTTTCGCGGCTGCAACCTTCGCTGCGAGTGGTGTCACAACCCGGAAAGTCAATCGGGTGACAAGCATATTTTTCATTACGCGGAGAAGTGCATTTCGTGCGCGAGTTGCGACGCGGCGTGTCCTTTCGGCGCGATAAGCAAAGGCAACGTCGATTACGCCGGGTGCGCGTTTTGCGGCAAATGCGAGATTGTTTGCCCCGTCGGCGCGTTACGCGTCTCGGGTTTCGAACTTGAAGAGGACGAAATCGTAAAAATCGTCATCAGGGACAAGCCGTTCTACGACCAAAGCGGTGGCGGCGTTACGTTCTCCGGCGGCGAGAGTATGCTTTGCCCGGACGACGTCGCGAGCCTTGCCAGACGCTGCGGCGAAAACTCGGTGCATGTCGCGGTCGATACCGCCGGCAATGTTCCGTGGAAGTGCTTTGAAACGGTAATGCCTTACGTCGATTTGTTTCTGTACGACATAAAAATGCTTGACAACGAAAAACACAGGCGTTATACGGGAGCGAGTAACGAGAGAATCTTAGATAATCTGAAACGGTTGCTTTCATCGGGGAAAGCGGTAATCGTAAGAATACCGGTTATTCCATCAATAAACGCAACGGCGGAGGATATGCGAAAAATCCGGGATTTTCTTGACGAAAACGGCGGCGCACCCGTGGAATTATTGCCGTATCATCGCCTCGGAGAAAACAAGTATCGTGCGCTCGGCATGCTGCCGAAGAAGTTTGACGTGCCGACGGACGAAACGATGAGAGAGCTTAAAAAAATCTTTATCGGGTTAGTTTAACTATCACCGGTAATTTTTGCGGATCTCGCCTTTGTTGTCGTAAAAATGTTTCGCGCCTTAAGAACCGGGATTTTTCGACGGTTTCGTGCGGTGGCTTGCGACGGCGTATCGGGCGTATGCCTATTAACCCAACGAGCGAAAGCGCGAAAAAGTCTGTTTTTAAGGTTACTGGCGATGGCTGAACCAACCCTGTCGGAGAATAGAAAAAAGCGACGGCAAATCGTCGCTTTTTTCGCTTGTTTTAACCGAGCTTATTTCAAATCTTCGGGGCTTATCTTTCTATCCTTGAAGTAATATTCGCGGTCGTGCTCGTTTATTTCGCGGAGCACGCGGCAGGGGTTGCCGACGGCGACGACGTTCGGGGGAAGGTCGCGCGTGACTATGCTGCCTGCGCCCACCACGGTGTTATCGCCGATGTTTACGCCTGGGAGCACTACGACGTGCGCGCCCAGCCAGCAGTTTCTGCCGATGTGCACGGGCATGTTGTACTGATAGATTTTCTCGCGGAGCTCGGGAAGCACGGGGTGTCCGGCGGTGGCGACGGTCACGCCCGGACCGAACATCGTGTAATCGCCCACGGTGATAACGCCGTCGTCCACTAGCGTCAGATTGAAGTTCGCGTAAACGTAGTCGCCGAAGCTCACGTTTTTTCCGCCCCAATTCGCGTGGAATGGCGGCTCGATGTAGCAGCCCTTGCCGAGGTGCGCGAACATGCTTTTCAGCATCGCCTTGCGTTTTTCGGGCTCGGACGGGCGCGTCATATTGTATTCGTACACTTTTTCCAGCCAGGTTGCCTGCTCGGCGGCAACCGAATCGTCGTCGCAGGCGTACAGCTCGCCGGTCAACAGCTTCTCTCGCATTCCCATAAAGATAACTCCTTAGCATAAGCGGTACCGCTATTATAGCGGCTTTGCGGATAAAAAGCAAGCCGTAATGCGTAAGTTTGATAAAATATCGGTATTCTTGCCCGTGCGCTTGACCGAATCACCGACGTTTTGATATACTTAGTGCGGCGGCGCGACAAACGCTGCGACGTACAAGACGTACAAGGAGTAATCATGCAAGTAAAAGCGATAGTATTCGACCTCGACGGTACGCTTCTCGACACGCTCGACGATTTGTGGCTGAGCGTCAATTATACGATGGACAAGTTCGGTTTTCCGCACCGTGACCGCCGCGAAGTGCGCGGCTTTCTTGGTAGCGGCGTGCGCGTGCTAGTGGAAAAATCGCTGCCCGAGGACAAAAAGGACATGACGGACGAGTGCCTTAGCGTTTTCAAGGCGTACTACGACGTGCACAAGGATGACAACACGCGCCCCTACGACGGCGTAATCGACATGCTGAAGGCAGTGCGCGCCGCAGGACTCAAGTCCGCAATCGTGTCTAACAAGTACGACGCGGCGGTGCAGCAGCTGAAAAACGTAACGTTTAACGGGCTGGTGGACTTCGCGGTGGGCGAGGGTAACGGAATAAAGACCAAGCCTGCCCCCGACGGCGTGCTGCTGGCGTTGAAAAATCTGGGCGTAAAAAAGGACGAAGCCGTTTACGTCGGCGACAGCGAAGTCGACCTCAAAACCGCCGAAAACTCGGGGCTTAAGTGCGTAGCGGTGACCTGGGGCTTCCGCGACCGCGATTTTCTCATCGAATGCGGCGCGAAAAACGTGATAGACGCGACCTGCGAGCTCCTGCCGCTGATTCAAAAAGGCGAGCTTAATTGACGCAAATCGCGGCTTAACGGTTTATTTACTCGACAAATACGGGAGAATATATTAAAATAGAACGGTGAGTTACACAGCGGACAAATTATTCGGAGCGAAAAAGCGCGTTTGGGAAGCCGATTTTCTGAGAGGCGTGGCGATACTGCTGATGTGTTTCGACCACTTCATGTACGACCTCAGCATTATCGACGGCTTTTTCACCGATTTTTACCTCAAAGCGCCGATGTTTATGCATCGGTACATGACGGACGGAATACTTTTCTACAATTCCGCGTTCCGCGAGGTGTTTCACTATATTTTCGCCACGCTGTTTTTGCTCATTTCGGGAATAAGCAGTACGTTTTCGCATAGCGACGGAGTGCGTTGCGCCAAGCTGTTTATCTTTGCCGCGATTCTATCTACGGCAACCGCGGCTATCGATTCGGTTGCGCACATGGACGCGCTGATTGTGTTCGGCGTAATCCACCTTCTGGCATTCGCTTCGCTCGCGTACCTTCTGATTGACAAGCTGCTGAAAAATGACTTCTGGCTGCTCGCGTTCGGCGCGGCGTTCCTCATTGTAGGTATTCTCATCGAGTGGTACGCTCAGCCGTTTGTGAATATGCCGACGAATCCCGACGAGGCTTGGAAAACGGTGCTGAGGGCTATGATAGGCTTGACGCGCGTGGGCTCCGACCATTTTCCGCTGTTCCCGTGCGTGGGCGTGGTGCTGTGGGGCGCGTATATCGGCAAGAAATTCTACCCCGAGCGAAAATCGCTCCTTCCCGGGCTCGACGGCAGCTGGAACAAGGGAATATGCGCGGTGGGGCGCAATACGCTGTGGGTTTACCTGTTGCATCAGCCGGCGATTGCAGGCGTCATCATGATTATGGGAATGTGCAACGGTTTGTCGGTTTTCTAAAGAGAACGGAGGAAAACAAGTGAACGATAAAAACAGAACGTTATATCTGGCGGTCAAAGCTACCGCGAGCGAGCATAAAAACGACGTTGCGCTCACGTTTATGGGCGCGAAAATCGATTACGGGACAATGCTTGCCGATATAGACGCGGTTGCAGGCTGGTTTCGCGGCAGCGGCATAGGGGAGGGCGACGCGGTCACGCTGTGCATGCCCAATATTCCGCAATGCGTAATCTGCTTCTACGCGCTGTCGGCAATCGGCGCGGTGGCGCACATGGTGCATCCGCTCGCACCCGAAGCAAGGCTTAGCGAATACATGACGGAAGTGAAGAGCAAAATGCTCGTCATTCCCGATTTTTCCGCGCCGAAGTACCCGGGGCTCGTCGACGAGTACCCCACGCTGGTGTGTTCGCCGGCGCATTACCTCGGCTTTATCCGCAAATCCGTCTACACGCTCCGCACGATGTCGACTTTGGGCGCGATTAAAAAGCAGCCTACGGTCACGTTGTACTCGGAAGCGGTCAAAAGCGGCTCGCCGAAAATCGCGGCGTTCCGCGACGCCGAAGCCCCTGCGGTTTACCTCCATTCGGGCGGCACGGGCGGTCATCCCAAAACGATAGTGCTCTCCTCGAGAGCGATAAACGCGCTCACCGACCAGAGCTTCGGTATCTTAGGTATAACCGAATTCCACGGCGGAAGCATGCTGGCGGTGCTGCCGATGTTCCACGGCTTCGGACTTGCGATGGGTATTCACGCGATGTTGTGCTATGGCGGCACCGACGCACTGATGCCCAAGTTCCACACTGCCGACACGATTAAGCTCATCGAGCAGAATAAAGTAAATTACCTTATCGGCGTGCCCGTGCTGTATAAAGCTTTGCTTGCTCAGGAGGACTTTTCTGGCGACAAACTGAAAAACCTTTGCGTGGCGTTCGTAGGCGGCGATTATGTGCCGAAAAGTCTGCTCAAGGAGTTTAACGAGCGCATGGAAAAGTACGGTTCCAAGGCAAGGCTGTACGAGGGCTACGGACTGACCGAAACCGTCACCGTTTGCTCGGTCAATACCGACGCGGCTCACCGCGACGGCAGCGTGGGCAAGGCGGTAGGCGGTGTGAAGATTGCCGCGTTCGACGGCGAAAAAATGCTGCCGCCGGGCGAAGAAGGCGAGCTTTGCGTGTCGGGCGACGTGCTGATGACGGGCTACCTCGACGACGAGGAAGCGACGAACGCCGCGTTCTTCGAGCATGACGGCGACAAATTCGTCCGTAGCGGCGACGTCGGCTCCGTCGACATGGACGGCTTCGTGTTCTTTCGCTCGAGAATCAAGCGCATCGCGAAAGTCAACGGCGTGACCGTTTTCCCGTCCGAAATAGAAAAGCTGGTGATGGACGAAATGCCCGAGGTAAAGGAAGCCTGCGCCGCGGCGAAAACCGACGCGCGCACGGGCGACTCGGTGGTGCTGTTCGTCACGACGACCGAGCAACTTGACGATGAGGACAAGGAAAGGCTTACCGAAAAGCTGACCGAATTTATCGCCTCACGGCTTTCCGTCTATGCCGCACCCAAAAAAGTATTCTATGTTTCTGAATTTCCCAAAACGCTCGTTGGCAAGGTGGACGTAAACAAACTGAAGGAAATCTACCTCGGCGGCGACAAGGAATAGCCCCTTGCGCCAATGTCTCTGCGCATTTCTGCCGAGCGATAAATAACTTAACTTCGGAATTTTCGCTCAAATCGTTGACAAACATCTGCGCTTACGATATAATAGTAAAGCTATCGCACTTCACGTAGCCTCGATTTTCGCGGAGAAATACCCAAGAGGCTATAAGGGGACCCCCTGCTAAGGGGTTAGTACGGTGATAAACTGTAGCGCGAGTTCGAATCTCGCTTTCTCCGCCACGAAAAAAGGATGACTTCGGTCATCCTTTTTTCGTGCGTCGAAAGCGAGGGACGAACTTATTTTTGCAATTTTGCAAAAATAAGTTCGCGAGTGGCGCGAAGCGTTAGTTCCAAAGGGCGCCCGAGGAGGCGCCCGCTATCTCGCTTTAACGAAAAGCCACGTTAAAGCCATTGCGCAAAAAATTGAAGTAACAAAAAACAGGAGTTCGCGGTCGGCGCGGAGCGTTAGTTCCTTAGCTTTCGCAGTGTCGGCAATGTTATTCGGGATTTATATTCTCAAACATTTACCGGTTTTTCGGATATTATATGCTTGAAAACGGAGTCGGTTTATGGTAGTATATGTGTGAACGCTTTTTCTCGGAGTATTTATGAATAACGTCGAACTAAAAGAGTATTGGGAAGAATTATTGAGTATTTATAAAGGCATTCTGTTTAATAATCGTGATTTTGCAAACGGAGCGAACGCGAGAATGATTTATAGTTTTGATTGTCCGCAGTTTTCGATTCTGAAAGAAAAGTACGGTTTGGAAAAGATTGCAGGGCAGGGGAGCGATTTTGGAAGAGCGACGAATCTTCTAAGTTATTTTGCTCCGCGAATCACCCATAACGGCGATTTTAAAAACAATATCGACTGTAACGCGGTAGATTTATTGGAGTATTGCCTTGACAAACCGGACAACGGGATAAATTGCCTCAACAAATCGAAGATTTTGCAAGAGTGCTGTCTTTCTGTGGGAATTTACGCGCGTAGGGTGTGGTTAATGCCGTATTCGCCTTATGATACCGACAATCACGTCGTCGTCGAAATATTCGATTCCGAATTGAACAAATGGATTATGTTGGATATGACGAGCAACGGATATTTTGTAAATTCCGACGGGTTGCCGCTATCCGTCCTTGAAATCAGATATAATTTTGCGAGCAACGCGTACTGCGAATTTATAAAAACCGCAGAAACTCCCGACGGGTTTTTCACGGATATGCAAACGGAGCGCTTGTATTATAAGCAATACTTTGCGAAAAATCTCTGCTATTTATTTGCCGAAACGCGAAACGAATTTGCGGATAACGATAATCGCCGGATTGCTTTCATTCCGCAAAATTTCGATTTGACGAGAAATTTAAAACAAAAATCGTTAGACGAAAAAGACGTTCCTCCCGTTGGCAATATATCTATGCTGTTAAGCTCGCCCCGGTAGAACCCGATTAGTATTGCCGATGCTTCGTCGAGCTGTATTTTTGATTTCGGCTTATAAATTCTCGCCTGTACGCATTAATACAATATGTTTTCCAGGCTTTCGTCAAACAATTCGCTTATCATCGCGAGCACGGCGAAGTTCGGCTCGCATACGCCCTTTTCCCATGCGCTTACAGTCCGTTGATTGACGGACAGTTTCTCCGCGAGCTGCGCCTGAGTAAGCCCGTTCGCCGTCCGCAAACTCTTTAAATTCTCTTTGAATCTCAACGTTTTCATCAAACTAACAATACCAAAAATTTTAGTAAAACCCTTGACTTACCAAAATTTTTGGTATATTATATGATAAGATTAAATAGAGGAGAGTTGTATGGAACCGAATTATGTTGTGAGAAAGAGCATATTGCCGGCGTTTACGTTCTGGAGGGTGATTTTATTCTTCCTTATAGTGCCGCTGATTATCCTTATATGTAACATAGTGATGCTGAAAAAGGACGTCATAGAGTTCTACGACGGCAAAATCATTCACAGAAAAGGCGTGCTGAACAAGAGCGAAACGACCACGGTGTTCATGGGCGTGTACGCCGTGAATATCGAGCAGTCATTCTTCGGCAGAATGTTTAACTACGGCGACGTGAAAGTGGACGCGGTAGGCAAGTGGGACGTCGATTGCAGCGCGGTGAAGAACCCCAAGGGCTTGAAAGCGTACCTAGAGAAGTTTACCGAACGGCCCGACAATTCCGTAAAAATGATAAACGGCTGATTATAAGCCGTTTATAAATTAAAGACGTTTTACCCGTAAAGATAAAGAAGTCGCCGCCCGTGCGGCGGCTTTTTTCGCGCGTGAAAACCGCCGCCGACAATTTAAAATCCGAAATTTATAAAAACCTATTGACAAACGACCGCAAGCCGGTTATAATTATAATATATTTTTTCACTAAGTAAAAATAATATCGCGAATGCGGCGATTTTGGTGGGCGGTGTTATTTACTTGATGGAGGAGAGATGAACAATACGACCGAGCTTGCGAGAAAACACGCTTCTATAAGAAGAAAGAACACGAAGCTGATCATAAACCTGTTGAGGAGCAAGCCCGATTCGACGTTCAACGTGGGCAAAACGCTGAATCTGTCGAGCGGCGGCGCGAAGAAGCTGGTGGACGACATCGCGAGCGGCGGAATAATCGCCAAGGTGCAGGCTGCTCCCACGCGAGCCGGGCAAGGGCGACCGCCCATCGAGTACGGCGTAAACCCGTCGTACTGCTCGGTGGCGATTGTCGACTATGCCGCGCAGCGCGCTTCGCTATTGGATTTCGGCGGAGCGGAGCTGGACTCGTTCGCGTTCGATTACGGGTCCGGCATTTCGGACGATGACGTAGTCGACCTTGCCGACAGAGTGGAGGAAATGTTGGCGCGGCATAAGGGCGATTACCCCGTCGCGGCGATAGCTATATCGTACTTAGGGCGCGTCGATTCCAGAACGCACGGAAAAATTTTGTCGGGCGCGTTCCGCGATTGCAACGTCAATATTTACGAATACTACAAAGAACGCTTCGGCACGGAGATAATTCTCAGGAACGACTTGCAGTTCGCGATACTTGCCGAGCGGCGTTCGGGAGCGATAACGGGCGACGAGCTTTCCTGCTGCTACCTGCAAATCGGCAGCGGTGTTGCGAGCGCGATGCTTATCGGCGACAAGCTGTACCTCGGCGCGCACGGGATTGCCGGCGAGATTGGTCAGAACACGCTGCTCCGCTCGACCGACGCGGCGAGAATAGAGAATTACCTCGACTGCGGCGGCTTGAAGCGCGCGCTGAGAGCCAAAGCGGCTTCGGGCGAAAAGACGGAGCTTAGCGGCAATTTCGGGTTTTCCGAAATACTTGCGGCTTATCGCGCCGGCGACGAATTGACGAAAAAAACGGTAGCCGAGTGGGCGAGAGAAGCCGGGCTGCTGATAAAGAACATGATTGAGTTTATGGACTTCGACGCGATAATTCTGTCGGGCGGCATGACCGAGTTCGGCGACGAGTACACGGACGAAATACGCAGGACGGTGCAGGGCTACGGCTACGACACGCGCATAGTGACCTCGGGGCTGAAGGGCAACGCGGCGGCGCTGGGCGCGTTCGAGGCGGCGCGCGACGCGATTATAGACAAGTTCTCGGAGGAGCGCACGGCGCATTCGCCCGAGCGCGCGACCATAGAGGAAAACGTCTAAGCGAAAAACTACGAAACAACGATACGGGAGGTAGTAATGAGAAAAAAGAAGCTTTTTGCAAGACTTGCGATTGCCGTGACGGCTGCCGTCATGTGCTTATCTGCGCTTGTCGGTTGCAAGGACACCTACAGACTGAGCTATTACGACGAGCTCGATTCGGAGCGCGGCTATAACGAGAATCTATTTTATCTGAACGACATGCCGGCAGAGTGCGCCGACCCGACGTGCATATACATAGACGACGAGTCCGACCCCGACTACGGCTGGTTCTACATGTACCCGACGTCCTCGCTTTACGGCGGACACGGCAACGTTTGCTATAAGAGCCGCGATATGAAAACGTGGGAGTACGTCTGCCCGATTTTCGAGCCGAGCGAAAGCTCGTGGCTCAACGAGAGACTGTGGGCGCCCGAGGTCATCTACGACAAAACGACGAAAAAGTACTATCTTTTCGGCAGCGCGGCGAACAACGGCGCGACCTACAACAAGTACCGCGTAGTGTTTCGCAATCACGCCGAGCGCGTAGAGTGGAACAAGACCGCGGCGGAAGTCGAAGCCGCGATTGACGGCAAAACGCGTGCGGAAGCCGTGGACGCATTGAAAGGAATCGTCGACGAGCAGCGAGCGTTTTTGCAAACCGTTGAGTGCGGAGTAGAGCAGCCGAACGGCAAGACCTACGAAGCCGAGCGCGTGAGCGAGGTGCTGGAATATATCTCCGACGTATACGGAGTCAAGCTTATATGGAAGGACGCGTCGCATCTCGAGCTCAGCGACAACGCCGTAGCGATGCAGACGAATTACAACGAGCTGCTTTTCACCGCCGTTTACGCGAGCGCGGCAAACGTCAAAGCCATGCCGAATAACTTTTGCTACGCGCTTTACGTCGCGGTGTCGGATAGTCCGCGCGGACCGTTCGTGCAGTACACCAACGCGCCGGGCGACGAGGGCTACGACGAGAGCAAGCGCACGCTTACCGAAGCCGACCCGTTCGTCGCCGCCGAGGATATTTACGAATATCTGTACGAGCGCAAGTCCGAGTATTGGCAGAACGTGACGGGCGGCAGCGACGGCAAGGCTGCCGAGGCGCGCGCCGCCAAGGGGCAGGTCACGAAGAGCGAAGCGGAAGCGATTACCGTCATCGACGTGCACCCGTACCTCGACCCGATAAGCGGCAAAAAGTACCTCTACGCCGCGGTTTACGCTGACGGCGGCAACTATATTATCGGCATGGAAACAGGCGAGAATTGGACGGACGAGCCGAAGTGGGAAACGCTGACGCGGCTTACGCGCACGAACTACTTCACGCCCTCCGATTTAAGCAAAGAGAACGAGAGCGACCTCACAGAAAGAAACCTTAACGAGGGACCGTACATGTATTACAAGGACGGGCTCTACTACCTTACCATGTCGGTCAACTACTATATGACCAAGTATTATTCGGTTGTGCAAGCGGTGTCGACTAGTCCCATGGGACCGTTCCGCAAGCTGTCGCTCGCCGAGGGCGGCAAGGTGCTTGCTTCCGAACCGCAGTGGGATTTCATGGGCGGACCCGGGCATCACAGCCTTTGCGAGTATGACGGCGAGCTGTACATAATCTATCACTCGCACTACGACCGCGTGGGCGGCTCGGGCGTGCGCGGCAGCTGCTTTGACCCCATAGTGTGGACGAAGAACGCCGACGGCTTGCAGGTAATGCATTGCAACGGTCCGACGTATTCGCTCCAGCCCAAGGCAGGCGCGGACGCCGAGTACAAAAACATCGCAGGTAAAGCAGCGATTACCACCAACGAAAAATCGGCAGACGTCAATCTTCTCAACGACGGAGTTGTCAGATTCTTCTCGTGGGACGAGTTTATCGGCGAATTCGAGTGCGAGCGGACGGAAACGACGATAACGCTGACATTCGACGACTACCGCACGGTGCGCGCGCTGATGATTTACAATTCTTTCGACTACAAAAAGCATTTCGAGAGCGTCGAGAAAATCGAGTTCGAGGCGAAAAAGACGATTAACGGCAAGGAAAAGAAGATAGTCGCGCTCATCGAGGACCTGAAGTTTGACGTGGACCGCTATATAAACAAGGAAGAAGAGGGCTTTGAGTTCATGCGCCCGGGCGGAGCGGCGATTGCCGAGTTCGACGAGCTGAAGGTCAAAGAAATCCGCATCACGCTGCGGCACGACGCGCCTATTGCCGTGTCCGAAATCGCCGTGCTGGGGAAATAGGAGGGAATTATGAGAAAAAAGCTATCGATAATTTTTCTTTTGCTGACGCTTGCCGCCCTCGCGGCGACGGCTTGCAGCGGAGTGAAGGACAACGGTTTTCCGGACTATGACTTCACCAATCCCGAGCCGAAGGAAATCGTCTACGACACCGACGAGGGCGTAACGCTTGACGGACGGCAGGACGAGGACTTCTGGAAGAGCGAGCATAACTACTACACGACCGAGTTCAGCGACGGCAGCAAGGGTAAGAATCCAATCGTCGCAGGGCACTTAAAGCCGTGCGAAATGAAAGTAACCACGCATTTTTCCGACAAGGGCGTTTATTTTTACGCGGAAGTGGGCGACCCGATAATCAACGTTTACCGCGAAAAAAGGGATTTGGCTGCATACCAAAAGACGGGCATTTCTCTCTACGTCGCCGAGCCGGGAATGATAAGCACCTCCGACGGCACGGGCGCGTATGAGTTCGCGCTCGCGGTCGACGGCACCAGCCTGCTCAGACGTCATTATCGCGGCGGCTACAACGCCTATCCGCTTGTGGGAGTATGCTGGGGCACGCGGTTTATCAACCCCGATCTCGACGAGCACGGCAACGGCACCGCCGACGGCTACGCTATGGAAGCCTTTATTCCGTGGTTGCTCATAAAGCTCGACGGCAAGCCCGAATACCTTAACGTCGCTTTCGCCACCCAGCGCCATGAAACCCCGAACAACGCAGGCTCGGAGTTCAGCTGGGAATGGAATCCGCAAGGTCAGGCGGATTGGTACAAGCCCGACACCTGGCTCAAATTCACCGAAAACGGCTTATATAAGGCAAAAGCCGCCGACAAGGTTATCGACGGCAGCGCGAGCGATTGGGCGGACTACGAGGGCGAAACCAAAAGACTGAATTTCCCCGACGGAGTGCGCTATGTCGAGCATAAGATAACGCGCGGCAGCGATGGACTTTACGTTCTCACCGACGCGGTGCAGCGGCTGTATCTCACCGAAAAGGAGTGGTGGGAGAATACGAGCATAGAAGTGCTTGTCGCCAACAAGTACGGCAACTCCGTTTCCTACGCGCTCGACGGCGCAGGCTACAGCGCGCCGAACACCGAGGGCGTGATGAAAGCCGAGGACGTGACGAAAAACGGCGCGACTTACAAGCATATTACCGCGGAGTACTTTATTCCGAACTTCGCGCTCGGCTTCGGCGAGGCGAACAAGTCCGACGACGGCGTAGACACGAGCGGCGAATATCTGCGAGTAAGCGTAGCGTTCGCAAACGGCACGGGGCAAAAAACGGACGACGGCGCGCTCGACCCCGAATGCAACGAGTCCGTCGACAAGTCCTAGCTGATAAAGGACGCCTGCCTTAACAACAAGCCCTACCTCGTTTATCCGCTCGGCTGCGATCCGTGGAACGCCGGCAGACGGCTGTATGTGAACTCGGGCGGCATAACCGCCGGCACGCCTACCGCCGACCCGCGCTTTACCGTGGACGGCAACGCAGACGATTGGAAGGACTACCGCGGAGTGACGGCTCGCGCAATCGGCAGAGCCGAGGGCGACGATAAGAGTTCGGTGGGCAAGGGCTTCGACGTGAAAGCTGTCAAGGGCACGGACGGCGTGTACTTCTACGCTACGGTTAGTCACAACGCGCTCGACGTGCTGTCCAAGGACAAGTACGACGTTTCGGGACTGACGGTAAAGTTCTCCGTGACCGACACGAATTTCAGAGATTTGAACAGCGGCGACGAGCAATACAAAAACGGCAGAAACGGCTGGGAAACCTATTTCACCGCGGTGGGCGTAGACGCGGGCGCGGAGTGCGCGTCCGTTATGCGCACGACGGAAGAAGCCGACGGAACGTACCGAACGATTATCGAGGGCTTTGTGCCGTTTTGGAAAACGGGTGACTTAGACGCCCTTAAAACCGCCGACGGCAAGCCTGCTTTCGATAAGACCACGGGAAAGCTCGCCGACGGCTATGTCCTCCGCGTGGGCTTCAGATGGCGCACCAAGGGCGACAAAATGTATATTCAGGGCAACGCTTCCGCCACCGACGGGCTCGTGAACGGCATGATGTCGCTCAACAATCCGCAAAACCACTATATTATCGACGAGAACGGCTTGCACCAATCGCGGCTCGTGCCTGAGTTCGGCGTGATCGACGGTAAGTCAGATGGCGGCGCTTACTACGGCGAAACGCTGAGAGCGGAATCTGCCGACGGCGAACGCTATTCGGAAACCCGTGCGATAATGCGAGAGGACGGCTTGTACACGATTACCGTCGCGAGGGTCAAAAATTACGTCGAAACCGCTTCGACCACCGTCGGTTGGGACGGCGTAAATACCGGCACATACAAAAACAATTCCGCTGTGGAGCTGAGGTATGTAAAAGACGGAAAGAACTTGCCGTTCGCCTTGATTGCGCCGATGGGCGCTTCCAACGCGACGAGCTGGGTACCGGAAGTCGAATACGAGTATAACGTAACCGCCGACGGCGAATACAACCTCGTCACCGTGGAAGCGTTTTTCAACAAACATTACCTCAAAGCAAAGACGGGCTCGGAGCTTCCCGTCGACCTCGTGCTGTCGGCGGCGTTCTACGTCCACGACGGCAACGCGGACGAAACGAAGTTTGCGCCGACGGACTACGGTACCGCGACTTCCGTCACGCCGAGCGGCGGCTTGTACGCCGTGACTTCGACGGGGCTTGTGCGAAACGCCGAAGCCGTGGGCAAGACCGCGATTTTTGACGGCAACGTCACCGACAATATCCGAAACGGCGAGTTCGACGGCATGCTCGAGATTGTCGTTGCGGTGAACGGAGTCACGCTCGAAAAGGGCAGGGATTACGTCGTGACCGTCGAGGCGAACGAAAAGGGCGGCGCGTATACCGTCGAGGGCAGGGGCGACTACTACGGCAAGGTAGTGCGCGAGTTTAACGGCGGCGCGAAATCTGTCGAAAACGCCGAAATCGAGTGCGCAGCCGAGGTCGAGTACTCAGGCAACGTAAGCTACCTCGTCACTTATCTCGGCGAGCCGCTGAGCACGGACTACTACGACGTCACTGTGGGTGAAACGGATTCGCTCGGCAAAAAGGAAATCACGATTACCGGCAAAGGACTGTTCTGCGGCAGCAAGACGGTTACGTTTACCGTCGTGCCCAAGGACGTCGCAAGCGGCGTTTCTGCCGCGATTTCCACCGTGCTGGCCGGCGGCGAAACGCCCGTGGAAACGGTTAAGCACGGCGACATAACGCTCCGCCGCGGCGCCGATTACGAAATCGACTTCGGCGACCTCACGAGCGGCGGCACCAAAACCGCGACAATCGTCGGCAAGGGCAACTACGGCGGTACGCTCGAGGTTGAGTTCGTCGTTCTGTCCGAGCCCATCGACCTCGCTTCCGACAGCATTACCGTGACGGCGACCGCCGCGAAATACTACGAACCGGACGGCGAATTTATGCCCGAAACGCTGACCGTTACCTACAACGACGGCGCGACTTCCGTCACGCTCAACGCGGGCTCGGACTACACGCTCGGCTCCGTCGCGTTCGGCGGCGAGGACGGCGGCACGGCTACGCTAGCGGTAATCGGCAACGGACTGTTCGGCGGCACGAGAAACGTGACCTATACGATAAATCTTTACCGTCACATGACGAACGCCAAACTCGGCGTACAGGTAAGCGGCGAGCTCACCTACACGGGCGAGGCAATCACGCCCGACGTTACCGTGACGTGGGACGGCGAAACACTGACGGAGGGCGAGCACTACGAGCTCGAAATAACCGACAACGTCAACGCCGGCGAGGCAAAAATTACGATTACGGGCATGGGCGAGAGGTACAAGTCCTCGGCGGTGAAGTCGTTTACGATAAATCCGCGCGACATAGCCTCGGCGTCACTTTCCGTACCCGACGGGCTCAAGCATACGGGCAGAGAAGTCAAGCCGACTCTCACCGTAAAGGACGGCGCGACTAAGCTCGCGAGCGGCACGGACTACACCGTGACGTACTCGGGCGACTGCGCGAACCTTGTTTCCGACACGACCGGAAACTACGGCGAAGCGGCGGTTACGGCTGTCGGCAAGGGCAACTATACGGGCACGGCGAAGCTTACCTACCGCTTCTATACTGCGGCGACGGCGAAGCGCGTGGACGGCAACAAAACCGATTGGGCGGACTACGACGGCAATACTTCGGTGATTTACAACGCAGGCAACACTAAAGGCGCGGAAATTATCGCAAAGCACGAAGCCGACGGCGTTTACGTTTTCGCCACCGTTCGTCACGCCACGCTCGTCAAAAACAGCAACAATCCCCAGAACGATACGCACCTCCGCGTTATTTTCGCGTTGCAAACCGGCACTTCGTATGCCGCTGGCGACCAAATCTACGTCGGCGCCAACGGCAATTACAAGTATTGGAGCAAAAATTACGACAACTATTACGACAACGTCGAATCCGCGTTCGTAGTCACGGGCGAAGAGGGTAATTACGTCACTTACGTCGAAGTTTTCGTACCTGCTTCGAATTTGACCAATGTGACCGACGGCACGGATCTGAGAGTAATCTTCTCCTGGTACGCGCCGGGCGAATCGGAAACGGTTTTCGGATTTAATAACGGCACGACGTGGGGACCGATGAAGCGCTGGGCAAACGCGTTCAGCGAAAGCAACGCCAAGAATTTCTACTACCTCGACAAGAACACCGACGCGGTAAACCGCGGCTTGCGCTATAGCAAGTACGTTGCCGCCGACCGCGCAATCGACGGCGACATATCCGACTGGGCGGACTACGACGAAGCGGGCGGAACGGTGAAGAGAACCGAGGGTAGTAACGGCCGTTATATCGAATACCGCGCGTACTACGGCGCGGACGGCACGTATCTGTCTACTAAATCGCTTACCGATAAAGTCGTTATCGGCAATCGCGCCGCTTCGAGTACGCAGAAAGATTTGTGGAAGATATACTTCTACAACACGAGTTGGGAATTAAAACTCGGCGGCAAAGATATGGGTATGGCTTACGGCTATCAATTAGCTTACGATAACAACAAACTCGATCTCGCAGAGTTCGCGATGAAATGCGAAAAACAAGCGAACGGACAGTACCTTACCGGTATGGAGATGTTTATCCCGTCGGCGGCTTACGAGGAACTCGGTCTTACGCTTACGGACGGAAAACCCACGGTTTCGACCTGGATATTCGGCTGTAAAAAGGCGACGGACTACGTCGTGACCGAGTACGAGCAGTTCAAGACCGAGGCAGGCAAGGCGGCAAGCTCGTGGGCGGCGGATTATCAGTGGTTCGGCGGCAATTATCAGAATAACGATAGCGCAAAGAGCAGTTATTTTGAAATTATCGACTACGTTAAAGCCGCCTGAAATTAAGGAACGCCTATGAAAATCAAGGAATTTTTTATCGCGCTCTTGCTCGCGGCGATTTTCGTCGCGGGCATAGGGTGCAAGGAGCAACCAATGAAAGAATACGAAAAGACTTTAATGACCGGCAACGTCGGCGCGCACGGACACGTGCAAGGTATCGCTACCGACGGCGAATACTTTTACTCGTCGATAACCAGCATACTCGTCAAGCAAGACGCGAGCGGCAAGGTAGTGGGCTCGGTGACGGGCTTCGGCGATCTCGACCGCTGCCACCTCGGCGACATGACCTACAATCCCGACGACGGAATGTTGTACGCTTCGCTGTACGTTTCGCTGAACGGACCGATGTTCTCGGCGAAGGAAAGAGAGGGCGGCGCTCACGACAAGAATTGCTACCTCGTCATCGTCGACCCGAACGTCATTACCGAAACCGAAATGCAAGCAAACGACGTGTGCAAAGTGGTGAACGTGACCAAGCCTATCGCCGAGTACGCCGAGCAAAACGCGGGCTTCAACTTGTGGCTTGGCGGCAAGTACGCGATAAGGTACGGCGTGGACTCGTGTACGTTCGGTCCGAAGTTCGGCTCGAAGAGCAAAAACGGCAAAAAATATCTTACCATGACTTGCAGTACCGCGACTTATTCCGTCGATATAGACGGCGTAACGCCATACGACCGCGAGGATGCGGACTACTTCACGATCTTTCAGTACGACGTGACCGAGTGGAGTAAATACGCAAAGCCGTTCGGCGAAATCGCGAACGCGGTCGGTCCGGAAAAACCCGACGGAACTTATTTTTACTACGCGGGTTTTCACGACTACGGCGTGCAGAACCTTTGCTATGACGAGTACAAAAACGTGTACTTCGTCACGACTTACTATACCGATTATCACGAGCCGTCCAGAAGCAAGTTTCCCAACTACACGTTCTTCGTCATCGACCCCTCTTACGCAAAAGAGCAAACGCTCACGGGCTGCGGCGGCGACAAGGGGCTTGTGCTTCGCTCGAAGTACGGCAAAAAGCACGACAGCGGAGTTATGGGCTATGAACTAAGCGCGAGCGTGGGTATTCTCTCGCTCGGCGACGGCAGATATTACGTCGCGAACGTATTGAAAGGCGGCGCGGCGATGACATTGTACGAGTGGAGCGACGACACGTCCGAATGCTGCATAAAAGAGGTAGAATAGCATGGCGATAACCTACGACGGGCAAGGCCTTTTCGAGGACGGAAAGCCGTGGCTGCCGGTGTCGGGCGAGTATCAGTACTCGCGCGGCGACAGGCGAAGCTGGTACAAGGAAATCGCGAAAATGAAAGCGCTGGGCATAGACACCGTCGCTTCCTACGTCATCTGGATTCACCACGAGGAAGAGGAAGGCGTATTCGATTTTTCTGGCAACAAAAGCCTGCGCGAGTTCGTCGGCGAGGTTGCGGCGGCGAAAATGAAGATGTGCCTCAGGGTCGGTCCGTGGGTGCACGGCGAGGTGCGCAACGGCGGTTTCCCCGATTGGATAGAGCACGCCGATTTCCACACGCGCTGCAACAGCCCCGAGTATCTTTACTATGTCACGCGGTATTTTAAGCGGCTTTACGAGGAAGTCAAGGGCTTTTTCTACGCCGACGGCGGACCGATTTTCGCCGTGCAGGTGGAGAACGAGTACCGCGGCAGAAAGGATAATACGGGGAAACAGCTCCCGGGCTACGGCGACGAGCACATAAACAAGCTGATAGAAATTCTGAAAAGCGTCGGTTTCGACGTGCCGATTTACCTCGCTACGGGCTGGGGCGACGCGTCCACGGGCGAAGCGCTGCCGGTGTGGGGAGCCTACTGCGAAGCCCCGTGGGAGCAGACTTCCCTCGGCTTGCCGCCGGCGAACGGCTATGTGTTTTCCTATTTACCCGACGATGACGCAATCGGCAACGACATGGGCAAGCGCGGCGCGGCGTTTACGATAACCGACAAACCCTATCCGTTCTTGACGGCAGAGCTCGGCGGCGGCATACAGGTGACCAGGCGGCGGCGACCGATTGTGGGCAAATCCGACTGCGCGGCGATTGCGCTCGTAAAATTCGGCAGCGGCGCGGCGATGCTCGGGTACTACGTTTTTCACGGCGGCATAAACCCCGACGGCAAGCTGTCGACGATGAACGAGCAAAGCGTTTACTGCGACTTGCCCGAAAAGGACTACGACTTTCAGGCGGCGATAAGCGCGTTCGGCAGAGTGACCGACGGCGGCAAGGAGCTGAAGCTTGTTAATTATATCGCGCGTGAGTTCGGCGAGGAGCTGTCGCGCATGCCGGCGTTCATTCCGCCCGATAATTGCGCCGACCCATGCGACCTCGATTCAATCAGGTATTCGGTGCGCGCGCAGGGCGGCAGCGGCTTCGTGTTTTTCAATAACTATGTTCGCCGCAGAGCAACCGGCAGTCACGCTTTGGACGGAAAAATCGTCGAGTACCCCGGCGGAAACGTGACCGTAAGGGGCGAGGAGCTGCGCCCGGGCGAGTTCTTTGTCTACGCGTTCGGCATGCGCGTGGGCGAGGGCACGCTGCGCTTTATTTCCGCCGCTCCGTTTTGTAAAATCGGCGACAAATACGTTTTCTGGGCTTATAATCCGCAGAGCGTAATTATCGACGCGTCCGAAGCGGTAAAGGAGAAAATTGTCGTCATCGGCCGCGAGGAAGCCCTCCGCGCGTATAAATTCACGGTAGACGGCGAGGAGCGGCTGTTGCTGTCGGACGGCGCGCTGTACGAAACCTACGGCGAGCTTTACGGCTGCTTTCGCGACCGAATAAGCTTTTTCGCGTTTCCGCCGCTTAAAAACGTAACGGGCAACGCTAACCGCGTAGGCGATTCCGGGGTGTTCGCTCGCTATGAAGCCGGAAAAATAGGCGGCGCGGCGTCGGTTGACTTCGAGCTTACGGCTGAGAACGCAGGTTATAAGGAGTACCGCGTGAGCGTGGAGTACGACGATTGCGGCGGCAAAGAGGTCTTTTTGTACATGGACTTCGACGCCGACAGTCTGGACGTGTTTTCGGACGGCAAGAAAATCGCCGACAAGTTCTACACCGGCGTGCCGTTTGAAATCGAGCTGGGCTATTTCGGCTATCCGCGCGAGCTTATCGTCCGCACTTACCCGGCAAAGCCCGACGACGACGTGTACGTCGAGGTGCCGCACGAGTTCGAGGACGGAGTAGCCAACGAGCTGAAATCGATTTCGACGGAGGTTTATGCCACCGTCAAGCTCGCCTGAAACCCGAGAAACAGACGTAATAAAATTTTCAAAACCAAAAACTCTGACGTAAATCATTGCGCTGCGGCGGAGTTTTGTGTTATCATTAGCGTGTCGCCTGCGGAAAGTTAGCGGCGGCGACGGGAGCGGACTATGGACATAAGAAAAATAGACAGAAACATGGAGCAGACGGTAGTCGACGGTGGCGGCATGAAGCTTTACAAAATACCGTGCGAGCCGTTTACGCTCTACGGCGTGAAGCACGACGAGCGCGGATTTTACAGGCTGGACGACGATTTCGCCGCTTCGGTTTCCGACGGCGTGAAATACCTCGCGCGCAATACCGCAGGCGGAAGAATACGCTTTAAGACCGACGCCAAAACGCTGAAAGCAATCGTGAAATACAAGAATTTCTGCCGCATGGGGCACATGCCGTTGTCGGGCAGCGGCGGACTGTCGCTCACGGACGTCACGGACGGCGAGTGGGTATTCAAAGGGCTGATTCGCCCCGAGCACAACTGTGAGCGCGGCTACGAGGGCAGCGTCAAACTTTCGGGCGAAATGCGCGAGTATATCCTGTGGTTGCCGCTATATAACGACGTCGACGAGCTGACAATCGGGCTCGACGAGGGCGCGGCGGTAGAAAAGGGCGGCGACTATGCCTATGGCGGCAAGCCGATTGCGTACTACGGCTCGTCGATAACGCAGGGCGGCTGTGCCTCGCGCCCGGACAACGCCTACGAAGCGTTGATTTCCAAGCATACCGATACCGACTTTATCAACCTGGGTTTCAGCGGCAGCGCAAAGGGAGAAACGGCTGTGGCAAAGTATGCCGCCGCGCTCAATCCGCTGATATTCGTCATCGACTATGACCACAATGCGCCCGGCGCCGAGTACCTCAGAAGCACGCACTACGCGTTTTACAAGGCGTTTCGGGAAGAAAATAAGACCGCGCCGATAGTGTTCGTCACGCGCCCCGACTTCGATTCGGACGAGGCTTCCGCTTCTCGCCGAGCGGTGGTAAAAGAAACCTGCGAAAAGGCAAAATCCGTGGGCGACGACGTGTATTTCGTGGACGGGCAAACGCTGTTCGGCGAGCTCGACCGCGAGAATTGCACGGTGGACGGCTGCCACCCGAACGATTTAGGCTTCTACCGCATGAGCGAGGTAATCGGCTCGGCAATACGGGAAATACTTGCAAAAATAAAGTAAAACTATATAAAATCAATACTAACACGAGAAAAGCGACCGCTCTTATGAAGTGAACCTCCTAAAGTGTCTACCTTTTGGGGTGTATATCACAACGACAATCGGTCGCTTTTTTATTTCGTTTTCGGGTATGGCGCTTCCTCGTCGGTAAGCCCAACAATGTAGTCTATCGAGGTTTCGTAGGCCACGGCAAGCTTCTTCAAAAGCTCAATCGGTATTTCGCGCACTCCGTTTTCATACTGCGAATAGGTATTCTGACGGACGTGTAGCCTTATTGGACGGATTGAACGTTACGTGCCGAGTATTTAATATTATCTTCAGAGTCTGGTGCTAGGCAAAAGACAGTAAAGCGTGCGCGGTCGGCGCGCGATAGGCAAAAGACAGTAAAGCGTGCGTGGTCGGCGCGCGAGCCGAAAAATCATAAATCGCTCCGCTTTTCCCGTTTAAGCCCCTTGCCGCTTTTACGGAGCGTTCACGCCTGGAGCAGTCGCGGCATACTTATATAGAATGAGAGTGCATTTTATAGGTTGCGAGGGTGTCAGCATGCGCAGGTTGCGCGAGCTCACGGAAAGGGAAGGACACGTTACCACCGGCTCGGACGAGGCGACGATGGGGCACAGCGCGGCGTTCGTGCGCGGCGCGGACGTTGCGGTGTATTCGGCTGCGGTTAAGCCCGACAACCCCGAGCTTACCGAAGCGCGGCGAACGGGAATACCCGTTGTCGGACGTGCGGAGTACCTTGCCGCGATAGCCTCCGGTTACGGGCGCGTGATAGCGGTGTCGGGTACTCACGGCAAGACCACGGTCACGGGCATGCTGGCGGCGGCGATGTCGCGGCGATTCCCCACGGTGCACGTCGGCGGAGAAATCAAGGATAAGCCTGTGCGCGAGGAGCGCGACTTCTTTATCACCGAGGCGTGCGAGTACCGCCGAAGCTTTTTGGAGCTTCGCCCCGACGTCGGAGTGATACTCAACGCCGAGCTCGACCACACCGACTGCTACAAAAGCAAGGCGGACGTTCTCGCCGCGTTCTCTGCGTTTTCGGAGAACTGCCGCTTCACGCTCTATAACGGTGACGACGAGGAACTGGAGGCGGCGGTAAAAGGTAACCGCGCGAGCTTCGGTTTCGGCGAGGGCTGCTGCTTCCGCGCGACGGATATTACGATTGACGAGGACGGCTATCCGTCGTTTTTCGTCGCGGCTTCGGGACTGAAACTCGGCAAAATAAGCCTACGAGTCAGGGGTATGCACAACGTGCTCGACGCGCTCGCCGCCGCGGCAGTCGCACTGTCCGAGGGCGAGCCGATGAGCGAAATTTCCGCAGGGCTTCATCGCTTTACGGGCGTAAAACGCCGCATGGAGCGAGTGGGAAGCGCGTTCGGAGCGGAAGTCTACACCGATTACGCGCATCACCCCACGGAAATACGCGCCGCTCTCGCCGCCGTGCCGCCGCACAAAGGCAGGCTTTTGGTAATTTTCGAGCCGCACACATATTCCCGAACGCGCGACCTAATCGGCGAATTTGCCACGGCGTTTACTGCAGCCGACGAGGTGGTGCTCGCTCCCGTGTTCGCCTCGCGCGAAAAGGGCGACGACAGCGCGGTGCTCGCGCTTTTCGGCGAAATCAAAAAGCATAACGCGGCGAGGTATTTTGCAAGCTACGACGAAATAAACCGCTACGTCGCCGGCGTGCTCACAAGCGGCGACCTCGCGCTGTACACGGGCGCCGGCACGATAAACCGCGCGGCGGAGAAACTTGTGTCGGACTACGGCGACACGCGCGAATAAAATGCGACAACCAAGCCGATAATTAAACTAAAAACAAAACGCCTCGCAAGCGGAACTAAGCCCGGGGCGAGGCGTTTCTATTATTGCGGAACCTTAATTATTTTGTGTGCAGCGCGAGCTGGACAAGCTTGCCTGCCTGCTCGGTGCGGCTGAGGTCGTCCTCGGTCACGCGGCTGCCTGCCTCCACGACTATGCCGCCGTCGTCGGCGGTCAGGGTCTTGGTGACGAGCTTGCCGATTAAGAACGCATAACCGGCTCTTTTGGCGTCGCCCGTGAGCGGCGACTTAGTGACGGAAACGTTGGAGTAGGGGATTTTGCCGGGCAAAATCGGTTTTTCGGGAATATCGGGGGCGTTTTCTCCGCCGGGGGTTTCGTCACTTGGCTCCGCCTCGCCGTCGATTGCAGACCGAGAGGGAACGACCTCGGGCATTGCGGTAGCTTTCGGAGCGGCGGCAAAACCCTGAGCGGAAGAAATCACCGCCTTTATGCCTGCCGCCTCGACGGGGTCGGGGATTCTGGTTTTGGGCGGCACCAGCCGAATTTTTTCGCCCGTGTCGTTGACAATCATCACGTCGTCCGAGCTCGACAACACGGCGTCGGGCGAAAACGCGAGCTCGCCCACGTTGATTTCCGTCACTGAAAAGCCGTCGAGCGTGATGTCGGTCACGCGGCCGAGAGCCTTGCCGAACGGCGAGTACACCGGAAGATTGACGGGCGCGGACACGAACACGGGCGCGAGCGAAAACCTGCCCGTCAGCTTGCCGCAGTTTTTCAGCATAATCGCGTCGTCCGCCATCGCCGACACCGCCGAGGGCTCGAAGTAGGTACGCTCGGCGTCGGTTTCGTCGTCGGAAAGCGCCTCGAACCAGCGGATTTTATTCAGTCCGCGGTCGAAAAGCGCGTTCATCAGCGTGCCGACGTTTTTCGCCTCGAAAGTGCCTATTACCGTCTTTCCTATAATATCGCTTAGTTTATACATTTCTCCTCCCGTAATTAAAGGATTTATCCGTATACGATTATGCGGCGGCTCGTCCGATTATGAGCCCGAGCCGCAAAAATCACGCGGCTATCGTAAAATCGCAGCGATTTAGCCCGTGCTAACCGCAAAAAAGTTGACAAAGCGGCGGCGGACAACTATAATTAAGCCGTAATAAAAAACAGCCCGAAGCAAAAATTACGGGCACGGAGGTAATTATGAACGAGATAACCAAGGATATGACCATTTACGAGGTGCTTCAGATAAATCCCGACATCGCGCCGGTATTCATGGAGTTCGGCATGCATTGCGTAGGCTGCGCAATCGCTCGCGGCGAAACCGTAGTGCAGGCTGCGGCAGCTCACGGCGTAAGCGCGGACGAGATGCTTAAACGCCTCAACGAGTTCAACGACGCAAGCAAGAAATAATGAAGATAGTAGTTGGCTTAGGCAATTTCGGCGACAGGTACGCCTACACGTTTCATAACATGGGCTTCCTTGCCGCCGAGTGTCTTGCCGATAAGCTTAATCTGAAATTCGACAGGCGCGAGTGCGACTCGCTGATAGCGGTGGGCTACCGCGGCGGCGAAAAGCTGGTGATAGCTAAGCCGCTCACCTACATGAACCTGTCGGGAGTGGCGGTAAAGCAGCTGCTCGCAAAGTATAAGGCGGAGCCTCATGACCTTATCGTCATGTTCGACGACGTGGACATTCCCAAGGGCAGCGTGCGCGTAAGACTCAAGGGCAGCGGCGGCACTCACAACGGCATGCGCAACATCATCGAGAAGATAGCCACGCAGGAGTTTCCGCGCGTGAGAATAGGCATAGGTCCCGTTCCCGAGCATGTGCCCATTGCCGATTATGTGCTCTCGGACGTTCCGAAAGCCGAGCGACAGACGTTGTTCGACGCGTTTTCGCTCGCCGCCGACGAAACAATCAGGCTGATTGACGGCACGTATCAAGCCTAGCTTTACCCGAAATTCACAGTGCTTGACGTAACGAAAATTTTTAATAGCGGCTTAGGTGCCGCGGTAAAAACTGCCGAAGCATACCGGGACGGAAAATCCGTCTCGGCATTTGGGCTGTGCTCGTTTGCAAAAGCAGCCGTCACGGCGCTGTCGGGCGAGTACGTCCGCGAGTCTGGCGAAAACGCCGCAGCAGCGATAATCACGGGCGATTTTTACCTCGCACGCGCGTTTTACGACAGCCTGTCGCGGCTCAAGGACGGCGTGTACCTTTTGCCGGCTCGCGACGACGCGCTGTCCTATCGCGACGCACTGTCGGGCGAGAACGTGACGACGCGGCTGAAAACGCTGGCGGCGATAGCCACGGGAAGAGCGAGGTACGTCGTGTGCCCCGTCGAAGCCGCAATGCAGCCTTTTCCGCGGCGCGAGCGGTTTGCCGCGGCGTGCGTAACCATAGAAAAAGGCAAGGATTACGACTTGACCGAGCTCGCCTCGCGGCTTGTGAGGGCAGGCTACAAGCGCGAAACGCAGATTTCCGATTCGGGCACGTTCGCCGTGCGCGGCGACATCTTAGACGTGTGGTCGGTGGGCGAACAGCGCCCGGTCCGCGTGGAGTTTTTCGACACGCAAGCGGAGAGTATTCGCTACTTCGACGAGGAAAATCAGCTGTCTAAGGAGCATGCGGACAGCTATGACGTGACGCCTGCAACCGAGTTTATGGCGAGCGACGAGGAGTGCAGGGAAATCCTGGAGCGGCTTGACGAGTACTCGGCGGCGACGGGGCTCGAGCCCGATTACGCGGCGAAAGCGCGCGAGCTTATCGGCACGATTTCGGCGAGAGTGAGCGCCGGCGACAAATCGGTCGCGCTGGGGTACCTGCTGCCGCTGACGGAAACTATGGGCTTTTTCGATTTTTGCAGGGCTTCGGGCGTAATCTACGACGAGGTAAAGCAAATCGTCGACAACGCGAACGTGCACGCCGAAGAGCACCAAAACCGCTTTGCCGCGCTCCTTAGCCGCGGCGAAACGCTGCCGTTTACCCGTGGCGGCGTGATTCCGTACACCGCCAGCCTCAAATTCGACGGGCGCAGGCTGGCGTTCCAGAACGTCAACAATGCCAACAGAATTTTCAAACCCAACGCGGTTTTCTCGTTCCGCACCACCGAAACGCCTGCCTATCATCGCGATTTTCGGCTGCTCGCGGCGGACGTAAAGAATTGGCTTAGCCGCGACTACACGGTGTATCTGTGCGCGCCCGACGACGGATTGCTCGCTTCCGTAAAAGATTTTCTTGCCGAAGCGCGGCTTCCCGTTTCGGACGGCTACGGCAGCGGCGGCGTGAGAATAATAAAGGAAAATACGCTGTCGGGAGCGGCGTTCCACGACTACAAAATCGTGGTGGTGGGCACCGACAACCTCAGGCTGCAAACTCGCAAAAAGACGATAAAGCGCGGCAAAAGCAACGTTTTCAACCAGCCGAAACCGGGCGATTACGTCGTGCACGAGCTGCACGGCGTGGGCAGGTTCGACGGCGTTGTCAAGCTGGACGTGGGCGGAGTGCGCCGCGATTATCTGCTCGTGACCTATGCAGGGAACGACAAGCTGTACGTCCCCGTGGAAAACATGGACTCGCTGTCGCGCTATACCGCCGACGGCGCGGAACCAAAGCTGTCGAAGATAGGCGGCGCGGACTTTGCGAAAGTCAAGGAAAAAGTCAGAAAATCCGTCCGCGAGCTCGCGGTCAACCTCGCCGAGCTCTACGGCGAGAGAAAAGAGGGCAAGGGCTATTGCTACAGCGCGGACGACACGCTGCTTCACGAGTTCGAGGGGAGCTGCGGTTTTACCGAAACCGACGACCAGCTTGCGGCAATCGAAGACGGATTAAACGACTTAAAGTCGGGCAAAATTATGGACAGACTGCTGTGCGGCGACGTGGGCTACGGCAAGACCGAAGTCGCGCTGCGGCTGGCGTTCAAGGTCATTTCCGAGGGCAAGCAGGTGGCGTTCATGTCGCCGACGACCATACTCGCCAAGCAGCACTTTGAAACGGTCAAGCGGCGAATGGAGCCGTTCGGCGTGACTGCGGTCAGACTTACGCGTTTCGACACCAAAGCCGAGCAAGCCGCCGCCGCGGAAAAGCTGCGCGCAGGCAAAGCGGACATCGCGGTGGGAACGCACCGTTTGCTTTCAAAGGACATCGACTTTGCGGACCTCGGGCTGTTGATTCTCGACGAGGAACAGCGTTTCGGCGTGGGCGACAAGGAGAAGATAAAAGACGTCAAGCGCGGCGTCAACGTGCTCACGCTGTCGGCTACGCCTATCCCCAGAACGTTGCACATGTCGCTCACCGGCATGCGCGACATAAGCGTGCTGGACACGCCGCCGTCCGCGCGTATTCCCGTGCAGACCTACGTCACCGAGTACGGCGAAGCGCTTGTCGTCGACGCAATCACCCGAGAAATCAATCGCGGCGGACAAGTTTTCGTGGTGTATAACCGCGTGTCCGATATCGACAGATTTGCCGCGCGTATACAGTCGCTCGTGCCGTCCGCTAAGGTTACCTACGCTCACGGACAAATGCGCGAGGACGTGCTCGAACGCACGGTAGAAGCGTTTGTGGACGGCAAAACCGACGTGCTGGTTTCCTCCACGATTATAGAAAACGGCATCGACATCGCGAGAGCGAACACGATGATAGTGGTCGATTCGGACAGGCTGGGGCTTGCGCAGCTGTATCAACTTCGCGGCAGAGTGGGCAGGAGCGACCGCCTCGCCTACGTTTTCTTCACCTACGACGGACGAAAGGCGCTCTCCGACGACGCGTACAAGCGGCTGGAAGCGATAACGCAGTTCACCGAGTTCGGCAGCGGATTCCGGATAGCCATGCGCGACCTCGAGATTCGCGGAGCCGGCACCGTGCTGGGCGCCGAACAGCACGGGCACATGGAAAAAGTGGGCTACGACCTTTACTGCCGCATGTTGCGCGAGGCGGTGGGCGAAATGCGCGGAGAAAAACGCCGCGAGAGAAAAGAAGTGCGCGCCGTCACCGACTACGGCATATTCGTGCCCGAGAGTTATATTAAGGATAAGGATTGGCGGCTTCGGGTATACTCGCGCATAGCGGCAGTGGACAGCATGAAAGAGCGCGACTCGGTGCTCGGCGACCTCGGCGACGTCTACGGAGCGGTGCCCGACAGCGTGAAAAACCTCGTCGACGTGGCTTTAATAAAGAACCTTGCCGGCAATATCGGCGCGGATAAAGTGACGTTAAAACGCGGCGAAACTTCCGTGGGCTTCAATAAAATCGCGGACATGGACGCGAGGGTAGTCGAGGCTTCGAGGGGGCACGGCGGCATGCTGAATGCGGCTTCGGCGGCGATTTCCTTCCCGTCTGCGGCAAAAATGCTTAAATTTTTGCTGGATTGCGACAAAATCGACCGCTCAAACGATTGATTTTTTTGTTCAACGATAGTATAATAGACGTTAGGTATGCGTATAATGCGCAACTACTGCGCCCGACGAGGCGAAGATGAGGATAAAAATGCGTAAAAAGATAGTCAGTTTATTTTTGGTAATCGTTATGTGCCTGGGGCTGTTCACCGGCTGCACGCTTTTCAAGTACGACAACGAGCGCGACTACAAGCAGGTCGTCGCCACCGTCAGCTCCGTGACCATCACCGACGACTCCAGCGAAGAGAACAGGAATAACCCGTTCGTGACGAAAGAGAAGAAAATCTACAAGTACGAGCTCGTCAGCATGCTCAACAGCAACGGACAGAACCTCATATCTTCGGGCAAGTCGCTCGAGGAAGCGGTGGATTATCTCGTCGACAACCTTGTCACGCGCGAGCTTATTCTCAACGAAGCCGACGCGCAGATTCATTTCGGCAACATCAAGTGGGGTCAGAACGAGGATAATCAGGTGCTCGAGGGCATCTATACCACGATTGACAATCAGCTCGCTTCGATAAGAAACGACATTCTTTCCGAGCACGGCGAGGAAACGACGTCGACCTCGTCCTCGTCGTCTTCCTCTGATAGCAACAAGAACACGACTTATCCCACCAAGAAAGTCGAAGAGCCCGGCAACTACGATTTCTACACTCACGACGAACTCGTGGCAGAAGTAGTGGAGAGAACCAAAGGCGACCTTAGCGGCGACGCGCTTGCCGCGCTCGAAACCGCCACTCGCGAAAAGTCCGACTACAAGCTCCGCGCCACGCTCGAAAACCTCGACCTTCAGTCGGTTGCGAAGTGGACGCCCGACACCGTGCGCTATCCCGGTCTTTACGGCTCCGACGACGTCAAGTCGCTCGAGCTCGAGGCTATGCGCCGTTTCCTCACGCTTTTGAAAGATACCGTCGAGAACGATTACAGAGTGACCGACGACGACAAGAAGACTTACCTCGGCGAACTCGACGACCTTAATAAAATTGCCGACGAAAAGGGCTTGTCCTACGTTTACCCCGAGCTCGGAGACACGAAGATAATGAATTTCCTCGTCGGCGACAACTATCGCGACAACGTCAAGCTCACGCTGCTCCAAAGCCACATCACCGACAGCGTTGACGTTTCGGACGAAGAAGTGCTCGACGCGTACAACGACACGCTCGCCGCGCAGATGAGTAAGTACGCGAACGTCGACGACTTCTACACCGACGTAAAGGGCGGCTCCGTCGACCCGATGGTTTATTACCCGAACGGCGACTACTACTTCGTCAAGCACATTCTCGTTCCGTTCTCCGACGACCAGACCGCAAGGCTGACCGCATACAAGAACGGAGAGGGCAGTACCTACGGCAAGACCGCGATTGCGGAATTCAAGAACACCCTCGGCAAAGAGGTTACCGGCTATGAGCACCGCGACGGCGAGAACTACGGCAAGCCGCTGAGTATCGACGAGATTTACGCCGACATTCAGCGCGAAATGACGAAAGCCGGCGGCGACCTCAAAGCAGCCGACCGCACGTTCGACGACCTTATCTACAAGTACAACACCGACAAAGGAATCTTCGGTAAGGAACTCGGCTACGCGGTCAAGGGCGCGCTGGGCGAGAACGAGGAGTACGATTCCACCTACATGGAAGAATTCTCCCGCGCTGCCGACGAGCTTTACCGCGCGGGCGTCGAGGGCGCGATTTCGCAGCCCGTCGTCACCGACTACGGCGTACACATTCTGTACCTGTCGCGAGTCATTCCCAAAGAGGGCTTGACCGTGGGCGTAAACGATTATATCTCCTACGGCGAGAACAGCACCGTCTACGAGAAAATCGCCGAGTCCAAGCGCAGCTCCAAGACCAACGACGAGTTCTCCGTGTGGCAGACCAAGAAGGTAGGCTATTACAAGAACACTGCCAAGGTCATCGAGAAGAACGAAAAGGCTTACGACGACCTCAAAAAGGCAAAGCAAAGCAACTAACCCGAATTAAATTACGAACGCAAGAGAAAGCGCACGGACGAAACTCCGCGCGTTTTTTCGTTATAGTCGCCGCGTTCTATATAATAATCGTCATAATAATCGCCGCGCCGATTTCGCCCGTTTCGACAAAATAACCGAAAACCGTGCGAATTATTGCGCTCGGCAGGCGGTTCACCTGTGGTATAATTCGTCCGAAGAAACGACGGAGCGGAAAAATAATGGAAGAAACGAAAAACACGATAGAAAGCGAGCATAGCCGTGAAGAGGACGGAACGCGCCGCAAGCCGCACGCCGACCTCGAGGGCACGGGCGTATTGAGAGATTTGCCGGGAGAGCTTACCGAAATCGCGCCGGAGGGTAGCCGTGCGCTGCTGATTGCGTGCGAGGACAAGTCGGAAGCCGCGGTGCGCGAAGCCATTGCGCGGAAATTCCGCGTTTCGGCGGCTTATCCGGAAAAAACGAACGACGGCTTAAAGGAGTTTGCAAAGAGCGTTCGCCCGGGCGAGGACGTGAAGCTCGTGATAGCGGCAGGCGACGGCGAGCTCGCCGACGCAGGAAAATTCGTCGCCGCGCGTTACGGCTTGCCGCTGTGCGTAGTCGCGCTGTCGCAAGCCGACGTAAACTATCACACGTTCGTTTCGACGTTGAGAGGACGGGACGGCACGGGCAAATACCGCGCGGTCAAGCCCGATTTGGTTTTGTTCGATTATTCGCTTTACCCGGATTCGGACGTCCGCAACGCCGCGGCTTACGGAATTGCGTGCAGTCGGCTGGTTTCGGCGTTCGACGCGTTCGCGACGGGGCTCGTTTCGGGCAGAGAGAACGAGGATTCGGGCTTCGGGATAGTCGCGAAAAGCGTGGCGGAACTATTGTCGGCGGACAAACCCGACAAGGAACTGACGGGCAAGGCGACGGCGCGGCTGTCGCGAGCGTGCGGAGAAAATTCGCGGCTTTCGGGCGGCGGCGCGGCTTTGGCTGCGGAAGCGCTGGAAGCGTTGAAGCGCAGCAGAAACGAAATCCCGAAACTGCGCGGCGAGAACGAAGTGCTGACGGCGTTGCCGATTGTCAGGCTGTACGCGGCGTTTCTGTCGCTGCTGCCCACGCTTCCTGTAGCCGCGCCCGACGGCAACCTGCGGCTGGAGCTTATGGCAAGAATAAAAATCAGCCCGTTCGCCGCGGCGAGGGCGATTTCGGACAGAGAAGAGCTTGTCGGGCTCGAGCGCGCGGCTTACATACTGAAAGAGTACCGCGCCGACCTCGTTTCGCGCTGTCTGATTATCGAAAAAACTCTCGCATACTCCGCAAAACGCATAAAAAGACTTTACAAAGACAAGGGATATTCTTATAATAATTATGCAAGCGCAAGCGACGTCGGGCTGAGCCTCGCGCTTGCGACCGAAATGCGCGGCGGCGATTCGCTGATAAAAATCATAAAGCAGGCAGGCTATCTCGAGGGATTGGTCACGGGCGCGGCACGCGCGTTCCGTTAAGCCTCGAGGCGAAGCAAAGGATTAAAAATGAATGAAAAACTAAAGAACGTAAAGTGCTTTTTGCTGGACATGGACGGAACCGTGTACCTCGGAAACCGATTGATAGACGGCGCTGTCGACGCGGTCAGGCGCATGAACGCGTTTTCGCGCGCGATGTTTCTCACCAACAACAGCTCGGCGGCGCGGTCGGACTATGAGACGAAGCTGAAAGGAATGGGCTTCGACGTGACGGAGGATGACGTTTTCACCTCCGGCAACGCCACGGTCGAGTACCTAAGCAGTCACTACGCCGGCAAAAAGATTTTTCTTTTCGGCAACGCTAACCTTCGCGCCGAATTCGAGCGCGGCGGCATAACGCTGACCGAAACCGAACCCGACCTCGCAGTGGTGGGCTTCGACACCACGTTCGACTATCCGCGGCTGGAAAAACTGTGCGACTTTATAAGGAACGGCGTGCCGTACATAACCACTCACGCCGATATCAACTGTCCGAAAGAGGGCGGAATGAAGCCCGATGTCGGCTCGTTTATCGCGCTGATAGAAAAATCGACGGGCGTAAGTCCGCTGCTCGTTTGCGGCAAGCCCAACCGCCCGATAGGCGAGTCGGTGGAAAGACTGCTGGGGCTGAAGCCCGAAGAAATCGCCATGGTGGGCGACAGACTTAGTACCGATATGCAGTTCGCCGTCAACAACGGCTTCGTTTCCGTGCTTGTGCTCAGCGGCGAAACCACGCTCGAGGACTACAATAAGTCGGGAATGAAGCTCGACGTGATTCTGCCCTCGATTGCCGATTGGGACAAGTAATCGCCGTTTCCCGTTAAATAATTCGCGCCGAACAGCCGAATAACAGAACTTAAAAAAATAAACAAGGAATCCGCTATAATCGAGTAGCGGATTTCTTTAGGCGTTATATGCCCCACGACAAAAGCCGCGACGCGGCGGCTATATCGGGCGCGTAAAATTTTCTAATCTGATTTTAATGTTAGTGTAATCGGTTTTTTAATAAAAGGACTTATTATTATTTACGGATAAAGGGTAGTGCGGACTAAGCTCCGTTTTTGCGGAGTTTTCGCCGGCGGCATGACGGCGACGCGGACTGCCGAAGCGAGCCGCAATCGCGCCGTTTATCGCGCTCGCCGCGACTTCGGCAAGAGCGGACACGAAGCCCAGCCGCACGGACGAGAGCGCGTTGCTTTCGCCGAGCACGCCCACGGTGGCAATCACGGAAAAATCGCCGATTTCGGGAAGCTTCTTTCCCGTCGCGAGCCCGGGTTTGACTCCGCCGCGCCTCGCGCTTATGCGCCCGACGTCACGGGCAGCGCCTAGCCCCGAGTCCACCGCGATTATTTTTTGACCCTCGTGCCGCGCTTCTATAAAGTCGACGACGGAGGGGAGCGTGACGGCGGTGACGGGCAGCGCCAGCGTGCCGTAGACAAACGCAGGCAGGTTGAAGCGGCGCGTAAGAATATCGCCCACGAGCGGACCGAAAGCGTCGCCCACCACGAGGTCGGTGCCGATGCACAGGACTACGGGCGGCAAGGTATCGTTTGACAGAAAATCGTCAATGCTTTTTTGTAACGAGGCAAATATCATTTTACGATTATTGACGGCTCGGCGGCGTTTTAACCGCGAGCGAACTTATAAATCAAGGAGAATTCGATTATGAATTATGTAGACATCGCCATCATCGCTATAATCGCGTTTTTCGCGCTGATAGGTCTGTGGAAGGGTTTTGGCAAAACGCTTATAAAGATAATATGCTTTGCCGCGGCGCTTTTAGTCACGGGTCTTATCGCAAGGTACGTCGTAAACGCGCTGCTCGGCGCGGAGTTCGTGCGCAGCCTGGTTTCGGGCAGCGGCAATATTTCGCTGTACTCGCTGTACTACAATTCTTTTGGAGAGAACATCTTGTCGGTCGGCGCGGGCTCCAAACTCGACGGCGCGCTCGGACTGTTTATCAACCCCATGATAGACCGCTTCACCGCGCTCGGCGGCCCCGAAGCCTACAATATAACCTATGCGCAGTTTATCGCGATTAACCTTGCCATAAACACTTTGGCGGTCGTGCTGAGCATTATTCTCTACATCGTGGTGCGCCTCGTGTTCGCGCTTGTCGCATGGCTGCTCAAAAAGATTTTTCTTCACGGTCAGGTGCGCGCCTGGAGCCGTTTCGTGGGCTTTCTGTTCGGAGCGGTGCGCGGCGCGGCGGTAGTCATGGTACTGCTGATTGCGTCCACCGTCATCTATCCGTTCGGGTTCGCTGCTAACTATACCGACACCGCAGGAAGCGGAATTATCGGCAAATTCGCCTGCGAGTACACCTACAAGGCTTACGACGCGATTGTCTACGGCGGCGCGGACAACACCGAAAAAACCGAGGCGCTTCTGTCTGCCGCCGGCATAAACAAGGTCACGCTGGAGGAAATCAGAACCGAGGCGATAAACTCGCTTACCGCTTATCGCACCGAAAAGGAAGCCGCAGCCGAGTACACCGAAGCCGGCAAGACCAACCTCGACGTGTGCGTGGAGAACGGCAAAGCCGCCATAAACGCGGCGAATAACCGCGACGAAGTAAATTCCGCGCTGGAAGCGGCAAAGAAGAATATCGACGCCGTTTACAACAAGGCGCAGGAGGAAGAGCTTGCGGCGGCTAAGACCGAAAAGAAAGCCGCGCTCGAGCAGCTCAAGAAAGATAAAATAGGCGAAGCCGACAAGTGGACGGTCGCCAGCGCGTACTCGGAAGACAACTTTAATCGGATTGTAGCCCTCGGAAACGCCGGCTACATCGAGATAGACAAGGCGACGACCGTCGAACAGGTAAATTCGATTTACGACAGCTACGCAGCTAAAATCAACGCCGTGCTCACCGTCAACCAGGAGAACGCTCTCGCCAATAAAAAAGCGGCGTGCGTGACAGAGCTTAACGAGTTCGCCGACAACGCAATCAAAGACAACGCGCTCGACGCGGCGAATATCGAAAAGGTGAACGCCGCAAAAACCGCCGCCACGGATGCGATAAACGCGGCTGCGAGCGAGGGCGGAGTTCAAACAGAGCTCGACAAAGCAAAAGCCGCAATCAACGCGATTATCGAGGCGGCGAAAACGCCCGAGGCCGGCGGCGAGAATACCGGGGCGTAAAGTAATGAAAAACCTTATTAAAAACATCGACAAGGCAAAGGCGCTCACGCTCAAGGACGAAGTCGAGTACCGCGACGGACAGGTAGTCAGCAAGACGCTCACGCAGAACGACTATGTGAGCATAACGCTGTTCTCGTTCGACAAGGGCGAGGGAATTTCCACGCACGAGTCCGGCGGCGACGCGTTCGTCACCTGCCTCGACGGCGTGGGCAAAATCACCGTCGACGGCACGGATTACACGCTCACAGAGGGGCAGTCGATAGTGATGCCGGCAAAGCACCCTCACGCGGTGTACGGACAGGAACGTTTTAAGATGCTGCTCGTCGTGGTGTTTTAACCGCCGCTGCCGAAAATACGCAACGATTAAATTAAGCGAATAAAATAAAGCGACCTTATCGCAATTACGCGGTGAGGTTTTTTTATGCCGCGAGATTGTCAAGTTTATGCCCGTATGCGCATATAAATAAAGGAACGTCGGGAAAGGCGTGACGAAACCGCGCCGCAGGGAGGCGAGCATGACTTTCAAAAAAAGACTTATCGTATTGGTGGGCGCAGGCGGCGCGAGCGGCACCGTCAAGACCGTGCTCGACGGCGGCGTCATGACGGCGACGATAAACTTGCACGGGCTTAGCGGCACGGGCTACGAGCTCGCGGTGTTTTCGGACGGCGTAGCGGCGCGGTACGAGCTTTTCGGCGACGTTACGCGCGAGAAAACGCTGCGGCTTAATGGCGAAACCGACGCGGACAACGCGCACTTTGCCGTGTACGACGGGAGCGGCAACGCCGTCGTCTACGGCACACGGGCGCGCGAACGCATGAAAAGCCTGCCCGTATTACCGAAAAAAGGAGAACGCGATGCGACGAGCGAGAATGATAAAAAGGCGATTGCTGCGGCGAAGGAGCCGTTCCGCTATTCTACGGCCGAAAGCCTGTTCGGGGACATTTTCCCGTCCGGGGAAGGGTACGCCGACAACGCCGTAGCCTCGGTAAACTACTACGCTCGCCCTGCCGAGGAAGTGAACGAGCAGGGCATACGAGTGGCTTACGTCGGCGGCAAGCCGAGCGAAAACGCCGCAAGCTCGGTGTTCGAGCTGGGGCGCAGTTACATAAAAAGCATTTCGGCGAGCCGCGCGAGCGTGAGTGCGCAGTCGTTTTCGGCGGCAAGGGGCATAAGCGACATTCAGGCGGATTACGTCCGTTCGCTGCGCTCCGCCTGTCGCGCGCACACGGCAAGAACTCAGGCGACGGGAGCTATGCCGCAAGCCGCCGCGCGAGAGATGCCCATAAAGGGCAGAAAGCTCGCGTTCTACGAGCGGATTGCCGGCAAAATCGACGAGCTGTTTAAGAGCGGCGAGCGCGACGAAACGCTGGAAAAGCTTTTACCGCAGTCGAAATGCGTGAAAGTAAATTATTCGGAAACGAAAAGCTTTTCGGTAGGGCTTATCGGCGAAAAGCCCGACTACGTTTGCTATGCGCTTCCGGGTGCTTTCGGCTCGCCTGCGCCCGAATACCTGGGCGAAGCGGCGTTTCTGCCGCTCGATTCCTCCGACCCCGAGGGCAAGGGCTATTGGCTTTTGTACCAGAACGCGCAGGACGGCTCGTCGGTGAAACTCGATTCGTGACGGCTTAATCGGCGGCTTAATCGGCAAAACAGGGGCGGCTTGCTCCTTAAATCGACGCTCACGTAGACTCGGCGGTTTGACGGGGGCGTTTTTTGTCAATATTAAATAGACGGGGAAGCGGCGCGCGGCAGCCCGTGCACGGCGAAATCACGGTAAAAACGACGGTAAATTTCCGTTTTCGCGATTAAACGGTTGACTTAAATTGCGATTTATCTTATAATGTATCGTAACTGATAAATTTTAACTATCGTAACCGGTAAAATGGAGTTATGTAAATGACGAAAAAACTATTTGCAATCATAGCGACGCTCGCCGTCGGCGTTATCGCGCTGTTCGGCTGCTCGGGCGACCACTATAACAAGGTAGAAATAAGCGGCGTGCAGAGCACCGAGTACACCGTCGAGGGCAACGGCAGCAGCGCCGTTCAGTACGGTAACTACGTTTATTTCTTAAACGGTACTCGCGGCTACGAGGACACCGAGGGTAAGGCTAACGTGTTCGGCAAGGTTGTCAAGGGCGCCGTGTACCGCGCGGAGCTTCTCGGCGAAAACGCGGACGGCGCGTTCGTGGTAAAGCGCGACACCGTCACCGAGCTCGGCTTGAAATCGCACAAGGACGTAGACTATAAGCGCGACGAGGTGGACGTAATCGACGTTCAGACCGTCGTTCCCAAGACCGTAGGCACCGCAAGCTACAAAGAGGGCGGCATCTTCATCTACGACGATTGCATCTACTACGCTTCCCCCAACAATCTCAAGAATAAGACGGGCGACGTTCAGTACAAAAAGACCGACTTCTTCCGCATGACGCTGGACGGCAAGAACACCAAAAAGATTTACACCACGACCGCGGACAGCGATTCTTCGCCCTACGCGTTCTACTCGGTGGGCGAAAACGTGTTCCTCACCGTGCTCGACGGCACCGACCTCATTACCGTCAAGATTGCCAAGAAGAACGGCAAGGTAGAGGACAAGGTGAAGCTCGCCGAAAACGTGACCGACGCGGTCATGCCCGTCAAGCCCGTATACTACAAGGGCATCGACGAGAACACGATTTACGATTTTATCTACTACAAGCGTTCCGCAACCGACGACGACACTCTGCCCAACGGCGAGGTAATGGAGTACGTTCGCCCCGACGGCGAAACCGAATCCTACGTTTTCGGCGCGGACGGCTATGACTCGTACACGCTCGAAACCGTGCGCGACGGCTACCTCTTCTACCGCAAGGCGGACAATTACACCAACAAGCTTTTCGCGACCAACCTTCACAACGCGCTCAAAGCCAACGACGAAAAGTACGCGGCGAGCGAGAAAAACGCCGACGTTGAGAACGTGGACAAGCCCGTGCTTGCCGTTTCCGACCTCGATAAACTCGACGTCTATCCGTTCGTTCAGAACTACGAATTCGGCAAAGCCAACGTGACCAACGTCGTCAGCGTGGTTGCCACAACCAAGAGTTCTGGTTCGTCGTCCGACTCGTCGTCCAAATCGTCGTCCGACTCGTCGTCCACCGTCACCGCGACGCTCTATGTCGACGGAGTGGCAAAGGGCGAGCTCGCCTCGGGCGCAGCCGTCACCGTGGACGCGGTGTACGAAAACTATCTGTTCCTTACCGCAGATTCCACCCTTAAACAAATAGACCTTTCGGCAGGCTCTTTCCTTACCGCAGTCACCGTTGCCGAAAACGTCACCACCGGCACTTTCGGCGCAAGCGTTGCCGGCGGCTACCTCATCTACTTCGGCAAGGTTTCCGACGAAGCGAACGGCTATGCGTTCTTCAAGGAAATCGACGGTCGTGAGGGTAGTTCCGACGCGTTCTTCGTGGGCGAGCTCACCGAGGACGAAGATTTCAGCGAGATTGAATCGCTTACGGTTGTCACGCAGCCGACCAAGACCTCCTATAAGGTGGGCGAGAAGCTTGACCTTACCGGACTTGTCGTCGAGGCTAACTTCTACGCCGACAGCGAGGGTAACAAACCCGAAGCCAAGGTAATCGAAGTCACCGACAAAATGGTAAAAGGCTTCGACAGCTCCGCGGCAGGCTCGGTCACCGTGACCGTAACCTACGAAAAGCGCACCGTCGACTTCACCGTCACCGTCGTCGACGATACCAAGGATACGACCGACAGCACCGACAAGACTACCGACAAAAACGCCGACAAGACTACCGACGACACCAAGTCGTGCTCCACGATTGTGCCCGTGGGTCCGTGGTTCTTTATCGGAGGCGGCGGACTGCTCGTGCTCGCGGCAGGCGCGCTCTTCCTCGGTAAACGCAAAGCGACGGCAAGGGCTTAATCGCCGAAAATCAATGAGAACGTAAACGCGCTTGCAGGACTTATCGCTGCGGCGCGTTTGTTTTTTGCGAACAAAGCGCGCGGTGTCCTTTAGTGCAAACAATAGGGCTTATTTTTGTTGCCCGCAGGCGGCGGAACGGGTATAATGGTTCCGACGACCAATTTACTTTCCTCGGAGGAGAATATGTACAAGCTTACTACCGTTTCGTCGCTCGATAAAGTTTTCAGCGGCGGCGCGCCGAAATTGCCGGAAAGCCGAGGCACGGCGCTCAAAAACGAACGCTATAATTTTCAGCTCGCGATTTACAGCGATTACGACAGGATTATTCCGAGAAATACCGTGACGGTGGAGGGCGTTTGCGCCGCGGCGGTCACCGTGCGCGAAGTCGTGGAAATCCCGGCAGGGCTCGCGTCATACCCCGACGCCGACGATTACGTCATAAACCCGGGGCTCGGCACGGGGCTGTACCCCGAGCTTTTGCGACCGCTCGACGGCGGCAATCTGATGCTCCGCCCGAAATCGTATACCTCGCTGTGGTTCACCGTCGACTGCGCCGCGCTGGAGCCGGGGCAATATGACGTCAAAATCACCGTGAAAAACGAGTGGTGCGGCGAAGCCTTTTCGACGAATTACGCGCTCGAAGTTTTGGCGGCGAAGTCCGACGAAAACGAGCTGATTTGCACTAATTGGTTCCACTACGATTCGATTGTCGACTACTACGGCGTTCGGCCGTTCGGCGACGAGTTCTACCGCATTCTCGGTTCGTTTCTGGACACGGCGGTCACTCACGGAATGAACATGCTGTACGTTCCGCTGTTCACGCCGCCGCTTGACACCGAGGTGGGAGGCGAGCGCACTACCGTCCAGCTCGTGGGCGTAACAAGGCAAAACCGCAAGTATTCGTTCGACTTTTCCGAGCTTAAACGGTTTATGGACTTTGCCGCCGCGCACAAGATTAAGTACTACGAGATGTCGCACCTTACCACGCAGTGGGGCGCGAAGGCTTGCCCGAAAATCATGGCGAAAACGGAAAACGGCTGCGAGCGCATTTTCGGCTGGGACACTTCGTCGCTGAGCGAGGAGTACAAGGCGTTTTTGACGGCGTTCCTGCCTGAGCTCGACGAGTTTTTGAAAAAGTCGGGGGTATCGGAGAATACATATTTCCATGTTTCCGACGAGCCGAACGAGGAGCAACGCCCGAATTACGACGCGGTGTACGACTTTATCCGTCCGCTTATTTCCGACTATAAGGTTATGGACGCGTCGAGCGACCTCGGCAGCCGCGTGGACTGCCCGGTCATTTCCACCACGCACGCCACGCCCGTTATGCCCGAAAAGAATTGGGCGTATTATTGCTGCACCGCGTGCAATGACAACCTGTCCAACCGCTTTTTCAACATGCCGAGCGAGAGAAACCGCGTGCTCGGGTTTCAGCTGTACCTCAGCGGCGTAAAGGGCTTTTTGCATTGGGGCTTCAATTTCTATTCCTCGCAGTACTCGATTAGGAAAATCAACCCGTTCCTTGAAACCGACGCCGGCGGCGCGTTTCCGTCGGGCGACTCGTTCGTCGTGTACCCGGGACGCGACGGTACCGCATGGGATTCGCTGCGGCTGGAAGTTTTCTACGAGGCGCTCACCGACCTTGCGGCGCTAAAAACCCTCGAGAAGAAAATCGGCAGGGAAGCGACGGTAAAGCTCGTGGAAAACGAGGGCGTAAGCGGCTGGCACGACTATCCGCACGACCCCGTGTGGTTAAAGGCGTTCCGCGAGAAAATCAACCGCATGCTCTGAATGCGGAGCAAAGAAAAGAATCTAACGAAAAAACCGCAAATATCGGCAAAAAACTGCGATTATCGCTTGACATAACCCGTAGTTTATAGTAAAATATTCTAGCGTCCCGAAGAGGACGTCGTTCGGCTTGCGTCGGGATTAGCCCCCCGATAAAATCGAGCGGCGGCTTTAGGGGCTAAGACGTTGCCTTTCGTCGGCGTGAAACGACGGATAGCCGCGCGGAATTCAAGACAAATCAAAGAGGTATTACCGTGAAAACTTTTATGGCAAATGAGCAGAATATCTCCAGAAAATGGTACGTTGTGGACGCGACCGATATGCCCATGGGCAGACTTGCAAGTCAGGTTGCGGCAGTGCTGCGCGGCAAGAACAAGCCGTCTTTCACCCCCAACGTCGATTGCGGAGATTTCGTTATCGTTATCAATACGGACAAAATCGTAGTTACCGGCAAGAAGCTGGAGAAGAAGTACAAATCGCATCACACGCTTTACATGGGCGGACTGAAGCAGGTTCAGTACAAGAAGCTCATGGAAGAGAAGAGCGACGAAGCGCTTTATCTGGCAATCAAAGGCATGCTGCCGAAGAACAGCCTGGGCAGAAAAATGCTTAAGAAGGTGCGCATCTACAAGGGCGCGGAGCACAACCACGAGGCACAACAGCCCGAAGTCCTTAATCTTGTTAAGAGGTATAACTAATTATGGCAACGAAAACTACCGCTAAGAAGAAATTGCAGTATTGGGGCACCGGCCGTCGCAAAAAGGCAATCGCTCGCGTTCGCCTCGTTCCCGGCACCGGCTCCGTCAACGTAAACAAGCGCAGTCTGGACGATTATTTCGGACTCGACACCCTCAAGCTTATCGTCAATCAGCCTCTCGCGCTGACCAACACCGCCGATAAGTACGACGTGTTCGTCAACGTCAAGGGCGGCGGACTTTCCGGTCAGGCAGGCGCAATCCGCCACGGCATCGCTCGCGCGCTCGTCGTCGCCGACGCCAACACCAAAACCGAGCTCAAGAAGGCGGGCTTCCTTACCCGCGACCCGAGAATGAAGGAGAGAAAGAAGTACGGTCTTAAAAAGGCACGTCGCGCTCCTCAGTTCTCCAAGAGATAATCGGTGCGTTCAAATCGAAATTTTGTTTAACAACCAAGTTACGGTTCGGTTTTTCCGAGCCGTTTTTTGGTATCGTATGGCGGCAAAGGAGCTTTTATGGACGTACTGAGTACGCTGAAAAAAGAGGGCTTTGTATTCTCCAAGAAATACGGGCAGAATTTTATAACCGACGAGCGGCTTCTGGGTTCAATCGTGGACGACGCAGGCATAACGAGCGCCGATACGGTTGTGGAAATCGGCGCCGGAGCCGGTACGCTCACGGCGGCTATCGCGAAAAAAGCGAAGCGCGTGATTGCCTTTGAAATCGACCGTTCGCTTGAGCCCGTGCTCGGAGCCACACTCAAGGGCTACGATAACGTCGAAGTGATTTTCGACGACGTGACGAAATGGCAGGAAGCCGAGTTCGACGCGCTGACGGACGGCAAGTACAAGGTTGTCGCGAATCTGCCGTACTATATCACCACGCCGCTGCTGTTTATGCTGCTCGACCGCAAAAAACCGCCCGTTTCGCTCACCGTAATGGTACAAAAGGAAGTCGCCGAACGCATCTGCGCGACCGAAAAGAAGGGCGATTACGGCGCGCTGTCGGTGTCGGTCGGGGTCAGGGCGGACGCGGTTATTACCAAAGTCGTGGGAAGAGAAATGTTTACGCCGCCGCCCAACGTGGACAGCGCGGTGGTGCGAGTGGATATGCGCGGAGAAACGGGCGCGCTTGATGACAAAACGCTGTTTTCGCTCATTCGCGTAGCCTTCGCCATGAAGCGCAAAACGCTGGTGAACAATCTGTCGGCAGGCTACGGCATGAGTAAGGACGAAGCGTGCAGGTTGCTGACGAGCGTCGGAGCGGACGTCCGCGCGAGAGCGGAGGAGCTGTCCTGCCGTAAATTCGTCGAACTCGCGGACGCGCTTTACCTCAACCGCAGTCAAAGATAGAATCTACGGCGCGGCTTTCGGAAGGAATAAATTTACACGAGATAAGGAGCAACAGCTAGTGATAAAAAGCTGTCTGAAAAATTTTTTCGTAAATCTGAAATTTATATTCACGCCGCTTGGCGTGATGTTTCTCGGCGCGCTTTCAGGGTTTGCGGTTCTTGTTTCGTCGGTTACTGCCGCCGTAACCGAGCTCGCCGATTGTGTGACAAAGCTGCTCAACTCAACCACGCTCGACGGCTCGGCGTTGCTTGAAAGCATTGCTTCTGCCGTTATCGCGCTGGATTGGTCGGATTTAAGCTCGGTCCTTGCCGCCGTAACCGACAGGGAATGGCTTTCGTCCGTGCTCGGCAGCGGAGTGCGCGCGCTGATTGTCGACTATGACGCGCACGTCGCGGAAATTACCGAGTGCGTAACCTCGGCGGTGAACGTGGTTGTCGGCGGAGTCGTCGGGTTTTTCTTGCTCACGTTGCTGGGCTTTGCGGCAGGTTATGCGATAACCTCGATGTTTATCAGAAGAGAATCGGTCAGTGGCTCGGTGTGGAAGACTATTCTATCGGCGGTTTTCGGCGCGGTAATCGCCACGTTGTTGCTCATGGCGCTGGCGGCGCTGTCGGAGCTCGTGGGGGCATGGTGGGCGTTCGCGATAATTGTAGTCTTAGGTTCCGCGATAACGCTTGCCGAAGCATACCTTTTGCACGGAGTCAAGCGCGTAAAATTCACGAGCGTGTTCAACCCGAGGAATATCGTCGGCTTGCTCGTCTCCCATCTCGCAATCATTGCGATAACCGCGCTGCTTATCGTGCTCGTAGAGTTCGCGTTCGGCGCGTTGTGCGGATTATTTACCGGGTTATCGCTGCTCACGGTTGCCGCGATAGTGATGAACGTCAACGCCGAAGCTTACGTTTCGGGGATCGCAGGCAAAGCGAAACCGCAGCCGGTAGATGTACCGTCGCCCGAAAAAGAAAATACGGAGAACGAACAGGATTGAATTACGACGAACTGAAAATCATACCGCAGTTTGCTAAAAGCGCAGTATGTTGCTTTACGGGCAACCGCCCCTACAAGCTGCCTTGGGGAACGAACGAAGCCGACCCGAGGTTTCTCGCCGTGAGGGCAAAGCTTTGCGCGACGATAGATAAGCTGATAGAAGAGGGCTATTCGCTGTTTGTCGGCGGAATGGCGCAGGGCGGCGATACCTATTTCGCCGAAGCGGTGCTGGAAGCTAAAAAACGCCATAGCGGCGTGTTTTTGGAATGCGCGGTGCCCTGTCCCGAGCAAGCCGACGCATGGGACGGCGCGGCAAAACGCAGGTATAAAAAGATTCTCGCAGCCGCCGATTTCGTCACCGTGCTCCAACCCTCGTACACTCGCGCGTGCATGCTAAAGCGCAACCGCTACATGGCGGACAAGTCGTCGGTCATCGTCACGCTCGACTATTCGGGCGACGGCGGAACGAAATATACCGTCGATTACGCCGAAAAATTGGGGCTGAGAATACTGCCGCTCGCAGGCGATTGATTGTTTTTTTCGTATTGCGCGAAAAAAACGCGGAAATAACGTCAAAAAAAGTTCAAAACGCGCCATAAAACAGTTTACAAATTCCATACTATTGCATATAATATTGCAGTAATAAAACGCCGCCGCGATTTTGACGGGCGGAACGGATGAAATACGGAGAACCTACATGAGCGAAGTAAAGCATAAATACATTCTTTGCCCCAGATGCGAGCTTAACTATATCGAGGAACACGAGGGCTATTGCAGGGTCTGCAAAGCCGAAATGGGACTTATCGACTCGGATATTCTCATTCCCGACGAAGAGGAAATGGGCGGCGAGAAGCTTTGCCCTATCTGCAAGGTGAACTATATCGGCGAGGACGAGGACATCTGCTTCCTCTGCAAGCGCGAAAAGGAGGCTAAGGAAGCCGCCGAAAAGAGCGAGGAGGATTGGGATAACTTCGAGGACGACGAGGCGCCCGCCGAGGACGAGGACGACACCATTTCGCTCGACGAGTTTGCCGCCGAGGAAGAGGAGGACGAAGAGGAAGAAGAGGAGGAAGAGGAAACCGACAGCCGCTCGCCCGACGACTTCGACATCACGCCCGTCGACCCTGCCGACTTCGAGGACGATGATGAGGACGAAGAGGGCGGCGAGGACGAAGAGGACGACCTCTGAAAACCGACTGCTGCGTTACGGAGATAAAAACCGAAGCCGCGATTGAAAAATCCGCGGCTTTTTTCGCGCCGCCGCGGCAAAAACCGACTTCAATGTAAAAAAATTTCGTGTTTATTTCGGAAAAAATCGGAAAACACCGTCAAAACGCTTTACTACTTTAACGCAATAAAGTATAATATACTCACGAGCAGATTTCGTAAGACAGGAAAAATTCAATCAGGAAAAAGAGAAACGCGCGGTAAGGGCGGCTTGCGCTTTGTAAACCCGCGGCAGTTTCGCGCGACAAGGGGCATCATGAACAACAAACACAAGACGAAGGACGACGACCTTTTTGAGGTTATCGCAGGTCTTTCCACCAAAGAAGAGGCACGCAAATTTTTCACGGACTTATGCACGGCAGGCGAGATAACGGCAATGTCGCAGCGTTTGCTCGCGGCAAGATTACTGCTGGGCGGCTGCACCTACGAGCAGGTTATTTCCGCTACCGACATTTCGTCGGCTACGCTCTCGCGCGTATCGAAGTGCGTCAAGCACGGCGAGGGCTACAGCAAGGTTCTCGTAAAGGACGAGAAAAAGAGCAAGTAAAGGAGCGAACGACCCAGAATGTTTTGGCTGATTTTCAGCATAATAGCGACGATTATCGGCGCGGCTTCAGAGATTAACCTCGGAAGAATCACCGACGCGCTCTGTCGGAGCTCGTTCGACAAGCTTCTCGGTCGCGGTATCGCCGGCCGCATTCTGTCGGGTGAGGCGGACTTCGCGGAAAAGGACGGCAAGACCGAAACGGCAATCTGCGGCGACGGACTTTTCATTGACGTTGCGGAAATCGAATTGCTGGACGAGATTTTGGAGGACTGACATGACGGCGGCTTACGGTCGCCGTTTTTTGCGTGCTCGGAATAAAAACGCCGCGCCGTGGCAATAATTGCCGTATGAGAAAGTGCACGGCAGGTATTGAAGAAGTAAAGAGCGGCGTTGAGGCTTTGGTCGGGCAGAAGCTAAAGGTCAGCGTGAATAAGGGCAGGAAGCGCGTAATCCGCTACGACGGCGAAATCGACAGCGTTTACCCGTGCGTGTTCGTGCTCAAAGTAACGCCGATAAAGGGCGTGAGCCGCCTGTCGTTTTCCTACGGCGACTTGATTTGCGGCGACGTGAAATTAAAGCCGGCGGCGAAAAAAGCCGAGTGAGCAAAAGCCCCGGGTTTTTTCGGCGACAATTAAATTACCCTTATAATATAAGGAAATAAACGGAATCCTCGCGGCGGCAGCTTCGGGGATTTTCGTATAAATTAAAAAAAGTAGCAATCGCAGTCATAAACGGACGAGTATCCTTATACAATATAGTGTTACTTCGGACAAATATTTCCTTAGGAGGTCGCCAAATGGCATTTGAACCCGTTTATGATGTAGTAAGATTAAGTTCCCGAAAGAGAATCGCGTCCGCGCAGACCGTGGCGGAGGCGAGGCTTTTGCCGGCTCCCGGTACGGTAATCGCGCGAGTGCTGTCCATCACCGCCGAAACCAAGGTGGGCGCGTCGGAGGTTTTTGCGGGCGAAGCGCGTTACGGCGGCAGAGTGGATTTTACGGTGCTGTTCGTGGACGTGGACGGCAAGAACCACACGGTGGCGCACAGCGCGGAGTTTTCCGACAAAATCGAATCGCCGCGAATAGGCGCAGGCATGCAGGCAAGCTTTTCCGGCGAAGTGCTTGACACGGACGTAGTCAACGTTTCGAGCAGCGAAATCAAGCTCGCCGCAGTAGTGGAAATCCGCCTCGACGCGGACGAGAGCGAGGAGATAAAATGTCTTGTCGGCGGCGGCGCGGGCATTTACGGCAACAGCGAGGAGATAGAGTACTCGGTGTTCCGCGCGTCCGGTACGGGTACGGCTAATCTGTCGTCCACGATTGCCGACGTCAAAGCGACCGATATTCTGATGTCCGAGTACCGCGCGATTGTCACCACGAGAACGGCAGGAGTCGATTCGGTGACGATAAACGGCTTGATTATCGGCGATATTTTGGGCGAAACCGAGGACGGGCTTGCGGTTTCTTACCGCACCGAAATCCCGTTTTCCGAGGAGTTTCCGGCAGACGGCGCGCGGCAGGGCGACCTCGTGATTGCAAGGGCTTGCGTCGTCGGCGCTCCGCGAATAGAAGCGGACGAGGACGGCTCGGCGATAATTTCCGACTATGAACTCACGATTTCCTACGCGGTGTACGGCGACGGAAAGACGGAAGTCGTGTCCGACGTTTTCAGCGCGACCAACGAGCTGATGGTGACCAGCGAGAGCGCGACGGTGTGCAAGCCGCGGCTCAACGCAACGGTGACCGACAGGGTTGAGGGCAGCGTAACGCTGGAAGTAAACATGCCGATTGCCGACAATATCTTAGGCATGACGGCTGCAAAAGTAACGGTGTCGAACGCCGCTGCGGTTGCGGATGACGAAATGCTTGTCGAGGGCGTAGTCGGCGGCAACGTGATTTACTACTGCGCCGAAGCCAATTCCGAAAATTCGGTGGCGGTGGAACTGCCGTTCTCGCTGAAAGTAGCCGTACCGGGGCTGAGAGAGAACGACGAGGTGTACGTTTGCGCCGAAGTGGTGGCGGTCACTCTCAAAATCCGCAGAGGCAACGAAATCGACGTTCGCGCAGACGTAGCCTTTGAAATCTACGCCGCAGGCAGCTCGACCAAGTGCGTAATCACCGATTTGAGCGAGGGCGAAGCGCGGATTATTCCCTCGTCGGCAATCTCGGTGCACGTCGCGCGCCCGGGCGAAACGCTGTGGGACGTAGCCAAGGCGACGGGTTCCACTCCTGAGCTGGTGATGCTGCAAAACCCCGACCTCGAGTTGCCGCTTAAGGGCGGCGAGCGCGTGCTCGTTTACAGGTACCTAAGTAAGTAAGCTATCGATTGACATAACCGCGATTGTGTGCTACAATCGGATTATGAATTCGGTTTCGGTCAAAGTCTACGGCAAAATAAATCTTTCGCTGGGCGTGCGCGGCAGCGAAAACGGGTATCACATACTCGACACGGTGATGGCGTCGATAAGCGTTTTCGACGTCGTTTCCGTTTGCCCGAGAAATGACGACGAAATCACCGTCACGTTCGACGGAAACCGCGACGGCAGCGGTTCCAACGCCATGAAAGCCGCGCTTCTCACACAGGCTACGTTCTGCACGGGCGGCGCGGACATAAAGATAACCACGGGTATACCCTCGGGCGCAGGCTTGGGCGGTTCCAGTGCGGACGCAGCCGGCGTAATCCGAGCTATGATAAGAGCCTTCGGAGCCGCGGCGGACGAGGAAATTTCGGAAAAAATCGCGGCGAGGGTGGGCAGCGACGTGCCGTACATGCTTACGGGCGGCTACGCTCGGCTGACGGGTACGGCTACGGGATTAACGCGCTTCGGCGCACCGTGCGGCGGCAAAATTCTGCTTACGGGTAAGGGAAAAGTGGACACGGGCGAGTGCTTTCGCGCGTTCGACAACGGGATAAAAGGCAAAGAACGCCCCGATAACGACAGACTTATCGCGGCGCTCACTCGCGGCGACGTTACGGCAGCGAACGGCGAGCTTATAAACGAACTTATGCCGGCGGCGACGTCGCTCAATCCGACGATAGCAGAGGCGATAGCCGTTATGCGTGTGCACGGACTTAAGGCGAGCATGACGGGCAGCGGCGCGTATTCGTTCGGCTTGGGGCGCGGCGAGGATATGAAAGCCGCCGAAACCGAGCTGAAATCGCGCGGCTTCAACGCTTTTATCGCAGAACTCGTGCCCTCGGGCATAGAATTTATATAAAAACAGTATAAACGGCGGCAATCGGTACATAATTCTCCTTGCATATAGCAGCAAGGAGATTTTTTATATGAAAAAAGCGTATTTACGCGCGGTCGCGATTTTTTTGACATGTATAGGCGTTTTTATGATATTTTGCGGTTGCGGCGCACATAATACTGTTGACGCGGAGTATCGGCTCATCAGGATACATATCCGCGCCGACAGCAACGAAGAAGCCGACCAGAGCGTGAAAATGCTCGTCAAGGAGAAAGTGACGGAGTACCTGAACCGCGAGCTCGGCGGTGCAAAAAGCTTCGAGGAGGCTTACTCGGGGCTCGAGCAGCGGCTCGGCGAAATCGAGAGCATAGCGGACTCTGCACTTCGGGAAAACGGCTTTGACTACGGCGCGCGAGCAAAGCTCAACTACGAGTACTTTCCGGCAAGAAGCTATGAGGACGTAGTGGTTGACGGCGGCTATTACGACGCGCTTATTCTCGAGCTCGGCAGCGGCAAGGGCGATAATTGGTGGTGCGTAATCTATCCGCCGCTGTGCTACGTCAAGGCGAACCCGGGCAACGGGATTCGCTATCGCAGCAAAATCCGCGAGCTGTGGGAACGCTTTATAAAACGGGGAGAAAGCGAAAAATGACTATCAATCGCAAGGAAAAGGAGAAAAGAATGACTGAAAACGTAAAGACAAAGCTGTTTGTAAAGATTATCGCGGCGCTCATAGGATTGCTCGCGCTTATCAGTTCGGTGTGCTTTATCGGTGGCAGCGCGGAGGCGAAAAACATTGTCAAGGGCGACACGACGGCTAACGTCCGCGTCGTGCAGCAGCGGCTGTACAACCTGGGCTATTACACCTACAAAGTGGACGGAATCTGGGGCACGCGCACGAAAACCGCCGTCAAGAAGTTCCAGAAGGACAAGGGGCTCGTCGCCGACGGTATTGTGGGCGCAAAGACCGAAAAGGCGCTGGGAATCACGCTGACGAGCGGCGGCAGCACCTCGAACACCACGAGCAGCGAGCTGAATCTTTTGGCGCGGTGCGTGTACTCCGAGTCGCGCGGCGAGCCGTACACGGGGCAGGTCGCGGTGGCGGCGGTGGTATTAAACCGCGTGCGCTCGTCGAAATTTCCCAACACCATCGCCGGCGTAATCTATCAGAAAGGCGCGTTCACGGCGGTGAGCGACGGGCAAATCAACCTCACGCCCAACGAATCGGCTTATAAGGCGGCGCGCGACGCGCTCAACGGCTGGGACCCGACTAACGGCTGTCTGTACTACTACAACCCGGCAACCGCCACCAGCAAGTGGATTTGGTCGCTCAAGGTCGAGCTCAAGATAGGCAAGCACTCGTTCGCGAGAGGTTGACGCCGGGATTATAACAGGAGAAAGAAATGAGAAGTACGACAAGAAAGAACAATACGTTATATGTTTTAATAGCGACTGTGGCGGCGCTCGCGGTGCTGGCGGCGGTGCTGATTGCCGGCACGGTGCTGATAAACGGCGAGAGCAGCGAGAGGAAAAACGGTCTTGACAACATGTACTCGTCGGCGTTTTACGACCTCAGCGACAGCGCGAACAATATCGAGGTAAACCTGTCCAAGCTGATGATAGCCGACGGAAAAAAAGAGAGCGTAACGGTGATAAACGATACGACCGCTCAGGCAGAGCTCGCCTCGTCGTCGCTCTCGCGCCTGCCGCTCGAGCCCGACAACGTCGAAAAGACGGTCAAGTTCTACAATCAGGTGGGCGATTGGTGCCGAAGCTACGCCGCAGCCATTCTGACCGGCGCAGACACCGAAAGCTACCGCGAACAAGCCGAAACGCTTTACATCGCCGCGCGCAATATCAACGAGAGCCTTAAAGACGTTTCCGCCGAGATGAACGGCAGGGCGATAAGCGAGTGCGTGGGCGACGACCGCCTGCTCGCGTTCGACATGAACTTCAACGTGGGCGACATGCAAAACAACTCCGTAGAGTACCCCGAGCTCATCTACGACGGACCGTTCTCCGACTCGAAGAAGTACGATTTCCGCGCGCTCGACGGCATGGAGGACATTTCCTCCGACAGAGCCGTTGAAATCGCAGCCGAGAGAACGGGGCTGGAGAACGCCGAGCTTATAGGCGAAACCGACGGCAAAACGCCCGTGTATCAGCTGCGCGGCACCGTGAACGGCGACGACGCAAGCGTTTCCGTGACCAAAAGGGGCGGCTTGATTATCGCCTACGACCGTACCAAGGCGGTGGAAAAAGTCAATCTTATTCGCGAGGAAGCCTCGGCTAAGGCTGCGGATTACGCGGCAAGGCTAGGCTACGAGAGCCTTCAGCCCGTGTGGTACAACTCCGAGAACGGCGTGGGCTTTGTCAACCTCGCACCCGTAGTGGACGGCGTGACCTACTACACCGACCTTGTGAAGGTCAAAGTTGCGCTTGACGACGGCGAAATCTTAGGCGCGGAAGCTACGGGTTACTGCTCGGGGCACTGCGAACGCAGTCTTGCGGCTACTATAAGCGAGAACACCGCAAGAAGTCTGGTAAGTCCCAAAATCGCCGTGGAAAACGTTTCTCTCGCCGTCATTCCCTACAAGGAAGCCGAACGCTTCTGCTATGAGATTTACGGCAGTTACAAGGGTCTCGATTACTTCGTGTATATCGACGCCGTCACCGGCGAGCAGGCAGATATATTAAGGGTTATAGATTCGGCGCAAGGTAGCCTGATTATGTAATCTGCTCTTTAAGAGGTGCGCGTTTTTATGCGTCAAGCGGAGTGATATCCAAAATCGAAGAATAAAAGTAAAAGTCCGTTGCGGCAAAGCTCCGCGGCGGATTTTTGCGGCTCGATTATAAAAAATATTGACTAACGGGTAAAACGGTTGTATAATTAAGACGAAAAAAGGTGAGGCAAGTATGTTTGATTCGATAATCATCGGCGGTGGACCCGCGGGGCTTACCGCGGCAATATATCTGGCGCGAGCGAAAAGGCGCGTGGCGGTGGTGGAAAGGCTGTTTGCAGGCGGACAGGCAGGCGTGCTTTCGGTGATAGAAAACTATCCCGGCTTCGGGCGCGTTTCGGGCTATGAGCTGATAGACGGCATGACAAAGCAGGCAACGGGCTTCGGTGCGGAGTTTATCGCCGGCGAAGCCGTCGCAATCGAGCGCGCGGCGGACGGCAATTACAAGGTGAAGCTGTCGGACGGGAGAGTGCTCGACGGCAAAACGGTGGTTATCGCGAGCGGCTGCAAGGCTCGGGGGCTGGGCTTAGCCGGCGAGAGCGAGCTTGTGGGAGCCGGGGTCAGCTACTGCGCGACCTGCGACGGCAATTTCTTTCGAGGGCGCACGGTTGCGGTCACGGGCTACGGCGAAAGGGCGAGAGAAGCCGCCGAATACCTTGTCAAAATCGCGGCTAAGGTCTACCTTATCACGCAGGACGACGTCGAAGTCGACGGCACGGAGAAAATCGAGGGCAGAGTTACGGCGCTGTCAGGTCATCCGCTTCGGGCGGTGGAAGTCGCGTGCGGCGAGAAGAAAACCGAGCTTGAAACGAGCGGCTTGTTTATTTCGGCAGGGTACGCGCCCGTAACGCACTACGCCGAGGGGCTTGCCGAGCTTGACGAGCGCGGATTTGCGGTGACGGACGAGAGCATGCGCACGGGTGCGGACGGAATCTACGCCGTGGGCGACGTGCGGAAAAAGGAGCTCAGACAGATAGTGACGGCGACTTCCGACGGCGCAATCGCCGCGACCGCGATAATAAAATATCTTGCGAAAAAGAACAGGAGGTAAGTATGCCGCTTATAGAATTCAAGTGCACAAAGTGCGGCAAGGTTTTCGAGGAGCTGGTGAAAACCGACGAAAAGAAGCCGAAGTGCCCCGATTGCGGCGGCGAAACCGAGCAGAATTACAACGGCAGGTGCTGGGTGAACTCGGTACATAAGGGCGAGTGCACGGGCAACTGCGCGACGTGCAAGGGTTGTCATTAACCGATAAAACGGAGGGATATATTTTATGGAAATCAAGGAAGCGATTTACAACCGCAGAAGCGTGAGAAAATACCTTGCTCGCCCCGTCGAGAGGGAAAAGCTGGACGAGGTTTTGCGCGCCGGCAGCTATGCCCCGAGCGCGATGAACAACATGAAGCGGCAGTTTGTGGCAATCACGAAGCCGGAGCTGCTTAACGAGCTCAGAACCGCCGTCGAGCATTCCGTCGACGCCGAAACCGCGGCGAGAATCAGGAGCAGGAACGCGGAGGGAAAATTCGACTTTTTCTACAGCGCGCCCGTGCTTATCGCAGTGTGCACCGACCCGAACGAACTCAGACCGAACGAGGACTGTGCGATTGCGCTCGAAAACATGTTTCTGGCGGCTTACGGCGAGGGATTGGGCACCTGCTGGATAAATCAGCTGACCGACAAGTCGGACTTGCCGGAAATTCACGCTGTGCTGAAAGCCGCCGGCATGAAGGACGGCTACAAGGTGTACGGATGCTGCGCGCTGGGCTACGCCGACGGCGAAACAAAGCTGTCCAAGCCCAAAACCAACGAAATCGTAATCTCATAAAGGAGAATTATCATGGAAATCAAGACTATTAACCTGTCCGAGCTCTACGGAATAGGCGGCACGGCTACGCTTAAATGCTTTTTACATAAGGGCGACGGAGAAATGGCGCCCTACAATCAGAATTTACCGGCAATGATAGCGGTGCCCGGCGGCGGCTATCACTTCGTGTCCGAGCGCGAGGGCGATCCCGTGGCGGTGGAGTTTTTCAATCGCCACTACAACGCGTTTACGCTCGTGTACGACGTCGCGCCCGCGGCTCGCTATCCGCTCGCGCTCACCGAGCTCGCCTGTGCCGTCGACTATATCAAATCTAACGCCGAGGAGTTGCACGTCAACCCGAAGCGCGTGTTTGCGACCGGCTTTTCGGCAGGCGGTCACCTCGTGGGGTGTCTGGCGAACTTCTATAAAAACCTGCCCGTAGCCGAGGTGAACGGCAAAAAGCTGAACGCCGCTCCGACAGGCGTAGTGCTCGGTTACCCCGTAATCACGCCCGACACTCACGGCGGCTCGTTCAAAAACCTTTTGGGAGTAGAGGACGTGCATTGCGAAAAAGCCGAGGCGTTGTCGCTGGAAAAGACGGTCACGCCCGACAATCCGCCTTGCTTTATATGGACGACTGCGGAGGATTCCTGCGTCGACCCCATGGCGACGGTGCTGTACACGACCGAGCTCCTTAAAAACAAAGTGACCGTCGAAAGCCATATTTTCCCCTACGGCTGGCACGGCGGCAGCGTGGGCGACGAGCGCGTTTATGAAAAGGCAGACGCTCCGCTGTTCGAGCGCACGCGCGTGTGGACGGACATGGCGGACAAGTTTTTGGCAAGCCTTCCGGACAGGGACTGACGGCATTTTTGCCTCGGTATCGACAAAATCGGAAAACTCGGGTATAATAAGAGAGTAAATATGTTTTAGAAAAGGAGGAGTCAATGACAAGCATTAGCGAAATGAAAAAAGCCGCCAAAACTCAGCTTGACGGCAAATGGCTGATGACCGCCGGCGTTCTGCTGGTGGGCTCGCTTATTCTAAGCGCCGTGACGTTCACGGTAGTGGGCTTACTGCTGCTTCTCGGCGTAATCGAGTTCGGCGTGTGCGCGTTTATGCTCACGCTGACGAGGAACAAAAATTCCGAGTTCGGCAAGCTGCTGTCGGGCTTCGACCGCTTCGGCGACGCATGCCTTACGGGAATTTTGAAGTACGTCTACACGTTTCTGTGGGGATTGCTGTTCGTCATTCCCGGCTATGTGAAAAACTATTCCTATTCGATGACGATGTATATCATGCAGGACCACCCGGAGCTTAGCGGCAACGAAGCGATTACAAAAAGCCGCGAAATGATGAACGGGCACAAGTTCGATTTGTTCGTGCTCGGCCTCACGTTTCTCGGCTGGTACATCTTGGGCGCAATGACTTTCGGAATATTGCTGATTTTCTATGTGCTGCCCTATCATCAGGCGACACGAGCCAACTTCTACGAGCAGCTTCGCATGGACAGCGAGGGCTTGACCGCGCCCGGCAGCCGTGAGGAAACCGCCGCGCCCGAAGTCACCGTGGTAGATACCGATTCCGCCCTCCATGACGAAAACAAGTAAATTAAAACGCTGAAAAAGCAAAAAGAGCAATCGGCAACTATTGGCACTATGTTAGCGGCGTGCCTGCCGTGTGGTAAACTATTAAACCGACATACAAAAAAAAACGGCTTAGCGGGAAAACGTTAAGCCGTTTTTAATTTTATAGGACTACGCTAAGGCGTTCGCCGCGTTATCACTGCGGACCCTGCGCGAGCATTGCGTCGGCGACTTTGATAAAGCCTGCGACGTTCGCGCCGACGACGAGGTTGCCTTTCTTTCCGAAACGCTCGGCGTTTGCCGCGGCGTTGCGGTAGATATTGACCATAATGCCGTGCAGCTTTTTGTCGACTTCTTCAAACGTCCAGCTGAGCCGCTGACTGTTCTGACTCATTTCGAGCGCGGAGGTAGCTACACCGCCTGCGTTGGAGGCTTTGCCGGGTGCGAAGAGCACGCCGTTAGCCTGCAAGTATTCGACAGCGTCGGGGTAGGACGGCATGTTCGCGCCCTCGGCGACCGCGATGACCTTGTTCGCGACAAGCTCTTTTGCGTCGGCGAGGTTAAGCTCGTTCTGCGTTGCGCAGGGGAGAGCCACGTCGCACTTGACCTGCCATACCTTGCCCTCGGTGTGGTATTCAGATTTCGGGCGGTAATTCTTGTATTCGGACAGTCTGCCGCGCTTAACTTCCTTGATTTCCTTGACGGCGGCAAGGTCAACGCCCTCGGCGTCGAAAATCCAGCCGGTGGAATCGGACAGCGTGACGACCTTCGCGCCGAGAACCGTCGCCTTTTCCGCGGCGTAGATTGCCACGTTGCCGGCGCCCGAAACGACCACCGTCTTTCCTTTAAGCGACTGCCCGACGTGATTAAGCATTTCCTCGGTGAAGTAAACCAGCCCGTAGCCCGTGGCTTCCTTTCTCGCCAGCGAGCCGCCGTATGCAAGCCCCTTGCCGGTAAGTACGCCCTCGTAAAGCCCGGTAATACGCTTGTAGGTGCCGTAAAGATAACCGATTTCGCGCGCGCCCACGCCGATGTCGCCGGCAGGCACGTCCTCGTCCGCGCCGATGTACTTATAAAGCTCGGTCATAAAGCTCTGGCAGAAGCGGAAAACCTCGTTGTCGGACTTGCCCTTGGGGTCAAAGTCGGAGCCGCCCTTGCCGCCGCCGATGGGGAGCCCCGTCAGGCTGTTTTTGAAAATCTGCTCGAAACCCAAAAACTTGATGATGCCGAGGTTGACGGACGGGTGGAGGCGAAGTCCTCCCTTGTATGGTCCGATTGCGTTGTTGAACTGCACTCTGAAGCCGCGATTGACCTGAACGTTGCCCTTGTCGTCAATCCAGGGCACGCGGAACATAATCTGACGGTCGGGCTCGACAAGCCGCTCGAGTATCGCGTTCTTGCGATAAACGGGGTCGGACTCGATAACCGCGTCCAGACTCTCCAAAACCTCGTGCGCCGCCTGCACGAACTCGTCCTGAGCAGGATTCTTGCGCTTCAGTTCTTCCAAAACTTCCGAAACGTATGACATGTATTTTCGTCCTCCTGATAAAGATTCGGTTTCGCCGCGATTTGGCGAAGTAAAGTAAATTACCGTTTCATTATATAAGAAACCGCACCGATTAGTCAATTAAATAGGCGCGGCAATTCAAAAAAATTTTAGTTCGGTAAAGTATGGCGGCGCGATAAAACCCGATTTTGCGGGCATATTTTCCGTTCAGCCGTCGATTTTGATTTTGCGGATATCGGCGAAGTCGAACTCGGCGGTGTAGCACAGCCTGCGGTCGAACAGTCTGCTCGCGATGCGCTCGCCGTAGCGCACGGCTATGCCGTCAATCGACAGGTTGGAGGTAATCACGGTGGTGAGTCCGCGCAGTTGCCGCTGATTGACGACGAGGTAAAGGTACTCGGCGGTCACGTTTTTCAGCATGCTTTCGGTGCCGAGGTCGTCGATTATCAGCACGTCGCAATCGAGAAGCGGCGCGAGCGTGTCGGCGCGGCCGCGGTCGAACGAGGTGTGATAGGATAGCGCGAGGTTAAGAAAGGTAAACGCCGTGATAAAGACAACCGTCCTGCCGACAGCTTCCGATTCGCCGGCAAAGCACGAGGCGAGGAAAGTCTTGCCCGTGCCCGAGCCGCCGATGAGATTGACGTTTTTGCGTTTTGCGTCCGCGCCCTTGTCGGCAATCGCTTTAAGGTTGGCGGCGGTTTTCTCCACAAAGCTTTTCGCGCCGGGGAGGAAGAGGGAATAGTCGATTTCGTCGAACGAGCGCAGCGGAAACTCCACGCTGTCCGAGCGCGATTCTATCGCGAGCTTTTTCACGCAGCGGCAGAAGCCGTCCCGGGTTTTGCCCGTATCGCCGCATATCGGGCAGTGCGGCGGCGGATTCAGCTTGTCGCCGTAGCCGCGTTTTTTTACTATTTCGTCGCGAACGCGCCTGAGCTCCGTTACTTCGGCTTCTGCGACGTTTCCGCGAGCGAATTCGAGCTCGGCATGGCGCAAGGCAAGCTCTGCGACGCGGAACTCGGGGTCGCGTGCCAGCGCGCGTTTGAAGAACGCGGAGGCGGCGGCGAGGTCGTCGCGGCGGCGGTTTACGATAAAATTGACTGCCGATTTATAGTCCATAATCACAAATCCTCGTTGTTAAGACTGTCGAACATCGCGTTCAGTTGCTCGCTGGTGTAGGTCTTGGTGACGGTGGCGGCGGTTTCGCGAGAGGCGGAAGCGCGAGTCGCGCCGAACTTTTTCGCGCCCTCGAGCGAAGTCACGCCTGCGTTGTGCCAGCCGCCGAGAATGGCGTTCATGTACGAAACGGGCGAAGCGTTGCCGGCAGCCAGCGAGGCGGCGTACAGCACGACGTCCCTGTCCATTTTCCACGAATACGTCCAGGTGCGGTAGGAATCGCGGTCGCGGCTGGGGACGGGACGGGTTACGCCGGCTTTTTCCAGAGCCTCGCGGATGTCCGCGTCGCGGCGCACGGCTTCGCCCAGAAATTCCCCGATGTCGTCCGCGGTGATAAGCCCCTGCTTGTAAAACTTCTCTACGGTGGCGTTATAGCCCTCGAGCGTGCGGATATTGCACCTGAAGCAGTATTCGGCAATCGTGAGCAGCGTTTCGTCGGTGAAGCCGTAGCTCAGCCATCTGGTGACGTAGGTTTCTATAATGAAGTCAAGCTGCTCGTAGTAAACGCCGATGCGCTTGTTGATTTCTTTCGTGAGCGAGTAGAGACGGTCGCGGTTGCGGTTGAACTCGTCGATTTCCGCCATGGAAAACAGATGATTTTCATAGTACTTGACGAGCAGCGCGTCCAGCCTGTCCATGCCGCCGCGCTTGACGGATTTCGCCACCTGAACGACGGTTTCCGTGGGGAAGCCCAACGTTTTCGTCCACTTGGCAAACATGCGCTTGTCCTCGATTGCCGGGGCTTTTTTGGAGCCGAGGGAGTGGAGCACCGCCGCTACGTCCTTGTCGTAGAGGTCGAACTCGGACAGCTGCTCGTTCACGCGGTCGTAGGTAAGACAGCCCTGCCGCGCGAGGTTGCGCGCCACCGCGAGTATGTACGGATAGCCCACGTCCTGACCTTTCAGCCTGATGCAATAGGCGATAATCGCGAGCATCGCTTCGGGCTCGATGTGCATAGCTTCCATGATGGAGTAGTACTCGTTGTATTCGTTGGGCAGAATATTGCGCGAGGGCAGCATCGCGTGGAGCTGGTCGTTAAAGTCCTTGTATTTGGTTTTGGAAAACTTGCGCAGAGCCAGCGTTCCCTTATTCACGGCAAGGTACTCGACGGCAACGGGCGAGGTTGAGAGAATGTTGACAAGCCCCTCGTTCGCCCAATACGAAAACGCCTCGCTCACTAGCCCCGGCTCGAGATTGAGCTTGCCGGCGATTTCGGTTTCAATGTCGCCCACGCCGCCGAAGCAGGCGAGTTTCAGCCCGTAAAGGTAAACCTTGACGTAGTTTTCGGGCGCGAACGGCATAAAATCCGTTACGAACGCGTTGTCGATTCGTAGTTTTTCGTTTTCGATAATTTCGCGCGACAGTTTCGCTTGCATAATCTTTTGCCTCGTTTTTCCGTTATGAGCCGAAATCGGTTGAAAAAACCTGCTCGGTATTATATAATATCACTATCGGGCGATTTTTACAAACGAATTTTGCCCGACGTATTAAATTAACCACATTTTGCGGAGCGAACGGCGGCGGAACACAATTTTTTCGCCTGAAACGCGCTCGCGGCAAGGAGAAAAAGTAATGAAGCTACTGCACACTTCCGATTGGCACCTCGGAAAAAGGCTGTACGGCAAGTCGAGATTAGCCGAGCAGCGCGAGGTTTTGGACGAAATCGCGGAAATTTGCAAAAGAGAAAAAATCGACGTTATGCTGCTTGCCGGCGACGTTTTCGACACGTTCGTGCCCGTCGCCGAAGCCGAGGAGCTTTTTTACGAAACGCTCACGCGGCTATCTGCGTTTTGCGTGCCCGTCGTGATTGCCGGCAACCACGATGACGCCGAGCGGCTGAACGCGCCGAGAGAGCTCGCGAGAATAAACGGAATAGTCCTTGCCGGCGGCGAGGCGCGCAAGACTTCGGGCGTGTACGGCGGTAAGCCCACGGAAATCGAAACCGGCGACGGATTCGTGAGAATAACGCGCGGCGGAGAAACGCTTAACCTCGCGCTCGTGCCGTACCCGACGGCGGCGAAGCTTATGGATATTGCAGGCGCGGAGGACTATTCGAGCGCAGTGAGCCGCGAGCTTTGCGCCGCGCAGGAATGTTTTACGGACGGCGGCATAAACGTGACGATGAGCCATCTGTTCGTGACGGGTTCGCCCGTGACGGACGAGCGCGACCTCGGCGGAACAAAACAATTACCGAAAGAGCTTCTGGGCGCGGAAAATTGCGTGTATACCGCGCTCGGGCACATACATAAACCCATGACGGTATCGAAGAGCAACAATGCGTATTACAGCGGCTCGATACTGCCGTACAGTTTCGACGAAACGACGGAAAAACGAGTTATCGTCGCGGATACCGACGGCAAAAAAACCGACGTCAAGTCGGTGCCGCTGTCGCCCGTCAAAAGGCTTTACAAGGTTGTCGCGGAAAGCGAGGAGCAAATACTCGAGGGGCTTGACAGCCATGCGGACGGTTACGTCTATATCGAGTATTCGTCGCCGCGTCCGCTGTCGCCCGGGACGGCTTCCGCGATGAAAAAGCACCCGGCGTTCTGCTATTTCGAGGCTAAGCCGCGCGAGGTAACGGAAGAAACCGTCGAAAGGCGCAGCGATAAATCCGACCGCGAGCTTTTCGAGGCGTTTTACGAGGCGAAAAGGCGCGTCAAACCGACCGCCGAGCTTACGGATATTTTCCTTAAAGCCGTAAGCGGCGAAGAATTGTAGGAGGAAGCTATGCGACCGCTAAAACTTACGATAGAGGGAATAAACAGCTTCATCGAGCCGCAGACCGTCGACTTCGAGGCGGCAGGCGCGGACAACCTGTTCTGTATTTCGGGTTCGACGGGCTCGGGCAAAACCACGATAATCGACTGCGTAATTCTCGCGCTTTACAGGGACGGCGACAGAGGCAACCTCGACGAGTACGTCAACCTCAGATGCGAGCGCGGCAAGATTTCTTTCCGCTTTGAAATGGGCGGCGACGTGTACGAAACCGAGCGCGTCATCACTCGCAAAAAGTCGGGGAAAAACACATACGTTCTCATTAAAAACGGCACGCCGATTGCCGAGGGCAACGAAGCGTTTGCCGCGGTGGGCGAGCTTATCGGGCTGGACGTAAAGGAATTTACCAACGTCGTCGTGCTTCAGCAGGGCGAGTTTTCGAGGTTTTTAAAGACGACCAAGGGCGCGCGCGTCGCGCTAATATCCAAGCTTTTCGACCTGGGCAGATTCGACAAGGCAGCGTTGACGTTTTCCGAAAAATCGCGAAAGCTCGGCGCGGAATGCGACGGACTGGCGTTGGCACTCGAAAACCTTTGCGACGTGACGGACGAGGGGGTAAAGACCGCCGAAGCCGCGCTGAAAACGAGAGAGGAGAACCTCAAAAAATTCGACGAAGCCGCCGCCGGACTTAAGAAGAAATCCGACGAAGCGGAGAAAGCCCGCGCCGCGTTCGACGACCTGGAGAAGAAAAAGAGCGAACTCGCCGACGTGGAAAAGAAGATAAGAGACCACGCCGAAGCGTCGTTACGCGCCGAAAAAGCGGGAGCGGAACTCGAAGCCCGCGAAAATGTCCTGAAGCCCCGCGAAGCCGCCCGCGACGGACTGATCGAGCGCCGAACCGCGATAAAAGCGCTTTTCGACCGCGCCGCTACGATCGAAAAAGACGAAAAAGCGCTTGCCTTCGACGAAGCGGAACTATTTAAGGCTAAGGAAGCGCTGAGTGCCGACGAAGCCTTGGCGAAAGCCGCGCGGGAAGCGTACGAGAAAAAGAAAGCGGAAGCCGCAACCGCGCTGAAAGCGGAAGCGATACTCGGCGCGTTCGACGTTGAGCCGAACGGCGAAGCCGCGGCGCGAGCGGAAGAAGGGGCAAAACGCGACCTTGCCGCCGCCGTGAAACTTAGCGAAGAAGCGGACAAGTCCGCTAAAATCGCAAACGAAGCGAAAACAGAAAAGGAAACCGCGGAGGAAGTCTGGAAAAAGATAAACGCCGCTCATAACGAAACGGAAAAGAGCGCCGCCGTCGCCGCTATGGCCGCGAAAACCGCGCGGGAGCATTACGACTCGGCGGTAAAAGCCGACGCGCTCGGCACTGTCATGATAGGACTATGCGAGGGCGACGATTGCCCGGTTTGCGGCGGAAAAATCACGCGTCTAGAAGCCCGCGCCGCCGCTTCGCCGACCGCCGCCAAAGCCGCCATGGAAGAAGCCGAAGCCAAAGCCCAATCGGAAGCGGACAAACTGGCTCGGTCGCAAGCCGCCGTTGCCGCCGCCGCGGAAAAGACGCAAGCAGCAAACAAGAATTACGCCGAAAAACTCGCCGCAGCAGTCGAAGCGGCACAGAAAGCGAAGCAAAGCGACCCGATAAGATTAAATGAAAAAGTCGCCGCGCTGACCGCGCTCGTCGTGGCGATCGCAACCCGCGACGAAGAGGAAAAGACGGTGACAACGCTGGCGGAAAAACTTACGCGCGAAGCGGAAAAGATAGCGGAAAAAGAAAAGTCGATCGCGGAAAGTAAATCCAGACTTGCCGAAGAAAAGCAAAAGGTGAACGCGGGACTTGGAGAGAAGCCGCAAGCCGAACTTATCGAGATTACCGCCGCGCTCGAAAAATTGAAAACCGAGCGGGAAAAACTCGACGAGGATAAGAAAAAGTACGCCGACGGCATGGCTAAAATGAAAGAGATCGCCGACAAGAACGCCGGGCGGCGCGAAAGTCTTACCGCCGCTATCGCAGAGGTCAAAAACGCCGCGTTCACTTCAAACGAGGACTTGAAAAAACTTGCGGACGAAGCCGACGAAGCGGCGAAAAACGCAGTCGCGACCCGCGATTTCGTGGTGGAAACGCGCACGAAGCTCGAACGCGCGAAAGCCGACCTTATACAAAAGAACGAACTCGGCGCGAAACTGAAAGCGACGGAAAACGAGCGCAACAAGTACGCCGACCTCGAAAAGCTTTTCAAGAACAAGGCGTTTTCGGAGTTCGTCGCGGAGGAGTATATAAAGGACTTCACGGCGGCGGCTTCGGTGCGCCTCGGCGAGCTCACGGGCGGCAAGTACTCGTTTATGTACGACGCGAAAGACGGCAAGTTCTATGTACGCGACTTTTTGTCGGGCAACGACCTCAGGGGCGTAAACACGCTGTCGGGCGGCGAAACGTTCCTTGCCTCGCTGTCGCTGGCAATCGCCATTTCCGGCATGCTGTCCAAGGACAAGAACTACGAGTTTTTCTTTATCGACGAGGGCTTCGGCACGCTGTCGCCCGACGCGCTCGACGCCGTGACGGACGCGCTTGACGCGCTGTCGCGCAAAACCATGGTGGGCGTGATTACCCATCGCGGCGAGCTCATCGAGCGTATTCAGTCGGTGATAAAAGTCGAGCCGTCGGACGGCGAGTCGGGCAGCAGAATAATTTTCGGCTGAGCGACGGATAAAGCGATAAATAAAACGGCGCGCGCGTTTTCCGTATCGGCAGGGCGGAAAACGCGCGTTTTTTCGCGTTTATTCGCCGTCACCTGCCACGCGTATTAGAAAAAATCAGCTTTTTTCGCGAAAAAACCGTAAAAACGTTTTGCGAGCGGTGAAAAGTGTGCTATACTGATTTTGTGTACCGATTTTGCGGCTAAGCGCAATCCGGACATAAAAACGCGCGATTTAAGGAATAAGACGAATTGACGGCAGTATTTTCGGAAAAAGAGAAAAAAGAAGCGTTTGCGATAAAGAGGCGGCTTTGGACGTATTGGTTCATCGCGCTGGGGATTTACGTTGCGGCGCTTGCGACGATGATAACGATAAACGCGGTTAGCGTAGTCGTGTACCGCGACAGGAGCGTGTATATCCCGTTCCTCGTCGCGTCGTGCGCGCTGGGCATAGCGTTCGGCTGCGGTTCGCTGTTTTTCTTCTCCGTCAAGTTCAAGCTCACTTCGCGCTATTGCCGCATGCTGAGAAACATGCGCGACGGCATCAAGGAGCGCGGTCACGGCAAATTCACGGAAATCCGCCCCGACATCACCGAGAAAGAGGGCGTGTACTTTTACACGCTGGTGCTCGACTGTCCGCCCCTTAAACGCGGCGACATCACCGAGCGGCATATTTTGGTCGAGCGCACGCACTCGCTGCCGCAAATGCAGCCCGGCGACGAGGTAAAGTTCGTCACCCATGCGAACATTCTTATGGCTTATGAGATAACGCCTGCGGAAAATCCCGTGGCGGCGGCAGATGCGGAAGAAGCGGCGGCAGATGAAACCGCTCCCGTTACGGAAGCAACCGCGGAATCGGCGGCGGCAGATGAAGAATAGAAGCAAGAATCACGGAATACTTTTTTAAGGACGGACTGAAAATGAAAGCAATAGTGACGGTTTTAGGCAAGGACAAGGTAGGAATTATCGCGAGAGTGTCGGGCGAGCTCGCCAAGCTCGGCGTTAACGTCGAGGACATTTCGCAGACGATAATGCAGGATTATTTCGTGATGATAATGATGGTCGAGGTACCGAGCGGAGAGAAAATCGCGGACATCGCGCCGCGGCTCGACGAGCTCGGCAATGAAATCGGCGTTTCCGTGCGCATTCAGCACGAGGACATCTTCAACGCGATGCACAGGATTTAATCGGAGAAAAACGTCAGATGATTAACACAGGCGAAGTTTACGAAACGATTAAAATGATAGACAGTCAGAACCTCGACGTGCGCACGGTCACAATGGCAATCTCGCTTTTCGATTGCATAACCGACAGTCGCGAGGGCACGGCGGAAAAGGTCTACCGCAAGATTAAGCGGCTTGCAGGCAATCTCGTGAAAACGGGAAACGACATTGCCGCCGAATACGGTATACCCATCGTCAACAAGCGCGTTTCCGTCACGCCCGTCAGCCTTATCGGCGCGGCGAGCGGCGGCTATGAAGAGATAGGCAAGGCTATGGACAAAGTAGCCGAGGAAATAGGCATCGATTTTATCGGCGGCTACGGCGCGCTGGTGCACAAGAGCGCAACGCCCGGGGAGCGCGATTTTATCGAAACGATACCCTCGCTGCTCGCTTCCACAAAAAAGGTGTGCTCGTCGGTCAACGTCGGCAGCACCAAGAGCGGCATCAATATGGACGTCGTGAAAACGCTGGGCGAAAAGGTCAGGGAGCTTGCTTTTCTTACGCGCGACAACGACAGCATAGGCTGCGCGAAGTTTGTGGCGTTCTGTAACGCCGTCGAGGACAATCCGTTCATGGCAGGCGCGTTCAACGGCGTGGGCGAGGGCGACGCGGTAATCAACGTGGGCGTTTCCGGTCCCGGAGTGGTGCAGTACGCGATTGCCAAGGCAAAGGGCGCGCCGCTCGACGAAATCGCTGAGATAATCAAAAAGACCGCGTTCAAGATTACGCGCGTAGGTCAGCTCGTCGCGCAGGAGGCGAGCAGAAGGCTTAACGCGCAGTTCGGCATAGTCGACCTCTCGCTTGCCCCTACGCCCAAAGTGGGCGATTCGGTGGCGCATATTTTGGAGGAAATGGGACTTAGCTCCGTGGGCGCTCACGGCACCACGGCTTGTCTCGCGCTTCTCAACGACGCGGTGAAGAAGGGCGGACTGATGGCTTCGGGCTCGGTGGGCGGCTTGTCGGGCGCGTTCATTCCCGTTTCCGAGGACGCAGGCATGATTGCGGCGGCGAGAAAAGGCAGCCTTACGCTCGAAAAGCTGGAAGCGATGACCGCCGTCTGCTCGGTGGGACTCGACATGATAGCAATCCCGGGCGACACGCCGGCGAGCACGATTTCCGCGATTATCGCCGACGAGTGCGCAATCGGCATGGTAAACAACAAGACCACCGCCGTGAGGGTTATTCCCGTCTACGGCAAAGGTGTGGGCGAGGAAGCGACATTCGGCGGACTACTCGGCACCGCGCCGATTATTCCCGTGAGAGCGGAGAGCGCGGCGCACTTTATCGCTCGCGGCGGAAGAATACCGGCGCCGCTTCACAGCAACAAGAATTAGAAAAACGGAGGTATTACAGAAAATGCGCAAGTGCGAATATTGCGGCACACCGCTGCCGTACGACGTCGACAGGTGCCCTGGTTGCGGCGCAAGATGCGAAATAGTCAAGGACCCGGCGAAAACCACGTTTTCGGAGAGAATCAACGTCGCCACCGACAAGCTCGCCAAGAAACTGTCGGCAAACGACAACCGCGCCGCTCGCGCGATAGCAATGTTCGTCGTGTGTCTGTGTTTCGGCATGATAGGCGTGCACCGCTTCATGGAAGGCAAAATCGTCACGGGGCTGCTGTGGATGTTCACCGGCGGACTGTTCCTTGTCGGCTACATAATGGACGCGGTGAATCACGGCAAAGCGGTGGCGCTCGCGCTTAGGGACGGAGCGGAAAAGGACAACGCGATTGGCTCGGACAACGGGTAAATTTTCGGCGAGCAACCCTCGCTTTGACGATAAAAAAATAAATTCGGAGAGATTCTGAAAAATGAAAAGAAACGAAGTGAAACAAGAGTACAAGTGGAAACTCGAGGACATTTTCGCCACCGACGAAGCGTGGGAAAAGGAGTTCAAGGAAACAGGAGCCGAAGTCAAGAAAATCGGCGCGTACAAGGGCAAACTGTCGGTTGCGAAGCAGCTTTTGGCGTGCCTCAACGCATCCGACGCGCTCGACCTTAGAATAGAACGGCTGTATTGCTACGCAAGAATGCGCCGCGACGAGAACGGTGCGGTTGATAAGTACGTCGGCATGTGCGACAGAATGGACCGCCTGGTCACTTCCTATGCCGCGGCGAGTTCATATATCACCGCGGAGCTCAGCTCGCTCAGCGACGAGTATCTGGACGTAGTGCTCACGCTGCCCGAGTTTCAGCCGTATTCGTACATGCTGGGCGAGGTAAAGCGCAAGAAAAAGTACATTCTCCCCGAGCGCGAGGAGAAAATTCTGGCGATGTCGGGCAGCGCGATGAGCATGTTCGACGAGATTTTCGGCAAGATAGATTACGTCGACCTGCCGCTCCCCAAAATCAAGGACGAGCACGGCAAGCGCGTTCAGCTCACTCACGGCAAGTATTCGTTCTTCCTGCAAAGCCCCGACAGGAGCGTGCGCAAGCATGCCTTCGACGCGTTGTACAAGACCTACTGCCGCCTGATAAACACCATTACTTCGGTGTACGCCGGCTCGGTCAAAGCGGACAACTTCTATGCCGAGGCGAGGGGGTACAAGAGCAGCCTCGAAAAGGCGCTCTATGAGGACAACGTTCCGTTCGGAGTGTACGACAACCTGCTTTCCGCCGTGGGCGACAACCTAAAATACGTCCACGAGTACGTTGCGCTGCGAAAGGACGCGCTGGGCTATGACAAGCTTCACATGTACGATATGTACGTTCCCATTGTGGAAAACGCCGAGAGCGAGTACGACTTTGAAACGGCGTTCGACATGGTGGTGAAAGGGCTCGCGCCGCTCGGCGAGGAATACCGCGAATTGCTGCTAAGAGCAAGAAGCGAGCGCTGGATGGACGTTTTTGAGACCGAAAACAAGCGCAGCGGAGCGTACAGCTGGGGCGCATACGGCACGCATCCTTACGTTCTTCTCAACCACTCGAACACCACGCACGACGTGTTCACAATCGCGCACGAGCTCGGGCACTCGATGCACTCGTACTATTCGCACGGCGCGCAGCCGCACGCAAAGGCGCATTACTCGATTTTCGTCGCCGAAGTCGCTTCCACCGTCAACGAAGTGCTGCTCTTAAAGTACATGATAGGCAACGCGAGCGACAAAAAGGACAAGAAGTACCTGCTTACCTACTACCTCGACATGTTCCGCACCACGCTTTTCCGTCAGACGATGTTCGCCGAGTTCGAGAAGCTTAGCCACGACATGGCGGCAAAGGGATTGCCGCTCACGCCCAAGAGCCTGTCGGATAAATATTACAAGCTCAACAAAAAATACTACGGTAAGGCGGTCACGCACGACAACCTCATTCGCTACGAATGGGCGCGCATACCGCATTTCTACACCGCGTTCTACGTTTACAAGTACTCCACGGGTCTTACCGCCGCCGTCAATATCGCGAACGCGATACTCACGAAAGGCGAGTCCGCAGTCGCCGATTACAAGCGGTTCTTAAAGAGCGGCGGCAGCGATTCCCCCTACGAGCTCCTTAAAATCGCCGGCGTAGACCTCATGGACAAGACGCCGTTTAATAACGCGATGAACGAGTTTAAGGCTACGCTCGAACAACTCAAAAAAGAATTTTGATGGTAAAGGCGTCTTTTTCGCCCTTTTTTCCGGGAGCTCGATAGCAGTACGTCCATGTACAGCGTCCTCGCTCCTGGAAAAAATCATCGAAAAATCCGCGCTTTACCGTAAACGCTTTTATAACTTTTATTAAGCACACTTTGTGCAATAGTCGCAAGCCTCGATTTTCGGGGAGAAAAAATCCGCACCCGCCGCATTACGGCAAAGGAGGACGCGCGTGAAAAAGTTAAGAATATTATCTGTCGTCGTAGCCGCGCTTGTCTGCGCTTTTATGCTGTCGGCTTGCGGCGCGAGCGTGGACTATTACTACTCGAGCAACGGCAAAACGATTACCTCCGAGTACGTTATTAGTCTGCCGTCGGCGGTGGTCGACAAAATGGAGAAGTCGGCTGCGTTGCGCACCGATTCGTCGGACGGCGCGAGCGCGCAGTCTAAGTGGACGGTTAAGTCCTATTTCACGCTGCTCGGCGGCGCGTTCGGTTGCGGCACGGTGGTCAGCGAGAACCCGGACGGCACGGTAATCACGCTGTCGAACACGCGCACGCCGTCAAACGGTGACGACAACGACGACGGAGAAAGTTACACTCGCGAGATTGAAAAGCATTTCTTCAACTACAAGATTATCTACACGCAGGACAATCCCTTCGACGGACTGAGGGCGCAGTACGACGGAGTCGAAACGATAGCGAAGAATACTGTAATGGACGTTATCGTCAACGGTTCGGACGCGATACCCGGGCTTGCGGAGGCGTTTCCGGAGGTTTCGGGGTACTCTCCCGACGAGCTTACGCTGACGTTCTATTGGAGAGCGGACGTTACGCCCGAAAACGGCGAAATCGTGGAAATCGACGGCAAAAAGTGGGCGAAATGGACTGCGGCGTTCGACAACGAAAAGCGCGTAATAACCTATTCGTACACTCGCCCCAATCCGCTGGGGTGGTACGTCGTGATTGCGGGCGTGGGCGCGCTCACGGTGGCGATAATCCTGCTCGCGACGAGGAAAAGCAAGAAAGAGCCCCGTATGGCAGAGCTTAAAAAGGGTCCCGTGCATTACCGCGTCGAGCCCGACGGCACTATTCGCGGCGACGACGGCAGCGTTTATCGCGACCCGTTCGCGACGAGAGTTTACCGCCCGGGCGATTACCGAAGCCCCTATCGCACCTCGAGAGAAGAAGCGGAGAGGGCTAAGCGCGAGCTGGAGGACATTTTTTCGGGAGCCGACCCCGAAAAAGAGGAAAAGGAGCGATTAAAGCGCCGCCTCGACGAATTGCTGCCGCCCGACCAAGCCGCCGAGGCGAAGAAAAAGCTCGACGACAAAAAATAACGACAACACGGGAAAAGATGAAGACTTATTTTAAGAGGACAGACCTAATTTATGACTAACGAACACATTCGCAACGTGGCGATAATCGCCCACGTCGACCACGGTAAAACCACGCTTGTAGACGCGCTGCTGAAGCAGGGCGGCGCGTTCCGCTCCAATCAGGCGGTAGCCGAGCGCGTAATGGACAGCAACGACATCGAGCGCGAGCGCGGCATAACCATACTTGCGAAGAACACGTCCGTAAAGTACGGAAACTACAAAATCAACATCGTCGACACCCCGGGACACGCGGACTTCGGCGGCGAGGTGGAGCGCATACTCAAAATGGTCAACGGCGTAGTGCTGCTCGTCGACGCCTACGAGGGAACGATGCCGCAGACGCGCTTCGTGCTGCAAAAGGCGCTCGAACTCGGTCACCCCGTGATTATCGTGGTGAATAAGATCGACCGCCCCGACGCGAGAGTAAAGGAAGTCGTCGACGAGGTGCTGGAGCTTTTGCTCGAGCTCAACGCCACCGAAGAGCAGCTTGACAGTCCTATCGTGTATTGCAGCGCGAGAAACGGCACGGCTTCGCTCGACCCCGACGTTCAGGGAGAAAACCTTATTCCGCTGTTTGAAAAAATCGTCTGCCATATTCCGGCTCCTGCCGGCAACATCGACGGACCCGTGCAGATGCTCGTGTCCGCGCTCGACTATTCGGACTTCGTGGGCTCAATCGGCATCGGCAGAATAGAGCGCGGCACGCTGAAACAAAATCAGCCCGTGGTGCTTGTCAACTACCACAACCCCGAGCAATCGATAAAGGCAAAGGTTACGAACATTTACCAATTCGAGGGGCTGAACCGCGTGGCGGTAGAGAGCGCGATAGTGGGCGACATAGTGTGCGTCAGCGGCGTGGAGGGCGTTTCAATCGGCGACACGCTGTGCGACCCGTCCGCTCCCGAGGCAATAGAGTTCCCCAAGATTTCCGAGCCCAGCGTGGAGATGACCTTCTCGGTCAACGACTCGCCGTTCGCAGGCAAAGAGGGCAAGTTCGTCACCTCAAGACACCTGAGGGCAAGACTTTACAAAGAGCAGATAAAAGACGTCAGCCTGCGCGTGTCCGACACCGACTCGTCCGAGTCGTTTACAGTGTGCGGCAGGGGCGAAATGCACCTGTCCATTCTCATCGAAAACATGCGCAGAGAAGGCTATGAATTTCAGGTTTCGATGCCCAAAGTGCTTTTCAAGCAAATCGACGGAGTGCTGTGCGAGCCTATCGACACGCTCGTTGCCGACGTGCCCGAAAGCTGCGTGGGCGCGGTTATGGAGAAAATGGGCATGCGCGCCGGCGAGCTCGTGAACATGACCCCCGTCGGCAACCGTATGCGGCTCGAGTTTTCCGTGCCGAGCAGAGGCTTGTTCGGTTATAAGTCCGAATTCTTGACCGACACCAAGGGCGAGGGCATAATGACCTCTGTGTTTGACCGTTACGACAAGTACCGCGGCGACTTCGAGCGCCGTGCGTGCGGCTCGCTGGTTGCCTACGAAACGGGCGAATCGATTACCTACGGGCTTTTCAATGCGCAGGAGCGCGGTCCGCTGTTCATAGGACCGGGCGTAAAGGTGTACGAGGGCATGGTCGTGGGCGAGAACCCCAAGGGCGGCGACATAGTCGTCAACGTGTGCAAGCGCAAGCAAATGAGCAACATGCGCGCTTCGGGCTCGGACGACGCGCTTCGCCTCGTTCCGCCCGTCACGATGTCGCTCGAGCAGTGCCTCGAGTTTATCGCCGACGACGAGCTGCTGGAAGTCACGCCGCAAAGCCTTAGGGTGCGCAAAAAGATACTCGACTCGTCGCTCAGAGCCAAAGCCGATTACCGCAAAAAAATGGCGGCTCAGCAAGAACAGCAAGAATAGAACGCAAGCAACGCTTGCTTTACCCGTTCGGGGAAGGAGAACGAAATGCCTGTCGGAGCAATTAAACAGGATAAAATCAAGGAGCATCCCAACGTAAAGGCGAGGATTCTTCCGCACAACGACGAGGCGGAGGAGGCGCTTTTATGCTGCGCGCTTATCGACGAGGACGCGCCCATCACCATTCTCAACGAGCTCAAGCCCGATGACTTTTATCAGAACGCGCACAAGGAAATCTTCGGCGCGATGCTCAGCCTTTCCTACAAGGACAAGCCGATTGACTTCGTGACGCTCGTGCAGGAGCTTGAGGAGCAGGGCGTGATGGAAACCGTCGGCGGCATTACATACATTTCCGCAATCACGTCGTTCGTGCCCAGCGCCGACAACTATCGGCACTACCTCGACATAGTAAAAAAGAACTCGCTTCTCCGTCAGCTTATTTCCGCTTCCCAGAAAATCATGGACAAGGCGTACTCGGGCGACGGCGACGAGGACGCGCTGGGGCTTGCCGAGCGCGAGATTTACTCGCTCAGCGAAAAGCAGGATAAGAGCTCGCTTATCGACATGAACGAGGCGGTCACACGCGCCATGAAGATAATGGACGACAAGCAGAACAACCCGACCGACCAGAAAACCGTGCCTATTCCGTTTGAAAAACTGAACGAACTTCTGGGTGGATTTCATCAGTCCGACCTCGTGCTCATCGCGGCGCGCCCGGCTCAGGGCAAAACCAGCCTGGGCATGAACTTCATTTCTCACGCCGCGCTCGACAAGTCCAGAAAGACCCCGTCGGGCAAGGTCGACCCGTTCCGTTGCGCCGTGTTCTCGCTGGAAATGAGCGCCGAGCAGCTCGCCACGCGTCTTATGTGCTCGGTTGCCAAGGTCAGCATGGAGCACGTCAACAGCGGCACGCGCACCCAGCAGGAGAGCATGCGCCTCGTCGAAGCGCAGAGAAAGCTGAGCGAATCGATGATTTACGTCGACGACAGCTCGCTCACCACGCCTATCGAAATTTTATCCAAGTGCCGCAGATTAAAGCGCGAACACGGACTCGACCTCGTGCTCGTCGACTACCTGCAGCTCATGTCGTCGGGTAAGCGCGTCGAAAGCCGTCAGCAGGAAGTCAGCGACATTACGAGAACGATGAAGATTGCCGCAAAGGAACTGAACGTTCCGATACTTCTTCTCAGCCAGATGTCGCGCGATATCGAAAAGCGTACCGACAAAAAACCGCAGATGTCCGACCTTCGCGAATCGGGCGCAATCGAGCAGGACGCGGATATAATCATGTTCCTGTACCGTGAGCACGACCCCAACGACCAGACCGTCGACGAGGACACGCGCACCAAGTGCGACATTATCGTCGCCAAGCACCGTAACGGCAGAACCGATAAGGTGACGGTCAGGTGGCACGGCGAATATACTACTTTTACCGACCTGTACGAAAACAAAACGGACGCCGCAATCGAGGCGCGCATGCCCAACTTCGAGAACCACTTTACGGGCATGGACGACGACCCGCTTGCGCCGCCGCCCGAGGACAACGGCTTCGTGCCGCCGCCGATTGACAGCTACGACGCGCCCGAGGAGAGAGGAGCCAAGAAAAAACAGGAAAAGCCGCAGGAAGCTCCGCCCGAGAGCGCGGACGGCTTCTCGTTCGGCGACGACCCGTTCTCGCTCCCCGTTAAACCCCGTAACGACGACGATATAATCTAGCGCGCCGCACGGTACCGATAAGGTAAATCATATTCAAGTTTTTATAAAACCGTTCCCGGGGCAGGAGAAAAAGTTTTGACAAAAAGCAACGACAAGACCTATGACAGAGAAAGAGAGGGCGTAATCACCGCGCTTACGGGGCTTACGCTCAATCTCGTGCTGGGCGCGATAAAGCTTGCGTTCGGCATTGTCACGGGCTCGCTGTCGATGCTGTCCGACGCGGTGAACAACCTGTCCGACGTGGGTACTTCGGCAGTAGTCGTCAGCTCGTTTGCCATCAGCCGCAAAAAGGCGGACAGCGGTCACCCCTACGGGCACGGCAGATTCGAGTATGTCGCAGGTTTTATCGTCAGCATAATTATAATCTTCGTGGGAGCGGAGCTCGTTTCCTCGTCGGTGCGGCGGTTTTTCACGGGCGAAAAGTCAACCTATTCGCTCGCCGCGCTCGTCGTTCTCGTCCTGTCGATTGCCGTCAAGGCGTTTATGGCGGTAATGTACGCCGCGAAAAACAAGCGAGTCAAGTCCGACACGCTCACCGCGGCTTGCTTCGACAGCGTGTCCGACTGCGTAGTCACCGCGCTCGTTGCGGCGGCGTTCGTCGCGGCACGCTTCACCGACTTCCCGATTGACGCGCTTTGCGGCGTAGTCGCGGCGCTGTTCATCGTATTCGGCGGCTTCAAAATCGTCATCGGCAACGTCAACCGCTTGCTGGGCGAACGCCCCGACGGCGCTACCGAGCAGGAGATAGCGGAAATAGTTTCCGAATCGCCGCTTGTGCTCGGCTACCACGACCTAATGGTGCACGACTACGGCGCGGAGCATAAGGTAGCTTCCGTCGACGCTGAGTTCGATAAAAACCTGTCCTTTGTCGAGGTGCACGCCGCCGTCGACGAAATCGAAAGGAAAGCGTACTCGAAATATAAAATCAACCTCGTTGTGCATTCCGACCCCGTCGACGTTTCGGATTCGCGCTACCTTGCCGTCCGTCGCGCCGTCGTCGCCGCGCTCGAGGTCTACGGCAGGGACGCCTCGTTTCACGAGCTCGTCATCGACGACAAGAACAAAACCGTCGGCATTCACCTGCGCCTCGGCGAAAAGCTGATGCGCGAGCGCGACCACATAACCGCCGAGGTCATGAGCGCCGTCGACTCCGTACTCACGGGGTATACTGTGACCGCCGAATACGACTTCATGTAAAAGTTTTAAAGGCGTCTTTTCCGCGCTTTTGCACGAAACCTCGCTAGACGTATTACCCGATACGCCGCCAACCGGTTTCGCGCAAAATCATCGAAAAAATCCGCGCTTTAAGTGCAGGCGTGCGTTTTTGTCCTTTTTCCCGGGAGCTCGATAGCAGTACGTCCATGTACAGCGTCCTCGCTCCCGGAAAAATCATCGAAAAATCCGCTCTTTAATTGTTGCTGTGCGTTCCTGCGTTTTTCCCGGGAGCTCGATAGCAGAAGGCAAATATATAAAAAACGTATAAAATCGCAATATCGGTCAAGAATATCGTTGCTGTAAAGCGGCGATATTTTTTTATTGCGTAGAGAGAGGACAAAGTTATGGAAATTCCGCTTGGCGAGAATGTCGAATATCGGGCGGCGACAAAGCCCAAAAAGTTTCCCGAGAGAACATACGGGCGCGGACAAAAGGTCTTTAACGTAGCCGTAGCCTTGTTTATGGCGGCGGCGATGCTGCTTGCCGGCGTAAGAATCGCGTGCGGCGGACTGTGCTCGTTTGTGCGCGAGGGCAGGTACACCGCTTACCTTAGCGGCGACGAGGAGCTAAAGCTGGAAACGGTGCCGCTTCTCGGCGTTCGCGGCGCATACGAGCGCGTCGATACCTACGGCGGCAGGGAGGATGCCGACGAGCTGCTTGAAAGACTATCCGCAAAAGACGTGCGCACCGAAAGCATAGGCGACGTCACCGTCATTTACGCTTTCAGTCCGTTTTTGCCGCAGTCGGTAACAGTGCTCGGCGAGAGGACCAACGTTATGATTGCGCTCAACCGCGGCAAAATGGTGGTGGGGACACCCCTCATTAAAGGCTCTTATTAAAGGTTGATTTTTTGCCCTTTTTTCCGAAACCTCGCTAGACGTATGCCCGATACGCCGTCGCTCGGTTTCATAAAAAATCATCAAAAAATCAACTCTTTAATAGCAAGGCATCTTTTCCGCGCTTTTTCCCGAAACCTCGCTAGACTTATTTATATAAGTATCGCCGACAAGCTGAAAAATTTATTTGAAAGTAATGTATAAAACGCGATAAAGCGTCGATAATCGATATGCAACGGAGGTAAAACAATGAAAACCTATTCCGGCTCGGGAAGAGCCAAAGACGAAAAGAAGAACAAAATCATCGCCTGGACAGTGGCGATAGTAAGCACGCTCGTGATTGCCGCGACGGTTACGCTGGCGGTAGTGCTCTCGCGCGGCGGCGAAGTCGACGTGCCGATTGACGCGCCGATTGACGAGCCCGTGGATACGCCCACAGACGACAAGCCCGTAGACGAGCCCGTGGACAAGCCGCCCCTCACCGACGCGGACGTCGAACCCATGAAGTTCGGCTTACCGATAGCAAACGGCAGCGTGATAAGAGAGTCCTCGTTGGCTTCGCTGGTGTATATGCCGTCGCTCAACATGTGGAAAACGCATAACGGCGTGGACTTCGCCGCGACCGAGAACGCGCCCGTGCTGTCGATTGCAAACGGCAAGGTGACGGACGTGCAGACCACCACGCTCGAGGGCGTAGTAGTCACCGTAGACCACGGCGAGGGCATAGTTTCGGTGTACAAGTCGCTTGCCTCTGCTTCGGTAAAACCGGGCGACGAAGTGAAAATCGGCGGTGAAATCGGCAAAGCCGGCACCATGCTCACCGAAAACAGCGACGGATACCACGTCCACCTCGAAATGACGGTGAACGGCGAGCTTACCGACCCGCTCGAGTACGTCGACGTCGAAATCAACAAATAGCTTTTTCATAGCTTGGCGCGCGCCTTTTCCGTGCGTCAAACGAAATTCTTTTCCTTTTTCTCCTTGCCGCAGGCGGCTCCTTTGCCTGCGGCATTTTTCTTGACTAACGCGCGGAAAAGGACTATAATTAACGTGGGAAGTGTTTTTGTTTTTTAATAGGAAATAGAATAATACCATATACCTCATTGCCCTAAGAGCGAAAGGAGAATAACGGATATATGAGAAAAACCAAGATTGTATGCACGCTGGGGCCTGCTACCGACGACTACGAAACGCTGAAAAGTCTGGTTAAAGCCGGGCTTAACGTCGCAAGACTTAACATGTCGCACGGCGACCACGCCGAGCATCTTTGCAGAATCGAAGCGGTGAGAAAGGTACGCGCGGAGCTTGGCGTGCCGGTTGCGCTACTCATGGACACGAAAGGTCCGGAAATCCGCGTCAAAACGTTTATAAACCACCGCATAACGCTGGTGGAAGGCGCGCGTTTTACGCTCACCTCGCGCGACATAGAGGGCGACGAGAGCATAGCTTCCGTCACATATTCCGCGCTGCCGTCGGTGCTGAAAAAGGGCGACAGAGTGCTGCTTAACGACGGCATGATTGAGCTTACGGTAGAAAAAATATCCGGCGAGGACGTAGTGACCACCGTCGTGAACGGCGGCGAGCTCACCGACAGAAAGAGCATAAACCTGCCGGGGATAGAAATCGACATGCCGTACCTGTCCGCAGCCGACAAGAGCGACATCGAGTTTGCGGTGAGAGAGAACGCCGACTATATCGCGCTGTCGTTCGTGCGCTGCGCCGACGACGTAAGACAGGCGAAAAACCTCGTGAAAAAGTGCGGCGGCGAGGGCATACAGCTTATTTCCAAAATCGAGAACCGTCAGGGCGTGACCAATATCGAGGAGATACTAGGGCTCAGCGACGGCATAATGGTTGCTCGCGGCGATATGGGCGTGGAGATACCCTTCGAGGAGCTTCCACACATTCAGAAGAGCCTGATAAAGCAGTGCTATCGCGCCGGCAAAAAGGTAATCACCGCCACGCAGATGCTTGAGTCGATGATACACAATCCGCGCCCCACGCGTGCGGAAATCAGCGACGTAGCCAACGCGATTTACGACGGCACTTCGGCAATCATGCTCAGCGGCGAAACGGCTGCGGGGCATTACCCCGTCGAAGCCGTCAAAACGATGGCGAAAATCGCCGAAGAAACGGAAAAGACGATAAACTACAAAAAGCGTTTTCAGTCATACGACTACAAGGTCGTCAACGTCACCGACGCCGTGTCGCACTCGACGTGCGCGGCGGCTTTCGACCTCGGCGCAAAGGCGATAATCACCGTTTCGCAGTCGGGCTACACCGCGAGAAAAATTTCGCGTTTTCGCCCCGAGTGCGTGATAATCGCCGCCACGACCTCGCAAAAAGCGTTTAACCAGCTTGCGCTGAATTGGGGAGTCGCGCCGTGCATGGCGGAAGTCCAGACCACTTCGGACGCGCTGTTCGCCCACGCCGCGCGCTGCGCGCTTAACACCGGGCTCGTGTCGGAGGGCGACCTCGTGGTGCTCACCGGCGGCTCGGCGGTGGGCAAGGCAAGCAGTTCCGACACCATGCGCATAGAGAAGCTGCATTATTGACGACCTGCTGCGGTAACTGCGGCGACGGAGAGAGGAAAAGAACATGTACGAAATTCTGATTGTAGAGGACGAATACAAAATCGCGCGTTTCGTGTCGCTCGAGCTCAAACACGAGGGCTACGGCACGACGATAATCGCCGACGGCAGGGAAGCGCTGGACGCGGCGCTTAACAAGGACTATGACCTCATCGTCCTCGACGTGATGCTGCCGTCGCTGAACGGCATCGAAATCCTGCGCAGGCTTCGCCAGACAAAGGACACGCCCGTGATAATTCTCACGGCGCGCGACCAGGTGGTCGACAAGGTTGCCGGGCTCGACATCGGCGCGAACGATTACATGACCAAGCCGTTCGCAATCGAGGAATTGCTGGCGAGAATCCGCGTGAACCTGAAAAAGAAAACGAACGTTTTCGAGTTGGGCAAGTTGAAAATTGACGTCAGCTCGCACGTCGCGTCCTACGACGGCAACGCGCTCGACCTTACAAAAAAGGAATTCGACTTACTCGTGTACCTTGTCGAGCACCGCAACAAGGTTATCTCGCGCGAGCAGGCTCTCGACGCGGTGTGGGGCTATGACTTTATCGGCAACACCAACGTGGTGGACGTGTACGTCCGCTATTTGAGGAGCAAAATCGACGACGCCTACGGGGTCAAGCTTATCGAAACGGTGCGCGGCTTCGGCTACGTCATAAGATAAATAAGGAACGGAACGGACGTGACGGACGAGAAAAAAGAAAAGAATTTCGAAGAAGTTGAGGAAACGCTGGATGAGTTGCGCGACGAGAAAAAGCACGGCGGCGAAAAGACGGGCTTTAAGAGATTTCTGTCGGCGATAGCCAAGCCCTTCCGCGTGTTCGGCTCGTGGACAAAAAAACTCCTTCGCAAGATTCGCATACCGATAACGGTTAAAACCACGCTGATTTACACGCTTTTGTACTCCATTGCGACTTCGCTTCTGGGCGTGTTCATCGTGCTGTCGGTGGAAAACCGCTTCGAGGAGCTGGGAATAGCCGACGACGGGTACATGCTGGTGCTGAAAATCACCGTGCCGCTGGTAATCGTGCTGTCGGTCATCGTCGTGGCGGCGCTCGGCAGCCTCGCGAGCCGCGCCATGCTCAGCCCGATTCGCAAAATAATCAAGAAAATCGACAAGATAAGCGCCGACGATCTCAGCGAGCGTATCGACGACGTGGACAGCAGCGACGAGCTGAGAGAACTCACCGACAGAATAAACGCCATGCTCGACAACCTCGAGCAATCCTTCGACCGCCAGAAAAAGTTTGTGTCCGACGCCAGCCACGAGCTGAAAACGCCGATAGCCGTCATTCAGGGCTATTCGGGGCTTCTGAAGCGTTGGGGCAAGTACGACCCCGAGGTTTTGGACGAGTCGATTGACAGCATCGCGCGCGAAGCCGAAAACATGAAGCGCATCGTCGAGCAGCTGCTTTTGCTCGCGCGAATCGGCAGGTATATGCTCACTCTGGAAGAAATAGACGTCGGCGGCGAGATAAAAAGCGCAATCGACGGCTACGAGCTCGTGTGTAAAACGCATAATTTTTCGCTCGAAGCCGATTCAGGCGTGATTGCGATTGCAGACAAAAACCTCTTTACCGAGTGCGTCCGCGCCGTTGCCGACAACGCAATCAAGTACTCGGACGAAAACACGACGATAAGCTTCACCGTGCACGCTGACGGCGGTTACGCGGTGGTGAAAATCATCGACAGCGGAAGGGGCATTTCGCCCGCCGACCTTCCGCACGTTTTCGACAGGTTCTACCGTTGCGACAAATCGCGCGGCAGGGATAAGAACAGCAGCGGATTGGGACTTACCATCGCCAAGTCCGCCGTGGAAATGATGAACGGCACTATCGAAGCCGAGAGCGAGCTCGGCAAGGGCTCGACCTTTACGCTACGCTTCCCATTAAAGGAGAAAAAATCGTGAACAGACATTACGCCGTACTGTGCGACTACGGGCTGGACGACGCCTGCGCCACAATATATTTACTCGACAAAGCCGAGACGGGCGATTGCTTCGACATTCTGCCGATTGGCGGCAACAGCGAAGTGAACGTCGCCCACCGCAACGCCCTGACGCTAGTCGCCGAGTATGAAAAAAGCGGCAAAAAAATTGACAATATCCGCATAATCGACACTCGGATGCTAACCCAGCCGTGGGCGAAGCTCCCGAGTATTCACGGCGAGGACGGCATGGGCGACATCTTTATGCCGCAAACGCCGTCGGTTCCCGTAATCGGGTTTTCCGAATGGCTGAAAGAGGAGAGCGAGCCGCTGTACGTCGTGTCGCTGGGTCCGTGTACCGTCACCGAAATCATAATGAAAAGCAAACGCACCGAAAAACTGCTTATAATGGGCGGATGCGTGGCGGAGGAGCCCAACTTCCACGGCTACGAATTCAATCATTACCTCGACATTCCGGCGTTCAACGCCTGCACGCGCTATCCGCACGTCGCGGCAACGCTCGACAGCTGTAGAGACCCCGGCTTCAACCTCGCCGGCAAGCGCTTTACGGACGGCAGCCTGCTCTCGCGGCTTCTCAACCGTTCGGTAGAACTCGCCGAAGTCCGCCACCCCGACAACTGCTACGTTTACGACTATATAGCCGTACATTACGCGGTGAATCCGAAAGATTTTACGACAACGAAAGCCGTCGACCGCGAGGGCAACGACCTCTGCGAATTGCATTTGTGTCACGAAAAATAACTAACCGTATAGAAAAAATTTGTTATTTTCTTGAAATCGTATGATTTTTAGTTGCTTTTGTCGAAAAAAAGAGTATAATAATCAGTGTTGAAGATTGGGAACGTGCGCGCTCGCCTGTCCCGAAATTTTACGCACCGTGCAAAAAAAACGCGCCGTTTCCGGCTTTACGTCGGCAAATTGCGCGTATTTTTTTACGCGGAAAGCCGAAAGCGTTGTCCTGAGCTCGATTTCTCGGCATACGCACAGGTAAAACAGGGGAATTATCGTTCTCTTTCAGTAAGCGGACGCCGGGGTGAAAACATTCCGGCTTTGGTGCGTTAAAAGAGCAACGATACGAAGGCTTAAGGAAAATAATAAAAAGGAAGCTTCGCGAGCGCGAAGCGAAAGAGGTATTTATGAACGTTTTGATGTTTGCAGCGGAGTATGTAGGCGATAACGGCGGAATACTTATCGGCTCGCTGCTGATGGCGCTGCTTATCGTCGCAGGCGTTGCCGTAATTGCCGTCGCGGCGGTATTGTATGTCAAGCGCGGCGCGAAAGAAGCGCTGCTCGCAGTCGGCAAAACGGACGAAGAAGCCACGGACGTGTCGGAAAATTCCGTACACGACGCGGACGAAACCGAGCCCGAAGCTTTGCCCGAGGAGCCGACCGTATCCATGGCGGAGCTTGCGGCGACCGTGGACAAAACAGAAGTGCCCGAGTTTATAGAGAGCATTCTGGCTAAGCTCGGCGACGAGTCGAGGGACGTTTTCTCCTACCGCGTGATAGGGCGCAACTACGGCGCGATGAACACGATGAAGGACGTGCGCGACTACGAGAGCGAGCAGGCGTTCGAGACCGAGTTTTTCAAGAACGCCAACCGCTTTTACAGACCGTTTAACGCCGAAATCTTCACCGAGCTTTACGACAGACTGAAGCCGAGCCTTAGCGGCGACGAGCTCAGTCGGCTCAACGTCGCCTACGCGAACGCGCTGTACTATTATAGAAAGGACGACCCCGCGCTTGTCGGCAAGGCGATAATGATGCTTAAAGACGACGCGGAGTATCACCTTGCAAAGGACAATACATATTTTACCAAAGTGCCGTCGCTCAAAAAACTGATACTTATTTATTCGGCGCGCGGCGATTATCGCGAGGCAATCGAGTACTGCGACAAGGCAATCGCGCACAAGATATACGACGTAAGACAGAGCGGCTTCGAGCCAAGACGCAGGGAGCTTATCGAAAAGCGTGACCGCGCCGAGGCGAGAGCGGCAAGAACGGCGGTAAAGACCGCTGCGAACGAATGAGGAGGCTACATACCATGACTAAACGATTGAAGAAGCTTTTGGTGGCAATCACGATAGGCGTAGTGCTGATAACCGCCGGCATTATTTCCGGCGTGTGCGTTATAAACGCAAGCCTTGCCAAGCGCCCGACCTACGTTTCCACCGCCGAGGAGCTTGAAACGGCAATCAACGACGACGTAGACAAGCCGATAGTGCTGAACAACGACATTGTCGTGCACGGCGACCTCAACGCGAACAAGCTGTTCGACCTGGAGATGAACGGGCACGACCTGCGCGTAATCGGCAAAATGACCTTGAGAACGTCGAAAGCCGGCGAAATGTATCTGTGCGACGGCAAGACCGCCATAAAGTCGCGCGAAAAGGTGCAAGCCGACTGCGTGGAAATCGACGCGGTCAACGCCACCGTCACCTGGAACGCCAACGTGCAGCTCAAGGACGGCTACACTGCCGACGACTTCGTTGTAGCCGCCGCCGACCACTCGTTCATTTTTAACGGTATCATGCTCGGCGCCGGCGGACAGGCGACAAAGACCGCAATGACTGTCAAGCAGGGCAGAGTCGTGGTTGCCGTAAAGGACGAGGACGTCAAGGCTCCTGCCGAAATCGTAGTTCCTGCCGGCGCGAACGGCGTGCTCGTCGACAATAAGACCGACGACGAAGTGAACATCAAAGCTTCGACCTCCGTTTCCGTTTCGGGCAACGTTTCCATAGACGTTGACGAGAACGCCGAGGACGTCAAAATCAGCGCAAAGACCGACAGCTCCAAGGTCACGATTAAATCCGGCACCGTTTCGTCCGTGGACGCTTCGGGCTCCGAGGTCATCGTCGACAAGGGCGCTGTCGTCGACGGCAAAATCACCGCCGGCAAAGTCGAAAACAACGGCACCGTGGGCGAAATCGAAGCAGGCGAAATCGTAGACAATTCCGTCGCCATCTATAAAGAGAACAAGAAAAACGAGCTCGACGAGTACGCCCTTGCAAAAGGCAAGGACAGCTACACTTCCGACAATTGGACTGCCGTTCAGCTCGCCGTTACCGCCGGCAAGAAAGCAATCGACGATGCCGCCGACATAGCCGCGGTTGACGCCGCGTTCGCCGCAGCCAAAGCCGAGATAGATAAAGTAAAGACGGCAGAGCAAGAAGCCGCCGACGCGCTCGCGAACAAGAAAACCGAAACGCTTGCCGCGCTCGAAGCTTACGCCGAGAGTAAGGGCGAAGCAAATTATACCGCCGAGAATTGGACTGCTATTCAGAGCGCAGTCACGGCAGGCAAGACGGCAATCGCCGCCGCTGCAAACGAAACCGCAGTCGATGCCGCTTATAATGCCGCTGCCGCTAACATCGATGCAGTAAAGACTATCGCACAACAACTTGCCGATAAGAAAGCGGAAGTGGCGCAGAGCCTCAAAGCCGCTTATGACGGTATTGATCTCACGCTTTACAGAGAAACGGAAAAGAACGCAATCACCGCCAAGTACGAAGAACGCAAAGCGGCAATCAACGCAGTTACCGACATTGCAAATCTGCCGGGAACGTTCGTTACCGACTTCAACGCGTTCGTTGCGACGCAAAAGACCAACGCACAACTTACCGCCGAAGAACTCGCGGCGAAGAAAGCGGAAGTAATCGCAACGCTCGACACCGAGCATGCGAAGTACGCCGAAGCCGATTATCGTGCGGCACAGTGGAAGAATATCACCGACGCTTACGACAACGCGAAGAACGGCATCAACGCAGTCACCGATATTGCCAAATTGCCGGGTAACTTCGTCAGCAACTTTACGACCGTTGCCGCCGCACAGCCTACCGCCGCCGACCTCGACGAGCAGGAGCTTGCGGCGAAAAAGACCGAGGCAAATCAAGCCCTTGAGAACCACTATAATTCAAAGAAAAAATCCGATTATTCCGATACCGATTGGGATAATATTACAAAATTCTATAACAGTGGCTCGGAAACAATCAACAGCGCGGAAACGATAACGCAGGTTGAAAAATCTCTTGCCTCGGCAATAGCGAAAATGGATGAAATCAAGCGCTCGTATCTGCTTGCGCCGGAGTATAACGGCGGTTCGGGCGCGCAGGGCGAGAGCATGCGTATTTACGACGACGGCAAGACTTATTCGCTTTCGGAACCCGAAAAAGAGAATTATGTGTTCATGGGTTGGTATACGAGCTCGGACTTTACCGAGGATACCAAGGTTACTCACGTTACCTACGAGAGCGGAATCAAGAAGATTTACGCAAAATGGGGCGTTATGGTTGACGTTCAGCTTCCCGGCGTGGACACGGGATATGCGGTAGAGCCGGGCAAAGTATTCGGCGACGTGTTTACCGTCGTTGGCAATTTTGCGGACATGATGGGGATGGGCGTGCCTTACGGATATTACTACGTCGACACGACCGGCGATATTCATAAGGTTGAAAGCACCGACGTAAATAACTTCACCGAGCCCGTCACGGTCTATGCCGTGTTCAAAGTAGACAATGCGCTTTACATGTACAGCGGCGATATGGGCAACAATCACACCCTAATGGTAATCGGAGCAGTCGAAGTCGACGGCGCGCTTACGATCAAGGAAGGTATCGAATACTGCGATGTAATGATGCCCGTCACCGAAATCGCAAAAGGCGCGTTTGTCGGAGCGACCGTCACCGAGCTGCGCATACCGGCTTCCGTCAAGGAAATCGGTTCGACGATTTTTGCCGCGAACTCGACGGTAGTCGTCTACACCAACGCGAGCGAGCAAGAGATAGCGGCATGGGGCGAGGAGTGGAAAACCGGTTCGACGGTTTACACCTTTGACGAATACAAGGCAGACAAGAAAGCCGCGCTCGAAGCTTACGGAGCAGGCAAAGGACAGGATAATTATACTGCCGAGAATTGGACTGCTATTCAAGATGCAGTCACGGCAGGTCAAAACGCAATCGATAATGCCGCAGACAAGACTGCCGTCGATGCCGCGTTTGAAGCGGCAAAGACCGAAATCGACAGCGTCGCGCTCGCCAAGGCAAGGCTGGACGGAACCAACTACGATTCGTTCGCAGGTGCTCTTGCAGCCCTTACGACAGGCGAAGAGCACACGCTCACGCTGCTCGCCGATATTGAAGATACCGTCGCAACCGAATACGTGTTCGACGGCGTAAACGTCACGCTCGATCTTAACGGTCACGTTCTTGACGGACTTGCATACGGCGGAAGCGGCGCTACTCATTATTTCAAAGCAACCAACGGCGCAGTGCTTACCATAAACGATAGCAGCGAAGCAAAGACGGGTAAAATAACCGCTTGGTATGCGGCAAATTCTCCGCTTAACGTGATTTACGTTGAAAACGCAAAGGTCGTTTTGAACGCCGGCACGATAACGGCGCACGACGCCAACTTCGGAATGGTCGGTATAATGGCAAAAGCGAAAGCAAACGTCGAAATCAACGGCGGCGAAGTTCAAGGTTTGTATTTCAAAGCAAACAGAAAGAGAGGCTACGCCATAGACGTGGCTGCGCCTACCGCGACGCTGACGGTAAACGGCGGCGTTCTCAGTACGAACGATCCTTCCTGCTATGCAATATTCAACACTGCGTCGGGCAGCACGGTTTCTGTCAATGGCGGAACGATTGCTGCAATGACCTTTATGAAGAATACGGTCGTTTCGATAACCGGCGGTACGTTTAAGTCCGCAGTCAAGCCCGATTATCTTACCAAAGGTTACGCGTGCCTTAAAAACGAGGACGGAACTTACCGCGTCGAAAGCGGCTACGTCGTGACTGTCGGCAGCGTAAAATACGACACGTTGTCGACGGCAATTACTGCGGCGAAAGCGGGCGACGTTATCACCGTGTATAACGATGTTACCGAAAACGAAGGCAATATCAAGTACATTATCAGAAAAGCGCTTACTATCAGCGGCGCGTACGGCGCAACCGGAGTTAAGCCTGTGATCAAAGGCACTTTCGCCGTCGATATCAACGGCATAAGCGACGGAAGCGACGTTGTTACCATCGAAAATCTCGAAATCGTTCATAACGGCATCGATCACGAAGATAATTTCGCTACGGACACAAAAATCGGCGTAGTTCTTCAGGACGGCGGTCTTACGCTTTCGAACAACTACATTCACCTCGTCGATCCCGCGCCCAGCGTAATGACTCATTCGCCTTCGGGACTGCAACTTACGAGAAGGGGTACGTCCGTTTCTACCGGCGCAATCACCGTCAGCGGAAACACTTTCGGTGCATATCCGAAGTACAGTGACAAAACCAACACGATTGCAACCGCAATTCAGGTAACGCGCAACTATACTCGCAGCGGCGTATTGATTTACGGCGAACTTGAAGTCAACGACGAAAAGATTTATACGGGAAACAAATTCGAGAATACCGACGGTAACGCGCAGTACGTTCTTTACGGCAATTGCGACTGGAGCGTGCCGGGGTATACTTACCTCGTTGTCGGCGATGTCCTTGCATACAACAGCGAAGTCGGCGACGTTGCGCCCGGCGGCAAAGCGATCATAGCTCGCGACATTACGCTCACCGATAAGATCTACGAGATAAAAGCGGGTACCGAACTCGTTATCGGAAAAGGCGCAACGCTCGATTGCAACGGACTTACGCTCAAGGTGAACGGCACGCTTACCGTAAACGGCGAAATCACGAACGTAACCTATAGTTACGGCGAAAACGGTAAAAAAGTCGTTTATCTTTCCACGGTTAACGCAAGTACCGTGTTCGATCCGAATGCCGAGTACGTGTTTGCGACTGCAAACAAGAACCCTGAACCGATTGCAATTGCGGCAAGCGCTAAAGTAAAGAAAATGACTATCAATCTGAACATTGGATTTAGTAAAGTAGAGATAAACGCGCCGATTACCGTTGTCAGTCCGGTGGTTATCAACGGCATAGGTGTTATTAAGAAATCTGATGCGAAAACTAAATTCGAAATTACTTCGGATAATGCGTTTATCGTAAAGTCCGGTTCGCTCGAGTTGAATAAAGTCCAGATGACGCATAAGAGCACTACTGCCGACACCGTAAAGGACTTTATAAAGATCGACGAGAACGCTAACGTGGCAGTGACCTTGAACGACGTCGCTTTTATTAACACGGCAAACAACAGCTTGTTTATAAACGTAGTTTCCGGCGCAACGCTCGATCTCACGTTTAACAACGTTACCGTAAACGGCACGGCTGTCACCGCCGAGTCCGAAATCGTCAAAAGATAGCCGATTATAACCTAACGTCCGCAAAAGACCGAAGTCACACGCTTCGGTCTTTTCTTATCCTTATAAATCACAAATCGGGCGGAAAGAGGTGAAAACCGTTGAAAAAATACGGGGAATATGATAAACTTAAACTAAAATTAAGGTCAGCGCGCTATAATCGCGCCGAGAACTGAAACGGGCGGTGAAAAAATATGAAACTGCTACTTGCGGAGGACGAAGTCGATCTTTCCGCGGCGATAAAACAAATACTCGAAATAGGCGGCTACGCGGTCGACGCGGTTTTTAACGGCGACGACGCGCTTTATTACGCCGAAAACGGCAGTTACGACGGGGTGATACTGGACGTAATGATGCCGGGGCTTGATGGCATAACGGTAGTAAAAAAACTGCGCGAACACGGTTACGGCGTGCCGGTGCTTATCCTCACGGCTCGCGCGGAAATCGACGACAAAGTGCTGGGGCTGGACTCGGGCGCGGACGATTATCTGACGAAGCCGTTCGCGGCGAAAGAACTTCTTGCCCGCGTTCGGGCGCTCACGCGGCGAAAAACGGAAACGCTGTCTGCGGTTACGTTCGGCGGAGTCACGCTCGACCCCGGAACTTGCGAGCTTCGCGCGGCGGACGGGTCGGCGAGGCTTACGAACAAAGAATATCGGCTTATGGAGTATCTTATCCGCAATCATAACGCGGTGTTGTCCACCGAGCGCATTTTCGGGCAAGTGTGGGATAGCGAGGCGGAAGCGGAACTCAGCGTGGTATGGGTGTTCATATCCGCGCTTCGGAAGAAACTGAAGAATATCGGAGCAGGTTGCGAAATAGTGGCGGCGAGAGGCGTGGGGTATCGCTTGGAGGAGAAGAAATGATAAAAAAACTTCGCGCAAAGTTTATTCTCGTCACGATGCTGTCCGTATTTTGCGTGCTTGCGGTGATCATGACGGCGATCAACGTCGTCAACTACGGCAAGGTCGCAAGTTACGCCGATTCGGTACTGGACGTATTGTACGCCGGCGGCGGAAGCTTTCAGAACTCCGCGCAACCTATACCCGGCGGCGAAACCAAACCCGACGATAAACTCGACGAAAAAACCGACGACGATGACGACGATGATGACGACGATGACGATGATGACGAGAGCAAACCGATTCCCGGCATGAACCGCGAAACGCCGTATGAAACCCGCTATTTCACGGTTAAATTCGGAGATACGGGCGCGGTCGCGGACGTGGGGAGCATAGCCGCCGTATCGGGCGAGCGGGCGGTCAAACTTGCGGCGCAAGCGGCGAATAAACGCACGAACCGCGGTTATATCGGGATTTACCGTTATTACGTCGCGGACGACGGACAATTCGTGCTGTTCGTCGATTGTGCGCGGCAAAAAGACACCGCCGATACTTTTTTCGTCACAAGTATGTGGATTTCCGGCGTAGGACTGGTCGCCGTGTTCGTGCTGATTTTGTTTCTGTCGAAACTCGCCGTGCGGCCTATCGCAGAGAGCTACGAGAAACAGAAGCGGTTTATTACCGACGCAAGCCACGAACTGAAAACGCCGCTGACGATAATTTCGGCGAACAACGAACTGACGGAACTTACGGGCGGCGAAACGCAGTATACCGCCGCAATCGCCGCGCAAGTCGAGCGTATGACCGCGATGGTCAAGAATCTGACCGCGCTCGCAAGGCTTGACGAAACGGAAAAACTGTCGCAAAAGACCGAGTTTTCTTTATCCGAAGCGCTGTCGGGTACGGTCGATTCGTTCCGCGCGGCTATCGGAAAGGACGGCAGAACGCTTTCGACGAATATCGACGACGGCTTGAAAATCTGCGGCGACGAAACGCTCGTCCGTCAGGCGTTCTCGATAGTCCTTGAAAACGCCGCGAAGTACGCGATTTCACGCGTTACGCTCACGGCGAAGCGCGTGGGCAAGAACGCGGTTATCGAGTGCGCGAACGACGCGGACGGCGTGAAAGCTGGGGATATGAACCGCTGTTTCGAGCGTTTCTATCGTTCGGACGAAGCTCGTGCTTCCAAAGTCCACGGCAACGGAGTGGGGCTGTCTATCGCAAAGTCGATTGTCGAACTCCACGACGGCAAAGTTTCGGCTTACGGCAGCGCCGACGGCGTATTTACTATCCGCATGACTTTTAAAAGCACGCGATAGGACAATTATAATAGGGCAATTATATAAGAATTTATAAGAACGCAAACGCGCGGTTTAACGGTTAAAGCCGAAGCCGCGCGTTTCGTTTATAAAATTTCCGAAAAAGTTTTATAACTTTAAGTTAAATTTAGGTTGCCGTTTTACAATGTAAGAAAAAAAACGGAGGCGAAATCGAATGTGTATATGCGTTTTCAAGCGATACGAATTGAAATACGTGCTTACCCCGGCGCAGTACGAAGCGGTGCTTGCGCGTGCGGCGGCGCGTCTCAGACCCGACGAGTACGGGCGAACGGCGATACAAAGTCTATATTACGACACCGATGATTTTCGGCTTATCCGCCGTTCGATCGAAAAGCCCGAGTACAAGGAAAAATTGCGACTCCGCAGTTACGGACTTGCGGAAGCGGACGACAAAGTGTTCCTCGAACTCAAAAAGAAATGTTCCGGGGTCGTGTACAAGCGGCGTATCGAAACCACGCCGCGGGCGCTCGCAAACGGCGAAACGAACGGCGGACAGATTGGCAGAGAAATCGATTACTTCGAAAAGTTCTACGGCGATCTCAGACCCAAGGCTTTATTGATTTACGATAGGGAAGCGTACTTCGGCGAGGGCGATCTTCGGGTCACGTTCGACCACAACGTGCGATACAGAACGGAAGAGCTTACGCTTGGAACGGGATTGTACGGCACGCCGCTGTTTAGTCGGGGCGAAGTGCTGATGGAGATCAAGACGGGCGCGGCGATTCCGCTGTGGCTGACGAAGATACTGAGCGAAGAGAGAATATACAAGACATCGTTTTCAAAATACGGCACGGCTTACGAGCGCGAAGCCGAGAAAAAATTACTGGAGGTAAAGAAAGTTGGATAATTTTTTTGCAAGCGTTTTTAACGGGACTACGGCTACTGCCGGTAACTTCTTTTTGTGCGTGGCGGTTGCGTTCGCGGCGGGGCTGGCGTTCGCGTTTATATGCTATTTCCGCTCGCAGTCGAGCAAGAGTTTCTTTATAACGACGGCTCTGTTGCCCATGACGGTGGCGGTGGTGATAATACTGGTCAACGGCAATATCGGCGCAGGCGTGGCGGTGGCAGGCGCGTTCTCGCTGGTCAGGTTCCGCTCGGCGGCAGGCACGGCAAAGGAAATCTGCATAATCTTCGCGGCGATGACCGCCGGACTTGCGTTCGGCATGGGCTACCTTGCCTACGGCGCGATATTCATTCTTGTATCGGGCGGCGCGATTGCGGCGTTTTCGGCGACGAAAATCTGGGAGAAAAAGTCCGTGCCGAAAGATAAGCGGCTGCGCGTGACCATTCCCGAGGACTTGGACTACACCACGGTGTTCGACGACGTGCTGAATACCTACACGGTAAAGCACGAGCTCGTCAAGGTCAAGTCCGTCAACATGGGCAGCATGTTCAGGCTCGACTACCTCGTCACGCTCAAAAGCCTCGCGGATGAGAAAAAGCTTTTGGACGAGCTCCGCACGAGAAACGGCAACCTCGAGGTCATGCTCGAGCGTACCGACTTCGCTACCGCCGAGCTTTAACCGACGATTGGCTTCGGCGAAAGGAGTTTTACCATGAAAAGAACAAGCAAGCTTTTTGCGTATATAATCGTTTTCGTACTCGCGTTCTCGCTGCTGTGCGCGTGCTCGGGGAGCGGCGCCGCGGATGGCGGCACGGGCGGCGGCACGGGTGGCGGCACGAACGGAATCGTCGCGGATACGGGCAGCGACGTTTCCGAAGTCGTCACCGTGCCCGACAGCTCGGGAATGTTCACCGACGCGGACAAAACGCCGTCATACGACGCGGCTTTGGCTGTCGCAATCTCGATTGACGGCGGCGCGGTCACGGCGGATTCGGATACCGTTAACGCGCTCGGCGGCAAGGCTACGATAACCGAACCCGGGACGTATATCGTGAGCGGCAGCGGCAGCAACGTTACGATAATAGTCGACGTGCCTTCGGTAATCACAGAAAAGGTGCGGCTGGTGCTTAGCGGCGCGAGCATAGTAAACGACGACTTCGCCGCAATCTATATAAAGTCCGCCGACAAGACGTTTATCGTTCTCGAGGGCGAAAACTCGCTCGCCGTCACCGGTAGCTTCGCCGCAATCGACTACAACAAAGTCGACGGAGTAATCTTTGCCAAGGATAACGTCGTGCTTCAGGGCGAGGGAAGCCTGACGATTACGAGTTCCAAGCACGGAATAGTCGGCAAGGACGACGTGAAAATCACGGGCGGCACGATTAGCGTTACCGCCGCGAATCACGGCATAGAGGCAAACGACAGCGTGAGAGTGGCTTCGGCAAGCCTGACGATAGTATCGAACAAGAACGGCATACACGTCGAGAATATCTACGACGCAACCAAAGGCTATTTCTACATGGAGAGCGGCAGTCTTAAAATCACGTCGGGTTATGAGGGAATCGACGCGAGCGGCGCGGTGGAGATAACGGGCGGAACTACGGATATTACGTCGGGCGACGGAAGCGGTAAAACGCTTTCGTCGTCGGACGTATCGACCAATGGCGTCAAGTCAAGCGCGGACATGCTTATCTCCGGCGGCAATCCCGTCGGTAGACCGGGCGGCAGAATGCAGGAGGCAAACCGAGATTAGATCCGCGTATTGAAAATAGCGTCGTTCGCGTCTTTGCGAGCGGCGTTTTTGCGTTTCGGAAGCGGAGTTTTTACCCGTAAAAATTTCGCGAAAAATTTTCCGAAAAATATTTATCGTAAAATGCTTGACAAACTCTGGCGAAAACTGTTATTATTTTATAATGTTATATTATGCGGTTTTATCGGCTTTTGTCGGCCGAACGCCGCGTCTTAAAATAGAAAAGTAACATTCTAAGGAGAGAACGAATGTCCGTCAGAACTATCAGGAAGGTCAAGTATGGAAACACGGAAAGACGTTCTTTTGCGCAGGTACACGAGGTTTGCGAGATGCCTTACCTCGTCGAGGTGCAAAAGAACTCCTACAACGAGTTTCTGAAAACCGGTATCGGCGAAGTCTTTAAGGATTTTTCGCCTATCAGGGACTTCAGCGGCAAAATGGAGCTGTGGTTTTTGGAGCACCGCTTCGAGATGACTCCGAAGTACACCGAGAAGGAGTGTAAGGACCGCGACGCCACCTACGCCGTTCCGCTCAAGGTCAAGGTACGTCTTGTCAACAAGGAAACCGGGCTTATCACCGAGCAGGAAGTGTTTATGGGCGACATGCCGCTCATGACCCCAAACGGCTCGTTCATCATCAACGGCGCCGAGCGCGTCGTCGTCAGCCAGCTCGTCAGAAGCCCGGGCGTGTATTTCGATTCCGTCAAGGACGTGCGCACCGGCGAAGCTTACTACGGAGCCACCAATATCCCGTCGCGCGGCGCGTGGCTGGAATTTCAGGCGGACGACAAGGGCATTCTGTGGGTGCACGTAGACCGTCAGCGTAAGGTGCAGGCTTCGGTGCTGATGCGCGCGCTGTCCGCGGTACTCGGTACGGAGTTCGAGGACCCCGACCGTATTCTCGCCGACTTCAAGTACGTTCCGGTGGCAGGCAACTTAGCCGGCGCCGAGCCCTACGAGTCTTTCTCGGACGACGAGGCGATGACCAAGCTCTTCATGGGCGAAACGCTGATGGCGAACACCATCGACAAAGACCCGAACAAGACCGAGGACGACGGACTTAAAGAGCTCAACCGCAAGCTGCGCCCCGGCGAGATTCCCAACATCGACTCCATCAAGCAGTTCACGAGAGGCTTGTTCTTCGACAGAAGAAGGTACGACCTCTCTCGTGTGGGCAGATATAAATTCAACAAAAAGCTTTCGCTCGCGGCTCGTATCACGGGCTTCCGCGCAGCCGAGGCAATCGTCGACGGCGACGGAGTGGTGTACGTCGAGAAGGGTAAGCGCATTTCCGAAGAGGTGGCTTACCGCATTCAGAACGCAGGCATCAACCGCGTGGGCATCACCGTGGGCAAAGAGAAGCGCACGTTCTACGTCTACGGCAACCGTCACGTCGATATTTCCGGGTTTGTGAATTTCGACGCGAAAACGCTGGGCGTCAACGAAAAGGTTTACTACCCGACGTTGAAGCGCGTCCTCGACGAGGCGAACGGCGACGACGACAAGCTCAAACAGCTCATCATCGAGAACTACGACCAGCTGGTGGTAAAACACCTGCTCATCGACGACGTTATCGCGACGATTAACTACATCGAGGGACTTTACTCGGGCGTAGGCTACTGCGACAACATCGACCACCTCGGCAACCGCAGAGTGAGAAGCGTAGGCGAACTTTTGCAGAACCAATTCCGCATCGGTATCGCGCGTCTTGAAAGAGTAGTGCGCGAGCGCATGCAGATTCAGAACGACGCCGAGCCGCCCACGCCGCAAAACCTTATCAATATCCGTCCCGTGACCAGCGCAATCAAGGAGTTTTTCGGCTCCTCGCAGCTGTCGCAGTTCATGGACGAGTCCAACCCGATTGCAGAACTTACGCACAAGAGAAAGCTCTCCGCGCTGGGCCCCGGCGGTCTTAACCGCGAGCGCGCGTCCTTCGACGTCCGCGACGTTCATTACTCGCACTATTCGAGAATGTGCCCGATAGAAACCCCCGAGGGACAGAACATCGGTCTTATCAACTCGCTTTCTTCCTATGCTCGCGTAAACGAGTACGGATTTATCGAGGCTCCCTACCGCAAGGTGGACAAGGCAAATCACGTCGTCACCGACGAAGTTTGCTATCTCTCCGCCGACGAAGAGGACCGCTACGTCGTGGCTATGGCTAACGAGCCGCTGGACGAAAACAAGTGGTTCGTGAACGAGCGTATCATGTCGCGCTACCGCGACGATATTTCCGAGCGCTACCGCGACGAAATCGACTACATGGACGTCAGCCCCCGTCAGATGATATCCGTCGCAACCGCGCTTATCCCGTTCCTCGAGAACGACGATACCAACCGCGCGCTGATGGGCTCCAACATGCAACGTCAGGCAGTGCCGCTTCTTAAACCCGAAGCGCCTATCGTCGGTACCGGTATCGAGCATAAGATTGCCTACGACTCGGGCGTCATGGTAGTGGCGAGAAAAGCCGGCACCGTGACCTACGTCGACGCGGCGAAGATTATCATCGCCGAGGACGAGGAGGGCTCGAAGCTCGAGGACGGTATCGAGATTATCGAGAACGTCAAGCGTTCGGAGAAGAAGGGACAAAAGACCCTCGCCGAGTATACGCTCAAAAAGTTCGTCGGCTCCAACCAGGGCACCTGCATCAATCAGAAACCTATCGTCAACAAGGGCGACCACGTCGAAGCCGGTCAGGTCATCGCCGACGGCCATTCGACCGAAAACGCCGAGCTTGCTCTCGGCAGAAATATCCTCGTCGGCTTTATGAGCTGGGAGGGCTATAACTACGAGGACGCAATCCTCATTTCGGAAAAGATAGTCAAGGACGACGTGTTCACGTCTATCCATATCGAAGAGCACGAGCTCGAAGCTCGCGACACCAAGCTCGGCGAAGAGGAAATCACCCGCGATATTCCCAATGTCGGCGACGACGCACTGAAAAACCTCGACGAGAACGGTATCGTCCGCATCGGCGCGGATGTTGAAAGCGGCGACATCTTAGTCGGCAAGGTCACGCCCAAGGGCGAAACCGAGCTTACCCCCGAGGAAAGACTGCTCAGAGCAATCTTCGGCGAAAAGGCAAGAGAAGTGCGCGACACTTCGCTGCGCGTTCCGCACGGCGAGGGCGGCATAGTCGTCGACGTCAAGGTGTTCACCCGCGCCAACAAGGACGAGATGAGCCCCGGCGTAAACAAGCTCGTCCGCGTGTATATCGCGCAGAAACGTAAGATTTCCGTTGGCGACAAGATGGCAGGTCGTCACGGCAACAAGGGCGTCATTTCGCGCATACTTCCGCAGGAAGATATGCCGTTCATGGCGGACGGCACGCCGCTTCAGATTGTACTTAACCCGTTGGGCGTTCCTTCGCGTATGAATATCGGTCAGGTGCTGGAAGTGCACCTCGGCTATGTGTGCAAGCAGCTGGGCTGGAAGATCGCCACGCCCGTATTCGACGGCGCGACGGAAAAGGACATCGAAACGATGTTCCGCGAAAACAACCTGCTGAACCCCGACGGCAAAGTGGACGGCAAGTTCCAGGTGTTCGACGGCAGAACGGGCGAACCCTTCGAAAACCGCGTTACGATCGGCGTTCAGTATATGATTAAGCTGATTCACCTTGTAGACGATAAGATTCACGCGCGTTCCATCGGTCCTTATTCCATGGTTACGCAGCAGCCGCTCGGCGGTAAAGCCCAGTTCGGCGGGCAGCGTTTCGGCGAAATGGAAGTCTGGGCGCTGGAAGCTTACGGCGCGGCGCACATTCTGCAGGAAATTCTTACCGTAAAATCGGACGATATCGTAGGGCGTGTAAAGACGTACGAATCCATCGTGAAGGGCGAAAATATTTCCGAACCGGGAATCCCCGAAGCGTTTAAAGTGCTTCTGAAAGAACTGCAATCGCTTGCGCTGGACGTAAAAGTGCTGACGGAAACGGGCGACGAGCTGATTATCCGCGAATTCGACGACGAGGAGGACGCGCGCGACGAGGACGAGAAGCGCAAGGAACTCGAAAAGGAAGCGGAGCTCGAAGATATCGATTTCTCCGAAGCGGACGACGAAAACGAGGACGAGGACGGCGACGTATCGCTGTTTGAGGACGAAGAGGAAGAAACCGACGATAAGACGGACGATAAGGGCGACGACCTTACGGACGACGAAGATTTCTCGGATGACGACGAGGATTTCAATTTCGGTTCTTTATTTGAAGAAGTCGAAGACGACGGTTCGGACGACGAGGAGTAATTAAGGAGATTAGAAAATGTACGAATTAAACGATTTCAATTCCATTCAGATAAGTATTGCGTCTCCGGAAAAAATCAGAGAATGGTCTTACGGCGAAGTAACGAAGCCGGAAACCATCAATTACCGCACCCAGAAACCCGAACGCGACGGTTTGTTCTGCGAAAAAATCTTCGGGCCGATGAAGGATTGGGAATGCCATTGCGGAAAATATAAAAGAGTGAAATATAAAGGGCACGTGTGCGAGAAGTGCGGCGTGGAAATTACACGCAGCAAGGTGAGAAGAGAGCGTATGGGGCATATCGAACTGGCCGCTCCCGTTTCGCATATCTGGTATTTTAAAGGCGTGCCTTCCAAAATCGGTCTGCTTCTCGATATGAGCCCGAAGCCTTTGGAAAAAGTGCTTTATTTCGCGGAATACGTGGTGCTCGATCCGGGCAGCGTGAACGAACTTTCCGTAAAACAGGTCATCACCGAAAAGCAGCTGCGCGAAATCGAAGAGAAATACGGCGAATCTTCCGTTACCGGTTTGAAAGTAGGCATGGGCGCGGAATCTATCCGCGAACTTCTGATGGCGGTGGATCTGGATAAAGAAGCCGAAAGCTGCAGGCAGATCATCGCGGAAAACCCTCAGGGGCAGAAAGCCGTAAAGGCTATCAAGCGTCTGGAAGTGGTGGAATCTTTCAGAAAGAGCGGTAACCGCCCCGAATGGATGATTCTTACCGTGCTTCCCGTAATACCGCCGGATATTCGTCCGATGGTACAGCTGGACGGCGGCAGATTCGCTACGTCCGATCTGAACGATTTGTATCGCCGCGTTATCAACCGCAATAACCGCCTCAAGAAGATGATGGAAATTTCCGCTCCGGAAATGATCGTCAAAAACGAAAAGCGTATGTTGCAGGAAGCTGTGGACGCGCTGATCGATAACGGCAGAAGAGGAAAAGCATTCTCCGGACCTTCGAACAGAGAGCTGAAATCTCTCTCCGCCATGCTCCGCGGTAAACAGGGACGTTTCCGTCAGAACCTGCTGGGTAAACGTGTGGACTATTCGGGACGTTCGGTTATCGTTGTAGGGCCCGATCTGAAAATTTATCAGTGCGGCTTGCCCAAGGAAATGGCGATAGAGCTGTTCAAGCCGTTTATTATGCGCCGTCTTGTGGAAAGCGGTCAGTGCCACAACATCAAAACGGCGAAACGTGCCGTGGAAAAGGCGAAAGACATGGTGTGGAACGTTCTTGAGGACGTTATCAAAGATCACCCCGTGCTTTTAAACCGTGCGCCTACGCTGCACCGCCTTTCCATTCAGGCGTTCGAACCCGTTTTAATCGAAGGCAGAGCCATTAAGATTTCTCCGCTTGTCTGCGGACCTTTCAACGCCGACTTCGACGGCGACCAGATGGCAGTGCACCTTCCGCTCAGCGTGGAAGCGCAGGCGGAAGCAAGATTCCTGATGCTTTCCGCGAACAACATTCTGAAACTTGCCGACGGTAAATCGGTAATGTCGCCCACGCAGGATATGATTATCGGCGCGTACTGCCTGACTATCAAACGCCGCGAAGAGGGCAAAAAATACGATTCGCAGGGACGCCCGGACGAAAACGGCGAAGTGTATATTCCGCCCGTGTATTCTTCGGAAAACGAAGCGATTATCGCATATCAGACGAAAGTCGCGCACGAACAGGACGAAATGTATCTGCAGCGCGTTGTAGAACTTCCCGAAGGGAAATTCGACGATTTACCGCTGCCTTATACCTGCGAATGCGATTTCGATAAAGACGTTGCGGAAGGAAAAGCTCCCATCAAGTGCGCGACGGTGCGCCTGAACGAAAAGACGGGGCGCCGCGAAGTGGTGGGTATTATCCGCACCACGATCGGCAGACTGATTTATAACGACGGGTTGCCGCAGGACCTTGATTTCGTGCACCGCGATACGCCGCAATCGTATCTGCGCCTCGAACTTGACGCCGAATTTATCGGAAACAAGCGCGCCATCGGCAAGAAGCATCTTTCCAAAATCGTTGAAGCCTGCTTTAAAACCGGCGCAGCCCCCAAGGCTTCGTACGTGTTGGACGCGATTAAGGAACGAGGTTACAAGTATTCCACGCTTGCAGCGCTTACCACTTCGGTATTCGATATGAAGATTCCCGAAGAGAAGCAGGAAATCGTTGCACAGGCGGAAGAAGCGGTGGGCAAGATTGCCAAGAAGTTCTCCAGAGGTCTGCTTTCCGAAGAAGAACGTTACAACGCCGTGATCGACCAGTGGGACGAGGCGACTTCGAAAGTAGCCAAGCTGCTTGAGCTGCAGGGCGAAACGGATAAGTTCAACCCCATCTGGATGATGGCGGATTCCGGCGCCCGCGGTTCGATCGACCAGATCAAACAGCTTTCCGGTATGCGCGGTCTGATGGTGAACCCTCAGGGTAAGAAAATCGAAGTTCCCGTTAAATCGTGCTTCAGAAACGGATTGTCCGTGCTTGAATATTTCATTTCTTCGCACGGCGGACGTAAGGGGTTGACGGATACCGCGCTGAAAACGGCGGACTCCGGCTATCTGACTCGTCGTCTGGTGGACGTATCGCACGAAATTATCGTTCGCGAAGAAGATTGCTGCGCCGGCAAAAAGCCGATGGGCATGAAAGTGCGCGCGATTCTGGACGCGGCGGGCGAAGAAATCGAAAGCCTGCGCGATCGTCTGGTGGGCAGATTCGCTTCGGAAAACGTTGTGAACCCCGAAAACGGCGAAGTGCTGGTGAAGGAAAACGAATTCATTACGGAGGAACTTGCCAACAAGATTGCCAAAGCGAACATCCGCGAAGTTTCTATCCGCAGCGTATTCTCCTGCCGTTCAAAAGTAGGCGTGTGCGCGAAGTGCTACGGCAAGAACATGGCTACCACTCTGCCTGTACAGGTGGGCGAATCCGTGGGCGTCATCGCGGCGCAGTCTATCGGCGAACCCGGCACGCAGCTTACGATGCGTACGTTCCATACGGGCGGCATCGCGGCTACGGGCGATATTACGCAAGGTCTGCCCCGTGTTGAAGAATTGTTCGAAGTGCGCCGTCCGAAGGGCTGCGCTACCCTCAGCGAAGTTTCCGGTATCGTTTCCATCGATATGTCGGACAATATGAAACATGTGTTCATTAAGGACGAGGCTACGGGTGAAGAACTGAAAGAGTACGTGCTTCCGTTCAATGCAGAATTGAAAGTGAAAGAAGGCGACAAGGTGCAACCCGGCGACCTTTTGAACCTCGGCAGCGTGTACCCGCAGGATATTCTTCGTATCAAGGGCGTTTCCGGCGTGCAGGATTATATTCTGGAACAGGTACAGTCTGTTTACCGCTCTCAGGGCGTTGATATCAACGATAAACACATTGAAATCATCGTACGGCAGATGTTGAAACGCGTTTGCGTGGAGAATGCGGGCGATACGGATCTGCTGCCCGGCGAACTGGTGGATCTGAACGCCTTCCAGGAAGAAAGTCAGAAAGCGATTCAGGCGGGCAAGCGCCCGGCGCTTGCAAAACGCGTTTTGCAGGGCATTACAAAGGCTTCTCTTGCGACGGACAGCTTCCTTTCGGCGGCTTCCTTCCAGGAAACTTCGAGAGTGCTTACCGAAGCGGCTATCCGCACCAAGCGCGATTACCTTGTGGGCTTGAAAGAAAACGTGATCATCGGCAAGCTGATTCCTGCCGGTACGGGCATGAAAGATTACAAGCAGCTTTCTCCGCAGTACGTAGGTTCTTATGCGGCTACGCAGCCGACGGAAAGCGAAGAAAACGCGGAATAATTCCGGCTTTACAATAAAACGATTTCATCGTGTTCCGGTTTCGGAACACGATGATTTTTTGTAAAAAGAATCCCGTATTCCGTGAGAAATACGGGTGGCGCCTGAAAACGTTAAGGCATTTTTATAAATTTTCTTTATAGCATAGTGCGGAATTGTTTTGCTTTTTCAAGGGCAAGAGCAAGAAAAGCATTCATATCCAAAGCGGCGTAAATATCGTGCGTGTGGCGCTCCGGGCGGTTTTTTCCCACCAGTTCGAACGTGAGGTCGCCTTGAAACCGTGCGGTGTTCAGGCGCTTGGCGATGTTTTTCCAGTCGGCAAGTCCGTCGAACGGCATCATATGCGAATCGTCGAGCCAGGTGATTTCGTCGCCCGTAATTTTCATATTGTCGTTCAGGTGCGTGCAGAGGAGTTGTCGCGCATATTTCGATATAAGGTCGCGGCTTTCGTTGTAACACATTTCATGCCCGGTATCGATGCAAAATCCCACGGCCGGGTGTCCGTTTAAACAGGAGAGCAGCCGTTCGAGATATTCTTCTCCTTCGGTATTTTCGATGGCGATTTTTATGCCAAGCCGCTCCGCTTCGTTTGCCAACGTTTCGAATCGCTTCACGCCGAGTTCGTTCGGCGTGTGTTTATCGAAACCGATGACGGCATGTTCCACTACGACGGGCACGCCGATTTCCGCGCAGGCGCGCAGGCAGTTTTGCTGGCGGCAGAGTTCGGCTTCGCCCTGCTCGCCTTCTTCCCACATCTCCGCGATTTTTGTAAACGGCGCATGTACCGATTGCAGGTAAAGCCCGTTTCTTTGCGTCAGCGTTCTTACGCGCTTCATGTCTTTGCCGTCCGTCCAGTCGCTGAAAACGCCGTTCCAGCCGATTTCCGCCGCCGTTTCGATGAATTTGTCCTCGGATATGCCTTGCCAAGAGTTGCGTAAATCGGTGTTAATAACAAGGTTTCTCATGATTTTCTCCTTTTTAAAAGTACAGATATTATAACAGAGAAGCGCAAACAAGTCAAGAAAAATATTCGTTTTGAGGCGAGCGATGAAAAATTTTTAAAAAGCGGGCAAAAAATGACAGGAAGAGAGGGGTAAACGCTTGTTTTTTTACGCGGAATCGGGTAAAATATATAGTATACTGGGGGCTTAGTATACGGAAGAAAGAAAAAATCAATTTCCGAGGTGAACGATATGAAGCTTGCTTTTTACGGGTTATGGGAGGACGAAGTAACAAAACTTTCGGCTTTGCAGCGGCAGTACATTTTTGAAAGCGCGCGAAGCAGAGAGATTTTTTCGCCGAAAAACGCGGCTTTGTGCGAATGTTGCGACGGCGTTTCTTTGTACGGCAACGACGTACTCGGCGAAGAAGCCATGAAAACGCTTGCTTCTTACGGCGTGAAATTCCTTTCCGTGCGCGACGAAGAAACCGCTGTGGATTACGAAGCGGCGAAACGGTACAATATCCGTGTGTGCCGTTCTACGTTTCCGCCGGACGCCGTGGCGGAATTTACGCTGATGCTTGCGCTGGTGGCGCTCAGAAAATATAAACGCGCTATCTGGTTGCAACAGGTAAACGATTATTCGATAGACACGCTGAAAGGCGAAATTCTGGCGCAGAAGAAAATAGGAGTTGTGGGCGAAGGCGAGGCTGCGAAGCGGCTTACGGAGATACTGCAGGGCATCGGGTGCAGCGTGCTGGTACACGGCGAGGACGACGGCGGCAATCTGGACGATTTTTATGCGGAAAGCGAGGTGATTATTTATCCTGCGAAGCTGAAAAATCCGGAAAGATACCGCGTGGACAGAGAAACGCTTGCGAAAATGCGTGAGGGCGTGGTGCTGGTGAATACGGCTTCGGGAGATATTTTCGACGTGCCGTCGATCATCGAAGGCGTGGAAAGCAAGAAAATCGGCGTGCTTGCCATGGACGTTTTTAAAGGCGAGCGCGGCATTTATCACGAAAATAAGACGGATGATATTCTGCAGAACCGCGATATGGCGTACCTGCGGCAATTTCCGAACGTTATTTTAACGCAGCATATGGGCTTTTACACGGCATATTCGATGGAAACGCTGGTGGAACGCAGCGTTGAAGGGCTGGTGCAGCTGATTCGCGGCGGCGAGAGCGAATACGAGGTGAAATAGCGGCTTGCTCGGCATGAATTTGATTGTCGGATATAGAAAGCTACAAAAATAACCGCTTGCGGTTGCCGAAAAAATCGGCGGCGCGCAGGCGGTTTGTTTTTGCTGTTTTTGAAAAAAGTCAAATAAAATGCCGTAAAGAAGAAAATTCCTTTTCAAAATTATTTTTTTAAGGCATTGTAAAAATTTTTTTCGATAATCTTTGCAAGAATCGCAAAAAACGCTTGACAAAAAGGAAAAAATATCTTATTATAGTTAGGCGTTGTGCGAAAGAGTATGCTTTGTCGCTACGGCCCAATAGCTCAGTTGGTTAGAGCGCCAGCCTGTCACGCTGGAGGTCACGAGTTCGAGCCTCGTTCGGGTCGCCAGAAATGCCCCTCTTTGCAAAGTAGCAAAGAGGGGCATGGTTTTCTGTTTTTCCCGACGTGAAAAATGCGTGCCGCAAGCAGCACGCATTTTTTTATACTTTCATTCGTTACAAGCCGTCAGTCGTCAATCAATACCGCCCTTTCCAGCGGCGATACGTTCGGCTGATGCAAAACGATATGCGACTTCCCCTGCAAATCGGTGAAACGCATGCAATGCCCGCCGTCCTTTTCAAACAGCTTTTTATCAAACGCGTAATCGCCGTAAACGCCGTTTTTACTGACGTTCCGTATGACGGAATACCCGCTTTCGGTAAACGTTGACCACAGCAATACGATTTTCCCGCCCTCTTCGTACAGGTACGGTCCTTCCGCCACATAGCCCGTGGTTTTGCCCTCTTCGCCGATTTGCACGGCAAAGCCGCTGTATTTTCCGCTGACGATTTTTTTCGGCTGTTCCGCTATCGCCGTCAGATCTTCCGAAAGGCGCGCGATAAACAAACTGCCGTCGCCGTCGCCCGTAATCGGCGTCGTCCATTCGTTGGAAAAGCAAAGATACGGCGCGCCGCGGTATACGAACAGAGTGGCGTCGAGGCAGCCCCAGCCCGCGGGCGTGATATATTCGCCCGTCAGCGGCTTGAAATCGCCGTTTAAGCCGTCGGAAACGAAAATGACGCTGCCCCTGCCTTTATCTTCGCGGAATACGGAAAAAATCAGATAAAATTTCCCGCGGTATTCGTGCAGTTCGGGCGCCCATACGTTGGTATAGCCCGCGAGATACCGGGGCTGTACCATCACGCATTTTTCGGTAAAATTTTCGAGATCGTGCGATTCGTACAAAACGAGATTGCTGCCTTTCCTCCACGAATCCTCACCCGTGGTGCCGAGAAGATAATACTTTCCGTCGTGTACCAGCACAAACGGATCGCGTATGTGAAGATCTGATCGATTCATGAATTTTTCGTTCCTTTTGATTGTTTGATAGAGTTGACTATTACCCGGTTCGTTGACAGCTTTCCCCCCGGGGGGGGGAAGGCTATATCATAGGCGATAATGAAAATTTTAAACGATTAGCAGCAATCCGTTACGAAACGGGCAATGCCCGCCCCCGGGGGGAAGGCTATATCAAAGGCAGTTATTAAAATTTCAAACGGTTTGAAACAGTCCGTAACGAAACGGGCAAAGCCCGCGTTACGAAACGGGCAATGCCCGCCCCCCCCCGAGGGGAAGCCTTCTTCAAGGAAAATCTTAATCGGGGAGGAAGCCTTTTGTAGCGGAAACCTTTTTAAGACTTAGCTATTATGAGCGGAAATATATTCGGTGATGTCGCTTTCGGCGGCGGAATAACTCCAGTCGCAGAATTTCACCGTTTTTGAATACATGCCGCGAAGCGACATCCCCACCGTAACGCTGCCGAGCGAAGATATATCCACGCCCTTAATTGAGCCTTCAAACGTTATCACATGCGAATCATTGACATACAAGCGCAGCTTATTCTCGTATTTTATAAGCGTCATTGTATAATCGTTTTCGTCGAACGCAACCGACGTATTGAGAAGGCCGCTTTTCATCCAGCTTACGCTCCACGAATACATCATGAATTTGCGCGCCGCATCACATCTTCTGAAAATCTGTAAGTTTTCCACTTTCTTATCGCCCACTTTTACGCTATCATCCGTAAGCAATGTGAAACCTGCTTCCATTTTGCCGTTTCCGCCTTTGATCTTTGCGCTAACGATAAAACTTTCGCTTTTGCCGAATTGCGCGATTGTAAACGCATTGCCGTCATGCAACCCCTCTACGGTGTATTCGTTGTTTGCCGTTCTCGTCCATGTACCACGCTTTCCTTCCACAGTTCCTTTACCGCCCGGCGTGGCTACCGTGATTTTTGCATACGTTTTATCGAGATTTGCCGTAACGCCTTCCTTCGTCGCCGTTACGCCCTGAAGTATGCCGTCCGTGGAGCCGCAATCAAAATACAAATTGTACGTTTTGCCCGCGGTAAGCGAAAGCGAATACGCTTTATTCGTAATGTTCGCCGAATATTTCACATTCGTTTCTACGCCGTTTTCCACAAGCGTTGCCGTCACCGTGCCGTTTCCGCCTTCTACCGTGCCGCCGATTCTGCCCAGCGCAAGCTTTTCCGCAACCGCCGTTTTATCGGACGTGTATTCCCATTCCGAAAATCTCACGTCGGTGCTGCCGTAGTTGCCGCGAAGCAGCATGCCCGGGACTACCGTGCCGATTTTTGTGAGATCGATTGTTCTGCCATGATCTTCCACCGTGTTTTCCCACGTTTTGACGAAATGTCCGTTAATAAACACGTGGAAAGCCTTTTCGTAGCGGATCAACGTAAACACAAAATCGTCTGCCGTGCCGCCGTCTTTTTCGATCATCGCGCCGCCGTTAGCGCCGCCTTGCCAGCTGCCGGGCCCCCAGGAATACAACTGCACAAAAGAATCCGAATTGATTTTGAAAAATTGCAGATTTTTGTTAGCCGTATCATCGCCGAAATCGTCGCCGACGATATTCACGCCCGCGCCGACATAGTTGCCTTTGCCGCCTTGAATCCTTGCGCTTACGTAGAAATCTTCCGCTTCGGCAAACGCACCGAGCGTGTAAGAGTCGCCGTCGGAAAGACGTTTCGCGGTGTACTCGCCGTTTGCCGTTCTCGTCCAATCGCCGTAGGTATTGCCCGTGCCTTTGCCGTGCTTCACGCCTTTTACTTTCGCATAGGTTTTATCGAGATTTGCCGTAACCGCTTCGGTTTGCACCGCTACGCCGTTTAAAATGCCGTCCGTGGCAGTTGCGCCGCTGCCGCAATCGAAATACAGATTGTAGGTTTCGTTTGCAAGCACGTCTACCGTGTAGGCGTTTTCGTCCGTGATTTCGCCCGCGAAAGTTTTTCCGGCTTCGTTCGTTGCCGTTACCGTGCCGCTTGCGCCCTGCACCGAGCCGGAAATCGTTGTGTACCCGTATACAAACGAAGTATTCAGCACGTTGTTTTCGCTATCCATTAACGCAAGCGGAAATTCTTCGCCGATTCCCGCCTTAACGGGCGTATTCAGCGAGACTTTATTCTTCGCCACCGTACCTACTTTCTTTGCGCCGAAATACGCCGTATCGTAAGCCGCCGAAACGTCGTTTCCGATCACGCCGGAAAGATCGATTGTCTGCATATCGGAAACGTACATTTTGCCTGCGTCAGATACGTTTGTAACGTTACCGAGATAGTTTTCAACAGCGTTTTTCTCCACATCGCCCTTTGTAAGCGCCGCGTTCGCTACGGCGCGCATGCTGCGGGAATTATCGTTTTCTTCCGCCGGCACAACCGATTGCTCTTCGCCGTCCGTAACTATGTAGTAACGTGCGGAAATTTCCACCGCCGCCGCCTTTTTGATTGTATCTGCGGCGAGTTCGTCGTAAGTAACGCGCGCCTGCAAGGTGTAGCCGCCGTTTTCGTCGATTCCCGCAACGGAAATCAGTTCGCCGTCCGCCTCGTTCATTTCCGCTACCGTCGCCGTGCGGACAAGATACGTTTTCGCCGCTTCGTCGCCGGGCGTGAAGAAATATTCTTCGAACGTTACGCCCGTGCCTCTGCCTCGGAGAAGCAAGCCGATTTTTCCTTCGCCGAGCGCGTCGATATTATAGCCGCCGCCCGCGCTGCCCGTAATTTCCCCGCTCCAGCCCGCGATATATCTGCCGTTGACAAACGCGCCGATTCTGCCTTCGTAGCGTACAAGCGTAAATTCGTAATCATTTGCGTCCGCGCCCGAAAAATCAACCGCGCCCGCAGAATACCAGCCGCCCGTCCACGAATAGAGCTGCACAAGCTTATCGTCGCCCGTTTTGATAAACAACAAGTTCTGAGCGGCTGCACCCAACTGAATACCTATACCGGCTTCCTTTTTCGAAGCGTTTTTAATGCGTACGCCCGCCACGAAATTCTTTGCCGTACCAAGCACGCCCAGCGTATACGAATCGCCGTCCGCAAGCGGGTTTGCCGCATATTTGCCGTTGCCGGTCATTATAAAATCGCCGTTTGTTCCGCTGGCGCCGCCGCCGTATTTTGCCGTAAACACGCGCTGATAAGCCTTTTCGAGGTTCGCCTGCACCGCCGCGCCGTTTACCGTTACGCCGGCAATCATGCCCTCGAGCGATTTTCCCGTAAACACAAGATCGTACGTGCCGTCTGCAAGAGACAGCGAATATTCCGTTCCCGTAACCGCGCCCGCGTTTTTATACGAAATTTCCGCGTCGCCGTTTCTTACGGTGAGATCCGCGCCGGAAAGCCCTGCGGGAAGCGTGCCGCTCACCCGATAAACGTTTTGCGCTTCGTAGGCGAACGTTACGCCGTCGTCGCCTATCGTGTAATAATATTCGTAAACGCCGTCGCCTTTCAATCCGGCGGAAATCAGACTGCCGTTCGCATATACTTTCACGATTTTCCCCTCGGCGCAGGCAATGGTAATTTTAACCGTATCGCCAAGGCGGGCCATACCGTTTTCTAAGCCGGAAACGGTAAGCGTGCCGTACGAATCGTCCCACGCGGGCAGCTTCGCTTCGCGGAAAAGCAGTTTATCGATTTCCGTTTTATCGGTTGTGAAAGAACAATCCGAAAACGTTGCGCCCTTCAACCCTCGCACGGCAAGCCCCACGCGCATTTCGCCCATTTTCGAAAAATCGAGCGCGGAGGAAATTTCTCCTTTGTACGTTTTCCAAAGTTCGCCGTTGATAAACACGCTGAGCGCTCCGCCGCTGCGCGCCGCGGTAAGCAGGAAATCTTTGTTATCGTACGTTTTGTTCTGCGCGTAAGCGGTATTGAAATAGCCGTCCGCCCAGCCGGGCACCCAGCCGTACAGCGCAATGCCCATATCCGCCGTGTGGATATTCAGCATCACGTCGTAATCGCGCCTGCCCTTATGCTCTCCGTAAAGCACGATGCCCGCTTCAACGTCGCCGTCGGATACAATCCGCGCGGAAAGCATAAAATCCTGCGCCGTGCCGAAATTCGCCGTAGTAAACGCGTTTCCGTGATTCATCCCCGTTACGGTGTATTCGTTATCGCCCGTGTACGTCCATACCGAAGCGCCGGAACCGTAGGAATTAAAGGTAAGTTCGCGCGTTTTCAGCGTGAAATTCTTATTTTCGGCGCCGTTTTCCGGCACAATTAACGCCGAGCCGTCGGCAAACGCCGTGAAATAATTTTGGTAACCGCCCGCCCTTACAAGGATTTTTTCGTACTCTCCGACGGGAAGTTCCAGCGTATAATCGCCCTCTTCCGTGCAGACGTTATCGATAAACAGCACGTTTTTATCCGTCGTGTACGCGTAGAATTCCGCGTCCGCAAGGTTTATGTTTTCGGGTGCTCCCGCCACGGAAAGCTTTCCTTTCAGCGTTACGCCCTCGTATTCTTCGAACACCGCCTTCACGCGAACGTCGTCTTGTATGCCGTTCAGCGTATAGCGCATCGTTCTGCCGTACGACGCGGCGTTTTCGATATAATCCGCCGTTTTATCCTCGCCGTTAACCTCCAGCGCCGAAAACCGCCAGAATGCGCCGGGCGTAACGGAAAAGGTAACGTTTCCGTCCGCAAGCGCGCCCGCTTTATCTACGGAAATCGAGCCGTACCCCTCGCTTTCCGCACTCACGCGGAACAATCCCAGTTCGCGGAGCGCCTCGTTCATTCCTTCCGCGTTGCCGTCGTAATCGGCATAGGAAATATCGGTGAATTCGGCGGCGATCTTGCGGGCATTGAGGCAGGCGAAACATTTTCCGCTTGCCGTGGAAATCGTTTCAGCGAAAATCAGATTACCGTCTGCCATGCCGTAGATTTTCGCGCCCTCTTTCACGATGGTGAAGCGCACGCCCTCTTCGGCAAGCGTTTTTTCGCGCGTGTATCTGAAAAGCGGCGCGTCGACGTTGTTTCTGCCGTCGTAATCGTCGGCATAATAATTTGCCGCAATGCGCGTTTTGCTTGAAAGGCTGCCGTTTTCTGCCCTTACGGAAAGCAATTTTCTCCTTCCGTTCGGAATACCTACGCTGACGCCCACCGTAGCTTCATACGCGCCTTCAAGCGGCTTTGCCGTAGCGGAAAAGATGAAGTTTTCGGCAAGAAGGTCTTTTACATAGCCTTTGGAATACGTGCTTTTTTCCGTACGTACCGTGCCGGAAAGTGTGATTTTGCCGTTTTCTTCGTTTTTTTCAACGTTTTCTTCTTCCCATACGCCCGTTTTCGTGTGTCCGTTTTTCGCCGAGCCGATCAGCGCGCCCTCTTTCTCCGCATGCGCATAACCCGTTTCGTTGAACAGATAATACGCCGCAGAGGAAGAAGGGTAGTAAGGCAGCGGACAGATGTTGCGATACATGCCGCCCTTCTGCATAAAATAGGCGGGCATCATGATAAGATCGGCGTTTTCCGGCTTTTCCTCCAGCCCCATCGCGCGCCACGGGATGAAAAGTTCCATCGTCATGCCGCTTGTAACGCCGCCGATTTCGCCCTGCGTTTTTACGGCGTATTCAAGCAGCGAAATATTCGAAGAAGCCGCGCCGTACACTCTGCCCGCGTCCATAAATACCCGCCGCACCGCGTTATCGTTGCCGTAATCGGAAGAAAGCGCGTAATACAGAGAAACCGTACTGTTTTTCGTTGCCGCCAGAAGCCCGTTGTATTTTATCGCCGTATCGTACACTTTTGCCGCCACGTACCAGCCTTTTTCTCCCGTAACCGTGGTAACGGCGATATGCGCGGACGTTCCGTCGAGATCTTCGCTTAAATAATTTTCGAACCAGTTTCTGTTTTCGTAAGCGGTTTCCGAAAGTTCTCCGTCGATTTTCATAAACCCGTCGGCGTTCGAAGGCATTGTACTGCCGTAATTGAAATCGTATTCTTTCAGCGCGGGGTCGATTTGTATTTCCGCCTGTTTTTTCGAACACGCGGTAAACGCCGCCGCTGTCCCGCAGAGCGCAACCGCCGCTATCATCGCTTTTTTCAAACCCTTTTTCATTGTTCCGCCCCCTTAACTGCCGCTCTTTCCCAGCACCACGATTTCCGCCACGCCGATATCGTCCAGCGTTTCGCCGAACTTATCCGTGGTTTCGTATTTTTCGGAAAGGTAAATTTTGATTTCCGTGATTTCAATCTCGTCGAAATCGGCAATCACCGCGGCGCCCTGCGTAATCACGCCCGCTTCCGTATCCGCGTATTCCGCGGGGAACGCCGGATTTTTAATGGCGCCGAACTTGTATTCTTTGCCGTTCGCCGTAAGAGGCGAAGCAAATCTGAATTCGATTCTGTCCGCCTTGGTAAACGCATAATCGTACGACGAAGAATTGTAAATCATCACCGAGCGCGCTTTGACGGGCGAATCGAACGTAAGCGTGATTTCCGTCGCGCCAGAAGACCGGTATTCGCGATCTTTCACGGAAGCGGAAACGGTAAGCAAGCCGTCGTTCAGATACTCCGCGCCCACACCGTTTTTCACCGTGATTTTCGCTTTTTTCGCCAGATTTTCGTAGCCGGAAACCGCTTGCGGCTTATATTGCGGCGAAGCCGTAGGTCCGTTGCACACAAGCGCCTGTTTTCCGTCGATTTCCGCAATTTCAATTCTGTCGGCGCCGAGAATACGCATGTTGGCGTCGCCGTATTTTTCGGGGTTGCCGTGGTAGGCGTACACGCTGAACAGTTCGTCGCCCGCCGCCGCCACGGAATGGTGCCCCGTTCCCGCCATATAGCCGATGCCGCTCGCCATGGCGGAAACCAGCGGGTTGCCCTTGCCGGCATCGAATTTCTCGTACGCGCCCAAAGGAGAATCGGCAACCGCCTGCATCACGCAGTACGATTTATCGGCGTAGCCGTGCGTGCTGTAAGTCAGATAATATTTACCGTTTTTCTTTAACAAAAAATTGCCTTCGTTCAAAACCGAATCCGCCGTGTACGCTTCGCCGCCCGCGGGGAAAGTATCGTCGGTAAGCACGCCGGGAACGAAATTTTTCACCGACTTGTATCCCGCCATGGTAAGGCAGGTAAGCGTGGAAAAATCGGGCGTAACGGGATCGAGCAGTTTCATCCCCCAGATGCCGCGGTTGCGCCCCGAAGAATCTTCGTGTTTCGCAAACGTGAGATACAGCGCGCCGTCGTCGTCTTTAAACACGGAAGCGTCGATCGCCGCGAACGGTTTGGAAAGATTGAAATGCCCGGCAATATCAAACCGCGGCGCATTTGCGATTTCCTCGCCGTTGAAATCCGTGCCGCCGCGCACCAGCGAAAAAGGTCCCTGCGGGCGATCGGAAACCGCCACGGCAAGCTGCAATTCGCTGTAATTCGTAGCGGGGGCTGCGTCGCCCCGCGCCACTTCGCTGCGCTGCGCGGAATAATAAAGATAATATTTTCCGCTTGTTTCGTCGTAAATGCACTCCGGCGCCCAGAAGTTGGAAATCGTCCAGTCGTCGGAAACGGATACAAGCGCATAGCCGTCCGCAGCGCCTGCCACTTCCCACGAGGAAAGATCTTTCGAACGGTAACAGAACGCGCTGTATACCACGTTGCCTGTCTGGCGCACGTCGGTAACGTAAGCGTAATACCAGCCGCCGTTTTCCGCGTCCTGTTCTTCGCTTACCCACATCACGCCGGGGTCGGCGCCGCTTGCCACGGGATCGTTCCGCCAGTACAGTTCGTCGTACGGCTTATCCGCATCGTTCACGCCCGTGCCGCAGGAAATTTCGATGTAATTTTCCTGTGAAGCGCCGTTTTGAGAACAGCCCGCAAAAACGGCAAGCGCCGAAAACGCGCATACAAGCCCCGTTGCGCAAGCCGCCGTTTTCAGAAACGATTTGCTTTTCTTCCTTTTCATCACCGTTTTTCTCCTTTTGTTCTCCGATTACTTTCTGTAATCCGCAAGCGAATTGTTCGTTTCGGTTACATAGCCCGTAAACCAGTCTTTCAGCGTCATGGAACCGTTTCTCACGTTGGAATTGAGCGGAATCGCCCAGACGTCTATCCAGATACGGTCGGTGAGGTACGCCCAGTCTCCTTTTTTCGAATTTTTATTGCTGTTTAAAAGCACGGAAGCGTTGTTCGTACGATTGAAAGCGGCAAGCACTTCGTTTTCGTAATCGGAATTCACGCTGCCGTAGCCGTCCTCGGCAAGCAGTTTCTGCCCTTCCGTTACCAGCCAGTTCAGAAAAATTTCCGATTGTTCTTTCATTTCCGAATTTTTACGGATCGCCACGGAAAGAAGATGCGAATGATTCGCCTGTTTTCCGCGCACTTTCACTTCGTCCGATTTTCCGTTTCTCGGATTTTCGTATTCTTTGTACGCGGGCACGGGCGCAATCGTCCATTCCTGCGAACTCTGATTCATCAGATTTTTCACCGTATCCAGATTGGAAACGCGTTCGATCATCATGGCAAGCTTGCCCGAAATGAAGTACGTGGAAGTATTCGTGTTTGCGCTCACTTCCGTAGGATAGGGCGAAATGCGCGTATCGCCGTATTCTTTCGCCGCCATCTTCGCAAAACGGGTAAACGCCGCCTTGGTGGAAGGAAGCGCCGAAAGCGCGCCGCTTTGCAAACCGGCTTTTACGTTATCCGCCACAGACGCCGTTTTTCCGTTTACGGTAAATCTGCCGTCGCTTTCCGCCTGAACGCTTTCGCCTGCTCCCACATGGATTTTATCCAGAAATTCCAGCGTATCGCCCTTTGCGTACTTTCTGCCCGTAGTCTCACCCGTGAAACCTTCCTCCGCCGTTACGATATAATTCGCCGTATCGTCCGGCAGCGAAAACTTGTAATCGAGATTGCCCGTAATATCCGCGATGCAATCGCCGCCCACCGACCACGCGTACGAAAACCACCATTCCGTATAGAAGCCGTAATCCGTAGGCGAAGCGGCGTTGCGTTCCTTCGTCATGATTCTGCCGAGGTCCTCCGTTTCGTCCCAGTTCATCGCGATTTTATCGTTGAAAATCAGCGTTTCGCCCGACGACGGAGCCGACCACGCGGAACCGTAATACGGATTATCGCGCTGGAAGCCCTTGCGCAGCACCGTACCCGTAATGCCGAGATCTGCTTTCGTGTTACCGTTGTTATCTTTGCCGCCCGCATTGAACGCCGCGATCGCCTCGTCGGAATCGTCTACGCTGATATATTTCACGCCCGCTTCTTTCAACTTGGAAACGTTCACGTACGTAACCACGGTGTTGTTGTAAAGCGGCAGCGCGTAACGTTTGGCTTCGGAATCGGAAAGTCCCGTTGCCGTGTTGTATACCAGACGACTTTCCACGCCTTCGTACAGTTTCGAAACGTTCGCCTCCGCCGTAGCGCCCAGCGGTTCGAGATTGTTCGTCAACGGACGGAAATATTCGTCCTCCAGCGTTACCACGTCGGCGCCGCGCCTGGATACCAGCTCCGTAGACAAAAACCCGTCGAACCCGTCGGCGGACTTGGCGTTGGTTTTCACGAAGATTTTATTTTCCTGCGCGGTTGCGGAATCGTTGAACGCCTGCACCAGTTTTTTCATTTCGCTTTTCAGCTCGTCGCCGTCCACGCCGTAGGCAAACGTTACGCGGGAAAAGCCCGCGGGCGTATCGCCGCTTTTGCCGCACGCCGCAGCCGAAAACACGCAAAGCCCCGCCAGCATCGCCGCGGCGCCTTTTTGTATTGTAGTTTTGGTAAAAATTTTTCTCATAGAGTCCTCCTTACCGCTTCGCGGTTTACGCCGCGAAACGATTCTTATATAATTTAAAATTACGATTACGCTTTCAGCCCCGACGACATCGCGATGCCGGAAAGAATAATTTTTTGCAGAAACAGATACGCCAAAAGAAGCGGCGCGATGGAAATCGCGCAAGCCGCCGCCACACGATTGTTGTAAATGGAACCGCTGGTAAACGAACGCATGTAAATCTGCAGCGTGTACATTTCGTTATCCGTCAGATAAATAAGCGGTCCCATGAAATCGTTGTATTTTCCCACGAACGTCAGAACCAGCTGCGCCACCACGGCGGGTACGGAAAGCGGCATGACAATGCGGAAAAAGATCCCCATATCGTCCAGCCCGTCAAGCCGCGCGCTGCCCAGAAGGTCGTCGGGTATTCCCGCGAAATATTCGCGCAGGAAGAACACGATGCCCGCCGCCCCGAAAAACGAGGGAACCACCAGCGGCAGAAACGAATGCGTCCAGCCGATCGCGTCGTACAGAAGATAGCTGGATAAAAGCGTGATGCAGCCCGGCGTCATCATGGTGAGAAGCAGTACGCCGAACAGCGCATTTTTGCCGCGGAATTCCAGCTTTGCAAACGCATATGCCGAAAGCGCGGAAACAAACACCGAGGCAAGCGTGGGCACGACGCTGGTTTTCAGCGTGTTGATCAGCGCGTCGCCGATCGTTACGTCCAGCGTGTCGGAAGTGAACACGTATTTGTACGCTTCGGCGGAAGCGCCGAGTTTCGGCAGCCACGAAAAGCCGAGCGAAGCCGCTTCGTAATCGGTTTTCAGGCTGGTAACCACAATCACGTAAAAGGGAAACACAATGACGACGGCCATAAGTATCAGCCGGAAATACGAAACCGCCGTCTGCGCGCCCGCGGGCGTGAACGTTTCGGGCGATACGCCGTTTTTCAGCCCGCGCCGTTTCATTTCCGCGCCCCATACGGTAAGCGCCGCGCCCGTAAGAACACATACGGCAAAAATCGTATAATGCGCCGCGCGCCTGCCGTTTTCCTCCGCGGGCGGCAGTAACGCGAAAAACAGCGCGAACGCGCTTACGAAAAACAACGCGCGGGAAACGATATAAATCGCGGAATAAATTTTCTTCGTTTTGTTCATATATTTTTCTCCCTACGCCATATCGTAATTTACCCATTTTTTGCCGAGCCGGAAATTGATCCAGGTAACAAGCGCGATAAACACCGTCAATACAAGCGCCGCCGCGCTGCCCACGCCGAATCCGATAGAATTCCACGACCCGCCGAACGTTTTATACAAAAACTTCACTACCGTCATATCCGCCCAGTTCAGACCGCCCGTGGTGGAATTCCCGCCGGAAAGAATATCCGGCTCCGCCATTACCTGCAGCGAACCTATCAGCTTCATCGTTAAAAGATAGAAAGTTGTAGGCGAAACGGCGGGCAGCGAAATGGAAAAAAACACGCGAGCGTTGCTTGCGCCGTCGATTTCCGCCGATTCGTAATACGCCGTATTCACGTTGGCAAGCGCCGCCTGATACAAAATCACGCAGAAGCCCGTGCCGCTCCACACGCTCATGATAATCGTGGAAAGCATAAACGTCTGCGGCGTAGAAATCCAGCCGATCTGCGCCACGCCGAACGAAGAAAGCAGCGTATTGAAAATGCCGTATTCCTTATCGTACATGATTTTCCACGCCACCGCCACCGAAACGGTGGAACACACGTACGGAATAAAAAACACCGAGCGGAAAAAATACTTGCCTTTCATCGCTTTGTTCACCAGATACGCGATAAACAGTCCCAGCGCAATGGAAAGAGGCACGTTCAGCGTATAATACAGCGTATTTACGATGGATTTTTTAAAATACACGTTTTTTGCAAGCGTTATAAAATTCTTTACGCCCACAAAGGTAAAATCTTCGAGAATCGACATTTTCACGTCGGTAAAAGATAACGCCAGCGAAAGCACCAGCGGCACCAGTCCGAAAATCATGAAGCCGATGACGGGTATCGCCGCAAGAAAGAAGTGAAACGCTTCTCTGCCGCGCGTTACGCCGTTATACGACGCGCGTTTTTTTACGGGCGGAGCGCTTTGCTTTTTTGCCGCCGCAACGTTCTCTTCAAGCATCTGTTTTATCCTCCCTGCCGAGATTTTGCCTGAGTATTTCCATAAACGAGGGGACGTCCGCGTCTGCGGCATATTCGATTTCCGCGCCCGATTCGCTTTTTAAAGTGAAGCCGCGCTTTTCGCCGGTAAGGCACACCTCGTATTTTCCCGTTTCGAAACGAACGAGATTTTTGTGAAAAAGCGCTTCCGCCGTAAGCGGATCGTGCATCGTGGGCGGCACGCCCTTTTCCGCATTGTGCGCGATCCAGATTTCCGTCATACGCAGCAGCAATTTGTTCTTCGGGTTTTTCAGCGCTCGCAGATAGCCGAGCGTTTCCGGCGAAAAAGTACACTTTTGCGTAACGTCCACCCCCACCGCGCGGATTTTCACGCCGGAAGAAAACAACGTCGCCGCCGCTTCGGGATCGCACAGCACGTTCCACTCCGCCACGCTCTGCGTATAATCTCCGCCCATAATCGCCACTTCTTTGGCAAGCAGAAACGCGTCTTTGTCTTTTTTAATTGCCGCGGCAAGATTCGTAAACGGACCGATGGCAAGAATCGTAACTTCGTGCGGGTGAGCGCGCAACGCGTTCAGAATAAAATCCACGGCGCCGTTTTCGATTTTTGCGTTTTCCATTTCTGCGGGAATATAATGCGGAATGTTGGGAACGTCGCCTTCGTCCGCTTTTTCGAAGCGGAACAGCGGCTGTTTTTCGGGATAGCTTTCCCCCGCGTATACGGGAATATGTCTGTTCCAAAGCGCTGTGAGCCGCAAAGCGATTTTCGCGCGCTGCACGGCGTTTCTGTACACCGTGGTAATGCCGAGAAGTTTTGCATTTTCCGCCATTAACAGCGCCAGTGCGTAAGCGTCGTCTATATCGTCGCCTATATCGGTATCGAGAATAATTTCGTACTCTTTCATTGATTGTACCTGCTTGTAATTTTCCGTTTTTGCATTTTGCGTTTTTATTATATCATTTTTTCCGACAACGTGTAAATATGAAAATCCGACTAATTTTTTTGAAAATCCGTCTTTTTTAAAAATTTTTTATTCCGCTCCGTTGACAAATCCGGCGCGTATGGTGTATACTTTTACGGTAAGCGTTTAAGCTGCATCGAAAAAAAGGGGTACGAATATGGCTAAATTTCAATTTGTGCTGGACTGCTTCAGAAAGCGCGGCACGGTGATTCCGCCGCATTTTCACGATTATTGCGAACTGGTGTATTATTTCGGCGGCAAGGGACGTTCCGATTATCGGCAAAACGACGTGATGCCTTATAAATCGGGCGAATTTCTGGTGCCGTACGAACGCGCGTTCAGTACGGATAAACACTTCCGTTTCGACGATAACGCCGTTGTTTTTTATAAACCGTACACGGTGCACAACGAAATTCACGAAAAGGATTGCAATATTCTTGCCGTTGGATTTTACCCCACGCGCGACATACTGCCCGAAAGCTGCATCTTTCACTCGGTATCGGAAAAGATAGCCGATTTATTTGCGAAAATCCGTTTGGAATACAGCGAGAAAAAGAAAAATTTCGCCCTTGCCATCGACGGACTTACAGACGAAATTCTCTGCGAACTGACGCGCTCCGAGCCGAATTCTACGCCCGAAGTTTCCTCGCTGCACTATGTAAAAATTTATATCGACAACTACTATATGACGGACGTAACCGTAGCTTTTCTTGCGGACATGGCGGGGTTTTCACCGGATTATTTCCGCAAACTTTTCATCCGCGAATACGGCATAACGCCGAAAGAATACCTGCTGCAACGGCGGCTATCTGAAGCGGACGCCCTGCTGAAAAGCAGCGAGCTTCCCGTTTCCGCGGTGGCTACGCAGGTGGGCTTCACCGACGTCAGTCAATTTTCGCGTTTTTACAAGGAACGGCGAGGCGTTTCCCCCAGCCGCATAAAATAAGCCGCATTTAAACGAGCCCCGGAGAAATTTACCGTTTCCCCCGAGGCTCGTTTCATAAACACGCCCGTGCGCCATCAACCGAAAATATGAGATATACGCACGCATTGATTTTTTCCGCTGCTTAATCCGCCCGATGACGTCCGTCAGGTTCTGCGGAGCGCTGCCCGCGCATAAAATCCCCCGCTATATATTTCTGAATTTTTTACAAAAAGTATTTTCATCATGATTTGATTTTAATCAAATCAACAAAACAACCGCCCTGAACGCTTCTCGCGGCGAAATTATAGTAACCCGTATTTATCGCCTCTCCGCTAACGGTATCGAACCAATCGGAAAAAGGAACTCTGACAGGACTTTCCTTTAAAAATCTATCCACCGCTGCGATTATCTTGTTTCTTTTATCTTTATCGTCGGTAAGTCCTGACAGCCACATAAGCCAATCGCTTTTCGTGTATTCTTTCCGGCTGTCGAGCGGAATTCCGAATTTTTTTATTTTTGTAAGGCAATAATCTACTTCCCTTTCCAGCAAACTTTGCTTAAATAACCCGAAACCGAGTATTTTATCGAAAACAAAATTATATTTCAGAGAAAACGTTTCTTCACCGCTGTCCCACGTTAAAGGCGAATGGTCGAATTCAAGCATAAACGCCGATATTTTATCCGCATAGTCTTTTGCGATTTTCCTATACTTTTCGTTGCCGTTAAGTTCGGCATAACACGCTATGCCTACTACCGCCTTTATCGCAAGATTCAGATTATTTCTCAAATGCCCGGCAAAGTCGTCGGTGCATAATTGAGTATCGGGTTTTAATCCGTCTTTCACCAGATATTCCACCCATTTTTTACACAGATCGGCGTTTTTTAAGAAAAAGCTTTTCTCTCCTCCGAATTTATCGAGCGCCGCAAACATGATAAGCATATTCGCGCATTCTTCAACGGGCATTTGCCTGTCAAAATCGTAAGCGTCGAATTCAGGCGGCAAAAGATATACGGGATACGATGTTTCTACATATGAATTTCCGGCATAATTGCCGTGATATTTTCCTCCGTTCCCTTTCAGTGCGTAAACCTGTCCCGTACAAAACGGATAAATACCGCAATCGTGCGGAGCAAAATCGTATTTCCATATCGGCATGCGCGCAAATTTTAAAATCGGGCGCATCATCCCCCTGACTAATTCGGGATTATACAAAAGATATAACGGCACGGACGGATAACTTACGTCCACCGTTGCTATGCAGCCGTTGGAACCGCACTCTTTGGATAAAAACAATACTTCTCCGTTTCTGTCTTTCACAAGTTTATGCGCGGCAATGCTTTGCCGTAAACTTGCATATAAAACGTTCAGATAATCCGCTTCGTATTCCTTTGCTTTTTTCCTCAGATCTTCATCGAAAGCGCTTAATTTCCTATCTATATCGGCGCTTTCTTTGTATACGAAACGTAAAGCGTCGGTGATATTATTGTCGCTTAAATACAAGCCTTTAAGGTATTCTCCGAAATAAACTATCGATACGCCCTCGTCGAATCCGAGCATTATTATTCCGCTTTTACTGCGATTCATGCTTCCGATATATTTCTCGTCTCCGCTATTTGAAAAGTCGATAAAACCCGCCGACAAGTATGCGGATAAATCGCTTTCGTCAAGTATATACGCCGATTCGCCCGATAAATACCACCATCCCCAATCCGCGCCTATTGTGTCGTGAGCGTTGGAAAGAGGAAGTTGCCGTTTCAGTCCGATAAACGCCGCTTCAAAACTTTTAAGCGGCATAACTCCGCCTTTCACGCGTTTATCCAAATTTTCGGGTATGTCGTTATATGCTATTCTTCGGTTAACAAATAAGGATATCTCCGCGTCATCGTCTCCCGAGATTTCATACCTCATATAACACACGGGCATAGATAAAAGCTGCAAATCGGCAGGCGGCAAGGGCGAAACGAAACTCACTTTAAGACGAGCGTTTCCCGCCTTGAATTCGTAATCGGTGGTAAACGCCGTTACGCCTGTATAAAGCTGTTCGGCTTTTTTTACTCCGCAATTTTTAAAGTCCGCGGCATTTCCTAAAAAACAATAGGTTTCTCCCCTCGTTTTTATAAAGCCGTAAATTTTCTTTTCGGCGCCGTACCAACTTGTTACGTTTACCGAATTAAGTTCCTCTGCCGTAGTCCACAAAGAAAAATTCGGATCTTTAACAAATAGCGGATATGCCGGCAATTTTCTCTCGTTATTTTTCATATTTTATCTTCCTGATTTCCGGTCTGTCTGCAACCTTTTTCATCGGCTCAGCCTTTACGCCTTCCGCTTCGAATAAAAACAATTCTCCGTCTTACGTTTTAACGCCGAAAACATAACGTGAATCGTATTTTTCGTGCCGCCGATAATTCGGTCGCTCGTTTTTTTCTTTGAAATCGCTTATATGCGATAATCTTGCGCTCTCGGCGTTTCTTTCAAATATTTTTTCAGAATTTCCGACTTAAACCCGTTGTTTTCGATAATTTCCTTATAAAAATACGCGCTCGGCTTCGGTGTACGCCGAAAGTCGTGTTCACGATCGACAGATACAAGCCCGAACTTCGGCGCCCAGGAGTACCACTCCCAATTATCTATCAGCGACCAATAAAGATAGCCTCTCACGTCAACCCCTGCGTTAATCGCTTCATGCAACGCAGACAGATATTCCGAAATCCATACGATGCGAAAATCATCATTATCGGCGCTTACTCCGTTTTCGGTGATATACACCGGTTTATCTTTCAATCGGTTCAGGCAATGATACATCGCTTCGGGGAAAAATTCTTCAAGATAAAATTCTTTCGGTATCATGCGAAGTTCTTTAAACGGAAATCTCCGTCCGTGCAGATCTTTTTCACGCGTATCGATTATATCGCGCGTATAAAGATTGACCGACCAGAAATCGCTTGTATCCTTTATCTCTTTATCGTATATTCCGCCGACTCCGGGAACGACAAGTTCGCCCGTCCGCATCGCGTGGAAAAAGAACTCATGATTGATGACGTCATACCATTCCTGCGCCGCCATGTCGAATTTATCTCCCTGGCGCTTACCGAACTGTTGCACAAAAGCATGCGCCGTTCCGACAGGTGCGCCCGAATACTTACGGATAAGATGATATGCCCTTCCGTGAAATATTGTACAATTGAATTTTCGCGTTAAATCAGAGTCTTTAACGCCAAGATTTATTTCATTGAAAATATTCCAGAAATCCACATAACGGGCAATCTTCGGAACAATATACTCAAGATAAGTTTCAAAATATTTATAATTTTCCTGCTTTTGCCAATCGCCTTTTTTTTCAAACCAAAGCGGAACGGAAAAATGAACAAGCGTTAAAAAGACTTTTATTCCTTTCTCTTTCAAAAGCGCAAGCTCTCTGACATAATGCTCGGTCGCTTCTTTATCGAATACTCCCTCTTCCGGTTGTATCCGCGACCACTCCACGCTAAGACGAAACGCCTGATGCCCCAGGCTTTTAATCAGGTCGACATCCTCTTCAACCATGTTGTAATGATTGCATGCCATGCCCGAAACTTCTGCCTTCGGATCTTTTTTCAACCATTCCTGTTCTGTATTCCAACTGCTTGAGTGAATGTTGTTTCCTTCTATCTGATGTCCTGCGGTGGCGCTCCCCCACAAAAAACCTTTGGGAAAAGAAAAATCTTTTAATGAAAATATATCTGTCATACTGCTCCTTACCGCTATCCGGAAGAATAGCTTTTTTCTCTGTATTATAACAAAACAACATCATCCGCCGACGCTTTCAACATGAGTTTGAACTACACGGCGGACGATATTGTTACGTTCGTAATTGTTTTTCTTAAACAATCTGTTTTTCTTATTTTTAGCTCTTACTTAATCGCACGATAAATACGTTCGGCTATTTCGTTCATACCCTTATCGCCGGGGTGCGCCGCTACGCCGTTATGCGAAAATTTACCTACCGCTTTCATCTCATCGTCATTTCCGAGGTCGTGAATTTCCGCAAAAGCATATCCTCTTTCTTTTGCCAACTCCGCCACGAAGTTATCAAACGGCTCGTATTCCCAAAACAAATCGGTCAGAACGATTTTCGCTCCGCTCCTCGAAAATAAATCCGTCAATTCGCCGTAGCATAGTTCGAATTCGCTCAAATATTTATCCAGGCAAGCGTTTTCGCCCAGTCGGACGATGACGTAATCGGCATTAAACCGTAACGCAGCCAAATATTTCGTTGAAAGCAAATTCATATCGCGAGTGCGTTCCCAGTCGCTTAAATTTGCGATGCAACAAGAAACTTTTATGCCTTTCCGATAAAACTTACTTATCAGCTTATGCACATAATCGTTATCTTTTGCCGACGCCGCCATTCCCCAATCGCCGTGCCAACCGAGATTTTCGGCTTTCCCGTGGCGGGTAATCGAATTGCCGAGAAATAAAATCTTTATATCCGCATCTTCCGCCGATTCAAAAGAAATACAATCGCCGTCTTCTGTTTGCCCTGCAGCGGGAACGTCATTACGAATTAAATCTTTGCAAATTTTCATAACCTATTCAGCCTTTGCTTAAGCAAGGACGGATATTACGCATCGGTACTATACTTCCAACGTCATGTCGTCAAACGCAACAAGAATCCCGCTTTCTTTGAAAAATGCTTCAATCTCACAATGCGGGATATCCTTCGCCGCCGCCCGATCCGAGAATATGCAATTTCATAATATTCTCTCCTCAGCGACTTCGCGCTTTAAAAAATTTATTCTTTGCCGCCGCCAAACGCAATGCCGCCGATGAAATACTTCTGGCACATCACGTATACGATAATCAACGGCAACAACGCCATCAACGTAAGCGCGCATTTCACGTTGTACCCGCCGTCGCCTTTCGAAAGATACGAAATGAGATTGTTCAGCGAAAGCTGCAACGTCCACAACGATTCGTCGCCCGTGCCGAGATACAGCAACGCGCCCGAATAATTGTTATATCCGCCTGCAAAGCCGAAGATAAACTGCGCGATGATGGCGGGCTTGGAAAGCGGAATGATAATCTTGAAAAAGATTTGCCAGAAATTCATTCCGTCCATCTGCGCCGCTTCGATCATCTCCGTAGAAATACTGTCGATATACGGCCGCAGAAAGAAAATCGTTCCCGCACTGCCGAAAAGCCCCGGAATAATCAGCGGCAACACGCTTGCCCCGCCTTCCGTCCAGCCGATTTGCTGATAGAACATATACGAAACGAAGCTGAACGCGCCGAGCGGTATGAACATGGTGGTAACCGTGATCATAAACAGCGTATTTTTCGCAGGGAATCTGTTTTTCGAATAGCAATACGATACCAGACTCGACATGAACAAGCCCGAAACCAGCGGTATCAGCGTAATCCACATGGAATTGATAAAGCCGCGTAACAACGACGGAATTCCGTCTACCGCATACGGATCTTCGAGAAACACCGCCTGATACCCTTCCAGCGAGAAATGCGAAGGAAACCAGATATAGCTGCTTGCTTCCAGATATTCGGAATCCGGCGTAAACGACGTAACGATGATTACAAGAAACGGAGCCATTAAAAACAGCGTATAAATTCCGAGTATCGTGTAGATGATCGCCGTACCCGCAGTGCCGCGTTTATTGCCGATTTTGCCCGATTTTTTCGTGCTTTTCTTCACTGCGGAAGCTTCGGCAACTTCCGTCGCCTGCATACTTTGCACAAATTCTTCGCTCATCGGTTAGCCTCCTCCGCTTTATCGCGCAATTTTATGAAAACAAACGAAAAAGCAAACATGACGACGAACAACATCCAGCTCATTACCGCCGCATATTCCATTTCGCTGCTTTCTACGCCTTGCAGATAGATATAGTACATAACGGTAAGCCCCGCGTCCTCCGGGCCCGCAACCTGTGTCCACTGAACGGGCGCAAGCACCGTAACCTGATCGAATACGGTAAGCCCCGCCGTAATGCCGGCAAGAATCAGAAAGTATGTAACGGATTTGATTCCCGGAAACGTGATGTACCAGAATTTCTGAAACCCGTTTGCGCCGTCGATCGAAGCCGCTTCGTATAACGCGGGATTCACGTTTTTCAGCGCAGCTTTATACATTACGATGCCGTAGCAGGGCGCCGTCCACAAAATGGTTACAAACACCGCCCAGGTAAGCGTATGCGGATTATCCACGTTGTTCAGCCAGTTGATGTTCGTGTTCAGAATCGCGTTGAGAATACCGTTTTTATACGCGAATATCCACGACCACATTACCGATACGGCAATGGAGGAACAGATATAAGGGATAAAGAACAGCACCTGAAATACTTTCGCGCCCTTGATTTTCTGCTCTAACAAATAAGCGATCATCAGCGCAATCGCAAGCGATACAAACTGCGCGCACGCCAGCCACAACGTAACCCCCCACGCTTTCCAGAATCTCGGATCGTTAAAAACGCCGTGGTGAAATTCACCGTAAGCGTCGGTGTACCCGATGAAGTTTTCGAAATTGTTCCAATGCATCGTGGACAAATTGTTTTTACGCATGTCCGTAAACATGGAAACAAACGAAATCAGAATGGGAAAACCGTTGAAAATCACGTACGCGACAAGCGGAATCAGAACAATGGCAAAACACATCCATTGCGTGGCGTTCCATTTTTTCTTCCGCTCGTCCCGCGCGTTCTTATCTTTTTCTTCCGCTGCGATTTCTTCAGCGTTCGTTTTTGTCATTATAGTTTACTTCCTTACAATTCTTGTCAGCATAGCGTTGGTAGCGTTTGCCGCGGACTGAGAATGTTTTTCGCTGAATGCCGTTACCGTCATCGTGCCGTAACGCACCTTAGAGTTGAAATCGATAGACCAGTTGGTTACCCAGCTGCCGTCCTCGAAGTATCCCCAGTCGCCTACTTCGTAGTTCTGATAATTCTGCGCAGCCACCCAGATATCATAGCCGGAGGAAACGCTCTCGTTTTTCAGGAACGCGTCGCCAAACGCTACCGACGTGTTGGCGGGAATATACGTTTTGCTTTCCGCAAGATACGTCTGCCCGTCCTTGCCGCTTGCCCACGAAATGAAATTCCAGCTTGCCTGCCACAGCGAAGAATCCGAATTAGAAGGAATTACCAGCGCAACAGAGGTAGACGCCGCGCCCGAGGAAGCGCCGACGATCGCCGTGCCGTTTACCTTTTTCAGTTCGCCGGTATACGCTTCTCCGTCGTACGTTTTACCGATCACTTTCAGATACTCGTTGGCGAAACCGCTCTTACCCTCTTTCTGATAGGTGCTGCCGCCCTCGTATTCGCGATACTGTTCGCTTAAACACATATCGAAATCGGCAATTTTCTGGCTTTGCGAGAAGCTGTCGGAAAGATAGCCGAAAACTCCTCTGCCCATCGCCGTATTGCCTGTGAAAAGCCCGTTGACCACGTTGCTTACGTCCGGTTCGGAAATGCCGTAACCGTTCATGCCGGCATCTACGCTTCTGTCCGTGCGCACGGAAAGTTTCAAAAATTCGCAAAGCGCATCGTACATCGAAGGCAATTCGTACAAGCCGTCCACGGAAGAAGCGGCTTTTTTATCTTCGTATTCGATAATCTCGCCCGCCGCATACGATTTTCCGTTTACCGTTACCGCTTTCGTGGCAAGATAGTTTTTGCTTGTATCCGTCAGCGTGAAATCGTACTTTTCGCCGTTGTATTGCACAACGTCGCCGCCCACCGACCAGCCGTAGTTGAACCAGTATTCGGAAACATAGCCGTATTTCGTGGGCGAAGCGGCGTTGTAATCTTTCGTGAAACACTTAAAAAGATAGCGCTGTTCTTCCCAGTTCATCGCAATGCGGTTATTGAATACTTTATACACCGTTTCTCCGGCAAGGTTTACCGACGACACCGCGCCCTCGAACGGCGCCGTAGCATATTCCGCATAGCCGTGCGGCTGCAGATTCGGATATTTTTCGGCAAGCGCTTCTTCTTCGCAGGAAATCACGTTAATTCCCGCATTTTGAAACGCCTTTTTATTGAAATAATTCACCTGCATATCCGCAGCGAACGGAATACCTCGAATGTCCTGCCCTGCGCCCGCAACGTTTTTCTCCGTTTCGGAATAGGTAAGGCGGAACGTGTTGCTTGCGCTTACGGGAAAAGAAGAAAGATCGAAATCCTTATCCTGCGCCACATAATTATTGAGATTGAGAAAATACCCCATGCCGTCCGCGGAAGAACGATCGGTGGAAATTGCGTACTGACGGTACACCTGATCGCTGACCATCATTACGTTGGGCGCGTTGCGCGAGGACTGCTTAAAATAGTTTTCGCCCTTTTGGGAAACGCCCGAACTCGGCTTTAACGTAACGTATACGCCGTCCGTTTTACCCTGCCCTTCGTTATAGGCTTTTACCATTTTTTCAAATGCAGGCTTGCTTGTAGCGCCCGCGTCGGCAAGGAATACGATTTCCGTTCTGCCCTCGGCGTCGGGATTCGGCTTTTTGCCGCATGCCGCCATCGCGCTCAAAGACGAGAGCAGGATTGCCGAAGTGGCAAGACTAAGAATTTTTTTTGTTTTCATTTTCTTTCTCCTTCAATATTTGTATACCCCGGTTGCGGGGCTTTTATACGGCGGGAAGCGGGAAACGTTTCCGTCGCCCGCCACTCGCTATAAGGTTTTGTTATATCTATATTATACCGATTTTATGGAAGCGTTAAACAAGTTTTGCAAGCACTGCCTCGGAAGTAGCGCCGTAAGAATATCCCGTAGCCGATGCGGTATAATCGCCTTTCCAGAAAAGCACGCCGACAACGGTTATTTCTTTCTTTTTCAGTTCCGGCTCGGCAGTAAAGTTATAAACCTCGGTACCGCTTGCAATCGCGCTTTCAAGCGCGGCTTTCGTTGCGCCGGCATAAACTTTAACGTACCCCGTTGCCGCCTCGCGGTGATAAGCAAGATACAACCCCTCGCCCGTCAGCGCGCTTGCAAACTCTTCGGAAAGCTTTGTTGCTTTCCAGCTATCTGTTTCCTGTATCCACCATTGACCGTCCTGATACAAAATCGACTTCACATATCCCGCCGAAGCGCCGTTATGCCATGCCGTAAATCCGATACGCACTTCGCCCGTATTGCCTGCGTTTACTTTTAATTTCATCGCCTGCCATACGTCGCCCGTAAGATTTACGTTGTTATTATATTGCCTTTCATCGCTACCCGTCTTTTCCAGCGCCGTATTGTAAGCGGAAATATCCGATTGAATATCGAATTTCCAGGTAGCGTTCGTTTTGCTGTTGAAATCGAAGAAGCCTGCCTGCACCGTCATGGAAGCGTAAGATTCATCGAGAACAACCGTGCCGCCCAAAATCTTCTCGCCGTTTACGTATACCGTAAGAATGTTTCCGGAACGGACCGCCGTAAGCTGCAAGCCGTCCGCGCTTTCAAAAGCCGTGTTCTGCGCTTCCGTCATCGGTTGCTGATAATCAATCCACTGCGCTTTTGCAATCGGCAAGTCCCAAAGTTCTTTCACCCATTGCAACTTATAATTGCCGTCGCCCATTTTTTCACAACGCGTAAACATATAGCTGCCGTTAGAGAATTTCAGAACAATGCCTTGCACGTCCTGTACGTGCGTGGAATTGCCTTTTTTAATCCACAGCGAAGTCGCCACGTCATTATACGCATCATGAGAAATTACGTTGAGCGTATTGCCTTTCATTGAGATTGTGGGATTCTCGTCGTTCACGTGCGAAAAATCGTGCTGCGCTTCGTCCCAACCGTTAAACAAATCAAACCTCTTATACTGCAAATCTATTTCGCTTGTATATTCGGTATCTTTCTCAATGGTAATCGATGCAAAATAATCTTCGCCGTAGGAAAGTTTATATGTGCCGGCAACCATTTTCGGCAATGAAATTTTGCCGTCGGTTACGGTGTATTCGCCCGATGATATGCCGCCTTCGATTTTTACTTTCTGCCCGTCGGTAAGCTGCGTAACTACGCCTTTGGCTTTTGTTCTCACCGCAGCGTTCAGCGAACCCGCGGGAATTTTCGCTTCCAGTTCCGCCGTATCTTCGGTTACTTCAAAATTCCAGTCGCGCATCGTCGAACCTTTAAAACCGACATAGTAGAAACCCGCTTCGCACTCCATATCGGCATATTTGGCGGCATAACTCTTACATCCTACGTATTCGCCGTTCAGGTACGCGTAGAATACCGCGCCGTCGCGAAGCACCGTCAATTTCAAAGTTCCCGCGTTGAGCGCGTCTTTAAAATCCGTACGGCTTGCAAAATTCACCAATTCATCCCAGCCGCCGCCCTCCGCAAGGTCGAGCGAACCGTTTAAACCGACTCCTTGCCAACCCCAGATTTTGCCATAATCGGTTTGCCCGTCGTTTCTCAAATATTTTTCGCCTTCCGTTTGCATTGCGGCTATACCTTTATATTCGTCGCCGTCTTTGAAACGGAAAATTACGCCCTGAGTGCCGTTGCCACCGGCACTGTTCCAATCTTTTTGAAGAACTACGGAAAACGCTACTTTGTTGTAAGTTTTCTTGGAAAAGATGAACTGAATATCGTTATTCAGACGGATAATGTTTTTATCCAGCTGCGAATAATCGCTTTCGCCCCAGCCTTCCATGCCGGGGGTAGAAGCATAGGCGATATACACCAGCTTCGCGTCGCGCAACGTGCCGTTTGTTGCGTTAAACGCTATGGAATCGCTGATATATCCGTTTTTCGCAATCGTGAGAGTGTACGCTTTTTCGCTCTGGGGAATTTTGAAAGAATACGTGCCGTCGGTATTGAGCGTAGAATTGATCTTTACCTCCGTACCGACGATTACGTCGGTAAGAGTAAGCGTTACGCCCGCATAATCGGTTTCAAGAACTCCGTCATTGTAAATTTTCAAAGAGCCGCGCACTTCCGTCATCGCCATCGTTGCGCCGCATTCGCAAACGCCGTCGTCATTGAAAGAGTGCGTCGATTTGCGGGTTTTGAAGCCGTCGGCACATTCCTGCCAATGATACTCGTCATTATGCTTCCATTCGTATACGTGCGTGTGCTGCGCGCCGCATTCGCACTTATAATCGTCTTCCGCATTGAAGAAGTGATCGATATGCGTGCTCTCCGCGCCGTCCGCTTCGCATACTTTCCAGTGCTGCGTATCGTTATACGCCCACTTCGTGTACTCATGTACGTGTCCGTCGTCGCCGGCGCAGGCGGAAAAACCGCCCATCGCCAGCGCAAGCATCATTGCAGCCGCTACAGATCCGATCAGTTTGTTTTTTCTCATTTCCTTTTCCTTCCTTGAATTTTTTATCGTTTTAAAACGAAATATTTTTTACAATTTTTACCTGCTTATTTTATTTTGCGAATTCGGCTTCCACCGCTACGTCCGCCGTGGGATTTGCAATAGTAAGAACTCCTACGTCGCCCGTCCAACGTACTTTTTCCAGTGCGTTTTCGCCGTTTACGGTAAGCTTCGTAAGCTTGGAACCGTTCAGGCAAAGAATCTTCAGTTCGCCGTTGTGCCCTTTGAAAATTTCGTTCTTTCCGTTCACCCCGACGATAGAGCCCAACGTTTTATCGCCCGTTACGGTTACGTTTATATTGTAAGTCTCCAAGCCGTTTTTACCGAACGTCAGCCAGGTATTCGGTTTGCCCCAGTCGTAATTATCCGCATAATCGGCCATCCATTGCGAATAAACGCGGGCAAGCTGATAATTCGTTTGATTGTAATCAAGCGAAATGATATGCACCGGATTGAGCGCGATTTCCATTTCTTCCGAAAATTCGTAACCCATTTTTTCGAGATAGCCTTTCGAAAGAAATACTTCGTACGAATATCCGTAGCAGGTATCCGAGTTTACTTTGCCGCCCTTCGTTTTCGCTGCGGCTATCGGGGCGATATCGTTCGGCGCGTAAGCGGTTTTCCAATCCCATCTGGCGGGAACGCGGCTGCGGACGGAATAATCGCCGTTCGCCATAAGGTCCAGCTCAAACGTTTTCTTCGTCAAACCCGTTTCGCTTGCCATATCCATATACAATTCGATACAGCTGTTGCAATAGCTGGCGCGCTTCGGGTTTACATAAATTCTCGAACCGTTTTCTTCCACGTCTACGGCGATATACACGCCCTTAGCCGTAATTGCGGTGCCCACGCGGATTACCGAAGTTTTCTCGCTGTCCGGGCGATCGATAGCGTCCAGCCAATTGATATTTTCGTATACGCTGTCGTTAAATTCGCCGTCAATCTTTACTCCCTCGTCCATTTCCGCCTGTACAGCGGGCGTATTAGCCCAGCGGTAAGGTTTTTCGTCGGGTACATAGGTATCTTTCGCTTCGCCGCCCCCGCACGAGCCGAACGTAACGGCTACGCACGAGGAAATAAGCGCGCATGCAAGCATTGCGGATAATTTCTTGTTGTTTTTCATCTTCTTCATCTCCCCAGAATACGGATTTCGGATAAACCGACTTTCTCCTGCCCTTCGGGCACGCTCACCGTAATTTTCACGGACTTCGCTTTCAGTTCGTTGAATTCGCTTACCGCTGCGGCTCCGGACATGATATAGGTATATTTGCCCGAAAATTCGCTCTTGCTGCAATACTGATCTGTATCGAACGCAATATTTTTAATCACTTTCGTTATCGTCGTACCGTCCGCCTGTTCGCAGGTAAATTCTACTCTGGCATTGAGGAACATGGCTTCAACGTCTTTCGAATTGTAAATCATCAACGCGCGGATGGTTTTCGCTTCGGCAAAATCAAACGTAAACGAGGTGGTTTTCGTAATTGCGGTTTCTTTTACGAAATCGGCAAAACCGAACATTTTCTGCATACTTAAAAGTCCGTCCGTCAGCGCGCCTACGTCCGTAGCCTCGGTATCGGCGGTAACCGTCGCTTCGCCTGCGATGTTTTTATATTTCGAATACGTCTCGGGCAGCGGCTGCACGGAATCGGTAGGTCCGTTCGCATACATTACGTCCAGCCCGTCTTTATTCGTTATCCATTTAATTTCATCGATCGCGGTATATCTGTCCGAGCCCGCCGTTTCGTAATCTCTGTGGCGATGATATACGATAAACGTCTGATTCCCCGCGGTTACAAAGCTGTGATGTCCCGTGCCGGAAGGCGCCTGCGTGGAAGTTTCTCCTGCGGGCTGACTTTCTACCGCCAGCGCGCTGAGCAACAAACCGCCCTCTTCTTCCGTGAGTTTGCGGAACGGACCGAGGGGACTGTCCGCAACAGCCTGACCGATCTGGTAATCGCTTGTACCGTATGAATTTACGGAAAACGAAAGATAATACTTGCCGTTGTGCTTCATAACGGCAGGACCTTCGTTAATCCTGTTGTCGTTGTTTTCGTAGGTAACGCGCGCAACTCTTTCGTTATCGCGGTTAAATTTCAGATAATCTTCCACCGTATAATAGCAGGGGTGCGCAATAAAACGGAAGGTATCCCACTTCGGTTTCAGCCAGTTTTCCATTTCCATTACGGCAATACCTACCTGCCCCGCCGCTTTATCGCACACGATATACAGATATTTCCGATTCGTATCGGGATCGACATACGGATGCGGATCGATGGAGGCCAGCGTGCCGCCGTTCAAAACCATGGGCAACGAATAATTTTCGGAATCGTATGCGTGCTCGTACGCGTAAATGAAATCCTCGGGATCAAACGCGAGATACTTCGCATAATACTGCGGGAAAGCGCGCGCGTATTCCACGCCGTCCTGTTCTACCGTCGTTTTATAATCGTCGCGGTTTTCATCGGTGATGGCGATACCCACGGTAGTATTGTAATCGTGCACGTTGCCCTCACCGCAACTTTCGGGATTCGTGAAATCGATTAAATTGAAAGGTCCTGCGGGCGAAGCGGAAGATGCCACGTACATATTGTATTTCGAATGAAGGCTTTCGCTCATCGGAGCGTACGCCCCGCCGCCGTATTGTACGGAATTATCCGCCGCGGGCGAAGCGCTGAAATACATATAATACTTCTGCGTTGTTTCGTCGTACACAACTTCGCTTGCCCAGACGTCCTGAGTAATCGCTTGATCCACGTCCGTCCCCGTGAGTCCCGCGTTCAGCGTGGTACCCACATCTTCCCAATCCGTCAGATTTTCCGAACGCCATGCGCGCATATACGCTTCCGTAGCATACAGATAATAGTAGCCGTCGCGCGAAGTGTTATCGAGAACGAACGGATCGGGATTGCCGTACTGATGATAATTCGCATAGAACAGCGCCTTATTGTACTTTGTGCGTCCGCTTTCGTCGTACGTAGTACCCTGATAATCGGATACTTCGTAATAAGTAGCCCCCGAAGCGGAAGAACATGCGGAAAACGCAAGTCCCGTGCCTACGGTGGCAGCCAACAACATTGCCGTGATTTTCTTCTTCATCACAATCCTCCATAAATTTCTGTTGCTGCTTGTGTTTATTTTACACAAGCAGCAATAAACAACCGGTTGTTTTTGCTTTCAGGCATCCCGATCGGTTTTGTTCCGTACGGAAAACGCCTTTTCTTTCTTCTCGTTTATATTATAATTCTTTTCCGTGAAAAAATCAATATCAAAAGTCCGTTGTTTTGTTACAAAAATCGCCCGAATTGATTGTTCCGGGCGATTGCTAATTCGTTTATATTAATCCGCTTCCGGTTTCGGAAGTTTTTTATAACAGAAATTCCGCTTATAGCTGCGGTAAAACGTTACCATATTGTTGAACCCGCAGGAAAACGCCACGTCTGCCACCGACCGGGCTTTATTTTCAGGCATATGCAACAGCTGCACGGCTTTTTGTATGCGCACGTCGTTTACAAAAATGCGCAAATCGCAGTTGATTCCTTTTGAAATTCTGCGGGAAAAAACTTTCGGCGACATGAAAAAGTGCCGGGAAAGCGTTTCCAGCGTAAGATCCTCGGCATAATGCTCGTAAATGTATTGCACTGCCTGCGAAACAAGATCGTTATCGCTTTCCGTAGCGGGCACCGAGGGGATCAGTCCGTAAAAATCAATTATATCCGCAAAAAGAGAGCATACGAAACCCGTTTTCTTTAAATCCGACCACTTTCCGCCGCTTGTCATCACTTTTTTGATTTGCGAGATAATGGTTGCGTTCTGCTTGCGTTCGAGCAGCCATCTCGGTAATTTCCGGTTCGGATACAGCTGCTTGAAATCGCGTACGTAATCCGTTCCCACGTGAAAATAAAAAATTTCCGCCTCGCCGTCGATTTCGTAGCTGTGGCTTTCAAAGCCGTTGATTACCGCAATCTGACCTTCTTTCAAAGTACAGCTTTCGCCTGCGATGGTAACGTAAACCTCGCCTTTCACCACGCCGTAAATTTCGATGTTCCGATGAAAGTGAATATAGTACCCGCGGCTGACGTACTGTTCGGCAATAAATCTTTTTACATAGTCGCGTTCCGCTTCGTATTGCAGTTCCGTATTTTCCTTTTTATTTCCCGACATGAATCCCTCCTTCCGCGTATCCCGCGTTTAATCGGAATCAACATTTTCTTCTTTCGCCTCTTCGCGCGCTTCCTTTCTGCGCTTTGCAAAAACGTAAATATTTTGCTCTATGGCGCGGAACACGGCAAGCCCGATATATAAACCCGCGCCAAGCCAGAAAGCGGCCGTGCGGGAAAGGAAAAACGAACCGACAAACGAAGCGATCGCCGCCGATACGCCCGAAAACAGCCAGAACGTAGCGAAACTTTTAAACGCCGAGCCGTATTCCTTCAGGTCCGCGCATCTGCCTATCCAGCCGCATACGGAAATCAACAGCGACGAAACGATCCACGCGATAAGCGCAAACATCGCCACGCGCACGAGATACAAAAAGTAATTTACGGCGACGATATCGGAAGAAGCGGCATGCATTGCCGAAAACAACTCGTCATACCCCGCGGGCGAATCCGCCGTGAGATCGGGCATATCTTTAAAATAGCCGTTCGCGCTTACCGTTACGCCGGAATCGGTAGTGAAATAACAAAAATAAATATTTTGCAGAATCACCACGAAGTTATCGTATTTTAAATCGCCGTTTTTATCCGCGGCAAGATACGTGTTCATGTAATACGAACGCATCGTGGGCGCTTTGCCGTACCGCTCGATCTTAGAAAGGTCGGAATAATACGCCGAAACGTACAATTCGTACGCCGCGTTGTAATTTTTTTCGGGAAGTTCTCCCGCGTCGTTCAAAAGCGCGCGGCATTTTTCTTTCGCCGCTTTATCATCGCATTCCGCGCCGAGTATCCACGCTGCGTAGCCCTCCGCCTTTTCCTTGGTAAGCACAAGCGCGGAAGAAGAATAGTTCACCTTCACGGAATAATTCTTCTTTTCCTTTTCGCTTAAACTTCTCCATTCTTCGGCGGAATATTCCTTTCCGTTCAATACGTAAGTCAGCGTAAAATCGTTGTAAGTCGTCGCTTCGTCGCGCGTATCGATAATCAGGTTATACCCGTTCAGCGAATATACCGCGGCGTCGGCATCGTTTGCGAACGTATCGATCGCCGCGTCGTTTTCGCCGCGGATGCTTGCGCGCGCCTTGCCGTCTTTCACCTCCGTCGTTACCGCATTGTCCGCCGCCTTATACAAAAATTCGCGAAAGCTTCCCGCCTTTTTATACAACGGCGAAAACGAAGCCGCGCTGCCCGCGGTTAAACCGCAGAAAAACAACGCCAGTCCCAGCAGAAAGGACAAAATTCCCTGCCACAAACCGCGCCGCCTGCTTTCTTCCGCAAGCGGATTAGAAAAGAAAGATAAAAAGAAATATTTTATCGCCGATTTTACGAACATTTCAACCTCCGTGGCCGGAGGAAAAGTTTGTTTCCGTCCGGCCGACCGCAACGCTTGATTTTCCGACGCTTTTGCTCAATCCGTAACGACGATTTTTGCCGTTTTGAAATTTTTTCCGTCGCCCGAAACAAACAACGTGAATTCGCCCGCGTCTACGGTGTTTTTCAGCTCGTCGCTCATATAGCCGAGCGATTCCGCCGCCACTTTAAACGCAACTTTCTTCGTTTCGCCCGCAGGCACCGTCGCCCGCTTGAAATCAAGTAAAGTATGCGCAGGCGTAAGTTTTTTACATACCTCGTCGCGGAAATACAGCTGAACGATTTCTTCGCCGTCCGTTTGGCTCTCGTTCGTTATTTCGCACGTCAGCTCAAACGTTTCGTTCTTGCGTATCTCTTTTTGCGATACTTCCGGCGCGCCGTAGCGGAATTTCGAATAAGAAAGACCGTAGCCGAACGGATACAAGCACCCGGCGGGCACGTCCATATACTTGCCGCCGTGCCAGTAATCGTACTGATCGTAATAGCAAGGCAACGCCGCCGAATCGTACGGGAAAGAAATCGGCAGTTTTCCGCTGAAATTCTCGTTTCCGCATAACAGCGCGGCTACCGCTTTGCCGCAAAGATCGCCGCCGTTGAAGCATTGCACCAACGCGCCGCACGCAGATTTCAAAGTTGTTAAAATCAGCGGTTTTCCGCTGACGACAACGCCGATAAACGGCTTGTTCAGCGCGGCTACGGCGCCGGCAAGTTCGTTTTGCCTGCCATATAAATCAAGTTTAGCCCGGTCTTTCCCCTCGCCGTTTTCTTTTAAGTTGTCGCCGAATACGCCGATGACGACGTCCGCGTTCTTCGCCGCTTCGATCGCCGCCGCAAACAGTTTATCGCTTTCCGCCGCGGATATCTCTTCTTCGATGACGCAACCTTTCTCATAAACGATTCCGGCGTTTGTAAATTCTTCTTTCACGCCGCGAAGCACGGTATAAATGTTTTCGGTAGGCTCGGCGGCGGGGGTCGGGTCCGGGTGAGAAACATACGTCCAGTCGCCGTACTGCGCCTGCCAGTCGTCCGCGTTCGGTCCGATGACCGCGATTTTACGGATTTTCTTTTTATCGAGCGGCAACGCTCCGTTGTTTTCAAGAAGCACCGCGCTTTCCACAGCCGCGCGGTAATTGATTTTTTTATGCGCTTCGCAGCCGATTACGCTGCGCGGCGGGCATTTTCTGCTTCCGTCCAGAATCCCCAGCCGCTGTTTTACGCGCAAAATCCGGCGTACCGAATCGTTGAGCGTTGCTTCCGATATCTTCCCGTTTTTCACCGCAGCCAAAGCCCCTTCAAAATAATCGGGGCTGTTCATGCTCATATCGTTGCCCGCGTTCATGCCCGCGGCTGCCGCTTCCTCTATGTTTCCGGAATACCGCTGCCCCCCGATCAACGAATCGTAATTGTACCAGTCGGTAACCACAAACCCGTCGAAACCGAGTTCGTCTTTTAAAATTTCGCGCAGATAGCGTTTATTCGCCGTCAAAGGCGTGCCGTCTATCGAACCGTAACCCGTCATAAACGTATCGCAACCGGCTTCCGCTGCGGCGGCGAACGGCTTTAAAAAGATTTCGCGCGCTTTCCGCTCGGTGATTTCCGTATCGTAAGAATCTCTTCCGCCCGTGGCTTCGCCGTACGCGAGATAGTGTTTCGCGCACGCCGCCGTGAGATTGTCCGTCTGATACCCGCGAATAATCGCCGCGCCCAGCCGCGATACCACCGTTTTATCTTCACCGAACGTTTCATCCACTCTGCCCCAGCGCAAATCTCTGCCGATGCAAAGCACGGGCGAAAACACCCAGTCCAGCCCGTCTGCGGCAACTTCTTCCGCCGTCGCGTGCCCGATTTCTTCCGTAAGCGTTTCGTCGAACGTACACGCTACGGCAAGTTGCGAGGGGAAAACCGTTGCGCCGCGAAGCAGCGCGTGCCCGTGTATCGCGTCGATACCGAACATCGGCAGAATGCCCAGCCGACTGTTTTTAGCCGCGTTTATGTATTTTTCCGTATCTTTGCCCAGCACGTGCAGGTACGAACCGAGCACGCCTTTTTGCACCGTCTCTTCGAATTTTTCCGCCGACATCGACTGATAGGAAAGCTGCAACGTCTGCGCAACTTTTTCTTCCGTCGTCATTTTTTCAATCAGTTCTTCGATTTGCTTTTCTTTGTCGTTAATATCCATAACCAATCCTTTACTCCCCGCATCTGCCGTTGAAAAACGTCAGCGGAACGTACATTTTTTCGCCTCTGCCGTTCACGGAAATTTCCAGAACGATTTCTGTTTTCGCCGTATAGGGGCCGTGCGGCGTAAACGTAAAATCAATCGAATTCACGTTGCTGCTGCCGTGCCAGTGTTCCAGCCCTACGCATTGTTCTTTGCCGCCTTTTACTTCCCACGTTTCCGGAACTCCGAGATAGCGCAGTTTCAGATATTGCGGCGTATAAAGATTGTTTACGAAAGTAAGATCCAGCGTTTTATCCGCTCCGTCCGTAATCAGAACGCGCGTATCGTCATAAGTTACTTTTACGGTAAGCCCGCGAAAATGGAACCGCACCGTACGCCCCTGTTCCGCAAGCAACTCCGCGAAATCTTCATGCTTGTTGCAACGGAACGCGCCTTTTCTGTACCTGAATTCCGCAACCGGCTCTATCGTATATTCTCCGTTTTCGCCGAAACTGCAATAGTCCTGCAATACTACGGGCGTTTGCCTTACGATGCGATCGCAAAGTTCAGGAATCGTTTTCGGTAAAAATACGTTGTCGGTGCGAAGCGTACACGTAGCGATTTGCTGCGAGCAGGCTTTCTTCCATTTTTCGGGCAAATTGCTTTCGCCTGCGATAATACCTAAAACAGAGCCGAGCGTTCCCGCCGTGCAATCGCTGTCCTCTCCGCAATTCACCGCAAGACACACCGATTTTGCAAAATCGCCCTCGCCGTAATACCAGCCGAGCAGTACGATGCCGATTGCGGCGGGCGCGTCGTAGCCGTGTTCCGCTTTCGGGATATCGTTATCCTTTTGTTGCACGGGGCATTTATCGCAAGCCGGCACCAGAGCGGTGCCTTTCCATTCGCCGTCCATTTCTCCGAACGATGACGGCAAAGCAATCAGAAGTTTCTTTCTTGCCGTTTTCCAGTCGTCGCCGTTTTTATAGCACTGCCGTATCAACGCTACGGCGCGGCTTACGCCGCAATCTTCGGGAATATACGAAAGACCGATATTGATCAGTTCTTCTCTGTCCGTTTCGAAAAACGCCGCCGCCTGCACCGCCGCCGTAAACGTAGCCGCATACACGCCTTCGTCCGAATGGTCTACGCACGCGTCGTAATAAGCGTAATTAGCCGCCAGCGCAGGGTTTCCCGCGCAAAGGCACGCCCAGATTTCCGTGCGGATCCACGCGCCGTTGCTGTTGCGGTTTTCGTTACGAAGATACCCCGAAAGCGGAGGCAGAATCCCCATGCCGAAATTGTTTTTGCTTGTGCCGTATTCGGAAATCTGCGCGCTTACGTACGTTTCCCAGTATTCGGCAAGCACGTGCGAATCGATATGCCGCCCCTCGCGTTCCACGGCGGCAAGCCATACAAGTTGCAAATCCACGTCGTCGTTTGGTATAGGCGAAGAAATATCCTGCATAAACCAATCGAGATTATACACGCCGCGATAACATTCAAACGGCGCGCCCAGCGTTCCGCCTATATTTTTTCCCGTATAACAACCTCTTACTTTATCGGAATAGGTTTTAAAATCAAGTTTCATATGCGCTATGCCTCTTCTTTTTAATAAACAATATTTTTGTAACGAAATATTGTTTTATACTATTATAACATTATTATACCCTATTTTCAATAATAAAAATCTACGTTTTTATTACAAAATTCTTTTATTGCAAAATAGTTTCGTCGGTAAGAGATAATAACGGTAAGTTGCGCCCTTTAAGCGCTCGCCCGGCGAGCGGTTTTTCTTTACAAAAAAACGCACTGTTCCATAACTTAAAAAGTTACTTCGCAGTGCGCCGCTGCTTGCCGTTGCGCAACAAAAAAATCTTTGCTTCCGGTCCTTCGCCGCCCGCAAACGCTTTCCCTTCCGCACATTCCGATTAACGAATATTTTCCATGAAATATATCTTCGGACACCTCGCGCGGATTCTTATCGCAACAAACAGGATTCTTACAATGTTTATTCGATTATTTTGAAATTAAAGCCGAAAATCCAAAACGGCACGCAAAAAAAATGCAATAATTTTTTATTAAAATATTTCTACGCTTTTCCCGTTCCCGCCGCAATTTAATCTTTCAACAACCCAATTCTTCCACGTAATTTACGTATTCCAGTTCCGAAATCGCGGAAATAATATCGTCGTGTTTTACTTTCTGCCCGACTTTTTTCTTATCTATCGAAAGCGACACCGAATAGACGAAAAGTCCCGTATTCATATATGCGGTATTCAATTCTATATCGTCTACTTTCAGTCCGAGTTTTCTTATCACGGCGATAAATTCCTGCAACGAATTTTTATTGTTCAATTCCAGATGGATTTCAAAATAATCCGAACGGCGTTTCAGCGCGTATTCAAACCGCATAAAACCCGTCAGGCACAGCATAAACGCCGCAAAGGCAACCAACGCGATCAGATATAAATCCAGACCGATCAATACGGACAGGATACTGTTTCCCCACAACGCCACCGACGTGGTAAGCCCCTTTATCTGACTTTTGGAACTGTATAAAATCGTATTTGAACTGACGATTGCCAGCCCGATTACGGTGGCGCCCGTTACTACGGGGATACTTACTCCGTATTCCGTAATCAGAAATTTATCCACCGTAGCGGCAAGCGCGGAAACAAGAGATACCAGCATAAACGTACGCAGCCCCGCCGCATGCCGTTTCGTGGCTCTTTCGCTGCCTATCACCGCCGACAATACGATCGCAAGGCATATTTTCAGAATAATGCCGCCGATATTTACTCCCGTGCACCATTCTCCCATCAGTTCTGCCAGTATATCTTTCATCTCTCTATCTCCTGTTTATGAATTTTCTGTTCCTATCGTTGTTTAACAGCAATTCTTCCTGTTCTTCCGCGGCGTCGGAAAACGCTTTTTCTTCCTCGCTCCTAGCGTAATTCGCGCGGTCTATTTCCTTTTGTATTTCGTTCATCCGTTCGATTAAAATCTCACGCTCGCTCTTTTCCGGTTCCGTCGTCTTTTCATCCGTTTGCGTGCCTCCGATCGCGCCCGATAACGACAACGCCAGTTTCGCCATACCGGGACCGATCAGTTCGTACAAAATACTCGACGACATAATAATCGTCTGTATCACCGCGCCCGTACTGCCGCCGATCGTACGCGCCGCAAGTTCCGATAGCCCTATCGCCACGCCCGCCTGCGGTATCAGCGCCAAGCCCAGCGTATACGTTGTTTTCCGCGGTTTTTTGCATATTCTGCACCCTGCGTACGCGCCGAGATACTTCCCCGCGATTCGTACGATAAAATACAGGCATCCTATCAGTAAAAGCGGTACGCCCGCCACTCGCGACGAAACGTCGAACAGCGTATCCAGACGAAAACTCATCCCCGAACGCACGAAAAACATCAGCAGAATCGGCGGCGAAAAATAATTGAGTTGTTTGAACAACCTGTCGTCGCCGGACGCGTTGATATACACCGCGCCCATCACCATGCACGCCATCAACGGAGAAACCGATAACGCCGCCCCCACGCCGCAAAGCGTAAACAAAAGCGCGACGGACACAATCAGCCGATTATCCGTAGAACGCTTAGCCATAAAAAATTTCAATACAAAACCAAGCGCCACTCCGAGTATGATCATCAGTACGTTGTATAAAAGCGGCAGCAACACCGTCTGAGAATTCACCGTTCCCGACGTAGTTGCCATCGCCACGGATATCGCCACGGAAAACGCAAACAACGACACCACGTCGTCAAACGCCACCACGGAAATGAGCGTATCCACAAAATCGCCCTTCGCCTTCGTCTGCCGTATCGTCATCAGCGTGGACGCGGGCGCGGTTGCGGACGCCAGCGCCGACAGCACAAGCGAAAACGCCGCGCCCAGACGCAGCACGAAAAACGTTAAAATAAACACCAGCGCCGACGCCGTTAAAGATTCGAGCACCGTGATGATTACAAGTTGCTTCCCTTTGCCTTTGAACGAAGAAATTCTGAAATATTCTCCTGCGGAAAACGCGATAAACGCAAGCGCGATGTCCGATACGAACGCCGATCCGTCGATTACGTTCTGCGGCACGGCTTTCAGACAAAACGGACCGATTAAAATCCCCGCCACTATATACGCCGTTACGTTCGGCAATTTCAGAAGTTTTGTCAGCCGCGTCATTAAAAATCCGCTTAAAAGAATAATTGCCAGCGCAAGAATTACGGCGGAAACAGGCGACGTTGCATTCAGTTTTTCATATAATCGTTCCACCGCGGTCCATCTCCTTTCAGCGAGTTTCAAAAACAACACCGTACGCATATTTTTATATGCGTACGGATTCCGATTTAATTACTACTGTCAATTTGTACGCGTCGCCGAAGCAATATCAGACAACCAAGGCTATCCTAATTTTCTATACAGACAAATATATTTCTGTATACCTTTTCCCGAATGAAGCCCGCGCTTTTACTTTCGTTAATTCGCCCCTGAAATTCCGGATAGCGGAATTAAGCGTCGGATAATCAGGCGCTTTCAACGCCTCTGCCTCTATCCGAAACGGTTTTTTGACGTTTCGGCATTGCTACGTAAAAATTATTGCACACATTATAGCATAAATTTTTTGATTTTTCAAGCTTTAACGCGCCGTACTATGTGAAATATCTAAAAATTTACTCTTTATTATGTTTTTGAATATTTTTTCCGTAACTCTTTCGGATAATTTTATCGCTTATTTTTTGCTTCATTTCGCTTATCCGCTTCGGCAAGTCAGTCGGGCGAAGCCATGCGTTCTCGCTTGCCGTATCCGCGTTCTTTCCGCGATACGAAAAAAATTTCTCCGTTGCCGTTTTTTTCCGCCGCCCCTCCAAGCCGAAAAAAACGGAGGAAAAGCAGACGCCTTCGGGCATTTTCGCGCACACGAAAGCGGCAAGCGGACGTTCTTCCGTCCTGCGAACCGCGCGAAAAAAACTGCCGCACAACCGCGACGAAATCTTTCCGTCAGCCTCCGGAACGTTATAACGGAAACCGTTTTTCAATATCGAAATCCAGTCCGAGATTCTTTGCCTTTCCGAATTTCTGTATCCATTCCAGACATTCGGTATACGCAACCCGTTCTCCGTACTGAAACTGCGTTTCAAGTTCGTCTTTAAATTCAAACAATTCTTCTATATTAGCAATCAGTCTGTCGGTTATCTGTTGTAAAGCGTCGTCCTCGTTCATTCTCGTATTTTTATCCTGTCATCCCTCGCGCGCGTCGTCTTTAATAATCGCGTGCCGATAATTGACTTTTCCGGTTTTTTAAATCGGATCTTCCCCAATATCCGTTCCGTTTAATATTCGTAATCTCGGTTCTTATGCGCAATCATTGTTTTCCCCTTTGCCCCGGCACTTTTCCTGTTGTCTTTCAGCGTCGGTTACTTGCCTTCGTTCAACGACTTTCTTGTTTTGTAATTTGTCAAAACAAAATGTTTTCGTTTATATTCTTCTTTATATTTTCCTTTCTATTATAGCAGACATTGCGCATTAAAAAGTCTATACTTTTCAAAATTTAAAAATTCTTCCGCCGTTTTTGCCCGAAGCAAATAATGCGATTCAGATAAAAATTACCTTCGCCATCTGCCGCGGCGGTATTTTTATGTCGGCAATCAACGTCAGAATTTTTATAAAAACCTTTTCACAACAGCTTTATTACAGCGGAAAATATCCGTCGCAGCCGCCGAGGAGAGTGATTTCCGCCCTGCCGTTTAAAAAATCGTTCAGCGCCGCGCGCAGTTCTTCACTTTCGGAAGCGCGCACCCGCAAAGTGAATTCCGCTTTTGCCGCGTACTCCGCCGAAAGCGGCGCGATATCCCGGCGCGCCAGAAATTTTTTCACGCCCTCGGCAGCGGAATACTCCACGGCTACCCGCCACCTTTCGCACGGCAGAATTTCACACAGCGCCGCACTTTCCAGCTGCTCTTTCGCGCACGCTGCATAGGCGCGCGTCAACCCGCCGGCGCCCAGTTTGATTCCGCCGAAATACCGTACCACCGCCACCGCCGCGTTCACAAGACAACGCACGCGCAGATTTTCCAGAATAGGCATGCCGGCCGTGCCCTGCGGTTCGCCGTTATCCGAAAACCGCTGCAGATTCCCCTGCTTATCGGCAATGTACGCATAACAGATATGCGTGGCGAACGGGTGCTCGTCTTTCAGCGCCGCAAGAAACGCTTTCGCCTCTTCCTCGCTTTCAACCCTCGCCGAATACGTGATAAATCTCGATTTTTCAATGATTTTTTCCGTCGGTTCGCTGTGTAAAATGGTAATCGTCCGCCGCATACCCCGCACCTTTTTCAAAATTTCTTTACAAAAAAGCCGACTGTTCCGCCGGCTTTTTCCACGGGCTATCCGCGCCCGTCCGCTTTATTTCACAATCACTTTCACTCGTACTTTCTTGCCTTTCTGTAAAACGAACTCGCTTTCCAGAACGGGCATGTTCTCGTCGGTAACTTTTTCCTCGTTCACCGCAACGCCGCCCTGCGCGATCAGTCTGCGCGCTTCGCCTTTCGATTTGCACACGCCGCACAGCACCATGGCGTCCACCACCGTCTGCGCGCCTTCGGCAACCTTTTCAAGCAGTTCGCCCTCGCCGCCCGCAAACGCGGCTTTCGCCTGCTGCCGCGCCGTTTCCGCCTTTTCTTCGCCGTGCACTTCCTTCGTCAGCTCGTAGGCAAGTACCTCTTTCGCATGGTTGATGCGCTCGTCTTTGTAGCGGCACAATTCTTCGATTTCTTCCACCGGCAGATACGTTAAAAGTTTCAGACACTTTTCCACGTCCGCGTCGTCGATGTTCCGCCAGTACTGATAAAATTCGTACGGAGAAGTTTTGTTTTCGTCCAGCCACACGGCGCCCTTCGCCGTCTTGCCCATCTTCTTGCCGTCCGAAGTGGTTAAAAGCGTAAACGTCATCGCATAGGCGGGCTTTCTTTCTTTGATGCGGATTAAATTCGCCCCCGCCAGAATGTTGCTCCACTGGTCGTCGCCGCCCAGTTCCAGCGAACAATTATACTTGCGGTTCAACACCAGAAAGTCGTACGCCTGCATCAGCATGTAGTTGAATTCCAGAAAGGAAAGCCCGCGTTCCAGCCGTTGCTTGAAGCACTCCGCCGTAAGCATCTTGTTCACGGAGAAATGCGCGCCGATTTCGCGCAGGAAGTCCACATAGTTCAAATCCAGCAGCCAGTCGGCGTTATTCACCACAATCGCGCCGTTTTCGCCCTCGAAATCGATGAACCGCGCCATCTGTTTTTTAAAACACTCCACGTTGTGTTCCACCGTCTCGCGCGTCATCATCTGCCGCATGTCCGTGCGCCCGGAAGGGTCGCCCACCATGCCCGTGCCGCCGCCGATTAAAATAATCGGCTTGTGCCCCGCCTGCTGCATGTGGTGCATGGCGATCAACGTTAAAAAGTGCCCTACGTGCAAAGAATCCGCCGTGGGATCAAACCCGATATAAAACGGCACGCTCTCCTTGCCGAGTTTTTCGTACAGCTCGTCCTCGAACACCGTCTGTTTGATGAAGCCGCGCTTTCTGAGTGTATCCATGATATTTTCAGCCATTGCAATCTCTCCTTGTCTGCGATACTGATGTAAATTCGTATAAAAAAACGGCTTGCGCATAAGCAAACCGTTACGAGGCGATTTTTGTTCCGCGGTATTCCTTCTTTTCCGGGCAACCGCCGCCGACACGATTCTTTTCTTATGCGCTTAAATCCGCTCACCGTCGCAATAATAGTAAGCGTAGATGTAATACATACCGTTTTCGCATAAGAAAGTTTTCATAGCTAAAGTTTACTCTATTTTTCGCCGCGTGTCAAGCAAAAAGCAATCGTAACGGCAGAGAATTTCGCCCGTGGCAAGAAAATTTTTACATTTTGTAATTATTTCCGCCCCTTTCATACCGCCGCCCGTCGTCGCTCCTCTCGGCAAGCAACCCCGAAGCGCGCCGCTTATACGCACGCCGCTTCGCATACAGCCGCCCGCGCGTTTTTACCGCAGGCAAACAAATCGCACGCGAACAGCCGCGCCCGGGCTTCCGCCTCGCTCTCTTCGCGGATGTTGCGCAGAATTCTGTAATTGAGTTCGTTTTCCCGCGCCGAATCGCTTCCCGCGCGTTTTTTCGCTTCCGCCGCCCGCCTCGCCGCGTTTTCCGCCCGAACAATCGAATTTTTCATTGCTTCCAAGCCGTACATCATATCCGTTTTTCCTCCGCAGTCGCGCAAAAATTCAATTTTTTTTTGCCGTCCGACCATATTTTTATGCTTTTCGAATATATTTAATCACAAAAAACTTGACATACGCCTGCGCTTTTTATAAAATAATTAGTGAAAATTAAAAAAATTTTACGGAGGCTTCTTATGAAATTCGACATTGCCACGGATATGCTTTTCGAACTTCTGAATCACCGCAAACTGACGGCGCAATATTTCGCGCAAAAATACAAAATTTCCGTCCGCACGGTGTTCCGCTATGTAGACGTGCTTTCCCTGAACGTTCCCGTAGAAACGCAGTCCGGGCGGACGGGAGGCATTTATATTTCGGACGCCTACAAACTGCCCGTCGGCTTGCTTTCGAAAGAGGAATACGAAGCGGCGGACGAAGCGCTGGAAGCCATGTATTCGCAGCTGCCCGAAGAACGTTTTTTAAACGTACGCAAAAAGCTCGCCGCGCAAAGAAAAACCGACGAAAAACAGCTTTTCTTTTCGGGCGAGGCGAATTATCTTTTAATCGACAGCGGCTCGTGGGGAGATTCGAAATCGCTTTCCGAAAAAATCCGCCTGTTCGAAAACGCGGCGAAAAACCGCGAAGTCATCGAAATCGACTATGTTTCGCGCGAGGGCAAGCGCACGGTGCGTAAAACGGAGCCGCATATTTTAATTTACAAACAGAACGTCTGGTACGTATACGCGTTCTGTCGCATGCAACAGGCGTTCCGCCTCTTCCGTATCGGGCGGGTGTATTCCGCGTTTTTAACGGGCGAAACGTTTACCCGCCGCGAAATCACGCGCGACGATATTCCGCTGCACTACTGGGATTCCCCCGCCGGCGCGCCCGTAAAACTGGAAGTAAAAAAATCCGCCTATGCCGACGTGCAGGACTGGCTCGGCTGCGAAAATCTGCGCCCGCTCCGCGAAAGCGAAGGCGCAAAGAACGGCGCGGAAAGCGAAGCGGAAAACGCAACAAACGCCCCCGACGGAACAAACAAAGAGATATGGATTGCCGAAGCCACGCTGCCCGTAGACGACGTGCTGGCAAAAAAAATACTCAGCCTCGGCGCGGGCGTAAAAGTGCTGGAACCGGCGGAACTGCAAAAAAAGACGGCGGAACTTGCCGCCGCCGTCGCCGAAGTTTATTCGTAAAGCCGAAGTTTATTCGTAAATAGTCGCCGTCTTTTCGCGCGCGGGCGCACGCACATGCACGCGAACGCACGCAGACGGGCGCACTTAATAAAATCGCGGTTACCGCTGCTTTCCGCAGGTTATTTAATCAGGTCGCCCTCTTCGCGGATAAATCTTTTAATCGCCGCAAACGATTCGTCCGAAATCACGTGTTCGATGCGGCACGCGTCCTCCGCGGCAACGTCGTCGGGCACGCCCAGCCTTTCGAACAAATCGGAAAGCACGGTGTGGCGCTCGTAAATTTTTTCCGCCACGGCTCGCCCCGACTCGGTCAGCGTGATAAACCCGTTTTCGTCCACGTTGATAAAGCCGCCCTCTTTCAAATGCTTCATCGCTCTGGAAATACTCGGCTTTGAAAATCCGCGGTACTCCCCGATGTCGATCGAACGCACGTTTCCTATCTCGCGCGATAAGCGCAAGATACATTCGAGATACATTTCCCCCGATTCCTGTAACTGCATAATTTCTCCCTGCGGCACGGAAAACTTTGCTTTTCCGCGCCTGTTTTTTAAAGTATAACATACTTTTTTGTATTTTACAACAAAAAACCGTTCGTTTTTCCCTGATTTTTTGCGTTTTTCACATTTATAAACCGCCGTCGGCTTTATGCGTTCCCGATTTCCCTGTTTTTTCATCACGCTCCTCACCGCCGAAATCAGCAAGACGGGAAGAAACATTACCGTACATAACACCGCGGTTACAAAAATTTCCGTCGCGCTTTTCAAATCGGCTACGCAATCCTCGCGCCCCTTATTCACCGCGCACAACCGAATCGCAACATACACCGCTTCGCATACCTACGACTACGGCGAATATTACAAAAAACTATTTATATATTTTGTAAATAGTTCCCCACTCAAAGCACCTAAATTCATTAAGATCAGAAAACTTGAGTTTTGTTTTTCCTTTGTCGGGGAATTCCTTATCTTCAACAGAGGCAAAGAAAAGTTTAATAATGTGATTTTCGTTGAGCAAATAACTTACAACTTCTCTGATTGTTTCAAATATTGAGTTCAATCCGTTGTAATTATCCACTTCTGGATTCTTAAATTCGTTTAATGGTTTCAAAAATGGTGTCCACATACTATCAAAATAATAGTTCACTCCCTCAACATTTTTTACTTTGCCAATATAACGAAAATTTACATCCCTTACATTATTTTTTTTAAAACATTCCTTTATCTTAAACTGTTGTTGCTTTGATAATCGACAGTTAGTATTTAAAAATAATTCAGTACTCATTTTATTACCTATTCATAAGAGAAATATAATTATTTCCCTCTTTCACCGTTTTTCTTGTAGCGGGAGCTGCAATCAGCAGAAAAAGCGTAAAAAATAAAATCAACACATACAGCCATTTTACTTTCAGTCGCTCGCCGCGAAATTCGTTCGTTTCGTTCATCGTCCGCCTCTTTTGTATTCGTATTTCCGGCGAAAAAACGCATTTTCGTCTTTTGTACTCTTTCCCCGATAAAAATATGTAACCGTAAATTTTCGCCGCGAAACGATTTTACCGTTTTTTACCGAGAAACGCTTCCGTTGCCCGTCCCGATATTTTCCCAATTTTTCCCCTGTGAAAAAATTTTTTTACTTTTTTTCACAAGTCCCCGTTTTTCTCTTGACAAACTTATCATATTTGCATATAATAGATAATGGTTAGCGAGGGCTAACCTATAAATCTTTAATTCGGTTAGCGAAAAGCAACCAAAACGCGACAAACGAAAACACAGGAGCGAAAAAAGAAATGATGCCTTTATTGATGGCGAACGCAGGCGAAGAAAACATTATCAAAAAAATCGGCGGATTGCCCGAAATGAAAAAGCACCTTTCCGACCTCGGCTTCGTGGTAGGCGGCACCGTTACGGTGGTAACCTCCATGGCGGGCAACGTGATTGTAAACGTAAAAGATACGCGCGTGGCGCTTGCCAAAGAAATGGCGCAGAAAATTTACATATAATTGCGCCCTGCGGCAGCGCCGCTTTGCAAAATCGGAAAAAATAAAAAAAACTGTATAAGGAGAAAACACAATGCAGACGTTGAAAGAAAGCAAAATCGGCTCGACGCTCAAAGTAGTAAAAATCGAAGGCGAAGGCGCAATCAAACGGCGGATTATGGATATGGGCATCACGAAAGGCACCGTGCTCGTCATAAGAAAGGTAGCCCCCCTCGGCGATCCCATTCAGATTACGCTTCGCGATTACGAGCTTTCTCTTCGTAAAGCCGACGCCGAAAAAATTCTTGTGGAAGAAGTTCAGGCGTAAGCGCTTTTAAAAAACCAAATTCGGAAATCATTAAAAAAATCAAAACGGAGGCACCTATATGGATTTAAGAATTGCTCTCGCGGGCAATCCCAACAGCGGTAAAACCACGTTGTTCAACGCCCTCACCGGCTCGAACCAATTCGTGGGAAACTGGCCGGGGGTTACCGTGGAAAAGAAAGAAGGCAAGCTGAAAAAACATGACGGCGTTACGGTGGTAGACCTTCCCGGCATTTATTCGCTTTCCCCCTACACCCTCGAAGAAGTAGTTGCGCGTAACTACCTCATCGACGAAAAGCCGGACGTAATTTTAAACATCGTCGACGGCTCGAACCTCGAAAGAAACCTGTATCTTACCACGCAGCTGATGGAAGCGGGCTTGCCCGTCGTCATCGCCATCAACATGATGGACGTCGTGAGAAAGGCGGGCGATAAGATCAACATCGACGAACTTTCCCGTCAGCTCGGCTGCAAAGTGGTGGAAATTTCCGCGCTGAAAAACGAAGGCATTATGGAAGCGGCGGAAGCTGCTATCGCCGCGGCGAAAGCAGGCAAAACCGTTCCTCATCACACCTATTCGGGCGTTGTGGAACACGCCATCGCGCACATCGAAGAAGCGGCGGTACATAACCTGCCCGAAAACGAGCAGCGCTGGTACGCGGTGAAACTCTTCGAACGCGACGAAAAGGCGCGCGCGAAACTCAACCTGCCTCAGGAAACGCTCGATCATATCGAAACCGACATCGTTGCGGCGGAAAAAGAACTGGACGACGATGCGGAAAGCATCATCACCAACGAGCGCTACGTATTCGTCGGCGAAGTCATCAAAGCCTGCTATAAAAAGAAGAGCAAGATAAAAATGACCACGTCCGATAAAATCGACCGCGTTTTAACGCACCGTATCTGGGCGCTTCCCATTTTCGCGGTGATTATGTTCCTTGTATACTTCATTTCCGTAACCACGGTGGGCGGCTGGGCTACCGACTGGGTGAACGACGGCGTATTCGGCGACGGTTTCCACCTTCTCGGCATCGGTCAGAGCAAATACGAAGCGGCTTCCGAAGATTTCGGCGGCGCCGACGAAGTGCTTTCCGCTTACATAGATTTTGCGAAAGAAAAAGGCTACAACACCGAATCTTTAGAAGCGGCCATCGATTCCGAAAACGAAAATTTCGATGCGGACGCGGCAAAAACGGCGGTTGCGAAATTTGTAGAGGACGTGAAAACGCTTGACGGCTATGCGGAAATCACCTACACCGTAACCGACGAAGAAACGCTTGTGGAAAGCGAAAAAACCGCTTACTACAACGTTACCACGAAAGACGCCCCCTATTCCCTTACCATGGTAAACGACATTCTCGTCGAATACGAGTTTGCGGAGCCCGATCCCGCGAATTACGGCGTATGGGTGATGGGTATCCCCGCGCTTGCCACCGCAGGGCTTGAAAAAGCGGGCTGCGCGCCTTGGCTGCAAAGCCTTCTCGTCGACGGCATCATCGGCGGCGTAGGCGCGGTGCTCGGCTTCGTTCCTCAGATTTTCGTACTTTTCATCTTCCTTGCTTTTCTCGAAGGCTGCGGATATATGGCGCGTATCGCGTTCGTACTCGATAGAATCTTCCGTAAATTCGGCTTGTCCGGCAAATCGTTTATCCCCATGCTGATCGGCACGGGCTGCGGTATCCCCGGCATCATGGCTTCGCGTACGATTGAAAGCGAGCGCGACAGACGTATGACGATTATGACGACGACGTTCATCCCCTGCGGCGCGAAAGTACCGTTCATCGCGATGATCGCGGGCATTGTGTTCGGCGGCGCATGGTGGGTTGCCCCCTCCGCATACTTCCTCGGTATGGGCGCGATCATTGTTTCCGGTATCATTCTTAAAAAGACGAAAGCCTTCGCGGGCGATCCCGCTCCGTTCGTTATGGAGCTTCCCGCATACCACCTTCCCTCTGTGAAGAACGTGCTTCGCAGCATGTGGGAAAGAGGCTGGTCGTTCATCAAGAAAGCGGGCACGATCATTCTGCTTTCCACCGTGGTTATCTGGTTTTTGAGCCGTTTCGGCTGGGCAGAAGGCTCGTTCGGACTTCTCGACGAAGAAGCCATCGACGGCAGCATTCTCGCCAAAATCGGCAACGCGCTGAAATGGATTTTTGCTCCTCTCGGATTCGGCAACTGGCAGGCAACCGTGGCTTCGGTTACGGGACTTGTGGCAAAAGAAAACATCGTTGCCACGATGGGTATTCTCTACGGCGACAGCGCAGGAATCGCTGCGGCGTTCACGAAGATCAGCGGCTATTCGTTCCTTATCTTCAACCTGCTTTGCGCACCCTGCTTCGCGGCAATCGGCGCAATCAAGCGTGAAATGAACAACCCGAAATGGACGTGGGGCGCCATCGGATATCAATGCGGCTTTGCGTATGTGATTTCGTTCATCTTCTACAACGTGTTCTCTATGTTCAATCATAACGCGGTAGGCGGCTTCGTAGGCGTGCTTACGTTCATCATCGCCCTTGCGCTGATTGCGGGCATCGTGTACCTGCTGGTGCGCCCCTATAAAGAAGCGGAACACCTTGAACAAAAGGTAAAAGTAACGAAATAATTCCTGCTTTTCCCCCTCTCCCCGAATCCGCAACTTTCGGGGAGAGGATTTCTTTATCGGCAAAAAAGCCGCCGTCCCTTGCTTTCCCCTTTGGGGAGAGTGGCGAACGAGAGTGAGCCGGGAGAGGTCTGTTTAAATTCTCCGTCTTTTCGCGGCTTCCCCTTGGGGGGAGGCTCCTTGCGAAGCAAGGTGGTGAGGGGTGTCGTTATCTACATCCCGGCAAGCAGAGCGGCGAGCAACTTCAACACTTGCTTTCCCCTTTGGGGAGAGTGGCGAGCAACAGTGAGCCGAGAGAGGTCTGCTTAAAACTTATCCCCCCCGCATGTCTGCAAAAAATACGCTTTTTCAAACCGTTTAAAATGCAGAAAAAATACTTACAATAAACTAAGGAGGTTCTTTTTATGTGGCAATGGATTCGGAACAACCCGGCAACAATCATTATCTCCGTGATTTTATTCGCGGCGCTTGCGGCAATCGCCGTAAAACTGATTAAAGATAAAAAACAGGGCAAATCCTCTTGCGGCGCGGGCTGCAAGAGCTGCGCGCTGTGCGGCAAATGCCACGGCGGCTGCGTTTCTCCCGAAGAACAACAGAAAATGATGGAAGAGGCGAAACAACGTCTTGCGGCAAAAGAAGCGGCTCGGCAGGCAGCAAAAGCCGCCGCAACGGCACAACAAGAGGCACAACAAACGACGCCCGCCGCAACGGATTCCCCCGCGCAACAACAAGCCCCCTGCGAGGAAAAATAAAATCCGGTACATCTCTCACGCTCCCCTTCTATCGCTTGCCTCGCCGAATGGCGAAGGGCAGTAAGCCGATAGAGGTCAATTCCGGTTTTCGCCTTAAATTTAGCCTTCCCCCCGGGGGGAAGGTGGCAAGGCGTAGCCTTGACGAATGAGGGGCGTAACTTGTTTTCTTTTGCCGCGCTTGTTTTCCACTTAGAGGGTTCCTCGCCGAATTGCTTCAGCAATCCCGGCAAATAGTGCGGCGAAGCGCCGCGAGCCGAGAGAGGTTTCCCGAAAAATCAAACAACAATTACAACACAACAAAATCCGGCTTGCGCTGTTTGCGCAAGCCGGATTTTTGTCAAACTTCAACCAAACGATTCGATTTTCGCCGAATCGGCACTTCTGTTTTTTATCGAATCAGATCCTTAATCACTTCTCCCGCAATGATCAGCCCCGCCACCGACGGCACAAACGCGTTGCTGCCCGGCACCTGTCGGCGCTGCGTGCATTTCCGAACCGTTCCCGGCGGACAGATGCAGTTCTCCCGACAACTGATCGACGTATCCTCAATCGGCGTCATCGGCGG